>Ga0105340_1000082_pt1 | contig 44755 bp, 56 predicted proteins | sample EasRivMeERMLT700_FD_89676 | JGI IMG/M metagenome (GOLD analysis project Ga0105340, IMG submission 89676) | Soil microbial communities from meander-bound floodplain in the East River, Colorado, USA - East River MetaG ERMLT700 | ecosystem: Environmental > Terrestrial > Soil > Floodplain | place...
ACGACGGACTTAGTTACGACGTGTCTGATCTTAGATCTGTTATTCTTACATTTGCTTTAAGAAGTACGCATCAAGCAACGGCGTGCGTCAAGATGGTACAGACAATGAAGTTTGTCGGTAAGAACAACATGCCAGAATCTAATCTTCCAGATAAGCCACTGATCTTCTTTGACGTCGAGGTTTATCCGAATCTCTTCATCGTATGTTGGAAGTATCAAGATTCTGATACTGTTGTTCGAATGATCAACCCGACGGCTGAAGATATTGCTCCGCTCTTCAACCAAAGACTTATCGGCTTCAACAATAGACGTTACGACAATCACATTCTATATGCTCGATACATGGGGTATTCTCTTGAAGAACTATTTGACCTTTCTCAGCGCCTTATTAATAATGGATCTAGCAATCCAAGCGGTCTTTTCGGAGAAGCCTACAACATCTCCTACGCCGACATTTTTGATTTTAGTTCTAAGAAGCAAGGACTGAAGAAGTTCCAGATTGAACTAGGTATCCATCACCTCGAGTTGGATTTGCCGTGGGACGAACCAGTACCAGAAGGCGTGTGGTCCAAGGTAGAAGATTATTGCGTGAATGATGTCATTGCCACGGAGGCAGTCTTCAATTCTCGTAAGCAGGATTTCGTAGCTCGTGAGATCTTGGCTGAGTTGTCCGGACTCTCAGTAAATCACACGACACAGCAACATACTGCAAAGATCCTGTTTGGCGACGATAAGAATCCCCAAAAGAAATTCGTTTATACTGACCTGAGCGAGCGATTTCCAGGTTATAAGTTTGATGGGAAGGAAAGCACTTATTGTGACGAAGTCACCGGTGAGGGTGGTTACGTCTATGCCGAACCAGGCGTTTATGAGAACGTCGCGCTTCTGGACGTGGCGTCTATGCATCCGACGAGTATCGAGCAACTTAATCTGTTTGGACCCTACACAGCAAACTTCAGTGCCCTCAAAGAGGCACGGATGGCGATCAAGCATAAAGATTACGACAAAGCCCGTGGTCTTCTTGGAGGTCGACTCGCTAAGTTTCTGGAGCATGCTGAGAGTGACGATGAAGGTGTTGAAGCACTCGCGTATGCTCTCAAGATCGTTATTAATATTGTCTACGGACTTACATCAGCTCGCTTCGAAAATCAATTCAGAGACAACCGAAACAAAGACAACATCGTAGCCAAGCGTGGTGCGTTGTTCATGATCGACTTGAAGCATGCAGTTCAAGATCGAGGATACCAGGTTGTCCATATCAAGACAGATTCAATCAAGGTAGTCATTCCTCCTGACTCGCCTAAAGGAGGTCAAGAAGTCATTGATTTCATTACAGATTTTGGAAAGGGATATGGATACGATTTCGAGTACGAAGGAACCTACGACAAGTTCGCTCTCCTCAACGATGCGGTATATGTTGCTCGTAGCGGTGGGAAGTGGACTGCTGTTGGGGCTCAGTTCCAAAACCCGTACGTCTTCAAGCAACTCTTTTCGCACGAAGACATCGAATTTGATGACCTCTGTGAAGTCAAAAATGTCACGCAAGGCTCCATGTATCTCGGAGGAGGAGACGATGCTAATAGCCTTGACATGTCCGAGATGCGGCATGTCGGGAGAACTGGAAGTTTCATGCCAGTTAGATACGACGGTAAACATCTATGGCGTATCAAGGATGGAAGACGCTACCACGTTTCTGGCACCAAGGGATATGAGTGGATTGAACGGGACTTGGCAAAACACCGGGATGAACTAGGTGAGCTGTTCACGGATATGGATTATTTCGAGAAGTTGAAGAACGACGCCATCAAATCCATTGAGCGTTTCATCCCCTTTGAGGAGTTTGTAGCATGAAGCAGCTTGTCTCCATAGACATGATCAGCGGAGTTAATGAGGAAGGAAAAGGGTTTGTAACTGTTTCTTGTGTGTCGGACAAAGGTGATATCCTTATTGGACAGCTTCCCCCAAAAGAAGTAAGAGAACTCGGCCAGACATGCTTCGAAGCGGGTGAAGCAGCTGAAGTCGATGCCATCATCTTCAATCTATTGAAGACCAAATTCAATCTCCCAGATAATGCTATTGCCGCTTTCATCATAGATATTAGAAACGCTCGAGAGGAGTAGTCGTGTCTGAACTGGCCAAGACATTCATGGTGGAAGATGCTCGTATTATCTTCCGTAATTTCGCAGGGAAGGAGGGGCAGTACAACCGTGAGGGAGATCGCAACTTCGCAGTGGTTCTCCCGGATGATGTCGCTCATCAGATGCTCGCTGATGGGTGGAATGTTCGATATCTAGACGCTCGAGAAGAAGGCGACGATCCCACAGCCTATATCTCAGTCGCAGTCAATTTCAGTAATCGACCCCCGAGGGTTATTCTCCTCACGTCTACAACTCGTACACAGCTCGATGAGAATTCAGTCGCAGTCCTTGATTGGTCGGACATCAAGACCGCAGATCTTATTGCTCGAGGCTATGAATGGAGCGTCAACGGTAAGACTGGGATCAAGGCTTATCTACAATCACTCTTCGTCACCATTGAGGAAGATGCTCTAGAGCGGAAGTATGCTATTCACGACATTCCGCCTGATAATTTCAATGAATAATCTTTGTAATCTTTCGCCGCCACAACAAAGATTGGAAACTAAATGCAATTCACAACATTCGTTCGCAAGCCGTTCGTCGTTGATGCAGTAGAGGTCACAACGGAGAACATTGCCGAAGTGGCTAAGTACGTTGGTGACTTGAGAGAGAAGGAGGACGGGACTCCTTATATTCTCGTGGATCGCCGCCTGGTTCCGAACGTGTTCCGGGTGTATCCAGGGTTCTTCATGACGAAGATGGGGGAGAACGTTCGCTGCTATTCGAGGAAGATCTTCAAGGAGCAGTTCATGGTGCAGACTGATGAGATCAAGCCTTGGGTGGACTTCATGGCGAAGAGTGGGGATTCGCAATAAAAACAACGATTATAATGAAGGAGAGTGAGTGCACGCACTTTCCTTTTTCTTTCTCTAATTAAGGACTAATAATGAATAATATGAATGTGGTTTTGGTCAAGATTGAGGATGATCGAGTCGTTGTTCTCAATGGAGAAAAGTACTTGGTTGTTGACAAGATTGCTTTAGAAGAGATTAATGAACTTGTTCCGACAAGAGTCTATACTCGAACCGAAGCTTTGCAGTCTGCAATTTTAGAAATCCTTAAAGCGCATCCGAATATTGCAAGTTCTGAGATTCGCAAACATCTTAACGAGAAATACGAGTTTCCAGAGTTCACTGGTAACACCATGCGCGGCTTGCTAGGTCGGATGAAAGATAAGGGATTGATTCGAGTTCATGGTAATAGGAATACCGCGACTTGGTCAATCATGCGTCGTCTGAGCGACGATAAATAGGCTTTAGGCTCAGAGCGTTGGTGTGCTAAGAATCGTCGGAGACGCTTGCCCGCCTCTTTGATGAAGTCTTACTGTCTGCAGTACCCCCGCCAGTACGTCAGACCACACCATGTAGACTGTGAGGGTCACACAGCAGTCTTGAGGATCGATCCCCTCAAGTCGTTAAACAAAAAACCGCATTCGTGATCGGCGATGGGGAAATAAACCCACGTCGGATCGGAGACTTTTGTGTCTATCTTGTCTAGACATTGTCAAGGGTTCCTGGTGCACAAGACAGGAACCGCGAATGGACGCGGGGGGTAGGTGTACCGAGAGTTGCCTATCCCCTGCACTTTCTTTGATGGGGGCTAGCCGTTTTTCATCCAGCTGTCAGTTGTATGAGGCTAAGTCTTAAACGACAAAAATGCGCCCATCATCTTCTCAACAAAGGAGAAACCAATGGAACAGATCAACGTCAACACGCTTGCTAATTGTGTGACTGCGGTGTGCGCTGTGATCATTGCTATCAAGATTTTCTAATGGAGGAATGCTTTGGACGAAAACGAGACGTACACAGATCTCGCGGCCGTAATCGATTTTGCAGGGTTCAGCTTCGACAAGAACAACTATCGAGAAGAAGAGCTCAAGATTTTGCAACCGCGTTTGAAGGCTCGAGGCTACACAAGGATCAAGTGGATGCCAGGAGAAAGCGATTCGTTCGGTCCTTTGTCGAGGTTGTGCGAGTGCATGAGCCCTGATGGAAACATGGTGACATTCATCTATGGATAGACGTCCTGATCAACTTGACAAGATGGTGTACACCGAGACCCATCAAATCCGTAACATGTACTACGAGGCATGCAAGCGTATTGGTTTGAAGCCCCGTGAGCTCACACCAGTGACGCTGATGCAAAGAAGTACTGCCGAGCTGTAATGGTTAATGGGTACAGCTTCGGAGAAGAGTACATCAACGTTTACCCATGTGCATGCACTGAAACGTTATGTCTTAATCCAGGTTGTATCTTGCCTTGCTGTATCGCCCATGGGTGGGAACCAGAAATTGACGAAGAGGAGGACGATGTCTAGTCGAAAGGAAGCGTGGTTTAGCTGAGGGGAGGACGCTCCGACCTTGGGACCCTGCGCGGATACCAGCACCTGGGCATGTGTTTAAAAGGCCCCCCTCGACGAAAGGACACTAGTGAAAGCTGTAGTGATCACAAAAGCAAATCAACACATGTTGATGGTTCGTTACAATAGTTCGGATTTTGAAGAGTTTCCACCTGGATACATTCTTCTTACCTGGTTTGGAGACAACGGAGATTTTAAATATCGTGGTGTTTTGACTGAGGCAAATTTCAATGCCAAATACATTAAAGGTGAAGCACTCGAAAATGGTTTTTTCGCAGTAAGGAAAATTAATGCCCGTTAATGAAGAGAAGTACATCGTTTTCAAGCGTGAGACGTTGATTCAATTGTTCGGTGAGCTAGCGTTGCCTCGAGGCGATGTTGATTGCGCTCCTGTAGCTGAGCACATTCTCGAGCGTATCGCTGAGGAACAGTTACCAGATGCTGTAGTTATTCGTAGACAAGACAGTTTTGCAAGTCCATGCTTGCTTACGTACGCAGCAATGATCTCAATGGTTGCTGAACACCATCCTGAGCGAAAAGTAGCTGAAGAACTGCTCGCTATTGCTGATTATTTCCATCACCAAGGTGTTTTGGCAGGAGAAGAAGGCTACAAACTCCCCACTTTGTAGTTGTCGTTCGCAGGATTTACAACGCTTATAATGGAAGAAAATCTACAAAGGAGTTATGAAAATGAACGACACAACTATGGAAGCAATCACTGCTGAAGTGGAGAGGGTTTTGGCTGAGAGAGACAAGATTTCGAAGGGTACCGTTATGGGAACCTTGGGGACCGCGTTGACCGCTGCCGGAACTTACATCCTCATCAGGAAGTGGGTTGACCGCCGTGTTGCGCGTCAGATTCGAAAGAACCGTTGAGTTATTTCGGAAAGGGAATTAATGGAAACATTGATTCTCCTTTTTTCATTTAATATATAAGGAGGTGATATGGATATTGATTTAATGGAGCATCAGAGCGATGCCGTTGATCTTCTAGACAGCGGAAAGATCTTGTATGGGGGAGTAGGCGTAGGGAAGTCTGCAACCGCTTTGGCGTACTACATGAAGAAAGAAAAGGACTTAGATATTTATGTCATCACTACAGCAAAGAAACGTGACTCTCTCGACTGGACCGGTGAGGCCGCCAGATTTGGAATTGGCACTGAACGTAATGCAACGTTGGCTGGAATCATTAGTGTGGACTCCTGGAACAACATTGATAAGTATTGTAATGTCAGTGGAGCATTCTTCATTTTCGACGAGCAGCGTCTCGTGGGAAGTGGTGCTTGGGTACGATCCTTCCTTCGGATTGCTAAACGAAATAGATGGATCCTCCTCAGTGCAACACCCGGAGATACTTGGCTAGATTATGCCCCCGTCTTCATTGCAAACGGATGGTACAAGAACATCACTGAGTTCAAGCGTGAGCATGTGGTCTATGCTCCGTACGTAAAATTCCCAATGGTTGATCGTTACTTGGGGATCGCTAAGCTCGAGCGATTGCGCAATGAACTCCTTGTGGAGATGCCGTACAAGTCACATACAGAACGGATCTTGAATTACTTGACTGTTGGGTATGATACCGAGCTGTGGGATATGGCTGTCAAACGGCGTTGGCACCCTTACGAGAATAGACCCATTAAGGATGTTGCTGAGCTGTTTCGTGTCATGCGGAGAATTGTCAATACGGATCCGTCTCGTATGGAGATGGTGCGGATGCTGATGAACACTCACCCGAAATTGATCATCTTCTACACGTTTAATTACGAGTTGGAGATTCTTAGGGACCTTGCGAATGAGACCGAACTTGCGGAATGGAATGGTCATAAGAAGCAAAATGTCCCCAAAACTAATCGTTGGGTTTACCTTGTTCAGTATAATTCTGGGTCTGAAGGGTGGAATTGTACAGAAACTGACGCTATGATTCTATATAGTTTAAGCTATTCTTATAAGAATCATATACAAGCTCAGGGTAGGATTGACCGTATTGATACGGCATTTACCAATCTTTACTACTATATCTTAGAAAGTCAGTCCCCGATCGACAAAGCCGTTAAAAATGCTTTGCGTACGAAAAAATCGTTTAATGAGCGTGAGGCCATCAAAAAGTGGTCAAAATCGGCGAATAATTTCGACGTGCCGGTATGAATGACGAGCCTTTGCATGAATATCTAGCAGGAAAAACGTACCTATAAGGCATCTTGGCATTTATTTCTTTAAGAAGTTATAAGAGTATAAGGATTGTATATAACATATAATAAGTGAAGATTATTTAAGACTTTTTCAGATATATCTTTTTCGCCGAAATGCCGGAAAGTGCCGAAAGGAAGAACTATGGACACAATTGTTGAATACGGAAGAACTATCGAAGGTTTTCCTAATTATGAGATTACTAATCGTGGTAGAGTTTTCAATATCAAGACTGGTAGAGAGATGGTCTTGTCCCCAACTTTAGCTGGTGATCTAACAGTTGGACTTACAAAGAATGGATATCAGCATCGATTCTCGGTGAAGTGTTTGGTAGCCAGAGTATTTGTTGTTGGAGAGACTGAAATCTTTAACACGCCGATTCTGTTGGATAACGACAAGCATAATCTTAGCTCTGATAATATTGTTTGGAGACCTCGTTGGTTTGCTTGGAGATATACCAGACAGTTTGCAGAACCTCACAACTGGTATTTCTTTGGTCCATTGATTGATAGAGTTAGTATGACACAGTACGCCAATTATCAAGAAGCCGTGATGCGTAATGGACTTCTTTATGCGGACATTTTTGAATCCATTTACAATGACAAGTTGACATTTCCAACACATCAAAAATTTGCGTATATCCAATAATATACATACCGACCTACTAAACAACGATTATAATGAAGGAGAGTAAGTATCTCCTATCGTTTTGGAGGTACTTATGAATGAGAGTGCATACCAAAGAAAACTTATTAAGAAAATTCGTGACCTTCTACCAGGGTGTATGATCCTTAAGAATGATCCGAGTTATATGCAGGGAGTTCCGGACATTATCATTTTGTTCGAAACGCAGTGGGCAATGCTTGAAATTAAGCGCGCTGTTGATGCGAACACGCAAGCAAACCAAGAGTATTACATTACCCTTCTTGATGAAATGTCATATGCGTCATTCATTTATCCAGAAATTGAAGAGGCGGTATTAGATGATCTTCAACGCTCATTCGGAGTTATCGGGTCGTCACGCGTTTCTTAGTCCTAGCAGCTATCATTGGCTTAATTATTCTGATCAAAAGTTAGAAGCTCGTTTCATATCTGCCATGGCTGCTAAGCGAGGTACTGATTTACATAATCTTGCGCATGAAGCTATTCGTCTAGGCGTTAAACTATCTAGAACAAATAAGTCATTATCAACATATGTTAATGATGCAATTGGTTATAAAATGTTGTGCGAACAACCGCTATATTATTCTGATAATTGTTTTGGCACAGCGGATACGATTTGTTTCCGAAGGAACAAGCTAAGAATTCATGATTTGAAAACTGGTATTATTCATACATCTGAACACCAGCTAGAAGTCTACGCATCTCTGTTTTGTTTGGAATATTCTATCGATCCATTTGAAATTGAGATCGAACTGCGTATTTACCAAAGAGATGACATTAGAATTTTTGAGCCATACGGTGATACAATTGCTAGTATAATGTCCAGAATTATTGATTTCGATCAACAACTGGAAGAAATGAAAGCTTCGGATCGATACTAAGGAGGTGATTTGTGTTCATTGACGAAGATGATTATCTAGCCCATTATGGAATTCTCCGTCGTTCTGGTCGATATCCATGGGGTTCCGGTCAAAATGAAAATCAACGAAACAAGATCTTCCTTCAGACTGTTTCGGATTTGAGAAAGCAAGGCCTAACGGAAGTCGAAATTGCTAGAGGATTTGATTGCTCCACTACCGATCTTAGAGCAGCAAAGTCTGAAGCTAAAAATCAACAAAAGCAAGCTGATATTGCAATGGCTCAGCGGTTGAAGGAAAAAGGATATTCAACCAACGCCATTGCTAACAGAATGGGAATTCCAGAATCATCTGCTAGAAATCTCTTAAAGCCAGGCGAAGCAGATAAAAATGATGTTCTTATTTCAACAACCGCCATGCTTAAGGCTCAAGTTGATGAAAAAGGCTTTGTAGATGTTGGTAAGGGCGTAGAGAACTATATTGGTGTCACTTCTACAAGACTTGATACCGCGATATCTATGGTTCGTGGCCAAGGATATGAACTTCACTATGTTACGGTTAAGCAACTTGGTACAGGTCATGAAACTAAGATGAAGGTGTTAGGTCCTCCTGGATCTACTCAAAAAGATGTTTGGCAACATCCAGAAAAGATTCAACAGATTACTAATTATTCTGATGATGGTGGTCGATCTTATACTAAGACCCAAACTCCTATTTCAATCAGCCCAAAGCGGGTTGGTATTGTTTACGCCGATCAAGGTGGTTCGAAAGCAGATGGAGTAGTTTATGTTCGGCCAGGAGTTGACGATATTGCTCTTGGCGGGTCAAAGTACGCCCAAGTTCGTATTCAGGTTGGAGATGGCCATTATATTAAGGGAATGGCTATGTACAAGGATGATTTACCAGATGGTGTAGACCTTATGTTTAATACGTCTAAAAGAGATACTGGTAACAAACTCGATGCAATGAAGCCACTTACTGATGATCCAGATCTTCCGTTTGGTTCTATCGTTCGTCAAATTGTAGATAAGCCTGGATCTCCAAACGCCAAAGTAACTTCTGTTATGAATATTGTTAATGAAGAAGGAAACTGGGCTGATTGGTCTCGTACTTTGTCTTCTCAGATGTTGTCTAAGCAAAGCCCGCATCTCGCTAAGACACAGTTAGATATGACTTATGAACGTCGTCTAAATGATTATGAAAATATCAGCAATCTTACAAACCCAACAGTTCGTAAGAAGTTGCTTATGGATTTTGCTGGTAGTACTGATTCGGCAGCCGTTCATCTAAAGGCTGCAGCAATGCCAGGTCAAGCAGTAAGAGTTATTCTTCCAGTATCTTCGATTCAACCAAATCAAGTTTATGCCCCCACTTTTAGAAATGGCGACACTGTTGTATTGATTCGTCACCCACATGGTGGGACATTTGAGATTCCAAGATTAACGGTTAACAATAATCATGCTGAATCTAAGAAGCTTCTTGGGGATGCAAGAGATGCAATTGGTATTCATCACGAAACAGCTAAGAGATTGTCGGGTGCTGATTTCGATGGAGATACAGTTCTTGTAATTCCAGATTCCGCACGTAGGATTAAAGATTCGCCTGCTCTAAAAGCGCTTAATGATTTCGATCCTAGAGCATCGTACCCAGCATATGAGGGTATGAAGCCTATGCGTAATACGCAAACAGAGATGGGGAAGATCTCTAATCTTATTACGGACATGACTATTCAAGGCGCCAGTCATGATGAAGTTGCCCGTGCTGTTAAGCATTCCATGGTTGTTATTGATGCGGAAAAACATAATCTTAATTATAAACTGTCTTATAATGATAACAACATTAGACAACTTAAAGAGAAGTATCAAAGACAACCCAGTGGTTCAACAGGTGCCGCCACCCTTATCTCAAGGGCTAAGTCTGAGATACGGGTACCTGAAAGAAAAGAACGCAGCCAAGGTAAAGGTGGCCCTATTGATAAGGCTACTGGTGAACGCGTCTTTGAAGAAACAGGTAGGGTACATTGGAAGTCTGGTATGCCCATCACTACCACCACCACTAGGTTGGGTGAGGCTAAGGATGCGCATACTCTATCATCAGGTACCCCTATTGAACGGTACTATGCAGATCATTCTAATCAACTCAAGTCTTTAGCTAATACGGCTAGGCTTCAAGCAATTAATACCCCCCCTTCAAAGTATCTGCCCTCTGCTAAGAAGGTGTATGCTAATGAAGTAGCCTCCCTCAATTCTAAATTGACCGTGGCTAAAAGTAATGCCCCTCTTGAACGACAGGCCCAGTTAATAGCCAACAGTATTGTTAAGACTAAGAAGAGTTACAATCCTAACATGGATAAGGATACGCATAAGAAGGTTGAATACCAGGCCCTTCAAGAAGCCCGTGCACGTACGGGTGCAGATAAACAACAGATCCGCCTCACTAATCAAGAATGGGACGCCATACAGGCGGGAGCTATCAGTGATTCTAAACTCTCCGAGATCTTAACACATGCAGACATGGATGTAGTACGTAAGCTTGCAACACCTAAGACTGAGATACTAATGACAAGTAACATGACTAATAGAGCCAACGCTATGTTTGCATCTGGCTATACTAGATCAGAGGTAGCACAAGCACTTGGTGTATCAGTTAGTACATTGGATGTTGCAACAGTAGCAACAACAACTGAATGATTAGGAAAGGATGAATGACTAATGAAGAAGTCTATGCTTACTACTGTTGACAATCCTCATTCACCCTTTGACGAATTCTTAGCTTGGTACGCCCATGATGTTTCAAGTGGCCACCATACTTGTGCGTTCCTTGCAAGAATACTGAATGATTCAGATCAATTGTCAGATTCTGATCAAGATTTAGCTGTCAACCAAGCCATCGACGAGATAGTAAGTGAGAACGTTTCTGGAATTTATAGAAAAGTTACACAAGAAGTTCCAGATTAATTTATAAAAAAATATTTTTTAATTTAATATTTTATTCAACAATCTTGAGAGGTCAAAGGGGGAGGGGGGGGCTTCGCATATACTACCCCCCCTATGCATCGCCCGACTCCATATTTTTTCCCCGGGGGGACTATTTGGAGAATGTTTCCGGAAAGCGAGCGAGGGAGTAAGGATGTATTAGCCCATGAAGGATCGTTCCGTAGTAGAAATTATTGTTCTTATGCTCACGTTTGTTGTGGGAATTGTGATAATTGGGTTATCTGCGGGGCTTATCTTTGTGGAAATTCGTGATCCAGAGACAGATACAACTATTCTTGCCACTACTTTAATGTCTTTGATCTCAGCTATTCTTGGTACCTTATTTGGGATGTTAATTAGTAAGGGTGACAAGATCAATGGTCGACATAAAGACAAGGAGGATGATACGTGAATCCAATACATGTGTTAGCTCCAGTCGCTGCTGTGTCGGGCATCATGGTTGTTATAGCATTGATCGCTTCTGAACCTACGGAAGTAACAACTCCTTCTACTACAAGTATTGTTGTTATCACAACTAACGTTGATGGTGAACCTGAAGTAACAGTAGTTAATGGGGATGATGGATCAGATGGAGAAACTGGCGCAACCGGAGCTAGAGGAGAAGCTGGCGAATCAATTGTAGGGCCTCCGGGTCCACCAGGTCCGCAAGGTCCACCGGGTTCTATCGGTCCCCCGGGAGAATCTATTATCGGTCCACCAGGAGAGTCAGTTATTGGACCACCAGGTCCGGCCGGTGCTGATGGACAATCAATTGTAGGACCACCGGGTCCTCAAGGCGAATCGATAGTAGGTCCTCCTGGACCTCAGGGAGAATCTGTTGTTGGTCCTCAAGGTCCAGCAGGTCCTAGAGGTCCAGCAGGATTAGAATGCCCATCTGGATTCTCTGCTCAATCATTTAGCGTTAAGCGACAGGGTAATGATGATGTGCAGGTCTTTGCTTGTGTTGCTGGATGAATTAAGGAGAATTCATGACCCCTGGCAAGTTTGATTTGAACATGTATCGTGGCGATACATACAGTTGGCGTTTTATTCTATGGATTGATGAAGAAAAGACAGATCCAGTTATTTTAACAGGGGCTGTTGTTGAAGCGGAGATCCGAGATAAGCCTGGTGGTATGGCAATTATTGAGTTGCCTTGCACAATCGTTCCACCAAATATTATTGATGTGACTATGACACCTCAAAATTATGTTGGATGTCCTGCTAAAGGTGTGTGGGATATGCAAATTATCTACCCAAACGGCATTGTCAATACTCCTATTGGCGGATCAATTAGCATAACACCAGATGTAACTGGGTCAACTGGAATGGTTTTAGATGCCTCAAGGAAGTGGGCCCCATGAGTGATATTCCTTCTGTTATTGTCGTTGAACATGGCGATACTTCAGTTGATGTAAGTGTTATTGGTACTAATTTTGAAGTAATTGAAATTGGTAATTTGAGTGGTCCGCCAGGGCCTCCGGGTCCGGCTTCAACGGTTCCAGGACCTCCAGGTCCAGCGGGAGCAACTGGTCCAGCATCAACTGTTCCAGGCCCACAGGGCCCAGCGGGTCCAACGGGTGAAACGGGTGCAACAGGACCTCCTGGTCCGAGTCTCACCAACGGCGACAAGGGTGACATCACTGTTGCCGGTGGCGGAGCCACGCTAACTGTCGACAACGGTGCGATCACCTACGCCAAGATCCAAAACGTGACGGGCGATCGAGTTCTTGGCCGGGACGGCAATGGCGGACCTATCATTGAGCTTCAATGCTTCTCGCCTGGGCGGACGATTCTCGGATCAGGGTCATACCTCGCCGTGCGGAACGCGTTGTCGTTGGATCAGGTCAACAATACGACCGACGCCAACAAGCCGATCTCGACTGCGACGCAGACAGCACTCAACCTCCTAGCTCCGAAACTAAACCCGACGTTCCAGAATGTCGTGATAATTGATAGTGCAGCCCCAGGTATTTGGTTTGTAGATAATACCGCTGCTGTTGGCAATAAGAACTTCATGTTGACTCACAACGATGGGGTATTTCGACTTCTTGCGATGAGCGATGATGCTGCTACCACTCAGGGCGTCCCGGTGTCATTTGATCGCGTTACTGGCGTTCTCGCTTTCAATGGTACAGGCGTCACTGGTGTTCGGGTACCGACAGCGGTCAATGCTGCCGACGCTGTTACCAAGGCTCAACTTGATGCTGCGGCTGGCAGTGCAGTAGTTCCGATTGCAGTTTCGCCGATGAGCATGCAACCACCAACCTGGGTTGAGGGTATTTCAGTTACTTCTTCTGCTGGATTACCAGGAAGAGTCCTAAAGCCTGATGGTACTGCTAATAATAAAGTAGTTCGACTAGGTTGGTTCTATCTGGAACCATTTTACATGGTTGATACAGTTCAATTTCGTTCGTATTGTTTTGCTCCAGAGACAACAGATGCGAATGTGGTTGTTGACCTTGCCATTTATTCGGTTCCTAATTGGAAGCCATCTCAGACTGCCACTTTGGTTCCAAATACGAGCGTGACGGCAGCTCCAGCTGGGACTACTGGAACTAAGTATGTCAACTTTCCCTCTACGTTGACACTTACTCCTGGTGCCTATTGGCTCGGCTTCGTTTATCGGGGCAGCGCCACGGCTACGTTTAACTGGACAGTTCTTGGCGATGCGGGATCATTCTTCAACGCTTCTATCCACAATACGCAAGGTCATAATCAGCCAACATGTGTTGAAAGTACAACCAGAACTGCTGGAATCCCAGCAGGTAATCTTGCATTACCAGGATCGTTCGGCGCTGCGCTTTCAACATTCGTCACCCTTCTAAAGAAGGAGGGCACATGACGATTTATCATGATGAGATCATCGAGAATGGTGTGGTGATTTATGCCACGATCTACGATACGGATACTAGCACTGCCACGGTTGAGGAGAATGGTAGCGTAGTTGAGACTCGTCCGTTCACAGCAACAGAGCAAGAACGATTCGATGCTGTTCTTGGTGAAAAGAACGTTCATCAAATGGAACAGGAATCTGGCGAGGCAGTCGATAAGTTACTCTTGGTAGTCGAAAATCTGAATGCCATTACGGATTTAACTAACTCAGAGATCAATGCTAATCCAGCAGCCATCATCAAGGATCTTGCCAGGGAATGTAAGACTATCGCTCGACAAGCCAATAGAGAAGCTCGTCTAACATCAGGTCGTACTGAAGATACTTATACTGGAGAAGAGGAGGTCGAATGAGTAGTAAGATTATTGTTCATAAAGGTAGGACCAACATTCTCACAGTTAGCCTCGGAATTAATGTATCTGCTGACACGATTACCAGTGAAATTCGTTCTGAACCTAACCAAGATTCTCCATTGATTGCCACTTGGGTTGTTTCCTTCAAGACAACTGGTGCAGATGGTGAGCTTATTTTGCGATTGGATGATAGTGTAACCAGCCAAATCAAGGCTAATAGTGGTTACATGGATTTGAAAAGAATCACCGGGGCAGAGCCGATTGCTGTTTTTGATACGCCACTCGAGGTTAGTTTTAGAGGGACGGTGACAGTATGAGTGGCGAAATCAACGTAATTCAACGTACGCAAACCGTTATTGTTGAGCCAGCATCTTCAGCCGTATCGATTATCAATGCAGGCCCAGCCGGTCCAGGCGGGCCAGCCGGTTCCGCTAACTGGACTACAGCAAGAACCATCGAAACTGTATCGGCTGCTACGTATTCAGTGGTTGCTGCTGATGCCGGGAAACTTAAGCGTCTAACTGTAGCTTGCACGATCACTCTTCCGTCTGGAGGAATCTCTGTTGGGCAGTTTGTCGATTTTGTTTGCATCACTGGCGTTTCCAATTTTGTTCTTGGCTCTGGTGCTACTTGGGATGTTCCACCAACTCCTACTGCGGTTGCTAGAACTGTTGGATCGTTCGTAACAGCGATCAAGATGAGCGCTACTGCTTGGGCTCTGACTGGAGATCTCGCCTGATGCCGTACACACTTGGGATCGTTTCATCGCATAGGACGAAGATTGGTGCGACTTGGTTGGAGCCAATGACTGGAACAGCGTCAACTCCAGATGCGCCTGACTTAACGATCATTGATCCAGTTCGTATTGTGTTGCATTGTCGTCCCTTCGATGATGTTGGGATTGTTGAACACTTTCCATTGGCGCAATGGGAAAACAGTGGTACTCCAGTATGGTTCTTCGGTCTGCGTCTCGCTGGATTGGTTCTTGGTAAGTACGATTCGGCTGGTGTCCGAGGCGATGTCACAACGATGAATGGTGCTGAACAAGGAGCTGCTCTTCATAAGAATCAAGATGGCTGGATTGGGTTAGAGGTTGAAAGAACAGCTGTTTCTGGGGTCAGTTCAATTGATGGTGTAAGTTGGACAGCAGTTCGGAAGACAGTAGTTGCTGCTTATACGATGCGTGATGGCACTTCTAAACTTACTATTGGTACACATGGTTCTAAGAATTTTAATGGCCGCATTTATTTAGCGAAGATGGAAGCAATTAAAAGAGCTAAACTTGTCTTTCCTGGGTATGCAGGAAATTGGGCCACAATTCCAGCTGCTGGAGCAATTGGCATTCCAACAGGTGATTGCGAAATCGTTGCTCGCGTGTCTAGTCCGGTGTGGGCTAATGCCGGGACCCCACAAGGCATTGCTATTGCTAAGAATGGCTCATACTATTTTCTTGTTGGGAGTTATATATCCTTCTGGACGAATGGGGTATTTCCAGGTTCAACCGCTCATGGTTTCACGAATGGTTCAATTGGTTGGGTACGGGCAACACGTATAGCTTCGACTGGTGCGATAGCATTTTACAGTGCACCAGATAGTCCTACAGAACCAACATCTTGGACAGCTCGTGGTACGGCGACTAGTACAGCTGGACCAATGACAGTTGGTGGTACTACTATTTCATTGGGTGCGTATAATGCTGTGGCTAATCCATTCAATGGGCGCATATTACGTATTATTGTTCGTGATGGTATTGGTGGGACTGCGCTTACTGACGTTAGTGAGAATAATGCTGGGGTGATGTTAACTCCTACAACATTTGATGCTAATGTTGGTGGTACTGTAACAGTTAATACGAAGCAACCGCTTGCATTCGTTTTCCCTGGTATTGTTGGGAACTGGTTGAAGATTCCAAATGCTCAAGTAGCCGCGTTGCCAGCTGATGTTGAATTTGTTTTTAGATGTTCGATGCCCAATTGGTATGAAACAAGTGGTGTCGGGCATGGTATCGTTGGTAAGTTTATTACCGGTTCACGTATGTTTCTTATTCGACGCGTTTCCGGTAACATGCAACTTGTTTATACGCCAGCAGGTGGCGCAACACTTACGACATCCTACGCAGTTCCGCTTGGTTTTTCTCCAAATCAACTTATTTGGTTTCGTATTCGTCATGATGCTGATAATGGAGCAAGTGGTCATACACAGACATTTGAATATTCAGCAGCTGACACGCCAACAAACGTCGAGCCTACTACGTGGACGTCGATGGGCGCAGCTACTATTCGAACTCCAGCAGCAGCGTTAAGTTCGAATACGTATGATTATTTCATTGGCTCAGACGACCCATCTCGAAGTGCTTTGTGTCGTATTGATCGTGTTATTATTCGTAATGGTTTTGCAGGCACTGTTGTACTTGATGTAAACAGCACTAACCCTTCTGCCGCAGGAGTATCATCGTTTACTGCGACAACTGGTGGAGTTGTTACAGTAGTTGATACTGGTATCAAGACGCACCTTGCGCCTCTTTACGGAACAGTAACGACCCCAGATCCTGTTACTTTGCCCGGGCAAGTTACGTTTGTCGCACGAGTGCGCGGTCCATCTGGCGGTACTGGCGATGTATCAATCGCTGGGCAATGGGCTACTAGCGGCCAATACTCTTGGTTGATTCAACGACGTGTGATTGGCGGAGCGCCTATTACTTGGTTGTCAACCAATGGAACCGCAAGTGCTCAAATCATTTCAACTGGCCCTGCGATTAGTCCAAACGATGAGTGGCTTGCGTTTGCATGGGATTTTGATAATGGTGTTCAACGTAGTGTTCAAATTTTGACATCTACTGATGGAATTACTTGGACTCCATACGGAAGCCCAATTACTGGTGCTCGGTATCAACCTCTTGACAGTACTAGTGACATGCGTATTGGGGGTCATGGCGCTGGAGTCGGTTCTTCTTTCTTTGATGGGAACATCTATTCAGTTGAGGCGCGTACTGGGCTTGACCCAACAGCAGGAACACTTCTTTGGCGGTTTGATGCGGCTGAATACCCAGGTACAGGGACAGTGTTTACAGATCCTCGTGGTCGTGTATGGACGCTTACCGCAGCTGCTGCTATCGCGCAAGGCCATACGCATGTTGTGCAAAACGACCCACTGGTTCCCACGGTGAACATTGTCCAGCCACAGCCAGATTCAACAATTTGGGAATTCAATCCTAACGACTATCCACGTTACGGAACTGTTTATACCGATCCTCGTGGTCGAGTATGGACCTTAACTAGTGCTAACGCTATTCCGCAACCTCCGGTAGTTCCTTGAAAGGAGTAGCATGCCTGAGATCGAATTCGGAGACATTACTCCAGACGATGTATACACTGAGGGCGATGAAGATGTTGATTGGTCTGAGGTAGATCTAATCGATAGTCAGATTCAAGACATTCAGGACATTGATGATGACGAGGAACGTCTAGAAGCCGCGAAACAATGGGTTGTCGAATTGAATGGAGGTGCTAATGGGGGCGTATTGGCTTCATGATATTGGGCATGCTCTTGCTGGTCTTCCTGTTGCTTATTACAGTGGATGGGAAACTCGTTCTCGATCGTCCGGTGGATTTGATAAGATTCTTGGCGTCTGTATTCATCACACAGCATCGAAGACCAGTCCAGAATCAGATATGAACTACATGTGGAATGGTTCTCCAGATCGACCGGTTGGAAACCTTTACCTCGCTCGAGATGGAAACATCTGGATTGGAGCAGCTGGGGCAGCGAATACTCAGGGCAAGGGTGGACCACTCAATTGTCGAAACGGAACTGTTCCGTTGGACAAGGGTAATCAATACATGATTGCTATTGAGGCTGGGAACAATGGTACTGGAGAAGCATGGCCAAAGGCTCAAACTGATAGTTATGTGAAACTAGTTCGTCAACTGTGTGATCATTACGGTCTTAGTTACGGGCAAGATGTGTATGGCCATTACGATTACACATTGCCTTCTTGTCCTGGACGTAAAGTTGATCCGTCTGGACCATCTCCATTTGGTTCTGTGAATGCGGGCCAAACGTGGGACATCGATGTTTTTCGTAGTGCTGTTGTAGATGTTTCACCCGAACCTGAACCCGAACCACCTAAGCCACCTGGCTGGAAGGATGACGACGTGCTTTTCGTAGTTGCTAAAGACAGAGGTCCGGCTCTTGTTGGACCTGGATATTGGCATTACAGTCGTAACGATAACGAAGCTTTTGTTTGGCAAAAGATCTACGGTCCGCCAATTCAGCTTGACAATAGTTACGACTACGACACGCTTATGAGAACTATGGCTCTCGAGCCAGATGACGGTACTCTACTTGGGCCTGGCGCTTGATTAAATAGGAAGGAGGCCAAATGAGTGCGAAACGTTCTCCAAAACGTCGACCAGCTACCACGGAAGAAAACCGTGAGAATCAAATGGTCTCACTTGCGATTGATTTGGCGGAAAAACAACTTGCCGAGGGAACCGCTTCCGCTCAAGTTATTACGCATTATTTAAAACTTGGCTCTACAAGAGAACGACTTGAGCAAGAACGTCTTTATCGAGAGAATGAACTTCTCGGGGCTCGCGTGGACACCTTGGCTTCGGCGAAGAAGGTTGAGGAGCTATATTCAGCTGCTCTCGATGCTATGCGTTCTTATGCTGGCCGAGAAACACTGCAATACGACGATGATTATGATGATTAGGACATATTCAGAAGTAAAACGATTAGAAACATTCGAAGAAAGATTCGAATATTTGAAGTTAAATGGTGAGGTTGGTCGTTCAACGTTTGGTTTTGATCGTTATGTTAATCAACAATTTTATGCATCACATGAGTGGAAAACAGTACGTCAAGCGGTTATATCTAGAGATAATGGGTGCGATTTAGGTATTTCTGGCTATGAAATTCATTCTAATATTCTTATTCATCATATCAATCCAATGAGTATTGATGACATAATCCATGGTGAAGAGTGGATATTTAACCCAGAATATTTAATAACAACCACAAAAAACACGCATAACGCAATACATTTTGGTGATGATAAACTGCTTCCTAAGGTAGTTATTGCGCGTACTCGGAACGATACAAAGCTTTGGTAAAGGAGCAACATGGGTGATGAAGAAGAAGTAAGGGACGAAGATGTCCCTGAGGGTGCGGTTACTGAGGAAAATCTGGTTAGTAATCAGACACCTGATCCGACCGACACAGAAGATGACGATGAGTAGTATTTAAGGAGTTTGTAATGGAAGAAAGCATTCTGAAAAGCACCAAGAAGATTCTCGGTCTTGCTGAAGATTACACTCCATTTGATTTGGATGTCATTACACACATTAATGCAGCTTTCTCCATTCTTAATCAATTGGGCGTTGGTTATGAAGATGGTTTTTGGATTGAAGATGAAGCTACTGTTTGGAATGACTACGGTGTTCCAGCCAATCAGCTTCATTTGGTCAAGACGTATGTTTATTTAAAGGTTCGATCTTTGTTTGACCCTCCGGCTACTTCTTACCTCATTGAGGCTACGAACAATCAAATTAAAGAATACGAGTGGAGACTTAATAGCTTCCGAGAATGGGAGCTTGATCCCACAGATCCAATGGTAGAAGTACCGGATGAGGAGGTAGCATGACGTCACCCGCTGTCAAAGAGTTTATCGAACATCATGGCACTAAAGGAATGAAGTGGGGTGTTCGTAAAGCTCGAGGTGATAGAAGCGCGTTCAAGAAGCGCGGCAAAGAGCGAACTAAATTTGAAAAATCTCCGAAACGAATGACTTCTTCAGAACTTGAGAAGCGCATTCGTCGAATGGAGATTGAGAAGAGATACAACGAACTTAACAAGCGTGATGTATCTAAAGGCGAAGCTCTAGCATCTGAAATTCTTACAAACTCTGGTCGTAAGATCGCAACGACTGTTGTCGCTGGGGCTGGGTTGCTCGCAGTAAGAACTATCTTGACTAAGAAGATGGGTGCTGAAGCAGCAAACATGATTACCAGTAAGAAGTAGTTTATTGGAGGTAGGAGTTGACATTATCTAATACTGCAACTCCTTACTATTATGGAGAATTTCGTGACGCTGTAATTCGTGGAGACATTCCAGTTAATCGAGAAATCTCTATGGAGATGAATCGCATTGACGATCTCATTGCTAATCCTAATATTTATTATGATGACATGGCCGTTCATGGATTCATCAAGTATTGCGAGTTTGAACTTACACTTACTGACGGTAGTGATTTGCATCTTCTCGACACGTTCAAGCTTTGGGCTGAACAAATTTTTGGATGGTATTACTTCATTGAGCGAAGCGTTTATGAACCTGGCGCAGGTCCTGGCCAAGGACACTATGTGTCGAAGTCCATCAAGAAGCGGCTCACTACAAAGCAATACCTGATTGTTGCAAGAGGCGCCGCAAAGTCAATGTATGCTAATTGTGTCCAAGCATACTTCTTAAATGTTGATACTGCAACTACCCATCAGATCACAACTGCTCCGACAATGAAGCAGGCCGATGAAGTAATGTCTCCCTTTCGAACGGCCATTACTAGATCAAGAGGCCCACTCTTTCGATTCTTGACTGAGGGTTCTCTACAAAACACCACTGGGTCAAGAGCCCAAAGAGTGAAGTTGGCATCAACTAAAAAGGGTATTGAGAACTTTCTGACTGGATCTCTACTCGAGGTTCGGCCTATGACAATCAATAAGCTTCAAGGTCTTAGGCCTAAAGTATCAACGATTGATGAATGGTTGTCTGGAGACATCAGAGAAGATGTAGTTGGCGCCATTGAGCAGGGCGCTTCAAAGATGGACGACTATTTGATCGTTGCTGTTAGTTCAGAAGGAACTGTTCGAAACGGTTCTGGCGATACCATCAAAATGGAACTTTCTAGCATTCTTCGTGGTGAGTATCAAGCACCTCATGTTTCGATCTGGCACTACAAGTTAGACGAGATTGACGAAATCGCTAATCCAGAGACTTGGTTAAAGGCGAATCCAAATCTTGGTAAGACTGTTACTTATGATGTTTATCATTTGGATGTTGAACGAGCTGAAAAAGCTCCTGCATCCAGAAACGACATCTTGGCAAAGCGATTTGGGATTCCAATGGAAGGCTATACGTATTTCTTTACGTATGAAGAGACGTTGCCGCATCGCGCAAGAGAGTTTTGGGGAATGCCCTGTGCTCTTGGTGCCGACCTCTCACAAGGTGACGACTTCTGTGCGTTCACACTTCTCTTTCCTTTTGCAAACTATTCGTTTGGCGTTAAAACGAGAAGTTACATTACATCCTTGACATTAATGAAACTTCCGGGAGCCATGCGTATGAAGTATGAAGAATTTATTACAGAAGGAAGCTTGCAAGTTCTGGATGGAACTGTTCTTGACATGATGGAGGTCTATGAGGACCTTGATCAGTTCATTCGTCAAAACGAGTATGATGTTCGTTGCTTCGGATTCGATCCATACAACGCGAAAGAGTTTGTTACTCGATGGGAAATGGAGAACGGATCTTTTGGAATTGAAAAAGTCATTCAGGGCGCTAGGACAGAATCGGTCCCGCTAGGTGAATTGAAAATCTTGTCGGAAGAACGCAAGTTGGTTTTCGATCAAGAGCTTATGTCATTCGCTATGGGTAATGCAGTTACTTTGGAGGATACGAATGGAAACCGTAAACTTCTAAAGAAACGAGCTGAAGAAAAGATCGATAATGTCTCAGCCATGATGGATGCATACGTGGCTTACAAAGCCAACAAGGAGGCGTTCGAGTGACATTTAAGAAGAATCGATGAGGGGGGTGATGAATCTTGCCAGTTTTTGATCGAATTAAGAAAGCTTGGAACGCCTTTAAAAATCCTATCAGCGATGTTGGAGAAGTTGAATACGGCACTGAAGCTTATTACGGAAATATTTCACCCTCTAGGCCAAGACATAATATTTATAGTGAACGTTCTATCGTTTCGTCTGTTTATACAAGAATTAGTGTTGATGTCGCTGGTGTTCTCATCAAACATGTCAAAATTGATGATACTGGACGATACCTCGAAGATGTTCCTAGCGCATTGAATAATTGTCTAATTTGGGAACCGAATATTGATCAGTCGCCAAGACCATTTAGACAAGATATTGCGATGACTCTCTTTGATAAAGGTGTTGCTGCTGTAGTTCCGGTTGATACAACTCGAAATCCGCAAACTAATGAACTTTTTGACATTTATAGTTTGCGTGTGGGTGAGATTGTTACATGGTATCCAAAGCATGTTCGACTTAGCGTTTATAATGAGAATCGTGGTAAACGAGAAGAAATTACATTGGAAAAGCGATACGTAGCCGTTATCGAAAATCCTCTGTATTCGGTTATGAATGAACCAAACTCGACTCTTCAACGATTGATTAGGAAGTTAAGTCTTCTTGATGCCGTTGATGAGCAGTCCGGTTCTGGGAAACTAGATCTTATCATTCAATTGCCTTACGTTATTAAATCTGAAGCTAGACGACAGCAAGCTGAAAAGCGACGTGAGGATATTGAATTTCAACTTAAGGGAAGCCAGTATGGTATTGCCTATACTGATGGTACCGAGAAGATTACTCAGCTTAACCGACCAGCTGAAAACAATCTTCTTAAGCAAGTTGAGTATTTAACGGGTATGTTGTACAACCAACTCGGTCTTACCGAGGAAGTAATGAATGGTACGGCTAATGAAGAAGTTATGCTTAACTACTTTAATCGTACAATTGAACCCATTGTTGATGCTATCATCGAATCTATGCAAAGAGCGTTCCTTGGGCCCCAAGGTTCGCGTGGTGATGAACGAATTAACTACTTCCGAGATCCGTTCAAGCTGGTTCCAGTTGGTCAGATTGCTGAAATTGCTGATAAGTTTACCCGCAATGAAATTCTTTCAGCAAATGAAATCAGACACTTTATTGGAATCAAACCATCGGATGATCCGAAGGCAGACAAACTCGTTAATAGCAACATGCCACAAGCAGAAGTAGAAGTAACTGAAGGGGCCTAGCTCTTTTGAAAGGATCAGTCAAAATGGAACCAGATTTCAGCGGTTACGCAACTAAGGCTGGACTCCAATGTTCTGACGGTCGAACCATCATGCCTGGTGCTTTCAAGCATCAAGATAAGATGCGGGTTCCTCTCGTTTGGCAGCACGGTCATTCAGACCCGGAGAACGTTCTTGGCCATGCCGTCCTCGAGAATCGAGATGATGGAGTTTATACATACGGATACTTTAATACGTCAGCAAAGGCCGTTCATTCCAAGCAGCTTCTCGATCATGGTGATATTACCATGCTTTCCATCTGGGCAAATGAACTCGTTGAACGAGCCGGCAAGGTTCTCCACGGAGCTATTCGTGAAGTGAGTCTTGTTTTGTCCGGCGCTAACCCAGGCGCTCTCATCGAAAATGTCACGATTCACCACGGCGAAGGTGATGACGTCATGCTTGAAGATGAGGTAATCATCTATACGGGCCTTGAGCTCGAGCATGCCGATGCTGATGAGAAGAAGGACGACGAAGAAGACGGCGAAGATGGAGAAACCATCCAAGATGTCTATGATTCAATGTCCGATAAGCAGAAGCAGGTGCTTCATTACATGCTCAGTCAGACGCTTCCGTCTACTGAGACTGATGAAGAAGTAAAACAAGATAATCTCAACGATGACTCCAACGGTACCACTCAGGAAGGTAACACAATGACCCGTAACGTTTTTGAGAAGGACGGGCAAGACGACACCAAGTCGCCAGTTCTCTCGCACTCTGACATGCAGGGCATTGTTGCCGATGCGACGAAGATCGGATCGCTCAAGGCGGCTGTTGAGAGTTATGCGCTTGCTCACGGTATCAATCAGATCGACGTTCTCTTCCCAGAGGCGCAAGCTCTCACCACGGCGCCGGAGTTCTATACTCGTCGTCAGGAATGGGTGAACTCGGTTCTTGGTGGAGCTCGTAAGAGCCCCTTCAGTCGGGTGAAGACTCACTGGGCAGACCTCACCTATGATGATGCTCGTGCGAAGGGCTATATCACTGGCGAAGAGAAGCAGGAAGAGTTCTACGGAACTGCTCGTCGGGAAACTGCCCCGCAGACCATCTACAAGAAGCAGAAGCTGGATCGTGATGACATTCTTGACATCACGGACTTCGATGTCGTTGCCTGGATGAAGGGCGAGATGAGGCTTATGCTTGATGAGGAACTGGCTCGTGCAATTCTTCTTGGTGATGGGCGTGTGCTTCCGGATCCAGACAAGATTTTGGAGGAGCGCATTCGTCCGATCGCCAAGGATGATCCGCTGTTTGCCATTCAGGTACTGTGCGATTTCTCTACCATCGACAAGTTCGTCGATGCCGTTATTCAGTGGCGTTCTCAGTATCGCGGCAGTGGACAACCTACGCTGTATACCAGTGAGGCCCTTCTTTCCAGCGTCATGATGCTCAAGGATACGCTTGGTCGTCGTATCTATTCGAATCTCGATCAGTTTGCTGCTGAGATTCGTGTTTCATCGATCGTTCCGGTTGATATCTTTGATCCAGCTGCTGGACAGCCGAAAGCGATCATGGTCAACATGAACGACTACGTGATCGGTTCCGACAAGGGCGGACAGGTTAGTCTGTTCGATGATTTCGACATCGATTACAACCAGTACAAGTATCTGATTGAGACTCGGTGCTCCGGTGCTCTGGTCAAGCTCAAGTCTGCGTTGGTTTTCAAGCAGGGAACGTTTGTTGCGCCTCCTGGTGGTACCGGTCATATCATTGTGCCTGAACCGCCGAATGAGCGTCAGAGTGTCCCGCCGGTCCATGGATCGCTGCCTGATGATACTGTGACGACGACGGCGACGGAGACCAAGGCTCCTAAGAAGTCTTCATCTGAGTCGTAACTAAAGGAGTTTTGATGGCTAGGTTTTACGGTGAAGTTGGCTATGGAGAATCTGTAGAAACTCCACCTGATTCTGGTGTATGGGAAGACGTTATTACTGAAACTGTATATTTCGGTGATGTCATTCGAGATACTAGAAAGCTAGAGCCAGGAGAAAATCTTAACGATGATATTACTACTACTAATTCAATTAGTATCGTCGCGGATGACTATGCCATCAAGCATTTCTTTAAGATCAAATACGTGAGATGGGCGGGGACTTTGTGGACTATCAAAAATGTTGAAGTCAGAAGTCCCCGTCTCATCCTGAGTCTAGGGAGTGTATATAATGGCCCAACGCCATGAACTCCAAACTCTTTTGATCAATATATTAGGAACCAAAGACGTATATTTTCAACCACCGCCTAACGTGCTAATGAATTATCCTTGTATTGTATACCATCGTGATTATGAGTTAGTTAATCACGCTGATGATTTAGTTTATAAGCGCAGAAAGCGTTATCTGGTGACTGTTATTGATCGAAATCCTGATAGTGTTGTTCCAGACAAGATCTCAGAACTACCACTATGCGTATACGATCGGTTCTTTACGGCCGATAATTTGAACCACGATGTTTACAAACTTTTCTTCTAAGGAGAAAGCACAATGCCCACACTTGTTTGGGATCTTGTTGGTGATCGTTACTACGAAACCGGCATTGATCATGGCGTCCTTTACAGTCCTGATGCGAGCGGCGTTTACGCCTCTGGTGTTGCTTGGAACGGTCTCACCAGCATCTCAGAAACCCCTAGCGGAGCTGAGCCGAACGCTCAGTATGCCGACAACATTAAGTATCTGAACCTCATTTCGGTTGAGGAATTCGGTGCGACTCTCGAAGCGTTCACCTATCCGGAAGAGTTCGCCGAGTTCGATGGTCTTGGTGTTCCTAGTGACGGTGTCTTCGTTGGGCAACAGCCGCGCAAGACATTCGGTCTGTCCTATCGGACCAGGGTCGGCAATGACCTCGAGGGCGATGCTTACGGGTACAAGCTTCACCTCGTTTATGGTTGCATTGCCAGTCCTTCGGAGAAGGCTTACAACACCATTAACGATTCCCCAGAGGCCATCACCTTCAGCTGGGAGATCTCTACGACTCCTGTCCCAGTCACTGACTACAACCCTACGTCACTCATTGTCATCGACTCGGGCATTGTAGATCCAGCTGCACTCACTTCCCTCGAGGCGCTTCTGTACGGTAACACTCTTCCGGCCAAGCTTCCGCTTCCTGATGAAGTGATTGCGCTCTTTCCGGGGACTACCACGATGACGGCTGCGGAACGGGCTGAACGAGCTTCTCGTCGTAAGTCGGCTAAGACTAAGTCGAAGAGCGACGCTTAATCGAAATTGATGGGAGATCAGAGAGTGCTTAAACTAACTATACTTGGAACAGAATACTTCAATGAAGAGACAGAAACATTTGAATCTGTCGGTGACTTCGAATTGGAGTTAGAGCATTCTCTGGTCTCACTGTCAAAATGGGAGTCAAAATTTCAAAAGCCTTTTTTGACAGCAACTACAAAAACGTCCGCAGAAGTTTTTGGATACATCGAAGCGATGATTCTTACTCCGGTTTATCCGGAAAACATCGTGGCTAGTTTCGATCAAAGAAATTTAGATAGAATTAATAATTACATTGAATCAAAAGAATCAGCAACAACTTTTGGGTCAATGCCAGAACGTCGTGGCAGAGGTGAAATAATAACTTCCGAACTAATTTATTATTGGATGGTTGCATTTAACATTCCATTTGAATGTGAGCGATGGCATCTTAATAGATTATTTGCATTAATCCGCATATGTAACATTAAGAATTCGAAACCAAAGAAGATGTCTCGGAATGAAATGGCATCGAGAAATCGAGAGCTGAATGCTCGACGTAGAGCAGAACTCAACACGAAGGGCTGATTGGAGGGTAAATGACTGCACTTATCTGGGATGAAACTTCGAAACGCTTATATGAAACTGGCGTCAGTAAAGGCGTCTTTTATGATGTGAATGGTTATGGTGTTGCTTGGAATGGCCTTACTGCTATTGAGGAAGCTACGTCGAATCAAGTTCAAGCAGTTCATTTCGATGGTTTGAAATTCAATGATATTGTAACGCTTGGAGATTTCTCAGCTGTTATGCGAGCTTGGACTTATCCAGATGAGTTTCTTCCGTATGAAGGAATTTTAGAAGATCAAACAGGTTTTTTCGTTACTGATCAGCCTTTAAGCAGATTTGGTTTGTCATATCAGACCAACATTGGAAATGATGTTGAAGGTTTGGAACACGGTTACAAGATTCATATCCTTTATAATTTGACTGCTATTCCCGCTCAAAAGATTTATCAAACGATGTCTTTGGAAACAGCTCCGCTGGAATTTCAATGGACAATCACTGGGATTCCAGAAGCTATTGAGAATTTCCGGCCAACAGCTCATATCATTTTTGATAGTACTAAAATGGATCAGTGGTTACTCGAGGATCTTGAAAGTATTATTTATGGAGATGCAGATAATCCCCCGCATCTCCCTCCATTGAAAGGTCTTGCCACTTTCATTCGAAAGTGGGATCGTCTCATTATTACAGACAATGGCGATGGTACTTGGACGGCAGAGTCGCCTCGTGAAAGTCAAATCGTCATGCTTGATGATACAACATTTGAAATCACAGCCGACACGGCAGTCTATCTGGATCCTGAGACATACGAAATTAGCAGTAGCGATAAGAACGAGGAGGATATATGGCTACCGTAACCGGTTTTACCGCTGAGAGAATGCTTGAAATCGAAGATGCTAGTGTTATTGATGGCGAAGTTCGTGTTAACAATCTTTTCTTGATTACTCGAGGCGGAACTGAAATTGATGCAGGTAATGTACGTGGGCCAATTGGTAATACTGGTCCTCCCGTTGCCGATGGTAATAAGGGTGATATTACCGTATCTTCTGCTGGTACAAACTGGCAAATCAATGCTGACGCAGTAACTAATGCGGAAATGGCTGATATGGCAGCCAATCGTATTAAAGGTGCTGTTGTTGCAGGCAATCCTGTCGATTTGACAGCGGCTCAAGTGAATACCCTGTTGTCGGCAGTAACCTCCGTTAATGAGCAAAATAACGGTGCAGTTTATGCGCCTCGTGTCTTTACTAGTAAAAGCTTGCTGGATGCATGGGCTGCGCCACGTGGCTCAATGGGTATTACTACCGATACTGATACTGTGTGGGTAAGAGGTGCTTCTTCTTGGTTTGTTGTGTATGGCCTTGGCACCAGACAATTCCCATCTGTTACAATTCCATCTGGCCAAACCGATGCTGGTAGCGGGTCACCAGCTGATTGGCTTGCCACAACAGTACCAGTTCCTACGTGGGCGACAAAAGTTGTTGTACAAACTGGTGTTGTTGGTATTTATGAATCTGTTGGTCCTGGCTTGCCTTATACCTTGACGACGCGTGTTGGTGTTAATTCTGGATTTGCGGCTCCTGGTACTGGAAAAGGAATTAATATGCGATTTTCAGAAAGTTGGGGTGACGTGATCAATACTCCATCCACTGGATCAATTGGTATTGCGATTATGGCCTCTAGATCAGGCGGCGGCGCTCTTCGTTTTGATGCAGCATGTCGTGCTACATTTGACTGCATATTCTTGTCCTAAAGGGGATTCATGTTTCACCTTACATCTCATGGTGATTTCAAGAAGACTACAAAATTTTTAGAATTCATGCAAAGCGGAGATGTATTCGATAATCTTGATAAATATGGGCGTCAAGGAGTAGATGCTCTTTCAAGTGCTACTCCTCGAGATACTGGTGAAACAGCTAATTCTTGGAATTATCAAATCGGTCATACAAAAGGTACATATTCAATAAGTTGGTTCAACACCCACAAAGAAGGTGGGGTAAACATTGCCGTCATTATTCAATATGGGCATGGAACTGGCACAGGTGGATGGGTTGAAGGAAGAGATTATATTAACCCAGCAGTTAGGCCCTTATTCGATAGGATCGTGAACGATATTTGGAGGCAGGTGACAAATGGCTAGTGTAGACGACCGCATTGTCCGGATGGAATTCGACAATGCCTCATTCGAAAGAAAAATCGGGAGCACGATCACTAGCCTTGGCCAGTTGGAAAAGGCCCTTAAATTCGATGCGGCTAAGCAAGGCTTCTCTGAGATTAGCTCAATGGCTGACAAATTCCATCTTACTGGAATGGGCTCAGCTATTGACGGTATCAGTACTAAGTTTCTTGCGCTCAGTACCATTGCCATTACTGCGCTTTCGAATATTGTAAACAAAGCTATTGATACTGGTCTTCAATTAGCTAAGCATCTCAGCTTGGACCAGGTTATTTCGGGGTTCAAAGAGTACGAACAGAATATGACGTCTATTCAGACGATTCTGTCTAATACTAAACAAGATGGCACTAATCTTGAAGATGTTAATGGCGCTCTTGGTACTTTGAACGAATACGCCGATAAGACCATTTATAATTTCGGTCAGATGACTCGAAACATCGGTACCTTTACGGCCGCTGGTGTTGATTTGGATACGTCGGTCCAGTCCATCAAGGGTATTTCGAACCTGGCTGCAATGTCCGGGTCAAGCGCTGATCAAGCTTCAAGTGCCATGTATCAGCTTTCACAGGCTGTTGCTACTGGCTCTCTGAAGTTGATGGACTGGAACTCGGTTGTCAATGCTGGTATGGGCGGCGAAGTCTTCCAAAAGGCTTTGTTCGAAACCGGTAAAGCTATGGGAACTATTGCTGATGTTCCCATGGGTCAATCGTTCCAAGAGTGGACTGATTCTGGTCATTCGTTCAGAGAGTCTCTCCAAGAGGGTTGGGTTACTGCAGACGTTTTGACTACCACTCTTCAGGGTTTCACTGGAGAGATGACCGAAGCACAACTCACAGCGATTGGTTATACGCAAGAACAAGCTGCTGAAATTATAGCTCTTGGGCAGACTGGCGTTGAAGCTGCTACGAAGGTTAGAACGCTTACTGGCCTTATTGAGACAACGAAGGAAGCAATTGGTTCTGGATGGTCAGAATCATTCAAAATCGTATTTGGTAACTTCGAAGAAGCGACGCAATTGTTCAGTGGTGCTAGTGGCATCATTGGTCATATTGTAAAGACGAATGCGGATGCTCGTAACGAGTTGCTTCAAGGGTGGTCAGATCTCGGCGGCAGGACTCTGCTGTTTGAGTCTATACAAACTGCCCTCTTCAATCTATATGATATTATTAAGCCAATCAAAGAAGCTTTCCACGATATTTTCCCGCCGCTGACTGCGGAACGACTCTTTGAAATGACCCAACGTTTCTCTGAGTTTGCTGCCGCATTGAAGCCAAGCGGCGAGACTGTTGAGAAGCTTAAGGACATATTCAGAGGTCTTTTCGGAGCACTCGAAATTGGTTGGGAAATAGTAAAGGAAGGCGCCAAATTTATTGGCGAACTGTTTACTAGTATTACTGGTGCTGGCAGTGGCCAATTTACTACGTTCTTGGCGAACATCGGTAATTTCCTCACGGAACTGAACGAGAAGCTTGTTGCTGGCGGCGGAATCAAGCAGTTCTTCGTTGATCTGAAGGAAAAGATTACCGAGTTCTTCAGCGCGGCTAGCGCCTGGGTTCAAGAATCTGGTATTATTCCGTTCTTTATTGATTTGAAAGATAATCTCGTCATCTTCTTTCAGGAAGCACAAAGATTTATTGACGAGTCCGGGATCAAGGATTTCTTTGAAGATCTCAAAGACGCCATTAAAGATCCTGCTGAATTTGTAGACGATCTAAAGAACAACCTAATCGAGCTGTTTGATAATTTCAAGCCTGATATTCTCGAAAAGGCTGGCGGAGCCTTCGAGAGAGTTGGTCAAAGATTCGAAACGCTCAAGGGTATATTTAAGAAGGCTAAGGAACTTTGGGAACCATTTTCAGACGCTTTGTCTAAGGTCGCAGAGGTTTTAGACGATACGTGGGAAGCCATTAAGCGATGGTTCGAAGAGCTTGGTGACAAAATCGCTGCCGTCATGGGACCTGGCGATTTCGATGCAGCTGTTGACGCAATCAATGTGGGTCTTCTTGGCGCTATAGCTGGCCTTATCGCAAAGTTCATGAGCGATGGCTTCAACTTCGATATTGGAAGTGGACTCTTCGATAAGATTGGTAAGTCGTTCGAAGAACTTACTGGCGTTCTTACAGCGATGCAGAGCAGTATTAAAGCTGATGCTCTGCTGAAGATTGCTGGAGCGATCGCTCTTTTGACAGCGTCTGTTGTTGTTCTCTCCTTGATCGACTCCGCTGCTTTGACGAAGTCGCTTACGGCAATGGCCATTGGCTTCGGTCAGCTTATGGCTTCGTTTGCGATCCTTACAAAGATGTCCGCTGGGCCAAAGAGTGCTGCTAGTTTGAGTCTTCTCGCTGGCGGCATGCTTCTTCTTTCTGGCGCTATCTTAATTCTTGCTTTGGCTGCTGAGAGCTTGTCGGACATGGATTGGGGAGAACTCGCCAAGGGTCTCACTGGTGTTCTTGCTTTGATGACCATTATGACTGGCGCGGCAGTTATCCTGTCTCAGAACACAGGTGGGCTGGTTAAAGCCGGTCTAGGCATGATTGGGATTGCTGTCGCACTTGCCATTCTTGCTGGGGCAATGAAGATCTTCGCCACAATGTCTTGGGAGGACATGGGTAAGGGTTTCACTGCTGTAGCAGGAGGCCTTCTCGTCATCGCTGGTGCACTACAGCTAATGCCTAATGGCGCAAGTATGGCCCTTCAAGGCGTTGGGCTTATGTTGGTTGCCACAAGCATGGCCATTCTTGCTGGTGTTGTTAAAATCTTCGCTGACATGGAATGGGGAGAGATGGGTAAGGGGTTCGCCGCAATTGCGGGCGGGCTTCTTATTATCGCCGGCGCAATGCAGCTCATGCCTCCTACTATGCCGCTCATTGGCGCAGGATTGTTGCTTGTAAGCATTTCTCTTATCGCTATCGCTAAGGCGATGCAAATGATGGGAGGATTGTCTTGGAGCGAGATCGGTAAGGGGCTTGCCACGATGGCAGGAGCTTTGCTTATTCTTGCTGCTGCAACCATGGCGATGTCTGGTTCTATTGTTGGATCTATTGCTATTGGCATTGCTGCAGCTTCTCTATTACTTCTGGCCGAGGTGCTCGAGGCATTCTCTGGTATGAGCTGGGGAGATCTTATTCACGGCTTGGTTGGTATTGCTGCGATTCTAGGCGTGCTTGCTGCCGCAGCGTTGTTGCTCCAACCAGCGATCGGCCCGATGATGCTACTTGGCGCAGCTCTTGTTCTAATTGGCGCAGGGTTCGCTTTGTTTGGTTTTGGTGCGCAAATGGTTGCCACCGCATTCGAGAAGTTGGCAGAAGCAGGTGCAGAAGGTTCCGAAGCCCTTGTTGCATCTTTGGAAGCAATTGGTAAAGCTCTTCCAGCGCTTGCTACTGGGCTTGCCGAAGGTCTTATTGAATTCATAACGGTTATTGCTGAATTTGCTCCCGTTCTGGTTAAGGCTTTGGTTGAGATTCTTCAGCATCTCCTTGAGGGTCTTGCGAAGCTTATTCCAGAAGTTGTGAATGTAATCAGCGTGCTTATCACCGAGCTTCTTAATTTGATCACGGAGAAATATCCAGAATTCGTTGAAGCTGGCATAAGTCTTCTTATGTCGCTTCTTCAAGGTATTCGAGATCATATTGGTGAAGTTGTAACTCTGGTTGGCGAAATCATTGTTGAATTCCTTGACGCGTTGTCAGTGGAAGTTCCAAGAATCATTGATTCGGTCGCTAATCTGATTATTCAGGTCTTCGAAGGTGCTGCTTTCGCAGCAGGCGAAGTTGCTGCCACAATGATGTTTGGCGTTGCGATTAAGTTCATCGAAGGCTTTATGAGCGGCCTTTCAAACGCGCTTCCCGGCCCAATGTCTTGGTTCATGGAATTGGCTGGTAAGGTTCTTGGCTGGATCGGTAATGTTGCCAAAACACTTTGGGAAAAGGGGATCGATTTCATTGCCGGTCTTCTTGGTGGAATCATCAACAAAGCTGAGTCCGTTATTTCTTGGTTCAAAGAATTGGCTGGTAAGGTTCTTGGCTGGATCGGTAGCGTCGCAAGTACTCTGACCAATAAGGGTATTGATTTCATTAAGGGCCTACTTGATGGTATCAACCAGAAGATTACTTCTGTAACTTCATTCTTCACTGGCCTTGCTAGTGCTGTTATGGGCTGGGTTGGTAACGTAGCCAAGACGTTGTTCACTAAGGGTCTTGGACTTATCACTGGGCTTTGGGACGGTATCAAAGACAAGTGGGGCGATGTTACTGGCTGGTTGGGTGGACTTGCCGGTAAAGTTCTGGGTGCAGTTGGTAATCTTGCAAATACTTTGTACAACATTGGTAAAGACATTATCAATGGTTTGTGGAACGGTATGAAAGCGGTTTGGGAGAGTGTTAGTAGTTGGCTCGGTGGAATTGGCAACGCAATTGCTGGCCTTAAGGGTCCGCCTAAGAAGGATAAGGTTATCCTTGTTAACAACGGCATGCTCATCATGCAGGGCCTTCAAAGAGGTATGGAAGACGAATGGGATCACGTTGCAAGATGGCTGAGCACAGTTGATCCTGCTTCCGAAATGGATAATACCATGGGTGATCGTATGGCTAATGTTCTTAATGCTGCCATTTCGACAATGATTGATCAACTTGAAACCATGAGTGACTTTAACCCAGTCATCACTCCAGTTTTGGACTTGACTCGGCTGGCTGAGGACGCTAAGCAAATCGGTAGTTATATTCAGGCTTCTGAGAAGCTGTCGCCGTCGTATTCATACACTCAGGCACGTACCATTGCTTCCAGTTCTACTGAGCAAGAAGATACTGCCATCAAGGCTCCTGCTGGTTCTGGTGAAGTGAAATTCGAGCAGCATATTTATTCTCCGACGCAATTGTCAACGAGTGATATATATAAGAATACTCGTAATCAAATCACTATGGCTAAAGAGGAGCTGAGTATTCCATGAGAGTTACCAACGTAGCATTATATTCTGGTACTAGTCCAGCAGCTGTTGAAGCTATTACATTTAGCCTAAGAGATTCGGATCCATCAGCTCAATACATGATTAGAACCATGATTGGTTTGGATGGAGAAGAACTGATTCCACGATTTTATGGATTTAGTTTGACAACCAAACAAAAGTTTTATGATTTCGGAATGAAGGCAAGAGAGATCGTTATTCGAATCGTCTTGAACCCACGATTCAATTTGGATGAATCATATTCTGATGTTCGAGATACTCTCTATAGAGCTATTTCCTCTGTAAGAACTGGTGTAGTTGCATTACATTTCAATTCTGGTGGGGCAACCGTAGCGAGAATCTTCGGTTTCATTACGAAGTTCGAAGTTGCGCACTTTAGTCCACTTCCTGAGGTTCAACTCACCATTCGATGCGACGATCCAATGCTCCGTGCTATCAACCCTGTGCGTTATGTTACCGCAGATCTTAAGACAACTAATCCGATTATCATCGCTGATAGTTTGTCAACAGCTCCTCATGGGTTCCAAATGGAACTGACATTCAAAGTTAATGCGCCTTCGTTTACTGTTCAGGACGCATCGCTTCAACCCGAATGGCAGTTCAAGGTTATTCCTAGCGGTGGCTTTCTGAACGGTGATATTCTGAGATTCTCGAGTGACTATCTTAACAAATATTTGTTTATTAGTCGAGGCGCATCAACAATCTATCTAGTTGATAAGATTCAGCCAGAATCTGTTTGGCCAATTATCTTCCCAGGAACTACGTCATTCCACTTTGTGGACATTGCTAGTTTTAACTGGAACAAGATCGAATATTACGCTGCCTATTGGGGGGTGTAAGATGGAACTCTTTAAATTTGTAACCGCTAATCCGTATATCACGATTTTCACTGAAGGCCGAATGATTATTGGCGCTACAAGTATTATGTGGGCAGAACGATATCGTGATGCTGGAGAATTTGAAATTGTAGCACCATTGAGTTCTGGTTTAAAAGATTTTCTTCCGATTGGGACATTCATTTCGCATATCGATACTTATGAAATAATGGTTGTAGAGAATCAGGAAATCAAAGAAGAAAACGCTGAAGATCCTACAATTACAATCACTGGAAGATCTCTCGATAGTTATCTTGAAAATCGCATCGTTGGAATGAGTTTGGCCAGAGCATCTAATCTTATCCAAGAGTATCCTCTTGCTGCGATGTACAGCTGGAATCAAATTGTCAACGTCATCAATGATCACATTCAGGGGTTGGCATATTCTGACGATAACATCGTTAATGTGGTTGCTGTAACTACCGTTACATATCCTCCTGGAACAAATGAAGCTAGAACATTCAAGCATGTCGATCTTTACAAGACGGTTCTGGAACTTCTTTCTGTTGATGATCTAGGCATCAAGTCTGTTCGTATGAATACGTTTGGCGCTCCTGATAGCAGTCCTATACAGACTCAATTGGTCGTTCATAGAGGTGTAGATCGGTCAAAGACTGTTATATTCTCTTGGAAGTCAGGAGACATTCAAGGCGCTGATTATTTGTGGAGCGACAAGAAGATGAAGAACTCCGCATTGGTTATGGGACGATATGTCAACACTGTTGTGGATACTCCAGGTATGAACTGGGCTAATCGTCGTTCGATGCTTGTAACGGCTGATGATATTGATGGACACTTGGACACGGTTCCGACTGGCACAGCATTGACTGATATCGTAGCCAAAATGCAGGTGAGAGGTAGAGAAGCTCTCAAAAACCAAAATCGAGTAACTATTACAAGATCTGATCTAGCTAATATCTCAAAGTATCAGTATCGAAAGGATTTTCAAGTCGGTGACTTGATCATGCTTGACGGTAACTTCGGTCAGATCGGTGTTATGCGAATTATCGAATACGTAGAGATTCAAGACGAAAATGGAGAGACCGGTCACCCAACGTTGGCCGTAGTAGGAGAATAATGGACGATTTTGTTTGGATATTGGCTATATGTATTCTTACGGTGATTTTAGTATGGCAGTTTCTCGTAGCTAGGCATAATCGAAAAAGTTACGGCCAAATCGTAATCACAGAAGCAATAGATGGAAAGAAGACGTTTTCCTTGGAGATAGATAAGAATCCTGACGAGATTGCGAGTATGGGTTTTATCACATTCAAGGTGACAAAAGAGACACCAGAGGATCTTGACGATCTCGCAAACTAAACATCGCTTATAATGAGACTACGAAAGGATTAGAATGAGGCGATTTCTTGTGAGAAAGCCAACAGTTCTGGATGAGCCCATTGAAAAGGTTCTGACTGGGATGAACATGTATAGCCCGGAGGATCCAGAGTATTTGACGTTGATGAATCATCTTGAACGGCTGAATCGAATGAAGGCGGAAAATCGCCAGACTCGAGTTAGCCCGGATACGATGGCAATCGTCGTCGGCAACATTCTGGGGATTCTGGTTATCGTGGCATACGAGCAGAAGCACGTCATGGTATCGAAGGGATTGGGGTTTGTAATCAAGGCTAAGGAGCCTAGAAGCTGACCCAGATGTAGCGAAGAGCGTAGAGGCTGTGTAGAAATACATGGTTTCTACGTTTTTCGCTATATTTACATCGATTGTAATTTTTTCTAGCCTCTGTGTGGCGTTCTAAGCCACGAAAAAGGTTCGGTTGGTATGCCGGGTGCGGAAAATACGATTGCACGTCTCAGAACGGACTACAGAGGCCTCTCAGCGATTTTGGCTGTTTTTGGTGTAAAAATTCCCGGGGGGAAGTTTCTGGGTGGGTTCGCAATATAAACAACGCTTATAATGGAACTATATTATAAGGAGTGAAGAATGTTAAATCGCACACTTCGCGTGGATCTAGTGAAAAAGAATGAGTCGCATCAGGTTGATAAAAACCAAGATGATACCGACTTCGCCGACAAGGCCACAATCGTGGGAATTGTTGTTGAAGGAGCTATCAAAAGGGTTGGCATCGCCGTGTGTGCGTACGTCGTCTTGGACACCATCCGCCGAGTCGCGGTTGCGTCAGCATCAAACTGATATAACCAAAGGAGAGCTAGCAATGGCTTTCCTTTTTCTAAGGATCTAATATGAGTGAAGGCGCGAGACTGCTTATTTTTACGATACTCGCTGGATTTATAATCGTTGATGTTGTGATTGAAATTGTCAGAATCCTAGTTCGCAAAAAAAACAAGGATTATAATGAGAGGAAGACGAGGCACTAGCTTTGTTGGTGAAAGACCCATATATCTAGTGTGGAAGCAAAATCCATGCACCGTCTACTTCTCATTTTACTTTTCACTGGAGGACCAATGGCCGGGAAAGATCCCGTAAGTAATATGCTGTCAAACACTGACGACCCCATGGTTTGGGCCGAGGAGTTCTGTCGGTTGTTTCACGGTAAGATTGTTACAATGATTGAAAGCAGGGAAGAAGTAGATCCAGGTCTCATGGTCGGTTGGTTCGCCAATGCTATGATGGTAGGCGTTAATCATTATGAACGAAGAAAGCTTCAGGCTAAAGATGAATTATCAAATATTTTTGAAGGAGACGCCAGTGTCGACCCGTCGTAAGTACGGGTTTTGGAAATTTCTCGGAGATGTGTTTCTGACATGTCTTACGGGAGGATTCTGGTTGATTTGGATTTTCGTTAGGGAGATGCGAAATCGATGAGTAAATTGTCTCGATTCAGTGGAACCGTTCTAAGGAACATAAAAGCTAATTCGCCCGTTATCTTGTCTGTTGCCGCTGGAGTTGGGACAATCGCTACCGCTTTGTTGGTAGGAAAAGCATCCTTTGAGGCAGCTAATGCTATTAGAGATCATGAAGAGCAGAATGCTCCAGCTATTAATCCGAAAGAACGGCTAAAGGATAGAACTAAACTTGTCTGGAAATTCTATATTCCACCGGCAATTTCGACCGTTTCTACTATCATGTGTGTTGCTGGGGCTAATCGAGTGGGAGCTCAAAAAACCTTTGCCGCTAACGCTGCACTCTCTGTCATCGAACGAGCATATTCTGATTATAGAGAAAAAACGGTTGAAGAGCTTGGTCCACGTAAAGATCAATCCATTCGAGATAAGGTTGTTGCTGACCAAATAGCTAAAACGCCATCTCCATCTCAAGATATTCTGGTGACCGGTCCAGGAAACATTTTGTGTTGTGAGATGTTCACTATGCGATATTTCGCAAGTGATATGGAGAAGTTGAGAAAGGCTCAGAACGAACTCAATTCTAAATTATTGAAACATGATTATGCTACATTCGATGATTTCTATTATATTATCGGATTGCAGCCAACCACAACTTCAGGAAATCTTGGATGGACGTCAGATAAATTGATGGAGCTTGAATTCTCCACAGCATTGTCAGATGACGGCCGTCCATGCATCACGTTCACGTACAATTACACCAAAACACTATAAAGGATATCTAAAATGGACAACAAGTACAAGTACAGCATCATTCTTCTCATCATCCTCATTCTCACTGTCGGTGGGGTCGTTTGGAACAACAAGGACTGATCGCAATGGACAAGTTTGATAGGACTGATATTGTAATCGCTAGTTTAATCGTAGGGTATGCTATCGGATCGCTTGTTACTCAGCGTCGAACACTAACTTTGTTGAAATTGGCTAAAATGGCTTCGGATATCGAAAAGTAGAGGTTCGCAGAAAAAACATGCGTTATAATGAGAGAATTACTAAAGGAGAAATATCATGATCGAAGCTATGACAAATAGCGACAGTTCGTTGCCGATGAAGCATCAGATTTCCAAGCTCGTTCTCGGCACACTTGCCGGGTTCGCTGCTGGAAAGCTGACTGAAAAGGCTTACGACGCCGCACTTGCTTGCTATAAGAACAGGAAGATGATCGTAAAGTGATCAATCACAGGGAGAGCCTACATGGGTTCTCCCTTTTTTCAATTAGAAAGGTAAAGAATGCTCAAGCGTGATATCACCTACGAGAACTTCGATGGTGAGCAAGTGACGGAAACGTTTTATTTCAATTTGACCAGAAGCGAATTGGTTGAACTCGAGGTTGGATATCAGGGAGGGCTTCAGGAGGCCATTCAAAGAATCATCAAGACGGATGATAAGCAAAGTTTGATCGCTGAATTCAAGAAGCTTGTGCTTTTGGCGTATGGTGTCAGGTCAGAAGATGGAAAGCGATTTATCAAAACTGACCAGCTTCGAGAGGAATTCTCTCAGACGGCTGCATACGACTCGTTGTTCATGGAGCTCGCCACGAGTGACGATGCTGCAGCCAATTTCATTAAGGGCGTAGTTCCGAAGGATTTCCAGAGGGAGATGGCGAAGGTCGAAACCGTTCCACTTCCGGCCATGCCGTCGGTGCCAAAGGAATAAGATGGATTATCAAGGTAACCCGAATAAAGCTAAAGAAGAAAAGCCAGCCAAGCAAATTGAAAAGGTCGTTACCGGAGAAGTTATCCAAAAGCCAAAGTCTATTGGACGTAAGTTCAAAGATATATTTCTTGGCGGTGATTTGAGGGCCTCAGCTAGATCTGTTACTGGGGATGTCATTCTTCCAGCTATTCGAGATTTGATTGTTGATGCCGTATCCAGTGGAGCTAAGCGACTCGTGTACGGTGAGTCGATGTATAGACGTCGCCCTACGGAGTATCGGCCTCGAGTTCAATACAGTAATCCGATTAATCCATCATATCGCGGGATGAGAGATCCGCGTGAGCGTCCAAATCTTCCAGATCAACCAAGCTTAGTTAGACAACAGCGACGCGAAGCTAATGAAATCATCTTGGCTCAGCGAGAAGATGCAGAACTTGTCGTAGAGCGATTGATTGATATTATCGATAAGTACGATGTGGCATCATTGGCTGATCTTTATGATCTTCTTGGGTGGCCCACAACTCCTATTGACAACAAATGGGGCTGGACATTCTTGAAGAATGTAGAGATCCGTCAAGTTCGAGATGGATATTTGATCGATCTACCGCCATTGGAGGCTGTGTAATGAGCAATCATGAACGTGACCAATTGAAGAGAGGCAATCCTTCAAAGAAATGGGCAGAAGAAGTTGATAAAATGCGCCCTGAGGAAGTAGTCAACATTTACAACCGTCTGCGGGCAGAGGGAAAGTCAAAGTGAAGAACAAACTTATACGGATTATTCCGAATTCTGTGGTCGGCAAAGTTAGTCGGTCCATTCTGAAGGCCAAGAAGAATTCCCCTCATATCTTCTTTGCAGCGGGTATAGCAGGAACAATCACAAGTACGGTTCTGGCTTGTCGAGCAACCTTGAAGCTTTCTTCAACTCTCGATGAGATCAAGCATGACGTTGAGGTGCTTGAGACAGATCCGGTTCGAAACGAAATGCCAACTGAGGAATGGCGTCTTGATACGGTTTATATTTATGGTAAGGCTAGTCTCAGGCTCGTCAGGCTTTATGGGCCTGCGGCTGTGGTTGGCGTAGTTTCCATTGGAATGCTTACTGGTTCACACGTTCAATTGGTTCATCGTAACACCGCACTGATGGCAGCGTATGCAGCCGTTCAGAAGGCTTATGACGAGTATCGTGAACGAGTACGATATCAGTTCGGCGAAGAAGCAGAACTCGAGTTGTATCACGCATCAAGGACCGAGTTGGTTAAAGATGCTAGTGGCGAAGTCATTGAGGCAAGGGTAGTCGATCCAAACAGGTATTCTCCTTACGCAAAGTTCTTTGATGAGTATTCTCGTCATTGGAACAAGGATCCTGAATTGAATCGACTGTTCATTCAGTGTCAGCAGAACTATGCTAATGATCTTCTAAATGCTCGTGGTCATATTTTCCTCAACGAAGTATACGATCAGCTTGGCATTGATAGATCAAAGGCTGGTGCGGTTGTTGGTTGGGTGAAAGGTGGAGAAGGTGATAACTACATTGATTTCGGAATGTTCCAAGCATACAATTCACAGTTCGTGAATGGGTGGGAGCGTAGCATTCTTCTTGATTTCAATGTCGACGGAGTTATCTACGACAAGATTTAGGAGAAATTATGAAACTTGAACTAAAAGGATGGGTAATTCCGGCAAGTGTTGGCGTTGTCTCATTCGCAGCTGGTTTTGGCGTTGGTTATTTTATTTCAAAACATAAAAAGGTTGACGCCAAAATCGAAGAGGTAAAAGAAGAACTTCGTTCTGAGAATGTTCAACTCGAATTCAAATTTGAAGAAGTTGAACAACGCTTTGCTAGTGCGATGCAACAAGCTGATCATGTAGTCAAAAAATTAAAAGATGATGGTCAAGCATTTCTAAACAAGTTTAATGAGCCGGTTATCCAAGCAGCTAAGGATAACCATCCAAGTAATGATAAAAGAGGTACCAACTTGGTTTCAATTAACAATATGGATGAGGAGGTTTTGACAACCAACGTCTTCCAAAGTGATGACGATGACGATTGGGACTACGAAGATGAACTTAGTCAGCGTAGCGAAGCAGCTCCTTACATTATTCACAGAGATGAATACGACCAAAACGAAGAAGATTACAGCACGTCGACCTTGATGTATTACGAGGGCGATAATATTCTTTGTGATGAACACGATGTCCCTGTTTACAATCCCGACAAGGTAGTTGGCAAACTAATCTTCGGACATGGATCACGTGATCCTAGCATCTGTTATATTCGAAACGATCAACTTCTAGCTCTGTATGAAGTCATTATTGACCACGGATATTTTCAAACAGAAGTCCTTGGTCAACAAATTGAGCATGGTATCAGGAGACATCGTTCCCTTCCAAAATTTAGGATGGAATAGATATGGAGGGGCCTCTTGAAGATCTATATTTTCGGTGGCTCTGTGCAAAAGTTACGTATGTTACGAGTCCAACTCCATCATTAACACATTGGAACCTCCTTAAGATTCTTCATAATACTGAATTCGTATGGCTGTTATCTGGAGATGATAATCGATCCGAAGACGGAAAAGAACTTCGAATAGATTTCTTGTTCGAGGGTAATATTCCAGATAATGTTGAATGGAGAGCTTTGCCTTGTTCTATTTTAGAGATGCTCATTGCGTTTTCTCGAAGAGCTGAATTCCAAACAGATACTCCAGCTCGAGAATGGTTCTGGGAATTCATTGATAATCTAGGATTGAAAGAACTTAATGATGGAGCTGAGATTGATCTTGATGAAGTCGAGATGATTTTGGATCGATTTATTTGGAGAACATATAATCCAAGAGGTGAGGGTGGTATATTACCAATCAGCAATGTGAACGGTGATCAAAGAGGAATCGAAATTTGGTATCAGTTCTGTGACTACTTAGTAGATCATCAGCGTATGCCATGAAAGGAGGGTTTGTGGACTTTTATAAGATCAGGATAAAGGAGACTAAGGGAGTTCCACAAGCTTACCCGGATTGGATTGTTGATGGTGTTGATGATTTAATGGTTAGAGGAGGTTCATTCTACGCTGTATGGGATGAATCTCTTGGTATGTGGTCCACAGACGAATTCAATGTTCGACGGCTTGTAGATGCTGACATTCACGATTTCGTTGAGAGCGCCAAACAAAAAGGTACTGTCTTCGAACCTCTTTTCACAAGAAACTTTAGCACAGGAACTTGGGAGCGATTTAATAAGTATATTCGGAATCTTCCAGACAGCGGTAATTACTATCCGCTTGACGAAACAATAACTTTTGCAAACACAGAGGTTAAGAAAAAAGATTATGTTAGTAAGCGACTGCCCTATTCCCTCGAGGCAGGAAAGACAGAAGCTTGGGATGAACTCCTGGGCGTGTTATATTCTGCTGATGAGCGAGATAAAATTGAGTGGGCCATCGGAGCAATCGTCTCAGGTGATTCGAGATGGATCCAGAAATTCTTAGTATTCTATGGTCCTCCAGGAACCGGCAAGTCCACAGTAATCAGCATTATCGAGAAGCTCTTCGAAGGATACGTAGCTACGTTTGAAGCTAAGGCCTTGACGAGTAGCAATGGAACATTTGCTATGGAGGCGTTTGAGAGTAATCCGCTGGTAGCAATCCAACACGATGGCGATTTGTCTAGAGTCGAAGATAACACAAAGTTGAATTCAATCGTTGGCCACGATTCGATGCAACTCAACGTGAAGTATCGATCGGCTTTCACGATTCGTCCTAATGCGTTTGTTATTGTTGGAACGAATAAGCCAGTAAAGATTTCAGACGCTAAGGCTGGTAATACACGACGCTTGATTGATGTGCATCCAACCGGAGCTAAGATTGAACCAGGGCGATATCATATCCTTACGGAGAACATTAATTACGAGCTAGGCGCCATAGCTTATAAATGTCTCCAGCGGTATCGCGACATGGGTAAATTCTATTATGAGAATTATATCCCGACGAAGATGATGATGTTAACGGATACCTTCTACAACTTTGTGGAAGCTCACTTCGATATCTTCAAGTCTCAGGACGGAATTCAACTCAAGCATGCCTGGGATCTGTACAAGCAGTATTGTGAGGATGCCAACATTGTCAAGCGTCTCCAGTATCATGAAGTTCGTGATGAGCTAACGAGTTATTTCGAAGACTTTAAGGATCGGCATTTCATGGGGGAGAAGGAATACAGAAGCGTTTACATTGGTTTTAAAGGTCTACCAGAGCAAGGACCTATACCATTTGTACCAGATACTTCATACGTAATTGAACTGGATGATTACGATCCTGTTTATCATGGCTCAGCTTTTGATAACGCATATCCTGATCTACCAGCACAAGAAGCAAAGCCAAGTGGTTTCCCAGGTAAGAAATGGGAACGAGTCACAACAACCTTGCGAGATATAGATACAACAAAACTTCATTACGTGCAGGTCCCGGAACAGCATGTCGTCATTGATTTCGATTTGGTGGACGAAGATGGCGAAAAGGATCTTGAGCAGAACATAGAACGAGCGTCGAAGTTGCCGCCCACTTACACAGAATTGAGTAAGAGTGGGAAAGGTCTTCATTTGCATTATATTTATAGTGGCGACGTTACTGAGTTGGATTCTGCTCTTGATGTTGGTATTGAGATTAAGACCCTCTTGGGAGACAGTGCTCTCCGTAGGAAGCTTACAAAATGCAACAACCTTGATATTGCTGTTCTCAGTAGTGGCCTTCCAAGGAAAGAGAAAAAGGTGATTGAGACTAAGAGTATACAAAGTGAGCGGGGACTTCGTGAACTAATTGATCGCAATCTTCGTAAGGAGATTCATCCTGGAACAAAGCCCTCAATCGACTTTATTCACCACATCCTTGAAGACGCTTATAACGACGGACTTAGTTACGACGTGTCTGATCTTAGATCTGTTATTCTTACATTTGCTTTAAGAAGTACGCATCAAGCAACGGCGTGCGTCAAGATGGTACAGACAATGAAGTTTGTCGGTAAGA
>Ga0105340_1000088_pt1 | contig 43812 bp, 54 predicted proteins | sample EasRivMeERMLT700_FD_89676 | JGI IMG/M metagenome (GOLD analysis project Ga0105340, IMG submission 89676) | Soil microbial communities from meander-bound floodplain in the East River, Colorado, USA - East River MetaG ERMLT700 | ecosystem: Environmental > Terrestrial > Soil > Floodplain | place...
CGGAGATCTCCTCGACAAGGTCGTCCTTGGCGGGGTCTTTGCCGGTTTCTTCGTCCTTCTCGCTGCTCTTGCCCGCCTTGCCGCCCACGATGTCGATGGGATCGAGCGCCATCTCAATCGGGGCACCGGGTATGGCACCTGGGTCGGGGTCAGGAGCATCTGGGTCGGGCGCGCCTGGATCGGTGCCAGGGTCGGGAGCGTCGAGACTGCCGTAGTCGGCGTAGCCGCCGGGCGTGTCGTTGAAATCAAAATCGCTTTCTGGGTCGGCGTCGGGATCGGAACTTTCAAGGTCGGCGTCTGGGCCGCCGGCAAGGTCACCTAGATCGTCTGCGTCGTCGTCGTCATCATCACCATCGTCGTCATCGGCGTCTGCATCGGCATCGGCATCTGCGCCATCGTCATCATCGCCGCCGTCTGCGTCGTCACCGCCGTCTGCACCATCGTCACCGCCGTCGCCACCATCGTCGCCGCCGTCGCCGCCGTCGCCGCCTCCATCTCCGCCGCCGTCGCCGTCATCGAAGCAGACCAGCGGACTGACGCCATCGATGCGCTCTCGCAGCATCCAATGCAGCTCGAGAAAATCGCTGAGGCTCATACGTTTGCTCCCATGCGAACGAACGTCGCCGAGATCGAGATCAGCTCGACATCCGGCTTGAACTGTTGCCCGATGCTGACTTGGCAGATCGGTGCGTGGCTGAACCCGGTTTCGCCAATCGACACCCACATCGTGTTGCGCACCGCAGGATTGCCGGCGGCCGGCTGATCCCACTGCGCGTAGGCGTCCATCTCGGCCGGTGTCGGCGGGTGGGCGACCGGACTTGGCCCCCACACACCCTGGTCCCAGACGTCGAGCGGTCCGGGATCCGGCCCGACATTCGGTGGCGGCGGGATCCTGAACTCGTAGTCGACCGTGGCGGCGAGCTGCGGCTCGAACGGCTCTCGGGCAGCGCTGAAGAACGCCGCGCGCGCCTGCAGCCACGTCACTTGGCTAGGCGGCGTCTGGAACATCTCCCAGCCGCCCACCATGGTGCAGGCGTAGGAGTTGCCGACCCGGTCGCCCTCGACGTTGTCGTGGGCGTCGTCGAAGCCGGTGCTTTCGGCCAGCATGACCTTGCCGTCCTGGGTGCCGAAGAACAGCCGGCCGTTGATCTGCATGAAGCACATCGCGTCCCAGCCGACATAACGCGACCACGCCCCGGTGTGCAGATTGCTGACGCCGACCGTGTGGTTCTTGTAGCTCTTGCCGCCGGGGAACGTGACGAACATCAGGTCGCCCTCGTCCCACTTGGCGATGGTCCACGGGTAGAAGTTCTTGCGCCTGAACTCGCGCATCCAGGTCGGCTCGATGTTGTAGGTGATCGCCGCCAGCGACAAAGCGGACACGTCTTTGGCGACCGCCGCCGACAGCGGCACGATGCCGTCGACCGTGATCACCAGCACGTCGCCGCCGAGCTGCTGGTGACCGTTCTTGCCGAACGGCTTGCTGATGTCATAGCGGCCGTGCTGCTGCCAGTTCGCTGCCAGCTCCGGGTTGGTGCCGGTGAACACCAAGACCTCGCCCTGGTCGGTGAAGAAGCAGCACTTGTCGTCGGAATTGTCACCGCTGTCGACCGACCAGCTCGCGCCGAACAGCAGCGAGCCGCCGCGCTTGGCGGCACCGGACAGCGGGATGTAGATCAGATCGCCGGCCACCGCGTTCACCGGCAGGCACCACGCGTTCATGGTGCCGCCCTGGATGAAGAACAGCCGGTTGCGGTATTTCCAGACGTGCGTCAGCCCCTTGCCGTCCTTGACGTTGGCGGGGTCGGTCGCGCCGACCGCCTTGATGCGCCCCGGCGTGCCGGCGAACGCCGTGTCGAGGTATTCCCAGATCGTGCCGTTGAAGCGCCGCACATAGTCGCCCGTGTCGTTGACGGCGAGCAGCCAGTCGCCGCCCGCGGTGGCGAACTGCGCGGTGGTGAAGTTGCCATCGCCGATGCTGCCGATGCCGGTCTGCAACACGGGCGTGTCGGCGAACGTCACGTCGAACAAGCGGAAATTTGTCGAGACGAACATCCGCTGCACCGCGCCGCTGACGTACTCAAAACCGGAGCGGATCGCCTCGACCGGATCCGGCAGCACGCACCAGCGCTCGGTGCCGCCGCGGATCCGCAAGCCCTTCTGGGTCGGATACCAGTTGTCGATGACGGTGGCGCAGCCCGGCTTGGTGTAGGCCCAGTTCTCCGTCTCGACGATGCCGCGGATCGGCGCAGGCAGCGTCGCAGTCTGATGGCGCAGCACCATCTCTCCCGGCACCGGCTGTCGGCGGAACGCGGCGTGTCCGCTCATGGCGTCCTCGCCTTCGGCAGCGGCGTCATGGGGTCGTTGGCTGACGGCCAGCCGTGCTGCTGCCATGTGGTGAGTTCTTCAAACGGCAGCGCCAGCATCTCGGCCTCCAGGTCGTCGCTGTGTTGGCGCAGCGCCTTGATGTCATCCCAGATCACCTGATACGCGGCGACCTCGGCAACCTCCTTCGGCGTAATCGCGCGCCCGGTGACAGACGCGGTCGCCAGCTCGACGCCGCGCGACACGACATTGGACTGATGCCACGCCGGGTACTTGCGGTAGATCTCGGCCTGCGCCGTGATCTTGATCTCGGCGGCGAGCATCGCCTGCACTTGCTCGATAGGCTTCGGCGAGCCGTCGAATTGATAGTACCGCCAATCGACCGGCGGCGGGTTGGGCACCTCGGTGACGCCGAGCGCCGCCTTCTCCTCCGGCGTTGCCACGACCAGCCAGCCCGGCGGATAGACGATGTCGTCATGCTCGAATGGCGCGTAGGGGTCGATGGGTTTGTCGTCGAGCATGTACATGGTCATCGTGCCCGCGCGTATTTGGCCGGCGTCTCGGCCCAGGCGGCGAATATGATCGCAGCACCCGCGCCGTTGAACCCGACATCCGGCCCGCGGAACTTGAAGCCGTTCGACAGCAAGTCGAGCGGCGGCCCGCTGCCATTCTGGACGAGATCGAGGCCGGGGTAGATGTTCCAGACGTCTGGATTGATGTTGCCGCTGCGTCCGCTGTCGCGGAACACCCAACCGTGGCCTATGACATTCGACTTGAACAGGATGGTGCGCGGCCTGAAGCCGCAATGGACGTACTGGCCGTCAGCGGTGCCGGTGCCGGTGTAGGACCAGACCCGCGAAAATCCCGGCACCTCGGCAAACAGCAGCGCGTGGTAGAGCTGGCCGGCGGTGTTGACGTTGGGGTGCGGCCCGACCGTGAACCCGGTGCTGGTCGGCTCGGTGCTGTTCCAGAGCGTGCCCGAGCCGCTCGCTGCATCCGTCTTGTTGAAATAGCAAAATTGCGTTGCGCCAAAATTCCAGTGATAGACGATCCAATCGCCTGGATCGCCGGTCACGCTGCGGTTTTTGAAGATGATCATCCCAGGCTTGACGCCAAGGTTGTGCGGGACGATCTGCGTGCCGCCGTTGCCGGTCCATGTCAGCGCCTGGACGCCGGCCAGCGGTGCGTTCTTCCAGATCCAATCGGCGAAGTAGTCGCCGGTCCTGTTCCAATTGGTATCGGTGCCGGGGTTTCCGGCCCAGCCATCGGCGTTGAACGAGGTGATGCCATCGGTGACGCCTTCGGCCCAGTTCACGTTGCTGTAGGTGTTGACGTTGGGGCCGCGCACGGTGTCGGCCAGGGCGGGGTAGTTGGCGTACGTCAGGTTCTTCGTCCACACCACATTCGGCGCGAAGCGCCTGCCGCTGACGGCGTAAGCCGCACCAGTGCCGATGCGTTGCGCGGCCAAGTGGTAGTCGTCGGTGCGCTTGATGACCGGCTCCGGCAGGTTCTGCGTGCAGAGCATCTGGCTGCCGGCGGGGGCCGCGTAGTAGAGCGCCTGCACGCTGCCGGTCAGCAGCGAGTACAGCGTGCCCATATAATGGACGCTCAGGCACGGGGTCCAACGACTGGTGATCGAGCCGCTGACGAGCTGCGCGACGCCGTTTTTGTAGAACGTGACAACGCCATTGTTGACACGCACGCCGATAATATTGCCGGCGACATAGGCGGTGTTGCCGGGAGGGACAACCACTCCGTCTTGAAAAACGTTGCCCTGGCTGTGCCAGCTGACGCTGCCAACGGAGCCGCCAACAAAAACCGGCCTCGGCAGATCGGCGCTTGCAACGCCAATCATCCCGGCATCGGCGGAAGGCAAGGCGTTGACGTAGACCTCGAAATACCAATCGCCGGCGGTCGGAAATGCGTGCGTTCCGTTGACGGATCGCCACGGTGATGTCACTCCCGCCGTGGCGACAACGATGCCGCCCTCCCGCACGGTGAGCAGCGCAGCGCCGGCACCGTCATTGACGTTCAGGATGCAGTAGTTGCCGCGCGGTCTGGTGTCGGCGTAGTTGGTCGGCACGTCGACAACATTGTCTTGGATCGCAACGGAGGTGTTCCAGTGATTGTTCAGCCCGCTGTAGTCGGTGGCGAGCGCCGCCTGCGATGCGTTGTTGGTGAACTTCAGATACGCGCCCGACACCCCGTAGCTGCCGGTGTATTTTTTCGGTATCCACGCGCCGATGACCTGATCAAATTCACCGAACGCCGATGCATCGAGCGCCAAGCCGTCGACAAAATTCACCTCCGCCAAAAAGCCGTCGAAATAATGCAGATACGGCGGCGACCAGCCGGGAGCCGTCATCGCGCCGATAGTGTGGTAGATGTTTGTCGCGTCTGGGTAGTTGATCAGGCCGGCCTGCGACAGCACCGGGTCCATGCTGGTGGCGAAGCTGCCGATGCGCGAACCGTTGACAAACAGCCGCAAGCGCTCGCTCGCCACGGCGTTGCCGGTGTCCCAGACCCCGACAATGTGATACCAAGCCGAGGTGTCGCGAAAAACCTGAGTGGTCACCTTCTGCGCGATGTATCCCGTGTCCCAGTAGAAGAAGAGTTCAAGCTGATCGGTGTCCGTGAAGCGGATGCCGTGCTGTCGATTGAGGGGGCCGGTGTACCAAAATGCCGAAAACAGAGCGGCATGCAAGCCGAGCACGCCGCCGCGCTTCACCCAGGCGCTGAAGGTCCATTTTAGCGGATTGCCGACACCACCGAATTGGCGGACGTAATGCCACAACGCCACGGAAGCCAGCCGCGTCGAGCGTGTGATCTTGTACTGCGACTTGCCGCCAACCGGGAGGTTCAGCATCACGCAATCCCCTGCGCGCGGCCAATCTCTTCCAGCACGTTGCCGGCGAGGCCGATAAATGTGAAGCGATCCGGCGTGTTGTTGGTGCTGAGAACCGGCACGCTGGCGGAGCCGCCGGCCCACTTGTAGTTAGCGTGCCACGCCAGCGAGTAGGCGGCGTTGGCGATGACACGAATGGTGTAGACGCGGCCGGCCACGACATTGGTCGGCGCACCCATCGTCGCATTGGCGGTCAGCACCAGTGTCGCGACCGGAGCCGTCAGCACATTCCACGCCACCGTTGCGGCGTACGTCAGCGCGGCTTCGACGTAGCCAGACGCAACACCCAGCACCAGCACACCGGACATGGTGTCGCCGGCCTTGGCGACCTTTAAGGCGTCTTGTGTATCGACGTAGGTCTTGTCGGCTTTTGCCGTGTTGATGGCGGTGTCCGCCGTATCGACGTATTGCTTGGTGGCGATGCCGAGAGCCGCGGTCGGGTTGCCCTTGATCACCGCCAAACCGGTGGCGCGATTGACGTTGATGACATCAAAGCTAAAAGTGTTGGCGTCGCCATAGGCGGCCAATCTGAAATTTGAGCCGGCGTCGCCGCCGCTCTCTGCAACGTCATCGCCCAGGTGCATGATCCAGCGGTAGCCGCCGCCACCGCCAGTTCGAACCCCCGCGATCTGCGATGACGATCCGCTGGGTTTTTGCAAAGCCAGCGTTGGCAACGCTTTGTTGATAAACAGATCGCCGGTCATGGTGTCGCCGGTCTTGGCGACCTTCTCGTTGTCCAGCTCGACGATGGCGGCCTGCACGTTGATGGCGGAGATGTTGCCGGCCGGCGTGAACGTGATGCTGCCTGCCGTGCTGCCGCCAGCCACCTCCGGCACCCAGCCGGCGTCCTTGCGGGCGTAGGCGGTGCCGTTGATCGGCGCTTCCGGCACCGGGCCGGTCGGCCCGGTCGGGCCGGGGATGCCTTGCGGTCCTGGCGGGCCGGTGTCGCCGGTTGCCCCAGGCGGCCCCGGCACCGTGCTGGGGTCGCCCTCCGGCCCTTGTGGGCCGGGTGGCCCTATCGAGCCTTGCGGACCCTGCGCACCCGGCTGCCCAGGCGGCCCTTCAGGCCCCGGCGGCCCCTCCAGGGCGACGTTGAACTGCGGGACCGTGAAGTTCTGGCTACTGCTGGAGACGGGCATCCGTCGATCTCCATCCGCCATCTTCCATGATGATCGGTGCGGGGCTGTTCGCCCCGGCGACCATCACCAGCGCATCGGAGTAGGTGCCCATGTCCTCCGCGTAGGGCGATCCCTTGTTGGCTTTCCACTGCCAGATCATCCCCAATTTCAAAATGCGTTCGTCGAGGCGAAACTCGTCGGCGTCGTTGAGGAACGCATTGCCGTAGCCGCCGCCGGTCAGCTTGACGCAATTCTTGTCGAGGTAGGCAAACGTGACGGCGCGGCCGACCGGGATGATCGGATAGATCAGCATGTCGCCGCCGACAATCGTCCACTCGCCCCAGCTGTACAGCTCGTTGTTCAAGCGCCGCATGATCCACTCGTCGGTGTCGGGAATGAACCGCAGCGGCGAGCGCGGTGCCCAGGACGGGTAGACCTGGGCGGTCAGCAGCATGCGCTTGTAGTTCGCCGGCAGCGGGAAGCGATCCTTGATGCCGTCGCCGTTGAACACGTTGATCGACTTCAGCTCGGTCCACTCGCGCACATCGTAGGCGATCCGCTGCGCCATCTCGTTGGCGAGCGACAGGAACTCCGCCTGCGTGCGCGGCTGGATCGACGACCCAAACATCGACGCCAGCGGGTTAACGCCGACAGCCAGGGCGACATCTTTTGCGACCGTCAGGAGGCTCATGCCGCGACGTTTTCCTTCTGCTCCTGCGCCATGCGGATCAGCGTCTTGCGGTTCGGGTGGCCCTTCGGCGCAACGCCCGTCAGCGCCTTGATATGCTCGCGCAGCTCGGTGTCGGTCATGCCGTCATACTCGGACGGCGGCTCCTTGGGCGGCACCACGCCGGCCTTGAGATCGTCCTCCAGCACCTGATTTTTGGCGCGCATCAGCTCAAGTTCGGCCTCCAGCTTGGTGATCTTGGCGGCCTCGTTGCTGTTCTCCATGAACTCGGCGGTCTTGTTCTTCAGCTCGCGGCCGCCGGGTCCGAGGTTCTTCAGCTCGGCCCCGTCGATCAGCAGCAGCGCCTCCGCGGTGTAGATGTTGAGCGCGCGCAGCTCGGCGCGCTTCGCCTCGGTCAGGAACGGCAGATAGTCGAGCGGCGTGCCGGACTTGGTCTGGTGCTGGTGGGTCTTGAATTGCTGGTACTGCTTGGAGAACCGCTCGGCGTAGGTGATCTTGCGCAAATCCCCGGACATCGGATCCTCGCCCCAGTGCGAATGCTCCATCGCCGGGTAGACGCCGTAGTCCTTGGATCCGGGATGGCGGATCTCGACCAGCTCGATGTCGTCGAAGATCGGCCGACCCGCCTCGGCGGTTTTCTTCGGGTTTTTCACAACGTCATTGCGGAAGATCGCGACGACGCCCTTGTCATTCGGAACCATGTTGATTGCCCTTCCTGTTGAACGAAAAGGCGGGTGCCAAAACGCCGGAAGGCACGAGCGCCCGGCACCCGCCTCTCTCTCGATCCAGCCCGCGTCAACAAACCGGATCGCAAGCGCTTACGAACCCGGCGTCGGGTCGTGCATTTTCCAGTTGAACTTGGGGTTCGTCATGCAGAGTTCCCCCATCCACCCGATGAACTGCGCGACGGCATCCTTATCAATGGGCATCTGGCCTTCGCCCTTGAAGATGCTGTCGAAGTTGCGGCTCGGGTGATAGCGCAGCCGCAGGCTGTCGGTGTGCAGGCCGTAGGTGACGTCGATGGGCATATCCGAACCCATGCCGCCCTCCAGCACGATGGTGGAGCGCTTGCCGCCGCCGATGTACTCCAGCGTCGAGAAGCCCAGCTTGCCTAACGAGCCGCTGGTCTGGCGTTGGATCGCGATGGTCGCCGCGTCGTACGCCTCGTAGTGCATCGGCGACATCAGCAACAGATCGGCGTAGTCCTTGCCGCGCGAGTTGGTCGTCATGATCCGGTTCAGCAGCGGCCGGATCGTGACGGACGTCACTTGCGTGACGCCGGCCATGTAGGTCTGCACGTTGAAGTAGCTGGTCTGCCACCATGCGTTCTGCGCACGGTCGATGCCACCGTAGACGCCGGTCGTGTTGGCGGTCGGGATCGCGGTCGCCAACCCGGTGAGCTGCTTGCCGCCGCCGGCTGCATGCAGCGCGCCGTCCATGGTGTCCTCAAGCGACCGCTCGGCCGCTTCCATGTAGCTGTCGAGAACGTCCATCAGCTGCGCTTCGCCCTGGTTGTTCAGGATCTCTTGCTTGCTGAGGATGACGGGGACGACGACCATCTTGGGTTCAAACCAAGCGTCGGCGAACAGATCGATGGCTGGGTTCAGCAGCACATCGTAGCCGTTGTACCACTGCGCGGTCTGCTTCGCGATCTGCAGCGTCTGGCGAATGCGCGGGCCTGAATAGGTCTGCCACAGGCCCTTGTCTCGCATCACTGCGAGCAGCGCGTTGTTGTCGCTGACCAAGTCCTGGTACGACGAGGAACGATCCTCAATCGCCATCGACAGGATCTGCTGGTAGGGAAGATTGCTTTCGGTTCCGACTGGAAGAATAGGCATGGCTCATCCCCGTTTGCTGTCACCAGCGTCGCAGGACGAGTGTCGTGCCGGCCCCGCCCTACACGCCATTGCCGACACGGCGCATCGCCTTCGCGAGCGCCTCGCGTCGAGTTGGGTGTTTCGTTTCCCCGCTGCGCCGCTGTCCGTCTGAGGGACGTGGGGTGGCGGAAGCTTTCCCGTTTCCGCCGTCTGGAGCGCCGCTGATCGAGGTCTTTCGGGTCTGAGCCGGTTGGGTGCGGGTCTGAGCCGCTTGGGTGCTGGAGGGCCGTAGCCGGTCCGCGCGCTGGTAAGCTTGCTCCAACGGGAAGCCGAGATCAAGTTCGGCCTTGATCAAATCCGCCAGCTCGTCGAACCGCGGGTGTGCCTCGGCGAACTGATCGACCTGGGACCGCGTCGCCGTGAACTTCTGCTGATACATCAGCTGGCTTATACCTTGGGATAGCTGATCGACCGTTTGGTGTAATTGGCCGATACGCATTTCAGCGGAGGTCTGGTGGTTCTGCTGCTGCGAGATCTGCCGCTGCTCCGGCGTCTGGCTGAGAACGTGCGCCGCAAAGTCCTGCACGTTGAGCGGCCCGCCGTGCGGCCCCTTCCAGCCGTAGGCGCGCGACATGTTCTGGATGATGACGTCGACGCCGCCAACGACATCCTGGTGGAGTTTCTGTTCCATCGAATAATAGTTGTCGAACGCCTTGCGCAGCGAGGTGCCCTGCTTGGTCACCAGCTCCTGGTACGGCTGCAGCTCCTGCATCGTATCGTGTGAGCCTTTGTATTTTTCGTAAGCGCCCTGAAACTCCTTCGCCATCTGGTAAACGCCAGCGCGCACGCTCTCCGGCGTTGCGTGCCACTCCGCCTTGGCCTGATCCCTGAACCGGCCCGGAGCCTCGCGGTACGGCGCGCGCTCGTCGAGCGGTTTGACCGGTGTTGGCTGCTTCTCCTGGCCCGGCTGCGGCTGCTCACCCTGCACGGGTTGCACGGCAGGCGGCTCGGCCGCCTTGGCCGGATCCTTGGCGAACTTGCCGCCCTCGCGGTAGCGCTGCTGCTTCTCCGAGGGCTGGCTGGTTTTCTCAGTCTTTTCAGCCACTTTGCTGGGGGCGTCGGCCTTCTTGGGAGGGGCCTTGGCGGCCTCGTCCTGGGCCTCCTTGGCGCGCGCGAACGCCTGTTGCAGCGCCTCGCGGCGGCTGATGTGCGAGGACTTGTTGCTGTCCTGGCCCTCCGGCTTGCGCGGGGCTTGCTCGCCAATCGGGGTCTGCTGGTTGACCGGCTTCTCGTTGACCGGCACGTCCACTTGCGGTGGCGGGGCCGGCGGTGCTTGCGGTGGTGGTGCCGATGGTGGTGGTGCTACTGGTTGGGATGTGTCGCTCATGGTGCCCTCCGTACTCTCTCGCCTGATTTGTATCGCTCTAGCGCGGTCTTGAGCGTCGCACGGCGTGCGCGTTTTGTTTCAGGTCGGGCAGACACCCTGACCTTCGGCTTGAACTTCTCGTTGCCGACCTCGATCAGCCCCAGCTGCCGACCGACTGCACGGAACGCCGACTTGCTGGTGTAGAACCGGCCGTCAACCTGTTCGGTCGGCTCCATGGTGTCGCTGATGACGTACGGCCGCGGCAGTGCGCTGCGAGCCGGCGGCGTCGTCGGCCTGACGAACCGCCAACGCCCCGGCTCGACCTCGACCAGCTTCACGGCGGCGGCACCACGAACACCACCGCCACGCCAAGCGTGGTGACCTTGGTGACGGCGGTGCCCTTGCCGGGCAGCGCCTCGCTGACTGGCAGACCCATCTTGGTGAGCGCCGGGATCAGCGAGACGTCCACCACCGGGATACCGCCAGCCGCAACCGTGTTGACGGGTAACGCCACGTTAGCCTCCTCAAGTAAACGTGAAGTCTCGCTGCACGCTCTCGCCGGCCGGGTTCTTCGCCGTCACCTTGACGATGCCGGGGACGTTGAGCGCCGGCCGGATCACCGCACTGATCGATGTCGCGCTGACGAACTGCGTGTTCGTCAGAATGGCTCCGCCGGCCGTGAGGAACGTCGCGCGGTCGAAATTGGTGCCGGTGCCGGTCACGGTGAGATCCGCGCCCGTCACCGCCACCGCGGTGGCTGGCGATATGCTCGCCAGGGTCGGAGCCAAGCTGGTGATCTTCGCGCCGTTGCTGTCGTGGAAGCTCGGCGGCGAATGCTTCATGAAGTTCTCGATGCTGGTCGGCGGCGTCTGCCGGGGCGGCGTCTCGGTGCCGTAGGTTGGCGTGTCGGTCTTGATGGTAGCCGCCGAGGCTGCGCCGGGGATCGGCCCTGGTGTGAAGCCCGGCGCGACGTCACTGACGGCGAGCGGCTCGACGCCTTCCGTCTCGACGCCTTCCTTGAACTTGGCCCGCTCCTGCTGCTCGGCCTCTTCGCGCTCCAGCACATCGTCATCGTCATCGTCCCTGCTCCGCGGTCGTTTCACCATCTCGTCCTCCTGGTTGCTGACGGGTTGTACACTATCGCATCCTGATGATCATCTTCTTCTCGGGCACGTCGAGCGTTGGGAATGTTTTCGCCAGCTCTTCCGGCGACATCATGCTGCGCTTCTGCGTGAGGCGCGCCTCGCTCTCGCCGAGCAGCCGGTTGTAGGCCTCGCGCTTGGCGAACGTCTCCGCCGCCTTGTCGCGGCCGGCTCCGCTGCGCATCGCGTCGGTGAAGCGGTCGCGCACTTCCTTGGTCACCATCTCTTGACCAGCGCCGAACAGATCCGAGAACTCGCGCTGCGACATCTTCTCCAGCTTGTTCGGATCGAACGTGCGCTTCAGCTCCTTGAACACCTCGAACTCCGGCGTGCCGAGCTTGATCTTGCTCGGCGGCGCGCCGCCCAGCGCGAAGCCTTCCTTGCCCTGAATGACGTGCTGCATCTCGTGCAGGATCGTCTCGCGCTTGTCCTTCGGCGTCAGGCCGGCGCTGATGACCAGCTCGGGGTCGCTGTGCCGCGGTGGTAATCCAGCCGCGCGCCGCAGGATGTCCGGCTTCTCGCCGCCCGGCATGAAGTAGCCCATGGTGCCCTGCGGCAGCTGTGAGCTGTGGCCGAACTGCAGATCCTTCATCTCCGGGTAGGCCTCGTACGCGCCGCGGTGGTGGAAGATGTTGCCCATCGGCAGCCGCTTGTCGCTCGGCAAATAGTTCGCCCGCAGCTGGTCCAGCACCGCGTTCTCGTCGGGGATCTCGTAGCGCCACTGCCGGTCGGGGCGCTGCACCCATCCCGTCTCGTTCCAGATCCGCTGCGGCGCTTGCTTGTCGAGCGCCATGTCCTCGGCGCGCATCAGCTGCGGGTGGTTGGCGGTCATCGACAGCCGACCGCCGAAGATCCCGGCGGCACCCTTGGCTGCCATCGGCATGCCGCCGGTCATCGCCGTGGTGGCAGCCTCCATGATCGGCGCTGGATTGTATTGCCCGGTGTCGGTGTACTGCTGCGCCGCGCCGAACGCGCGCTTCGGCATCTCCATGATGCCGCCCATGACGTTCTTGACGCCCTGGGTCCACGCCTGCGGCGGCTCCGCAGGATTACGCTCCAGCTGCGCAGCCAGCATCGCCTCGGCGATTTGGTCGCGCTCATCGGCCATATTGATCCTGCTCGGCCAAGCCGCTCACCGGCAATCCACCGCGGGTGTACATCGGGATCTCTTTGCGGATCAGGCCGCGGCGCACGATCTCCTCGCGCGGCATGCCGGTGAGACGGTGCGTCGTCTCAATCGAGCGGTTGATGTGATTGATCATCGGGCCTTCGTATTCGAAGGTCTGGCCCTTGGCCTCGACCTTGCCCTTCTTCAGTCCAGCCCAGCCGACATCCTGGAAGCCGCGCGGATCGACGCCGGCCTTGGCGGCCTCCTCGCGGATGGTGCGCGTCGCCGGGCCGTACCACTGAGGGATGTTCACACCCGGTTGGATGGCATTCATCATCTGCTCGTCGGTCACCGCGGCGTTCTTGTTGCCCATGAACGCGGACGAGAAGTCGTAGCGCTTCGGGTTCTGCGTGGCGCTGAAGCCGACCTGTCCCTCGTCGATGAACTTCTGCGCCTGCGCGATGTTGCCGGCGGCGTAGCGTCCGCCAATCGGGAACGGCAGCTCGTAGCTGCGCTCCGGCATCCGCTCGCCGCGCTTTGCCATCACGTTGGCGTACTGCGACATCATGAAATTGTTGTAGGGGCTGGCACCGCCGGTCGTCGCCGACATCATATCGCCGAACTCGCGCTTGAAAGCCGCACGGCCTTCCTTCGCGCCCAGCTCCTTGACGTACTCTTTCTCCAGCTGGCCCATGAAATACCAGTCGGCGCTGTCCGGCACGGTCTGGCCTTCCTTGAAGCCCTTCTGCAGACGCGCGCGGGCCTCCGGCGAGCCGTACTTGGCCGCCCACTCGGCGTCGGTCTTGGCGGTCTTGGGCGCGGCCGCGATGCCGGTGTCGTCGAACGGTCCGTAGTGCTTCGGGTTGACGTCGAAGCGCTTCTTCGGGTTGAAGTACGGTTCGTAGCCGTGCAGATCGATGTCCTGCTGGATCGTGTTGCGGTCCTTCTGGAATTGCGCGGCCTCCGGTGTCAGCTTCTTCTCCAGGAAGAACCCAGGCTCGGCGTCCTTCGCCAGCGCCTCTTCCATGCTCCGGTACGGCACCGCCTTGTCGGGCTTGTCGAGGAACGCGCCGGGTTTCTTCGGATCCGGCAGCTTCGACATCAGCTCCGGCGGCCCGATGCCGGGGTACTGCTCGGCGTACTGCGGGTACTTGCCGTGCAGCGCCTCGGCCTTCGCCTTCAGCCGCGGGTTGGCGTACTGCGCGACGTCCGCCAGCGCGCCCGGCGCGAAGCCAGCCACCGTCTCCGGCTGCTTGATCCGCCCGCCGGCCATGCCGAGCGCACCCGCGCGCGCGAACGGAATGCCGCCACCCGCCACCAGCCCCGCAGCGTCCATGATCGGTGCCGGATTGTACTCGCCCGTCTCGGTGTAGTTCTGCGCCTGCTGCACGGCCTTGCGCGGGATCTCGGCGAGGCCGCTCACCACATTGCGGACGCCCCGGTTCCAGGCCTCCGGCGGCTCCGCCGGGTTGCGCTCCAGCTGGCCCTGCTGCGCCAGCATCGCCTCGATGATCTCGTCGCGGGTCGGCATCACACCACTCCGCTGTTGAGCGCCGCCTTCGCGCCGGCAGTGAGCTTCATGTCGGCGAGCCGGCGCAGCGTTCGCTCGTTGCCGCCCTGCTCCAGCAAGTTGGCGGCCTCGATCTCCATCAGCTGCCGGCGGATCACCGGGTCATCGATGCTCTTGAAGAACGGCCGGTCGCGGGTCGAGAAGCAGTGCACCAGGAACTCGGCCTGATCGCCAATCATCGCGGCCAGCTTGGTGCGATCCGACAGCGACTGGTGCTTGAACGTCTTGGTGCCGTAGATGCTGTGGAACAAGCCGGCGGCGCAGACATCGTCGGTGTTGCCCCAGTCGCGCAGCAGATCGTGGACGCCCTTGAGATGCTCGAACAGCGTGCGCCCGCTGTGCGCGGTCTTGTTGGCGTCCAGCTCGATCAGGAAGCTGCGGTGGGCGTCCTTCATGCATCACCCGAACGAACCAAAGCCGCCCCAGGCCGGTGGCTGGCCGTATGGCGTGGTCGGACGCGCCCGCATCTGCGGCAGCTGCCCCGGCGGCAGTGCACCGGAGCCGGTGCCGGCGTCGAGCTGACCAAACCTCGGTCCAGGGTCGGATGTTGGCGACGCCAGACCAGCTGATTTCCACATTCCACTGTCGTCTATCGGACCGTAGCCAAACATATTTTGCTGCGGCTGCTGCGGCACGATGCCTCCGCCGGCCATCCCCAACCCGCCACCGGGCGGCGCACCCATCGGCGTCGTCGGAGCAGCCGGTGGCGGCGCTGACGCCATGCCGAAGCCGCCCGGCGGCGGCGCACCGCCGCCGAACAGGCTGTTGGTGTTGCTTAGCTGGCCGGGATCGAACGGCCGCGCGCGCTGCTGCTGCTGCATCAGCGAGTTGGCGACGCCGGCTCGCGGATCGTCATAGATCCCCATCGGGCTTCTCCGTCTTGAACATCAGTGTGATGCGAACGCCGGTATAAGACCGCGACACGCCGTTCGCTCGATGCGGCATCCGCCCGTCAAATACCACCATGCTGTTTGGTCGAGGAAAATTGCAGTCGATAACGCGATCTTCCTCCTTGGTGTAGAAGATCGTCTCGCCGCCCCAGTTCGGCGACCACCGCTCATGCGGATAGTACACGGCCGTGTAGTTGCCAGGATGATGGGCGTCCGAATGCACAGTGCCGTCCATGCCATAAGCCATTCCATTGGCGTAGCAACGCACCAGCTTGTGGCCGGGAAACAGCCGCTCCTTGATGTTGAGCCACGCGGCGTATGGAACGGGCGCAGCGATCTCCAGCTCCTTCTCACAGTCGTAGACCTCCACTGCGCCCTTGTCGCCCTTCCTGCGCCAGCCCGCAAAATGCTTGTGCAAGAACGAGTAGGCGTCGCGCTTGCTGTTTGATTTCCATCCCGTCTCCCAGCCCGGCAGCAGCAGGAACTCGTAGATGCTGCGCCGCATGTCCTCCTCGAACACGTCCTTGAAGCGCCGGGTCGTTGCCCAGTCCGTTTTTGCTGTCGCCGTCATCGCGCGCTCGTGGTCGGGTAGGGTTTCATCATCGCCTGCTTCTCCTTGAACAGCTGGTTGCGCTCATTGAGCTGACGCCGCGCGCCCATGTCGGCCTGCCGGTTCTGCGCGTCCTGCTGCTTCTGCTGCGCGGCCTGCGTGTTGAGCTGCTGCTTCTGCGCGCCCTCGACCAGCTTCATCTCGTGCTGTTGCGCCTCGTGCTGGCCCTTGACCTGGAGCTGCTGGATCTTGGCCTCCTCCAGCCGGCGCTTGCTCTCGGCCTCGAACATCGCGAGCCGGAACTCGCCGGCCATCTTCTCGCTCTCGCGCTTGGCCTCGTTCTGCATCTTGACCATCTCAAGCTGCGCTTTGCCGTCCGCCTCGGCCTTCTGCGCCTCCAGCTTCTTGATCTCGATCATGCCCTGGCCTTCCTGCTTCTGCTTCTCGGCCTCCAGCTTGGGATCGCCCTTGCCCTTGCGGTCGGCCGCCGACATCTCGACCTGCTCGACCAGATTGTCGATGGAGCCGTCGAGCGAACGACCCACGCGGAACGGCGCGACCGAGAACTTCAACAGCTCGCCGCAGAACTCGGCTGCGCCCGGCTCCGCCGCGATCAGCGCGCCGAGCTGCGGCAGCAGCGACGCCATCATGCCCATGAACTCGCCGCGGCGCTGCTTCTCGGCGTTCTCGTCGGCCTGGATCGTGCTGTCCGTCTCGATGTCGAGCACGAACGCGGTGGTGCGGTAGTCGCGGATGAACTGCTCGATCTGCTCCTGGGTCGGCTTGTTGCGCTCGTCCTCGATGTTGCCCTTCAGCTTCATGTACTGCTGTTCGAGCTGCTTGAGGCCCTCCGGGTTCTGCTGCGTCGCCAGCTGCTGCGCACCGGGAGCCGCTTGCGCCTGTTGCATCTGCTGCATGGCCTGCTGCTGGATCTGCTGCAGCTGCTGCGCCAGCGCGAACATCTTCTGCTGCTGCTCCTGGTCGGTCGGGATCTCCATCTGCGCCATCTGCATCAGCGTGTCGAACGCGAACTCGCTGCACATGATCTCGGCGCTGATCTCCTCGACGTCGCGCGCCACCCGCACCATCTCGCCCTGCTTGTCGCGGATACGGACGCTACCGTACTGCGACTTGAGCTGCTGCGCGCCGAGCGTCTCGCCGGGATCCGTCGCGCCGCGCATAATGTCGGACAGTCCCATGATCTGGTAGATGTCCTCGATGATCTGCTTGCGCACCGCGATCACTGAGGTGATCGTGTTGGCGATCATGTCGATGGGCATCCAAATTATAACTTCTTTCGACCCACCGAACGCCGCCCAGTTGCTGATCGGCACCAGCACGCGGCCCGGCGATTTCATGCGGATCGCCGCCTGCACCGCGTCGGAGATCTCGGCGCTGCCGGCCGGATAGAAGCCCTTCACCTCCAGGTACTGCGCCAGCGCATGCAAGCGCGCGGTCAGCGTGTTCACCTCGTCGAGCTGGTCCTTGTACTGCAGCACGTCCGGCACCGGGATCAGCGACCCTGGCTGCACCGCGCTGTAGGCCGGCTGCGGACACGGGAAGAAGTTGTTGAGATCGGCCAGCTCGCGCGGCTCGGCGACGTCGAGCACGAACTCGCAGCCCTCGGCGACCCACACCACCGTGTTCATGGTCTTGTGCCAGATCTCCCAGAACTTGGCGCGCTCGCGATTGTCGCCGCCGCCAATCTCCTTCTGCTCCTTGTCGACCTTGTAGTCGGCCTTCTGGTACTCGTCCTTGGAGTACATCTTGAACCGCGCCGCCGCCTGCGGTCGCGTCATGTACGACGCCGCGGCGACCCAGGTCACCTCGCGCCAATTGCGTGACAGCGAATGCAGAAAATCGCGGCGGCCCTTGTGATCGACGCAGACATACTCCGGCTTGCGGCGCTCCTCATCGGCTGGCTCATAGCGGCACCACGGCACGCCGCGGCCGGTGGTGGCGAGATCGTCGCGCACCAGCTTGAGCAGATCGTCGATGCGGGTGAGGTCGAACGCCACGATGGAGCAGCGCTCCAGCAGCTCGCTGGTGACCTGATACAGCGGCCGGCGGTCCTTGAACTTCGGCACCACCACCGGCACCGGAGCCTTGGCGTAAATGCTGGGCTTGAGGATCTCTAAGTTAGCCCAGAACAAATTGAATTGCTTGTCGCGCGTCAGCGAGCGCAGGCTGGCGAGGTTGGCGTACAGCTTTTCGAGATTGTCGCAGCACTCGTTCCACTCCTCGAACGCCTTCTCGCTCTCCTTGAGCATGTTGAGCCAAGCGAGCGCCTTCTCCGGCTCCATCGCCGGATTGTATTCGGTGTCGCCGGCACGCTCGTCCTCACTGGTGGGAGCCAGCTCTTCTGCGATCTCTGCCATAACCCCTCACCGGTTCAAGCGTGGCCGCTTGATCCGGCTTGTGACGCGGGCTGGTTGGTTGCTTGAGCTTGGGCCATTTGCATCGGCTGTTCAACCGGGACCGCCACCATGCGCTCGGCGCTCTCCGAGCTGAGCGCATCGATGCGCCGGGCTGCGATCTTGAGCATGCTGGCGAGCTTGCCGGAGCGGCGCTCGATCTGCTGCGCGATGTTGGCGAGCGAGATCGCCAAGTCCTTGTCGTACTGCCGCTGCGCTGGGGTCATGTGACCTCCTCGAAATTGTCGGCGAAATACTGCGCCGCGACCAGCCACTGGTCCTTATGGTTCTTCGGGTTGCGCGCGATCATGTCGCCGGTCTTGGGTGAACCCGCGGCAATATCCTCATCGCTGATGCTGACGTTGCTGGTGTCCTCGCCTTTGACGTAAGGGCGCAGCTCCGCGACCTGTTTGCGCTGGTACTGCTGGAACTCGCTCATATTCGGATCCCCCGCTGATCGACCATATCATCCGGCGGCGGCAGAACCCAGCTGCCCGGCTCCTGTTTGCGCTCGACCGGCTCGCGCGCGATGTGCCGCCACGCTAGCGATAAGTACCGGAACGCATCCGCCGGGTGAGAAGTCCAATCATGGACGTGTGAAGCGCGGAACGCCTTTTTCTCATCATCCCACTCGCGACGGTACTGCTCCAGCGCGGCGATCCCGGTTTCTTCGGTACGCGGGTGAAACACGCACAGCGGCAGCGTGCGCCGCACCGCGTTGACACCATCAGCGACGGACGCCATGGGCACCAGAAACGGCTTGAGCTGGAGAGCCTGCATCGTTTCAACCCGTGTACGACCAGAACCCCATTCTTTAATTTTGGCGTCGTGTGGAACGAAATCCGTACCGCGCTTCCAGCCATGCTGATGCTCACGTTTCCTGATCTCCTCTTCGTACCACTCGACGCCGACACCGCTCGCGGCCAGATGATCGAGGATGACGATCTGCGGCCCCTGCAGCTGGAACCACCAGATCGAGGTGTCGTCACCGACACCGAGATCCCAGGCGCGGTGCACGAACTGATCCGGCAGCGCCTCGCACTCCATGATGCGCTCCTCGGCGCGCAGCTGCGCCATCTCCAGCGAGTAGAACGCGCCGAGGATGGCGGCCTGGAAGTCGCAGAAATATTCCTGACGATATTGCGCTCGCCCGACATCGGCACCGTACAGCGCGGTGTATTCCTTCAGCGCCTCGGCCAGTGCGCTCTCGCTCAGCTCGCCCGTGTCGGTCGCGGTGAGCAGCTCAGCAAACCAATCGGGCGATTGCTTCGCGTGATTGAACATCGTGTGGGCGTGGTTGCGCCCGCGCGGTGTCGTAATAAAAACCGCCCAGCCCTGGTTCTCTTCCAACATCGGGCGCTGATACGCCCACGCGCTTGGGTTCGCGAGCGCCCATTCGGAATAGACGATGCCAGCCGCGCCACTGCCGACCGTCGCGTCGTATCTGTCCGAGCCAATGCATTGCCATGTCGATCCGTTTTTGAACCTGATGAACATCTCGGTGTCGTTGGTGTTCGCGCGCATCGCTGCCGGGAACGCCTCATCGATGCGCCGCTTGCCGGTGTGCGGATTGATCGCGGTCCAGATCGCCTTGCGGCTCTGTTGATACTCCGGCAGGCAGTGCCAGTAATTCCCGATGCGATCCCATGCAGCGACCGCGGTGTGATGCAGGCACACGTCATCCTTGCCGGCACGGCGATGCCACACCGCCATCGCGCGCTTACCGCCATGCTCGCGCAGATACTTCCACAACTCGATCTGGTGAGGCCGCGGCGTCCAGCCGCCATGCGGCAGCGTGACAACCGTGCGCGTCATTTCTTGCCTTCAAGAATATGCCGGATGACGATCTCGATGCTGCCCTCACCGTCCTCGCCGGTCACCGGCTGCGCCGGCTTGCCGTAGCCGCGCTCAAGCAGCAGCGCGCTGGCGCTAATGCGGGCCTGCTCTGACGTGCCTTCCTTGGCGATGCCGCCCAAGGTTTTGATGCACACGTCAGTGTAGCCGCGGGCCAGGGATCTGAGATCTGGAACTCGTTTGGTTTTAGCCACTTAGCTGGGGTACTCCATCCAGACGCAAAGAGGGCGCGCACCCGTCAGGATACGCGCCCTCTCGCAGACCGGCAAGACGGGAGGCTTTAACCGGTCCACTTGGGGATGTGCGGCTCCTCATGGTGGTGGATCAGGGCGCGCAGCAGCAGCGCCTCCGCGGCCTGGATCTTGGTTTCACCATTGGCGTAGCGGTGTGCGGTGCGCTCGCTGACGCCCAGGTAGCGCGCCGCTGCCGCCTGCGTCATCCGCAGGCGGGCGATGGTCAGCTTGAATTGCCGCGGCGTCATCGCGCGGTCGGTCTGCCAATTCATGGTCGTGGTTCTCCATTGTGTTAGAGGGCGACCCACTTGTCGCCCTCGCGCTTGTGGGTCTGCTTCCATCCCTCGTAGCGGAGGGTGAACTCGCGGATGTCGCGCTTGAGCTGCGCGATCTTGCGCTCGCGATTGTCGAGATCGCGCGCCTTGAACTCATCGAACGTGGTGCGGCTGTGCTTGAACACATTGTCTGGGTTGGACTGCAGCGTCGCTGCAAAATTGTCGCGCGTCAGGCTCAACGTCTTGCTGACATAACCGCCGCGCACCGTGCGGTCGTAGACTTGGTAGTGATGCGTGACCGGGAGGATCTCGGCGGCCACCTCCGCACACGCCGCGGTCGAGCGCGCCAGGATCCCCTTGAGGTGATCGATCAACACCAGGACCTGATCGCGGCTGACCTCCCACGGCAGATGCTTGGCACCGAAGCACGATGGCGTCTGCCATCCGTCGCCCGGCCGCGTGTAGCCGTGATGCGCGATGGTGCCCCGCGCTGCATGGATGGGACGGTTGCAGCACTGGCAGTGCATCTCCTGGGACTTGTCGATGTCCTTGACCGTGCGCTCCTCGACGAACAGTCGATAGTGATCGTGCCGCTTGGCGCGGAAGGCCTCGGCCTCCTGCTTGGTGTCGAACGAGACGCCGCGCAGCGCGACGTAGCGCCTGCTCATCATCTGCTGCTCGACGATGACGTACTTGGTGTTCATGGGATCCTCCGTTGCGATGGCTGTTTTTAGGCCATTTTGACGCCCCTGTCAATACGGCCCCAGGCCCGCTTGACAGCCCTGACAGACTGGCCTATAAGGGTCGTATTGTTCATCACACCAACGGAGACTGACATGACCAAGTCCAACCTGATCGCCGCCATCGACGCCTTCGGCCAGCTCAAGGCCCAGATGGCCGAGCTGAAGCAGCAGGAAGAGGCGCTGAAGGCCTCGTTCGCCGACCTCGATCCCGGCAACTACGAGGGCGACCTGTTTCGCCTCTCGATCACCGCCCCGGAGCGCGAGAAGCTCTCGGACGAGCTGAAGGAAGCCATCAAGGAGGTGGTCGAGCAGTACCGCGACGGCCTGTCCTGCCAGTACCGCACCGCGCACATCAAGATGGTGCGGGTGCCGACCTACACCGCCCGCGCCCGGACCGGCGTCAAGGTCACTGGCTGACCATCAACGGGGGCGCGAATGCCCCCACCTTTTCCACAGGAGATCCACCCCATGAACAAGACCGTGATCCGGCTCAACGGCGCAGGCGGCAAGCTCGACGAAATCGTGCTGGCCGACCATGACGCGACCGTCGAAGCCATCCAACAGGCCGTCATCACCCTCGCCACCCGCTGCACCCTGCTGGCCGGCGACACCATCACCATCACCGAGGAGGACTAGGTCCATGGACCAGAAGGAACTGCACAGCTTCGCCAACGACATGATCGCCCTGGGCCGCGCCCACGGCTTCATCCTCGGCATGAAGCGCGCCAACGAGATCCTGCGCGCCCACGGCATCGACCCGGTCCACCCGGCCCGCGCCCAGCTGTTCGACGAGATGATGACCAGCAACCAAGCCGGCGTCACCGCCTACGCGGCGGGCGCGCTAAACGCCTCGCCGCAAAAGGAACTGGCCTAGCCCGAACGCCACCGCACTGGCGGCCAGCAGCCCCACAGCGACCGCAGCCGCCCCCGATGACCTGGGGGCGGCTGCTTCCATGATGGGCCAGATGTCGGGCGGCTCGCCCTCGAACGTGCTGAAGATCACCCCTTCACCCACAGGGTGAAGCTCGCCAAGCGGCTCGATCTCGGTCAGTCGCGCCAACCGGATCCATGCCCAGCTGGGGTGGTCGAGCAAATTCCACGGTTCTGCTGGCGACAATGGTGACGGTTCTGGTTCCGTTGCCAGCGGGACAAACCGGATCGGTTTTTGTCCCGCTACCCTGTTCCCGTTCCGTCCCAAAACGCCCCAGCAGCGCCGCCCATGCGTTCCCCGGTGCCAGTACAGGTACGCTCCGCGGTGAAACGCTTTCGCCTCACCGTAGCCCATGCAGCGGGCGGCGCTGGGTAGGCTGTCAGCCGCCGGGACCACGGTTGTAGCGGTGAGGAGAACCAGCCATGTCGTCAACGCCACCAGAACGACGACCCTCATACTGCGCCGCGTCATACCTGCGAGCCTGATCATAATCGCTCTCCTGGGCCTGTCGGATCTGCTCGTTGATGGTCGCCTCCTGCTCGCGCAGATGCGCCTCCGAAGCCTGCTCACGGTCCCGCACCAGCGGGGCGCTGGGGATCTGGAACGCGCGGAACAGCGCGTTCGCCGCCACGAACAGCGTCTCGTAGACCGCGCGGTCGGAGATCGCCTGATCGCGCGCCAGCTGCATGGTTTCGAGCTTGCTTTCCATGGTGTTGAACAGCTCGTCGAGGATCTCCTCGCGCTTCTTCAGCGCCGCGATGTCGGTCCGCAGATCCGCCACCTCGCGGCGCAGCAGATCCCTTTCATGTGAAACCTCCTGGTGCATGCGATGCGCCTGATCGATCACCGCCTCCCGTGCCGGCGGCAACTGCGTCATGTCGGGGTGCTGCTGTGACTGCATTCCGTTGGTGTCGTTCATGCTCGTTCTCCGTTGTGATGATTATTTCAGGCTTTGCGGCTGGAACAGGTCGTCAATCGGGTCGTCGAACCCGGTCGCCTTGCGGATGGTGCCGAGCGGATCGCCGATGGTTTTATCGACCCGCTCGACCGTGGCACCGGGGTAGCGTTTCTTGATGCCCACGGTACCCTTGTAGCTCGACAGGATGCGACCAATCTCGTCCAGCGAGAACACCACCACCGCCCGACCCTCCGCCACCACCTCATGAGCTTCCGCGGTGTCCTGCACGATGGCGGCGACCGTACCGTCCTCCAGGGTAACCTCCCAGACATGGAGCGAAATCCACGGCGCTCCCGCCAACGTCGCCGCCTTGTCGAGCGCCGACCACGCCAGCACCATGCGCTCGCTCTCGCGCTGCACGTCGATCAGCGGGCCGTTGCTGATCGCCATGTTCAGCCTGTAGCGCTGGCGGTCGAACTTCTCCCGCAGCTCCTGGCTGACCAGGAGGCGGAGCCGGCCACAGCCCCACCTCCTTTCCATTCTGACCGCCAGGGCATCGACGCCATCGATGTACGACCGGCCGCTGATGTAGGTCCCGTGCGACTGGTCCCAGGCGTTCGGGTTGGTGATCGTCGCCAGCTTCTTGTGACCGGGGCGGGGCTTCATGTGGCGCTGCTCTTGGCGGGATAGTTGGCGGTGAGGAACTCGTCAAAGTCCTCGCCATCCTCGAACAGCTTGAACTCCGTCTCGCCATTGCGCATCCGGTCCAACGGGACCGCCGAATGAAACGGCTCCCGCTCGGGGGTGTCGGCGATCATCATCGCCACGCCGTCGACCACGAAGTCGATGGTGCGGCTGCGTTGCGTGACCGGGTCGAACACCACCCACCCGGCGAGCGGGTGCCGGGGTGCCTTCGCCGCGGTTTTTGTCAGCGGTTGCTGCTTCGATTTTCGCTTCAGTTTTTTAGCCATTTTCGTCTCCTGGTTTTCACTCGTTGAAAGGCCCCCGCCGGGATGCCGCGCCGAAAAAGCGGCATTCCCCCGTAGGGGGTGGTTACTTATCTTCTGTGCGATCAAGGACTTACACACGCACTTTGCCCAAAGCCGCGATCTACTTATCTTCTGTGCGATCAATGGGTTACTGAGGTACCCAGATTTACTCCCGCGGCACTCCCGCGATCAAATGTCCATCAATTTCCGGTAGCCTTTGGTCTGGTTTTTGATGTTGAAAACCTCCTCTGTAATGACCTTGTTTGCGACCCAGGTTTCGAGCATGTCCTTGACCACGTCGCGGTCGAGATGGAACCGCTTCACGATGTTGATAATCGCCGCCCTCGGCGTGTTGTGAGCGAAGCACCAGGGTTCGCCCGCGACCCACTGCTCCTCGATGGCTGCCAGGATCGCGCGGCACACGTCGCGCTCCGGCCAGCCGTTGCCGTTGTCGCGCGGGATCACGTCGATGGGGTCGAGCGCCAGCGAGCTGTTGCCGCCGATGTTGCCGAGCTGGATCTTCTCCACCTTGAAGAACTGCTCCCAGCCATCCTCGCCGGCCTTGATCTTGGCCGCGGTGATCGAGCCGGTCAGCGCGCCGGCCTCGCGCTTCACCTCGACGATGAAGTCGCCGGCACCGGGGATCACGGTGCTGCCTCGCATGTTGCCGGCCCGCGCGGTGTGATGGATCCCGATGACGGTCGAGCCAAACCGCTGCCTGACAGCGTCGCAGGCCGCCACGAAGATGGTCATGTCCTTCTGGAGGTTCTCGTCGGATCCGGGCAGCACGCGGCTGACGGTGTCGACGAACACGGCGACAATGGGCTGCCCGGTCTGCTCGGCGACCGCCTGCACGGTCGCCAGCAGCTTGCCGACATCGTCGCCCGACATGAAGTTGATGCTCTGCCGGATCAGCCGAAAGTGCGACAGGTCGGCGTTGGTGCCGCGGTGCTGCTCCCAGGCCATGATGCGGAACTTAAGATCCGCCTGCCCCTCGCTGGAGATGTAGATCACCGCGCCGGAGCGCTGGATCGGGCGGTCCCACCACTGGGTGCGGCCGGTCGAGAAGCTCAGCGCCATGTCGAGTGCGATGAAGGTCTTGAGGCAGCCCGGCGGGCCGTAGATGAAACCGAGCGCCTGCTCGACGATCAGGCCGCCGACCAGCCACTGCGGATCCGGCATGGTCTTGATCTGCCGCACGTCCAGCACCTCGAACCGCTTGGCCGGGTCGGCGCTGGCCTGCTGCTGCGCCGTGCCGGCGGCCTGGGAGAACTCAGCAGCCAAGTCCTCGGGGTGGGGGTCCGGTTCCGCCGCGGCTCGAGCCACGTCGCCGTCCCACTGGTTCATGGCGTACTGCCATTTGGCAGCAAACGCCTTGATCCCGCGGCCCTCGCGGTCCAGGCCCTGCTGCTTGCTCTCGTGCGGGAACGGGTTCTGCACCGACACGGTGCGCTCGTAGATCGCGTATTCGTCCGCGACCAGCAGCTCCTGCTCTGCGCCGGCAGGCTTGATCGGGCAGGCCCGCCGCAGCTTGACCACGCACCGCCACACCATGTCCCGCATCGCCTCCTCGCGGCCGTCGATGCGGTGGCCGAACCCGTCGAACTCGCCACCGGAGGTTGTTTTTGCGGTCAGATTGGCCGTGTTTTGGTAACTTAAATTGGCGGCCGCGGATTTAATGTTACCGCTCGGCATACTCGGCATGGTGCCGACCAGCTTGTCGATCTCCTCGCACAGCCACGCCGGGGCCTCCAGGATCTCGACCTCCCACGGCGGCAAGTGCCAGTCGTAGGCCTTGCCGCTCTCGTGCAGACTGGGCGGCATCACCGCAAAGCCGCCCTGGCCCCGCAGATCGACGCCTATCGACGTTTTGCTGGTCGGGGGCGTCCAGCCAGGGGGCGCGCGCAATAACCACTGCTGCCCCCCTCCGCCGGTCTGCTGGTGGGGTGTGTGAGGCTCCATGCCGTTGTTGTGGACGCGGCAAACGTTGTACCACCACTGCTCGGCCTCGGGATGCTTGGGGGTGTCGAGGTCGATGATGAAGGCCCCGCCGGAGCAGGCCCCGGTCAGGATCCCCATGTTGCGCCGGCCGCGGTATTCGCCGGTCTGCGGGTCGTACCAGCGCAGGAATGTGGCGTCCGGCACCAGCTTTTCCTGCAGCGTCGTCCATTCGGCGAGCCGCGGCCGCTTCCAGCTCTTGCTCTCGCCCGGCATCCAGCCGGGGATCACCTGGAGGCCGTAGTGCCGATACATCTCCGCCCACTGGGCGGGGCCGGCGAAGTCGGCGTTGAAGTCCTCGAAATTGGGGCGGGCCATGTCAGCAACCTCTGAGAGGTGTGGACAGGCTCTGAGAGGTTGTTATGATCACAAGGCTTCTCCGTTGGCTTTCCAGGTCGGTGGGGACGTTTTAGGGGCCGGGCAGACCATCATCTGCCCGGCCCTTTACTTTGCCTAGCCGAAATCGTCAGCCGACACGGTCTGCTGTGGCTGCTGCGCTGGCGGCGAGACACGCTGTCCGCCCGTGGCCGGAGCCGCCGCACCGGAGCCGTTGGAAGGGTGAGAACCCCCCGCCGGCTGGGTGGGGTTCGCGCCCCTCGGCTGCGGCTGCAGATCGCCGCGCGGCAGCCACGCCACGATCTTGAAGGTCGGGGCGTAGTTGGTCGACTGGTTCTTGCCGGTGCCGGTGGTGATCGGCGTGGTCTTTTCGCAGATCAGCACGGGCAGCTGGCCGGGATGGCCGGCCCGCTCGGCAAGGTACTGGTTGTAGGCCGCCTCGATGCCGCCCAGGAACGCCTTGGCGGATGACGCCATTTCGCGGAACGGCTTTTCGCCGCCGATGTCCTTGGCGAGCTTGACCACCATGCGGATGCCGTTCTTGTGCAGCTCGCTGGGGCGGTCCGGCATCTTGCTGGTGCCCTTGGTGATGCCCTCCAGCGGCACCACCACGATGCTGGGCGCTTGGCCGGGGGTGAAGTTCAGCCAGCCCACCTCGATGTTGTCGAAGTCGACCATCGCCTTGAACGCGATGTCGACCTTCTCGCTGTCCCAGCCGCCGGAGCCGTCCTGGCTGCGGTCGATCCGAAAAAACCGCCCGGCGCGGGCGTCGTAGGTCGCGATAGGAAGCCAGTCGCCGCCGGATGACGGCTCCGTCGAAAAGCCAAACACACTCATTGCCATTCTCCTCGATGCCGCTATCAGGCCAGCGGCTGCGCCAATCCCGCATGATGCCGGGAATTACATGAAACCGAAGCGCGACACCCGCTGCATCAGGTGCGTCCTGCGAGCGTGCGCCTTTTTTGCCGTCATGTGCACCTGTTCGTCAATGTGAATGAGCAGCCCTCTGCGGATCACGGCGTTGGCGCATGCGCCCCAGGCGTTGTGGTGGTGCGGGTGCGGGTAGTTCGACGGCCACGCCCGGCGGATGTCCTCGTTGGTGCCAATCCAGCCGTTCGGAAGGTGCAGCACGAACGTGAAATACAGATCCTTGAACAGGACGTTCGGCTCCAGCACCAACGCCATGCCGGCGTCGCGGGCAGCCTTGCTGGCGGTGTAATCAAACAGGTCGCCGGGCGGCATCGAAGTCCTTCTCCTCGTAGTCGGCGATGATCGCCTCGATGATCGCGACCTCGCGGTCGGCGTTCTCCTGTTTCATGCGGCCGGCGGCGACCAGCTTGCGGTAGGTGTTGCGGCGCAGCGCCAGCTCGCGGGCAAGGCACGCCAGCTTCTCCCCCGTGCCTATCATCAGACCCCCCAATGCTCGAACGCCAGCTGCCGGGACTGCGGCGACGCCCAATAGAAGCTGTCGATGTCCGGCGCAGTGATCGAGGTAAAATAATCTGGATCGTCGCTCAGATCCAGAAAATTCTCGACCCGGATCGCGATGTTGATCAACGCTTGCCGGTGTTCGCGGACGTTCTCCAGGCGGTACACTTCCAGCTTCCTGGGTGTGACGTAGGCCAGCCGCGCGTCGATGTTGTCGGACTTGGCATAGAGCGCGACTTGCCGGGCGTGGCCGGTCTTGATCTGCGACGGCATCCGGTCGGTGGTCTTGAGATCGAGCAGCAGGCCATGCTGCGCCCACTCGTAGTCGTAGTAGCCGACTATCGGCAGCTTCAGCGCAGGATCCTGCAGCTCGACGAAGCCCTGCGTGCTGGAAGGCTGGCCGTACTCGCGCAGCTCGATCAGCGCCGCCTCCACCATGTCGGGGATGTTCTTGCGGTACTGCTCGCGGCGTGGATCCGCCGTCAGCGCCGTGATGGTGTCGTACTTGGCGTAGGCCACCTCGACGCAGGCCTTGATGGGCGCTTTCAGATCCGCGAGGCCGGCGGTGACGCCGTCCTCGACCGCGACGCCGCGGTGCGCCGGCACCCCCACGGTCTGCGGGATCCCCTTGATGCGCTCCAGCACGAACATCGCCGGCTCGGCGGCGAACAGGTTGAGCGCGCTCGGCGAGTGGCGAACGTAGGTGTCGATCATCGGATCTCCTTCAGGATGCGCCAGCTGCGCAGGATGGCGACAGCGGTGTCAAATGTGCGGGCGACCATGTACGGGTGCCCCAGCGCGTTGCAGATCTGCTCGAACGCGAGTTGCTCGTCGGTCTGTTTTTCGTTTTTGATCTTCAGCTCCAGCCACGCCGCGCGGCCCCCGTACAGCATGAAGCAGAGATCCGCGACGCCGGCCGACAGGCCCTCGGCCTTCATCTTCGCCGCGGTCTGCCAGCTGCGCTTGGCGGCGTTGGGGATCGCAAAATAGTGCACGTCAGTGCGGGCGTGTAGCTTGAGGTACCGGATCAGGCCGGCCTGCAGATCGTGTTCTTTCGCGGTCTGGCGGTATTGCGCGACGGTCAGTACACTGGCCTTGGCGCGTCGTGATGATCTGGGCATTCACTAGACCTCGATACCCCCTGTACTGGGTTGTTGCGGCGCGCTACGCCGCCGCTTCTTGCGCGGTTTGAAGCCGGCCTTTGCGGCACGATTGACAACTGCTGTCATGCTGATGCCGAACCGTGCAGCGATCAGCTTGAGCGGCTCGCCGAGCAAATAGGCCGCCACCGCGCCCACGACCACCTCGCGGCATAGCCGCGGTCTGCCGTGCTTGTTGCTCACTTTTTCGTTGTCGTCGTCGTCGTCAGATATTCTGTCGGCACGCACGTCCACGCGATGCCGTTCCAGTGTGACGTGATGCACTGTGAGGGCGGCGGCTGCGCCGGCAATGGCGTTGCGGTGATCTGCACGCACAGCCAGCCCTTCTCGTTGTACTGCAGCGCCATGTTCGCGCCCGTGCAGTAGGGTGGCGTCCAGGCCTGCGCGTGCGCGCCGGCAGTGAACAGCAGCAGCATGATCAAAGTTCTCATTTGCTTTTCCTCGCCCGGTATTTGCGCTTCTGCAGCTTGACGTATTCGCGGTTGGCAGTCTGCCATTCGTGCTGGTAGTCGGGATGAAGCTTGCGCCAGCGCCGCTGGTAGCGGCGCTGGTATTCTTTTCTGGTTTCGCCTTTACGCAAGACGGCGGCGGCGCAGCCGGTGGAAGGCAAGTAGACCGAACGCTGCAGAGAACAGCGCCGGCAAGCCGGCACCGACCGCCGGGCCGGGCACAGCGAACGGCACGATGAAGAAGCTGTCGGGTCCGTCATTGGCTCCGGTGATGCGAGCGAAGAAGCCAATCCGGTCACCCACATTGATGCCGGCCAGCGAGAAGCCGGTCAGCGTCCAATCGGGGTATCCCGTTCCATCATTGATCGCGGGAAGCAATGTGCCGCCCGGTCCCGGCGAATACACCGCCAGCACGGTCTGCTGCGTGTAGTTCAAGAACCAGAAGCTCTCCAACGTCTGGGCCGTGTTGGTGTCGTTGACGTCGATGCCGACAGAGAACCCCAGACTGCCGAGCAGGGCGTTCTGGAAGATACTGCCGGCACCGATAGAGTAGCCGCTCAAAACGCCACCGAACGTGTCAAGCGCAAGACCCGTCTGCGGCTGACCGGCAATGGAGGTGGAGAAGAACGCCACCGTGTCGGCGTTGCCAGTGTTGCCGAACAGGTTGTAACCAAACCCGGTCGGCTGTTGCGGTTGGTTTGCTCCGCAGATGATACAGGGAAGGTTCTGCACCTGATTGCCGGTTGGCACGGTCGGCACCAACTGCAATAGGGTAGCGCCCGAGGCATCCCAGTTGAGGCCGCCGAGGATGTCAGCCTTCGCGCCGCTGGCGAGCGCGCAGAGCATGGCAGATGCCAGCAACAGCTTCTTCATTGGTCGTCTCCGTTGGGTTGGTAGGATGGCACCGGCACCTTATCCTGCCCGCCGCAGTGCCGGGTAGGCGATTTGCGCGTGCTTCAGGCAGTACACACAATCCACACCCGGAGTGACGGGCGCGCCGCAAAACAGGAAGGGCGGTCCGTCGCCCAGCGGCCAGTGGCAATCGTCGCGGTCGTGCAGCTGCTCCAGCAACATCCTGCCGATTTGCTTGGGCGGCCGTGGTGGCGGCGGTGGCCCCTTGGCGACACGGCCCACGATCTTCAGCTTGGGCGTGTGCGGCCGGGTGCGCTTCAGGATCCGCCCCTTGCGTCCCGCGTAGGATCGTGGTGGCTGCCGTTTTGGCACGCCTATTCTCCTGCCGAAGCCGATGCACGCGTTCTTGGTCAGCTCGATTGAGAACTCTTCCGACAACCGCTGCGCGATGACCTTGTAGCTCAGTAGCGGATCCTGATTGAGCAGCACCCGGAACCGCGCCACCACCGGCTCGGCCCATGGCGTAGGCCTGCCGAAGCTCATCGTCTGGCCCGGCGGCGCGGCTTGGTCCGCATCGCCCACAGGGTGTCAGGGGCGTCGAGGCCCATTTTGCGGATCTTGGTCTTGAGGACGACATAGGTGGCGGCTGGGAACTTGGTCTTGCGCCAGCCGCTGACGGCATTGGCCGTGCTGCCGGTGATGCTGGCGACCTTCTGGTTGCCACCCAGAACATCGATGGCGATGCGGGTGCTGGTGATGGTGGACATTGTGGACACTCCAAATCAATTGTAGGGTATCCAGATTAGTTGGATTAGGCTGCGGGTCAAGGGAGATCTGCCAATGATGACAGAAGAAGAGACGGCGCGCCGGGCGGAGGATCTGGTCAAGAGGGACCGGCTGGTCGAGGCCGGTTTCGTGATGATGATGCTGTGCCGGGCACCGGACGGCACCACGGCGGAGGACATCGCCAGCGTCCGCAACACGTTCTTTATGGGCGCGAAATACATGTTCGAGGTGCTGCACGTCAAATTGCCGGGCGAGGACGCCATCGAGAACTTGCTGGATAACCTATTGGCGGAGTTCAAGAAATTCGAGGACAGCATGCCCAAGGGACCAACCCACTAGGCCAGCTTGACAGGGTGGTCAGATTGGCCTACAAAGGGGCATCGCAACGGAGGCTCCCATGTCCACCAATCCATTCGACATCTTCAACGACAACCTCGATGCGCCGGCTGGCGACCGCAAGCCGGTGATGTCTGTCGCCCAGGCCAAGGCCGGCGCAGACTACGTCGAGATCTGCCCCAAGTGCCGCGGCACCGGCAAGTTCACCAGCTGGGGCGGCCGCACGCTGGGCGACTGCTTCTCCTGCAAGGGCAAGGGCAAGCACACCTACAAGACCTCCAAGGCGGTCCGCGTCGAGGCGGCGACCAAGCGCGCGGAGAGCTTCGGCCAGAAGCTCGAAACATTCTGCGTCGAACACAAGGACATCACCGACTGGTTCGTGCGCGTGATCGACGACCGCCAGAAGGCCGGCAAGGAGCCGTTCAATTTTGCCGTCTCGCTGCGCGAGGCCTGCGCCAAGTACGGCTCGCTGACGGACAATCAGGTCGCCGCCGCCCGCAAGTGCATCGCCCAGGATGCCGAGCGCGCCGCCCAGTGGGCCGCCGAACGTGCCGCCCGTGAAGCAGCCGCGCCGGCCGCCGACACCGCTGGCGTGGACCGCCTCAAGGACGCCTTCGACAAAGCCGTCGCCTTCGCTGCCGCCAAGGGCAAGGGCGTCCAGCTGCGCTCGCCCAAGATCACCATCGGCGACATGGTGATCTCGCCGGCCAAGACGACCTCCGCCAATCCCGGTGCGCTGTACGTCAAGCTGGGCCGCGGCGACGACCGCGTCTACCTGGGCAAGATCGCCAACGGCCGGTTCTTCGCCAGCCGCGACTGCACCGAGGCCCAGCAGACCCAGATCCTGGCGTTCGTCGCCGACCCGGCGGAAGCCGCCAAAGTGTACGGCCAGGAAACCGGCGTCTGCTGCATCTGCAACGCCACGCTGATCTCCAAATGGCGGCTGCGCGGGATCGGACCCATCTGCGCCGAAAAGTTCGGCTGGGTGTGAGATAATTTGGATGTGCTAATTTCAGGCCAGATTGTCAGGATTGACAGTCTGGCCTGAATAGTTTATGATGCTGTGTTCGTCACAACGGAGGTTTACACATGAACAAGCCACGAAGCCTACGCGACCAACGCCGCACCGAAGCTCGCGAAGCACTCTACCGGGCGGAGCTGCGACGCGACCAGATCATCTTCAGTCTGGTGCAGAACGACGCCCGCATCCGCAAGCTGCGGCGCAAGCTGACGCGCCTCGACATGCACGATGCCATCAGCAAAATGCCGGTGTCGGTGGCGGAGGGTAAGCTGCTTCACCCTGACACGCTCGCCCTCGTCAAGCGGATGGCGCGCGAGCTGAACGATGACATCCCTGATCTGAGCGTCGCGCGCGTGGTGGTGTCGTCATGCGAATAGTCATCACAGACGGCGGTCGCAAGGCCGCCGGCTTCCCCACCAAGGCGAGGGGCGACTGTGTCGCGCGCTCCATCGCCATCGCCAGCGGGCGGCCCTACGGCGAGGTGTACGACCGCCTCACCAAGGGCAAGCTCAGCCAGCGCGCCTCGTCGCGCACCAGCCGGCCTACATCCGGTGCCCACAACGGCGTCCACGTCAGGCGCAAGTGGTTCCGCGACTACATGGCGGAGCTGGGGTTCACCTGGGTGCCGACCATGGGCATTGGCACCGGCTGCAAGGTGCATCTGCGCCCCAGCGAGCTGCCGAAGGGCCGCTTGGTGGTGGGTGTGAGCAAGCACTACACCGCGATGATCGACGGCGTGGTCCACGACACCCACGACCCGTCGCGCGGCGGCTGGCGCTGCGTCTACGGCTACTGGAGGCTGGCATGAAGCAGCCCCCGGACGACCTGATAGCCCTGCTGAAAGGCAGCGGGCTGCCGTGGCGGATCGACAACGGCGGCAAGCACTACAAGATCATGCTCGCGGGTCATCTCGCCGCGATCCTGCCGAGGAACGGCGGCTGGCCGGAAGGCCGGGCGCACAAGAACATGATCGCACAGATCCGCCGCGCCCTCCGGGCGCGCTGCGGATAGAAACGCGAAACCGCCCCAGGGGTGGCCTGGGGCGGTTCTTACGCAAACGCAACGCAACGGCTTCGCTCATCACAGACGAAGGTACAGCATCGGGAAGATAGGACCATGATCATCAACCGTCAATTGCTCATCAATATCGCTGTATGGCTGGCGTTTTTCTTCGGCACCATCGCCGTCCTGCAGTGGCGGCACGTCGAGCCGCTGCCGCCGCGCATGCTGCTGATCCCCGGCACCCTGGTGCAGATCGAGGTGCCGCTCGGCCTGCTGCCGGTGCCGGATCTGCTCAACCCGGCGTTCGGCATGGACGGCGACCGCGTCGCCTGGATCGAGGCGAGCGCAGCCGATGACCTGTCGCTGATCTTCACCGGCACACCACCGGAGGCGTGGCCGCTACCGGATGATGAAGCTGCCAGGAATGCGCGAGCCAGGGTTGTCGTGAACCCGTCCTCGCCTGTGCCGGAGCCGCGGCCCCATGGCGTGCTTGCGATAGAACTCGATACCGGGCCGGAAAGCGTCCGCATCCGGTAGCGCCGGAATAGGGTCTGGGGGAGGAACGGGAGGCGGTGTCATCTGGCACCGCCTCTTGTCTATGGCGTCGTAGGCCTCCTGCAGCCGGGCGACCTCGTCGGTGTGAAACCGCCGCTCGGCGGTGCTGAACTCCGGCGTGCCGGGTGTCAGGACGAGCAGCACCGAGCTGCTCGGAGAGATCTCCGCCAGTGCGCGCTTGGCGAACCGCGCGCTGTCACAGCACACCGCGCAGTGGCACGGGTTGTTCGCCAGGATCTGCAGCTTGGTGTCGAGGTCGAGCAGCTGTTGGTGCATCGTTACCATCTAACCGGTGTCACCACTCCCAGCAACCCGGCGATGATGTAGACCACCACGATCACGACCACTACCGTGATCAACACGTTAATGATCAGCCCCAGTGGGTGAGGCAGCGGCACCAGCGGCAGCAGCTGCTGGATCGCCCACAGGATCACGCCCAGCACGATCAGCATGAGGATGATGGAAATCAAGGTGCCAATCATGGTCAGTCCTCCGTTTGCAACAGCGGGACGCCGTTGACGATGACAGTGATGTTGACGCCCTCCGGTACGGTCAGCTCGATCTTGAACACATCCGCCAGCGCCGGCCGGCCCTGCGACGACACCGTCAGCGCCTCCAGAAAATGTGCGTGATAGCCGGCGATCAGCTTGCCGATGGAGACACCGCCGCTCCACGAAGGTACGATGTGCTTGTCGCCGTTGATGATCTCGCGCGCCCCGTAGGCGTCGTCTGCGACATCGCTGAAATACACTGACAGCTTGTTGGGAGGCCTGAACCAACCCTCGTCCATGCCGTAGAACATGACATCGGCGGCGATCTGCGGGTCGAGCGCACGGTCGGCGTGCCACTCCAGATCGTTGCCGTCCACAAGCTCAAGCTCGGCGGTTGCCTTGACGTAGTTCTCGCGATGCGTGAGCTGGACGTAGCCGCGCCCATAATACGCCTGCCCGGTTTGCGGATCGACCTGACCATAGGACGCCTTCTCGCCCTGGTACTCGACCACGGGCATGAACGTGTTGCCCGTCTCATGCATCGTCGTGCTTAAGGCATAGGCCGGGTGTCGGAGATCCTCGGTGAGCGGATTGATCTCCCACGCCAACAGGATTGTCTCCTGACCTATCACTTGCTGCTCGGTCATGCTGCCGCCGAACAGCGAGTGGCGCACGCTGTCGAAATACTTTTCACGGTCGAAGTGGATGCTCACTAGTCCATCCCTTGGAGTGAGCTGCGAGCGGCTGTTTCCATGTCGTCGAGCTTGTCCAGCCCGGCTTCAAAACGCTCGATTGCTTCTTTGCGTTGGTTGCTCGGCGCACTCATCAACACGTCAAACAGCCTACAGACGTGCTGCTGCACCGCCTGATCAAGACCCTGCTGGAGCAAGTCCTTGAAGCTGTCGCTCATGCTTTCGGCTTCTCGACAATAGGCTGGCATGACCTCGCCAACTCGCTGATCAAGGTGTCACGGCGCTCGATGGCGGCATCGACCTTGTAAAGCACGAACCCAACCACCAGCAGGCAGATCACGTTGATGACCACCAGCGGCAACGCCAGCGGGCCGCCCGCCGCCAACCCTTTGACGGCCTCGCTTGCGATCTGGCCGGTGCGCTCGATCATCACATGCTCGCGTCGAATTTGAGCGACGGGACGTTGAGGCTCGCCACTTGCAGAAGCGCGCCCTGACCCGCCGTCATTCCGCTCGATGTCAGAATGATGTGTGCGCTGTTCGTGCTGGCACCGACAGTGGCTATCGCACTGGCGTTGAAAGCACTCGCTCCCACCAAGGCATTGTAGTTGCCGGGAACGGGGCTGCTGCCGTTCAGCGTCGGCGGTACTCGCATCGGTACTGCAAACGTGTGATGAAACCAAGCCGTTGTGGCGTCCTTGACCATCCCGCTGCCGACTATTGCTCCGCCGCTACCGGCCACCGAGGTCTGAAAATATCTCTGGCACAGCCGCAGCTCTTCGTCGTGCGGGCGCAGGATGTACGGCAGGCGGTCAGCCGTTGGCGCGACCGTGCCCATGTTCACCATGACGCCGCGCAGACGGAAGCGATCCGAGGTGGTCTGCGCTCCGTTGACCGCGCCGGCTACCGTCAGCTTGTTGCCGCTGTTCCAGGCGTTCGCGTTGCCGATGAAGTTGGTGCCGGCTGCAATCGTGAACACGATCTGCACCGCCGGGTTGACGCCGCGGTCCCACTGCAGGGTTGCGTCGATGGGAATGGTGAGCGTGTGGTACTGCTCCGCATCGGCGACGTCCTGGGTGTAGGTCGCGACGTACGACGCGGTCAGAGCTGGGTGCCTGACAGCAACGCAGTACGTCCCGACCCTGGCGTGTCTCGCAAGAAAGCTGATCGTGATCGGGTACGAGGCAAACACTGCAGGAGCGTCAGTGCCCCAACCAACGCGGGCAAACCGGAAGCCTTCGACGGCGGTGTAGAGATACACGGCGTCGCCAGCCGCCAGCGCAGGCGGCGCTTGGTAGCACGAGTGCGTGTAGAGGTTCATTCCCATCGAGCTGTAGTCGATGATCGAGCGGCTGAAGTTCGTCCCATGCAGCGCCTTCCAGCCATCACTGATGACAACAAGGCCGGAAACGGTATTTTGTATCCCGACATTGCGCTCCTGATTGACAATGAACGACCCGTTGGTCTGCAGGCCAAGGAACGCCAGCCCGTCATACGAAAGGCTCGTCACCGAATTGACGTAGGTGACGTCCGCCTTCTCGGTGTCGAGCGCATTGATCTGGTTTTGCAGATCGACATCTTCCAGATCGACATACGTTTTCAGCTCTGCGACCTCGGCATCGACATAAGTGATGTCCGCTTTCTCGACAGCCAGCTCCTGGATCGCCGCCAGGATGGTGGTTGCCGACAAGCCGCCGCCGGGCGGGAACGGCAGCGTGGTGGCGTCGATCACCGTCCACGCGCCCCACACGTTGGCTTTCTTCTCGCGAACGTAGACCCGGCTCGGCACCACGGTGTCGTCCATGTCGCGCGCCGACACCGTGACGTTGGCGTTGGTCGGTGGGCTGAGCAGCGGCTCGTTGATGTAGACGATGCCGGCGAACGCGTGGTCGGCGACCGGCGCTGCCGTCGCGCCGGCTGCAGATCGGAACGATCCCGGCAGCCAGACGTGACTGTCGTAGTTGGCGACCAGCTGCGTCGCCTTCTCCGCGCCAAGGTTGATCAGCGCCTGATCGGCGGTGGTCGCACCCGTGCCGCCGCGATGGATCGGTCGCGCGATGTTGAGATCGTTGCCGACCAGATCGTCGAGGAAATTGTTGTAGGCCGGGCTTTCGATTGTCTCGTCGGGAATGCCGCGGGTGCCGGGCGGGTAGTAGTAGTTCTGCGAGCCGTCTTGGGGCATGGATCACCTGTACTCGAATGGAGTGCGCATTGCTTCGACGCCTTCTTCGCCCTCGCGGGCCAGCCACGGGTACATCATGTACTTGCGGGCATCGCTCACCATGGCCGCCGGGTCGGTGACGTTGCCGTACGGCGAGCCGGGAGCCTGCGCCAGCGGCGAGCGCATCCTGATGTTCGCGCCGAGATCCTCGGCAGATCGTTTGGCGAGGCTGGTCGAGTATTCTTGCATTCCCTTGCCGGCCGCCTTGCCGCCAGCGTACACGCCGCCGGCAATCGCCGCTCCGGTGACCGGGTCGAGGCCGAAGCCAGTGCCCAGGATGCCGCCGGTCGTCACCGGGACAGCGCCGCCGTATGCGCCGCCAGCGAGGCCGACCTTGCCCGCGGCGTTCTCGATTGCGCCGCCGAACCGCCCGGAGGTGCGCTCCAGCAGCGAGCCGGCGACCTCGTTGCGAACCGCCTCGCGCTCGGCGTCGTTGAAGCCGCGCAGCGCCTTCTCACTGGCCTTGCTGCCGCTGCTCAGGCCGCCCATGCGGTCGCGGAATGTGCCGGTGAAGCTGCGGCCGCGCTCCTCGGCGATCTCCGCCAAGTTCTCCTTGCCGCTGATCACGTCGCTGCGGAACTCCGCCGCCGCGTTGCCGCGGCCGGTCAACAGGTTCTCGCGCGCGGTGGCGATCTGCTGCGGCGTGCCGGAGCGGATGTGCTGGGCCGGCGGATTGATCATGTAGTTTTCCAGCGCCTCCTTGGCGATCTCGCCGGCCCGGATCTCGCTGGCGTCCTTGCCGCCGCCCAGCTGTCGCCGCAGCAGCTCAAAGTCGTTGTTGGTCATGCCGGTCTGCTTCCGCAGGCCCAGGCCGATGTTGAGCGCCGACTGCTTGACCGCCGGGTCGGCCCCGTTCTGGATCAGCGTCCGCGTGATCTCGTTGACAGCGTCGTCCATCATGGCCGGCGAGTAGGTGACCGGGGCCTGTCGCCACGCGTCGTAGGCCTGCTCCTTGGCGCGGCCGAGCTGCTCGGCCTCCGGCGCAAGGGTCCGCTGCGGCATGCCCTGCACGGCGCGCCGCGCCGCGGTGCCACCCGGCACCATGCCGATGGCGTTGACGCCCGCCATCAACGGGTCGCCGCGGTTGGCGTGGTAGCCGGTTTCGGCCGCCGCAATCGAAGCGCCGACCGGCGGGATCAGCGAGGCGGCATCGAGCACACCGCGACCCACGCGGCCGGCGACGTAGGGCTTGGCACCGAGCGCGATCAGCGCGTCCTGCGCCTTGTTGCCCAGCCACTGCCGCGGCGAGTATTCGGCGGCGCGCAGCTCGGCCGGCGGGCGAGGCTTCGGCTGCGGGACCGGCGATGTCGTCTCCGCCACCATGTCCTCGTAGCGGTTGCCTGACGGCATCCGCCCCGGCACAGCGGGAGCCGTCACTGGCGCGGCGTCCGCGTCAGGGCTGTTGATCATGTCCTCGTAGCGGTTGCCGCTCATTGCGGGCGGTTCCTCGCGATGATCTTCTCGGCCAGCCCTGGCGTTTTCCAGGCCTTGTTGAACAAGCCGCGCTCATGCTCGTTGTCGGCGTTTTTCAGCAGCTCCTGAACCGTTCGGTGGTTCCTCGGGATGATGTTCTCCATCGGCAGCCCGTGCAGCCCGTACAGCGTCGCCTCCGCCGCCGGGTTGCCGCCGGTTGCCGTCGCCAGCACGCTCTGGTGATGCATCGCGGTCTGCAGCTGGATGGTGCGGACGGACGACATGATCTGCTGGAGGCCTTCCTTGGTCAGCGTGATGTCGCCGCCGGCCGCCTGCTCGGCCGCCTGCATGTCGCGGTCGGAGATGTTGGCTCCGCCGGCCAGCGCCGCGCGCGCCGCGGCGACAATCGGCTTGACGGCGGCGGTGAAGTTCTCGGTGTTGGCGACCCGCGGATCGACCGCGCCGCCAATCGCCTGCTTGGCCTTGGCGGCGTACAGCTCGACCTTGCCCAGCGTGCCGCTGAACATGCCCTTCTCGATCAGGCCCTCGATCTGGTTGATGGCGGTCGAGGCCTCGCGCAGCGGAGCCGCGACCTTGACGCTGTTCTCGACGCCCTTGTTGATGACCTCCTGGGACACGCCGCCGCGCCGCTCCAGCTCGACGCGCTCGCGTTCCTTGGCGGCGCGCTCCTCCTGCGATTTGCGCAGCGTCTCCTGGTGCAGCGGATCCTGGCCGGACTTGTAGGTGGCGAGATCGCTCTCCCACTGCTTGATGCGGCGCGCCTCCTCGAACTTGCGCTCCGCCTCCATGCGGTCGGCGATGGGCTGCAAGCGCCCGGCGATGCTCGGATCGGCGGACGACCCTATCGCGCGGCGGATGTCCATCTCGCGCTGTGACATCGGCACCTGTTGCGGCGGCGGTGGCGGACCTGGGGGCGGCGCAACGGCGGTCGGCACCGGCCGGCCGACCGGCATCTGTGGCTGCGCCTGCGCGACTTGCTGCGGCGGTGCCGGCGGCGCTGCCGCCTGCTGCGGTCCCGCCAGCTGCTGCGCGATGGCGTCACGCGGATCACCCTGCGGCGCGGTGTCCGGTGTCGGCATGCCACCGCCCAGCGAAGCGAGCTGGACGCCAGGAACCCTCTCGTCCCCGGCGTCCACCCCGGCCTCCGCCGCGGGAGCTGCTGGCGTTCTGGCGGCAGAGGCAACGATCTGATCGCGCGACACCAGCGGAATGTTGAAGCGGCGCTGGTACTCGGCGACGTGCGTGCCCAACGTGTCCTTGCGCTTAGGGTCGTTCATGCCTTTCTCGCCAGCGAACCACGCGGCGGCCGCACCCTCGGGGCCGTACTTGGCGAGGTACTTGCCACCCTGGCCGCTTGCGACCGTCTCCTGCGCGTCTGGATCTTTGAGAAACTCCTGCGGCGTCATCTCGCGCCCAACGAACTGCTTCGTCCACTTGGGAATGTTTTCTCCCATGACTTGGTATGCGCCGTAGGGGTAATCACCGCGGCGGGAGCGCGGACCCACGGCGTTGTATGGATCTTTGCTGCCGCCGCTTTCGATGCGCTTGACGCGCTGCTTCCACTCCTCGACCGGCATACCGGCGGGCTTCTGCGCCGTCTCTGTCGCCAGCGCCATGACTTGCTTGACGGGATCTTCCGGCGTGGCGCTTGAGACGCCCACCGGGTCGATGTCCGGCGACATCGGGCCGAGGTTGGTGCGGGGAGCCACGGGAGCCGGTGCCGCAACCGGTGCCGGCTGCAGCGACGGATCGCTGAGCCGCTGCACCGTTTCGTTGGACTGCTTGCGGTAGGCCGCCTCGTCGGCCGCGGCGCGGCGGTCGGCGTAGTTCTCGCCCAGGCTCTCGCCCAGGTAGGTCAGGCCCTCGCCGATGGTCTTGGGGAACGGCCGGTTGCGGGTGGCGATGGCGGCGGCGATCTTGCGCCGCGCCTGCAGCTGCTCATAGGTCAGCGCGCCGCCCTTCGGGTCGTCGGAGAAGAAGCTGGGGACGTAGTTGTATGCGTCGCTCATCGCGTTCCCCTACTTGGACGAATTGAAGAAGCCGCCGCGGCCCAGCCCGCCAGCGAAGCCAAACAGGCCGCCGATGATGTTGTTGGCGGTGGCGGACTGCTGGTTCGACACTTGCATTTGCTGGTTGAAGTTGTTGTTGAGAATGCCGGCGACATCGGTGGTCGGAATGTTGTTCTGGTTGCCGTTGACGAAATTGGGCTGCTGCACCTGGGATCCCGACAGCAGCGCGCTGATCTCGTTGATCGGCTGGTTGCGCAGCGCGAACTGCTCCTGCAGATACTGGTTGCGCTGCGCATTGGTGGCGTTGAACGCGCTGGTGCCCTGCGAGAAGTTCTGCGCCAGCGCCGCGTTGCTGAAGGTGCCGCGCGCCGCCTGCTGCGCGAAGTCCTGCTGCTGTGCCGCGTTGCCGAACTGCGCGCGGCCAAACTCCTGCTCGTAGCCCTGCTGCTGCGCGGTGTTGGCGAACTCGCCGGCCTCGCGCGCCATCGTCGATAGCCGCGACTGCTCGATGCCGCCCTGGCCGATGGCAGCGAGCCGCGCGTCGTTCGCCTGCATCGAGTAGTTGCGCATCATGTTGTCGTAGGCGGGAGAGCCTGGGCGGATGCCCTGGTCGGCGAGCTGCTGCTCGTACTTCTGCCGCTCGATGCCCAGCGACGGATTGAGCCGCTCCAGCAGCCCGGCCTCGATGCGCTGCCGGTCGGCGGAGAAGTCGTCACCGTGTTCATAGGTGCGCTGGATGTCGCCAGAAGGGGTGAAGGTTCTGGAGATGTCTCCAGCGCCGCCGAACGATGTCTGCGCCTGCGGCGCATTGGTCAGCCTGCTGGCGTCGCCAAACTCCGGCGCGCCCGCCATGCTGAACGGCGTGGCGAACTGCTGGCGCAATCGTTGGGTTTGCTCATTGCCCAGCGAAGCAAGGTTGAGCTGCGCCTGCTGCGACTGATCGAACGTCGCCTGCCCGGTCGGCGACAGCGACTGCGTCGCCGTGAATTGCGGGATCGAATACATCGCCCCGGTGGTCGGATCTTGCCACTGGTAGGTGCCGCTGTTGGAATAGGTCAGGTTGCCCTGCGGCGTCACCTGATTGACGTTGTTGAGGTTCGCGTTGGCGACCGCGGTCGAGACGTTGGTGCCGGTCTGCGCCGCCGCCGTGTAGATCGGGTTTGGTGGATCGGGACTGTCGAACAGGCTAGGCATTATGCCGCCTCCTTCTTCTGCACGTCGCGGTAGATCCACTTCGCTATCTTGCAGTCCAGCCACTGGTCGTCTGTCAGGGTGGCAAGCACACCGTCATCGTTGCGCCCAAACCACCGCGGCACCAACGTCAGATTGAAGTTCATCCTAGCAAATTGACTAAGCACCCGCTCGTTGTCGGCGCGCGCGTAGCTCTTGATCATCTGACACCCGCACTCGATGAACGGGTACTCGTACATGCGCCGGTAGGTGGCGCGGCTGAGCCAGCGCGGCGTGGTCGACGCGATGCCCAGCTCTATCGTCGCCGCGTCGGTGTCGTAGTTGAAGTACAGCAGCCCGGCGATCAGGCGGCCGCCTTCGACGACACCGATGCTCTTGCAGCGGCCGATGTCGCCATTGCTGGTCGGTGCAAGTTGCGAGATGAACTGCACGATCTCCCTGTCGCGTCCGTAGACAAATTCAGTCATGGTTTCTCACGTTGTGTTCTGGCGCATCTGCCGCTGCCGCATCATCGCTGCGACAATGGCATCTCGTTTGGGATCTCCGGTGAAGCCCGGCCACATCTGCTCGTCGCCGAACGCTGACGCGCGCGCCACCCGCGCCGCGCGTTGCTGTGGTGTCAGGCCACCCTCTCCCGGCATGCCGCCCGGCAACCCGCCCAGCTGATCCGGCGATGGCGCAGGCGCTGGCATATTGGGAATGGTGGGCTGTGGCGGCACTGCTGGTGGTGCTGGCGGCGGCGCTGCTGGCCGCCCAGGCATCGGATTGACCGTGATCTGCGTCGGCCGGGCCGCCACGGGTGGCGGTGCCGGCGGAGGTGCCGGCGGCGGCGCTGTTGGGATGTTGGCAGGACGATCCTGCGGCATCGGCGTGTTGACCGGCGCAAAAGGATCGGGCGGCGCAGCCTGCGGCGGCGCGACGTTGGGTGGCGCGTTGATCTCTATCGGGGTGCCAAGCGGCGGTGCCTGTGCCGGCGGCGGCGCTGTCGGCAGACCCGCTGGCGGATCTGGGAAGCCATAGACCGGATCGTAGAAATCGCGCGTCGATGAGGTTTTTTCCTTCGATGACTGCTGCGGAGGTGCCGCCGCTGGCGGTGCGGCAACCGGCGTCTCGCGCCCGTACTCTGGGCCGTATGGGTCAAAATCAAACGGGTCGGCTGGTCCCGGTCCCGGCCCTGGCCCCGGCCCCGGTCCTGGTGAGGTGTCCTGCACGCCCGGCGTCTCGCGGCCATACTCTGGGCCGAACGGATCAAAGTCGAACGGATCGACCCCTTTGCCGAGATCTTCTCCTTTGCCTTTCCCCGGCCCTGCCCCGCGTCCTGGTCCCGCCCCACGTCCAGGCGGCCCAGCAATACTCTCCGTTTTTACGGGGGTGGGGCTGAGCGGATCGACAAAGCCTCCTGGCTTTCCGAGCGCCGGAGCGTTGCCCGGCGTCTGCGACGGTATGCTGGAACTCTCGCGGCCAGTGATCCCGCTGCCAAAGTTGCCGGGATTACCGTAGCCGGCGTAGCCACCGGGGCCGCCAGGGCCGCTAAACGTGCCGGAGACGCCCGGCGAGGCCCCACGGCCCCCCGGCACGCCACCGACAATGCCTCCAGGCCTGCCCGCGACCGGCGGCGATGCCGGCGCATTCGGATCGAAGATCGGCGTTTGCGGCTGCATCGTGGGCCGGTCCTGCGCCTTGTTGGGGTCGTAGTTGCCGTACGGGTCGTAGACCGGATCCTTGTCACTGCTGCCGCGCCCACCGCGCCCCTGCGCCTGGGCCTGACCAATCATCGCGCCGACAATGGCGTCGATGATGCTGCCCTGTCCGCTGCCGGTCGAGCTGCCGGCATCGGTGCCAGCTCCGGTGCCGCCAGCGGTGCCGCCAGCGGTGCCACCAGCGGTGCCGCCAGCGGTGCCGCCAGCCGTACCGCCAGCCGTACCGCCAGCTGTACCGCCAGCTGTGCCGCCGGATGTGTCGCCGGCCGTACTGCCGCCGTAGCCGCCAGCCTGCCCGCTGTCGGTGGCGGTGCCGCCTGCTGTCGCAGCAGCCGC
>Ga0105340_1000091_pt1 | contig 43625 bp, 40 predicted proteins | sample EasRivMeERMLT700_FD_89676 | JGI IMG/M metagenome (GOLD analysis project Ga0105340, IMG submission 89676) | Soil microbial communities from meander-bound floodplain in the East River, Colorado, USA - East River MetaG ERMLT700 | ecosystem: Environmental > Terrestrial > Soil > Floodplain | place...
ATGATCAGCGGCGGCGCCGCGCTGCTGCTGCAGGCATCGCCAAACATGACGCCTGCCCAGGTGAAGTTCCTGATGCAGACGGGCGCCACGTACATGAGGGACGGCGGCCTGTTGGCGGCCGGCGCCGGGAACGCAAATCTGTGGACCTCGAGACAGGAACAGGCCAGCTCGGGACTCATTTCAAACCTGCTGGGCCTTCTGCTCGATCAGACGGGCGGCGCGTCGTTCTGGGACAAGGGCACCATGCAGGAGCGCATGTACTCGGGTTCGGGCATCCGGTTGCTCGGTCTCCTCGAACTGCCAGGAATTCTTCTCAACCCCTCGAAGCTTGGATTCGGAAACCTCAATCTGATCGGGACGCAGAATCCAGTCAGCCTGCTGGGAGCGAATCGCATTCTGTGGGGCGACGTGTCCTACTGGACCTCGGACGATCACATCGTCTGGGGCGACAACATCACCTCGCCCGAAGGACAGCACATCGTCTGGGGTGACAGCGATCTTACGGACGACTACCACATCGTGTGGGGCGATTCGATTGGCCCTTCCGATAGCAATTAATGAGCACGGTCCCCCAAGCCGCGCGGCGCCCTGTTCCAAACGGCCTCGACATTCACGTCGGGGCCGTTATCTTTTTGGGCGCGATCACCATCGTCACATCTCTGTACGCGCTGACGACCAGCCCGCCGCCTGGCGAGTGGCTGCTCTTTACCGCGCTCGGATTGGTGGCGGGCGCATGCGCCGTCAAGATCCCCGGGGTCAACGCGCTCGTCTCCGCCTCCGACACGTTCTTCATTGCGTCGGCGATGATCTTCGGACCTGCGCCGGCGATGGTGGCGCTCGCCATCGATAGCGCCGGCCTGGCGTGGCGTCGCGGTTACGGCGTGCGCCGCTTGCTTTTCAACGCCACGCAGCCCGCCCTGTCGTTGTGGATTGCCACGCATGTGTTCCAGCTCCTGGCGGGCGACGTCTCGGCGTTGAGTCCATCGACGCAGATCACAGGCGTTATCCTGCCGCTGGCCGCGATGACGACGGTCTACTTCCTGCTGAACTCGGGGCTGACGGCGGTAGCGATCGCGCTCGAAGCGGGTTTGCCGGTCCTCGCGGTGTGGAAGCGTCTGGCGCCACTCGCGGTGAACTACGTTGCGGCGGCCTCGGCGGCGTTCTGCCTGGTGATCGTCATGCGATCCGCCGGTGTGCTCGCGGCCTCCGCCGTGCTGCCGCTCGTCCTCGTCTTCCATATGACCCTGCGGTCGGTTCTTGGTCGTCTTGGGGACGCCGAGCTGCACGTCGAGAAAGTGGATCGCCTCTACCTGTCGACCATCGAAACACTGGCCACCGCCATCGAAGCCAAGGACGGCGTCACGCATGACCACATCCGTCGCGTTCAGCGGTTCGCGATCGGCCTTGCGCATGCGCTGGGCATTCACGACGATGAAACGATCAAGGCCATCAAGGCGGCCGCGCTGCTGCACGACACGGGCAAGCTCGCCGTGCCGGAACACATTCTCAATAAGCCAGGCAAGCTGACGCCGCTCGAGTTCGAGCAGATGAAGCTTCACGTTGATGTCGGCGCCGACATTCTCGCGTCGATCGACTTTCCGTACCCCGTCGTGCCGATCGTGCGCGCGCATCACGAGAGCTGGGATGGAAGCGGTTACCCACGCGGGCTCAAGGGCGACGACATTCCCATCGGCGCGCGCATTCTGTCTGTCGTCGACTGTTACGATGCGCTGACGTCGGATCGTCCGTACCGTCCGGCATTGAGCGACGAAGACTCCATGAAGATCATCGTCGACCGGCGCGGCACCATGTACGACCCTCTAGTCGTCGACACGTTTCTCAAGGTCTACCGCGAGATTGCCGCCGTGGCAATGGAACCGGTGCCGCACCAGGAGGCGCTGTCACGAATCGGCCGCTCGATCTCCGCGCCGCAAACGCCCGCGGTGGTGCCCGTCACTGAGGTTCGAGCCGATGCGCCCGACGATCTCCTTGCCATCGTCAGCCTGTCGCGCATTCTTGGAGGCGAGGCGACGTTCGGAGACGCTGCCGCGCTCGCCACGGCGCACCTCTCCAGGATCCTGCCGAACACGACATATGTCTTCTACCTGCCCGATGCGGCGTCCGGCCGCCTCGTGGCGCAGCATGCGACTGGCGAGCATGCGGCCGCCGTGCGTGGTACGTCCATGGGGATGGGCGAGCGCTTGAGCGGGTGGGTAGCCGCCTGCCGGCAGACGATCACGAATTCGGATGCGACCCTCGATCTCTACGATCGGGGCGTCAAGCTCGGAAGCACGCTCAGCACGCCGCTGATGGACGGCAATCGCGTCGTCGGCGTATTCACCGCGTACGCGGCCGCCGCACATGCGTTCACCGAGGATCAGAGCCGCCTTGTCCAAATGATGGCGCCGCATCTTGGGCGGATCGTGAGTGCAGCCCTTCGCAGCGAATCGCAGCGTACCCGCGAGGTCATGGAGCCGCGTGTTGCGAGCGCCGGCTCGCGCGACCTGCGGGTCGTGTTCAGCAAATAGGGCCTTCCGGATCCCGGATCCCCGATCCCGGATCCCCGATCCCTGATCCCTGATCCCTGATCCCTGATCCCTGATCCCTGATCCCTGACTCTGGTCCCATCAAAATTCGTGCTAGCGTGACCTCAATGTCGCGGGAGTCGTTTATGGAGGCCGCGCTCGATCAGGCACGCCTGGCGCTCGCGGCTGGCGAGGTGCCGATTGGCGCGGTGCTCGTCATCGACGGCCAGATCGTCGCGAGGGGGTTCAACCAGCCAATCACGTCATGCGATCCGACGGCGCACGCGGAGATGCTCGTGTTGCGCGAAGCGGCGCGCATCGTCGGCAACTACCGCCTCACCGACAGCGAGGTGTACGTGACGCTCGAGCCGTGCCTGATGTGCGTGGGCGCGCTCGTGCACGCGCGCGTGAAGGAAGTGATCTACGGCGCTGCGGAACCCAAGACCGGCGCGCTCGTTTCTACCGTGCGGTCTCTTGAAACGCCGGGTCTCAATCACCGGTTCGCGGTGACGGGGGGAGTGCTCGAGGCGGCGGCTCGCGACCTCATCCAGGAATTTTTCAGAGGCAAGCGGCGAGCCTCGGACGGGCCGCCGGCCGTGGAGGGTAAATTCGGCGGGTTATAATGCCGTGTTCGGCGGTCGACAGAAATCGCCGTACGTCCGGTAGCACACCGCGGAGAGGTACCGAAGTGGTCGTAACGGGGGCGCCTCGAAAGCGTCTTGTCGCGTAAGCGGCACGTGGGTTCGAATCCCACCCTCTCCGCCAATCTGTAAGTTACTCACACATAAGAGTTTGTGTCGTTGGGTCGCCAGTTCTTCGCCTCCGCGAAAAACTTGACACGTGTGGCAGACGAGCGCGCAGCCGATGGTGGGCACAGCGAAGCTGAAAAAGGGCGCGCATCGACGACCTCTTGAAGGGCCAAGTGCGAGTGCTGGCCATACTGGGGCGACGAGAACCGCGGTCGGCGAGTCGCCCACGTCGCTCCCGTAAGACCGGTGCGAGTAGATAGCCCCATCGCGACAAGTCGCGGTCTTTGTGAGTTGCGCGACTGGTTGGGGAACCCGCTCGGGTGAATGCCGCCTCATCGTTGCTGAGCACGTGCCGACCAATGCGAAGCGATCCAGCATATCGAACTGCAAGGGCGCTCAGTCCAATTCTGAGAACGAGGTAAGGCCTCGCCCGTTGGCAGTAGATTAAGGGAATCCCGATGGCCGAGGGGTGACCCGGATTGCCGAGTGGGGCCTTGAGATCGACGATTCGGGGCGCCAAGGAGGACATCCATGACCGAGACTCGCGTCGCCCGTGTCACGGGTATCGGTGCCCTGGCGTGTGTCGCGTTGAGCTGGCTTCAGTTTCCCCTCTGGGTCATCGGAGAGCCGCCGTCCGTGTACGACGGCGCGGGTTACGCTCGCCACCTGTTCGACATCCGCACCATGGCCTTGCTTCGGGTCGTGATGGACCAGGGCATCTACGTCGGCATGATGGTGTTCGCGGCGGGCTTTCGCCACCTGGTCCGGCACGCCCGACCCGAGAGCGAATGGCTTGGCACCTTGACGTTCGGCGCCGCCGCGGTGTGGCTCGCGGTCACGCTGGTTGCCGACGGACTCATGGGCGGCGCCGTCCTTGATACCTTGCAAGGCGACGCCAATGCGTCGGCGGTCCGTGCCCTGGTGATGGGCACGATGCTCATCTACAACGGGTCGATCGCGTTCGCCATCACGGGCCTCTTCCTCGTGAGCGCCGCGTGGGCCACGCTCGACAGCGGCGTGCTGCCTCGCTGGACGGGCTGGCTCGCCCACATCGCGGCGGCGTTGTGTCTGATCTCCGTGCCGGCGATGTTCACCGGTCCCATTGACGGGAAGGGGTTCTACAACCCAGGGGGTTGGGGGCCAGCCATCGTCGCGAATTTCCCCCCGCTGATCTGGTTCCTGGTCGTCGGGGTCGTCCTGATCCGCAGCGCTCGCGCAAACGCGAACACTCCGGTCGTTGCGCAGCAGCCCCGCCGGCCGGCCTGATCGATCTTCGAGAAGCGACAGCTTGTCGTCGTCGCCCCAGTAATCGACGGCAGTATCACGCAGCCATCCGCGCGAAAGGACCGAAAGACAACGCCGGCAGCGATGCTGCCACGAAGCGGAGACGAGAGCGCCTCTTGCTCGGGGGAGTGTGGCCTCCACCTCCAGTAACACGCGGTCGGTCCAGAGTGGTGGCACAGTATGGGGATGACGCCCGAGTTTCAGGAGTCCCGCTCAACGAGTCCCTTTCACGAATTCTTTCGAACGGAAGCGGCGGGAGGTGCGTTGCTTGTCGCCTGCGCGTGCGCCGCGCTCATCGTTGCCAATTCTGGGTCGGCTGATAGTTACCGCCGCTTGTTGGCGACGACCATCTCCATTGCCGGGGAGGGTCGTGGGCTTTCGCTCACCGTTCATCAGTGGATCAACGATGGGCTTATGGCGCTCTTCTTCCTCCTTGTGGGGCTGGAAATCAAACGCGAGGCCCTTGCGGGTGAACTGGTATCCCCGCGCCAAGCGGCGCTCCCGATCGCCGGGGCGATCGGCGGAATGGTCGTCCCGGCTTTTATCTACTTCATGACGAACGGCGGAGGGATAGAGTCGCGTGGGTGGGCGATTCCCGTGGCGACCGACATCGCCTTCGCGCTCGGTGTACTGGCACTCGTCGCGCCCGGAGCCCCAAGTGGACTCAAGATCTTCCTGGCGGCCTTGGCCATCGTGGATGACATGGGGGCGGTGTTGGTCATCGCGCTCTTCTACACGGGCGCCATCACGTGGGGCGCTCTGGGGATGGCGGGGCTCATCCTGTTGTTGCTCATCGCGCTGAACGTTCTTCGCATACGACGTCTGACTCCCTATCTGGTCCTCGGTCTGGGGCTCTGGTTCTTTGTCCACGAGTCCGGGGTGCACGCCACGATCGCCGGCGTGCTGCTCGCCTTTGCGATTCCCACCCGTACGCGCATCAACGCGACGGAGTTCTCTGCTAAGGCGCGAGGCTTGTTGGACCACTTCGATCGCACGGAGACTGGCGATTTGCTCGTGCTGACCAGCAAAGGCCAGCAGGAGGCGATCATCGGCCTCGAGCGAGCCAGTGAGCAGGTCACCGCCCCGCTCCTTCGCCTGGAACACGCGCTTCATGGATTCTCGGCCTTCGTGGTGATGCCGCTGTTTGCGTTTTCGAACGCGGGCGTCGGCTTGAGCGGATCGTCCGGGGGGACCGTGACTCTTGCTGTGATCTTGGGGCTGGCCATTGGAAAACCACTCGGGATCACTTGCGCCGCATTGGCCGCGGTTCGGTTGCGGTTGGCCTCGCTTCCAGACGGTGTCAGTTGGACGGCGTTGCACGGATGCGCCTGGCTAGGTGGCATCGGCTTCACGATGTCACTGTTCATTGCCACGCTCGCCTTTGACGGCACGAGCTTGCTCGACTCAGCCAAAGTCGGGATCCTGGCAGGGTCGATCGTGTCGGGCGTCGTCGGAGCCATGGTCGTGCGCCGCGGCACTCGTTCTGTGACGAGCCTTTGACAGCGGGCGCCCTTGGCGAGGACACTGAAGATCTCGTTGGCGGTGGAGTCCGCCCTGAACCGCCGTCATTGACGGCCAATGACTCCTGCGGGCAGCCGTGGGAGCGTGTACATCGCCGTGGCGCCTCGGAAAGGCGACACGGCATGGAACAATTCTTCTGGATCTGCGTCGCTGGTGCCGCTGGCACTGGTGCGCGTTATCTGATTGCGCTGTGGGCCGCGCCGCGGCTCGGTAGTACCTTCCCCCCTCATCGTCAACCTGTTCGGCTGTTTTGTCATCGCCGCCTTGATGCATGCGGCTTTGACACTCGGCTGGTCACCCACCGTGCGGGCAGCCGTCACGATCGGTTTCATCGGTGGCCTGACGACGTACTCCAGCTTCAACTACGAGACCATGCGTCTGTTTGAGGAGAGCGCTCCGGCGACAGTTCGCATCTTTCTTGGCGAGTCCGACAAGTGGCACCACACGCCTCTGGCCCGCGCAATCTTGGAGCGACTCCGAGCCGACGGCTTCGCGGGAGCGACGGTGGTGTGCGGCGTCGCGGGCTTTGGTGCGAGCAGCGTGATTCACGCCAGCTTGATTGAGTTGTCCACCGATCTACCCGTCGTGATTGAAGTCGTCGACGATCAAGCGCACATTGACCGATTGCTCCCGATCCTCGACGAGATGATCACTGGCGGTGCGCTCGTCACCATGGAACGCGTGAGAGTGTTGAAGTACGCGGCAGGCCAGAGGCACACGGCATCCAGGCCAGGCGTCGAGTAAAATGTTGGCACACAGATTTCAGACTGGCCGATGCGTTGTCCTATTGCATCCTCTCGGATCGAGCAGTGGGACGGATTACGCGATTCCACCATATCAGCTTGCCCGTGACGAACATCAGCGCGGGACCAATCCGAACACGGGCCCAAATCAGCTTGGTGGTCGAGTCGCAGAGCCCTCGACCGCACCCAGGGCCCTCGGAATCCGCGTGCTCAATACGTGTCTCTACCAGGGGTTTCTTGCGGCTCTGGCGGATCGTGAGGAAGCGGGAATCCGTTAAGTTCTTTGTTTTCAACAACCGGCAGTGGTGCGAATCCCACCCTCTCCGCCATCCTATAAATCATTCGCACATAATAGTTTGCGGCGTTGTGTCGCCCGTTCTTCGCCTTAGCGAAAAACTTGACACGTGTGGTACGCGAGCGCGCGAAGGCGATCTGCTGCGCTCGCAGCGGACCGCAGAAATTGGGGGGCGCGAGATCGCAGAGGCGTGGAAACGGGCCGTTGGGGAGAAGAGCTTCGTGGAAGTACCTCGCGGTGCCGCCAGGAGAATGTGAGTGATTATTTCGTTCCGATAGGGAAGGCAGACGCAATGGTGAGGCCGACGGCGAGTCCAAAGACTGATTTGACCCTACTGCATGGCACCACCCTGAGCCGCGCCAGGCAGATCGAGTCCGATTTCGCCTTTAGAAGAGTGGCAGGCAACGACGTGTGGTTCGTATTCCGCAGCAATCGGGACATTGCCGAGTTCTTCGCCCGAAGGAGGGCACGGCAAGAAGGAGGGCAGCCAGCGCTCTTGATTGCCGTCGTTGAAGACCTTGTGTTCCAGTCTCTGCGAACGTCTGGGGACGCTGCGTATGTGCCCTTCGATGAAGCTGACCACGAACTCCTCAGAGGCCGGAGGCAATGGGTGGTGACGTCCGCCGGCATCGAAAAGCTGAACGCACGCTGGATCGATATGTCGTACGAGGAGCTATCGAAGGTCACGTAGACCTCCGCAGCTGTGCTCACACTGATTCAGGCAGTCATTGTGCGGCGCCTCGGCTCGGCGCGCAGGGGCGTCGCCTTTTCCCCGGCGGGCCGGACCCAGCTCGTTGATGAACCGGGATGCCTAGACCTGACCACCGCCGACCCCGAGCCCCATCTGAAAAGCCTGCTGCACCGGAATGTGGGTCACGCTCAAAAGGATGAGAGTCTCGGTCGTGCGCGTCGGCGCGACGTAGGGACATGCAAACCTTCGCGATGAAGCGGCGCGTCATGCGCCTGCTTGAGAAGGGTTCGGTTCCCCTGGACCCGCGAGCACCGCAGCGGCGATTCGTCGCTTCCGGCAAAGTTGAGCGCGTGCCCACCAAGCCAGCGTTCCACGCCATTCGCATAGACTACGACAAACTCGACCGTATGCAGCGCAGCTCAGTTCTTGGCACGACGGTTACGCGTCCCTCATGGCGATCCGTTGGATCCCAGCGATTTACGGCCTGATCAACGTCTATTGTTCGAGCGAGGTGGGGTCCCTATCGCGTCGGTAGAGGCGCGATCGGCGTCATTAGTGCATTGAGCTCACGCCGCAGGACGGCGACCTCGTCGGCGCAATCCATGCCGTGAATGCGGAACTCGAGGTCGTCCGTCATGGTCAATGACTAAACGGGTGCGGAGTCCACAGCGCCATCGTGAAAAAGACGGCGGCAAAAATCGCCATGAGGATGAATACAACGGTTGACCAATCCCACCGATCGGAGCCCTTCCACTTGTCGTTGCTGTCGTGTCTCGTCACCACTCTTCTCCCAGGTTTGCCGGTGCGGCCGCAACGGACGGCGTGACGCTTCGGACGCCATCGAGCCCTATCACTGGGCCCTCCAACGATCTCCGAGGTCGTGCACGAACAAGTAAAAGGTCGGCAGCGCCAGCAGTGTGAAGAGCGTCGAGGTTATGAGCCCGCCAATCATGACGATGGCAAGCGGCCGTTCGATTTCCGTTCCGTGCATATTGAGAATCAACAGCGGCAGCAATCCTAAGATTGCCGTCGAGGCGGTCATGAGCTTGGGTCGAACGCGGCCGATGCTTGCCTCGCGCAACGCGTCGCGAAAGGGCCGTCCTTCAGTCACGAAGCTCCTGGTCTGGGCGACCAGCACGAGACTGTTTTGAACAGCGATCCCGAACAGACCGATCAACCCGACCAACGACGACACGTTCCACGTCTCTCCCGCGATGAGGAGCGCAACGATCCCTCCTACGAACGCACTGGGGATCGTGACGAGAATGACTCCGGTTTCTGCGAACGATCCGAGGGCCAGATACAGCAATCCAAATACGGCGATCAACGCCGCAACAATGGCGATGGTCAGTGACTGCGTCGCTCGTTCCTGTTGCTCCACCCGTCCGCCGACCTGGACGAAGTACCCGGTTGGCAGTTGAAGACCTGACGCAACCCGTTGCCGAACCTCGGTCGCCGCGCCTCCGAGGTCCCGCCCGGCGACACTTGCTTCGACAGCCACTCGGCGGTTTCCACCCTCGCGCCGAATCGTGCCCGGTGCCAGCACCTCCTCGACACGCGCTACCTGGTCGATCGAGATTCGCGTTCCGTCGTGCGCTTCAAGTCGCAGGTTGCGAATGGCGCCCACGCTATCGCGCGCCGAGTCATTGAGTCGCACGACCAAGTCGTACCGCCGCTGGCCGATCCAGACCTCCGACACCGCTTCGCCGACGAGGCCAATCCGCAATGCACGGACGACGTCCCCGGGTGTCAGGCCGCTACGCGCGACGGCGGATCGGTCGACGGAGACGCGCAGCTGTGGAAGCCCTGTGACCGCTTCGACGCGCAGATCTTCGATTCCGTCCACCGCAGACATCAATCGTTGGACCTGACCTCCGAGTCGGGCGAGTTCATCCAGATCGGGCCCGAAAATGCGGACCGACAGATCCGCAGGCGTGCCGCCCAATCCCTCGTCAATCCGCATTCCGAGCGGTGTCGTAAAAAGGATCGAGACACCCGGAACTGCCTGCAGTGCTTCGCGCATTTCAGATTCGAGCGCCGGAAGGCTGCTCGAGCGATCGGGTTTGAGCACGACGAGTACGTCCGATAAGACGTGCGGCATCGGGTCTTCCGTGCGCTCGGCACGCCCGGTCCGCCGCACAACGTCCTCGACATCGCCGAACTTGCGCAGGACGTCCTCGACGCGGTGATTGATCCGGTCGACTTCGTCCAGCGCGGTATCGGGAGGCATGACCGTTTGCAGAAGGAAGGCTCCTTCATCAAGCTGTGGCATGAAGTCCGACCCAACCAACAGAGCCAAGCCGATGGCCGGCACCGTAATCGCGATGGTCACAACCTGAACGACCCCCGCATGCCGCATGGCACGATCGAGCAACGGTGCGTACAGGCGCTTGACGCGTCTCACGATCCACACGTCCTCGTCGGCATCGCGTGCCGGTGACCGAAGCAGAATGGCGGCCGCCACAGGGACAAGCGTCAAAGCCAGTACCAGTGAGGCCGCGAGCGCAGCGACAACAGCGGCCGCCAGCGGACGGTACATGCGCCCTTCGATGCCCGTCATCGCGAACAGCGGAACGAAAACGGCCACCACGATCAATGTGGCGAAGAGAATGGGTCTGGCTACCTGTTGTGCCGCGCGGAGGGCGATTTCGCGACGAGATTCCTGTGGGCGCTGTTGCAGGTGATGGACGATATTTTCGGTGACGATGATCGCTGCGTCGACGAGCAGACCGACAGCGATCGCGAGGCCCCCCAAGGTCATCGTATTGATTCCGACGCCGCCAGCGCGCAGGAGAAGTCCGGACAACGCGAGGCTCAGCGGCAGGGTGAGTGTCACCAGCAGCGCCGCCCGCCAATTACCAAGAAGGACGAACAGCACGACGACGACGAGACCCGCGCCGATGAGAATTGCTCGACTGACGCCTCCAAGGGCACTCTGGACCAGGTCTGACTGGTCGTACACCATCCGGAGCGTGACCCCTTTAGGGAGTGAGGTGTTGATGTCCTGGAGTGCGGCGCGGACAGCTTCTGAAACGGTTACCGTGTCTGCGCCAAACTGCTTGACGACGCGACAGCTGACGACCTCACCCGCCAGCCGGTGGGCGATGCCGCGTCTGACGGCGGGCGCCTCCAGCACATCTGCAATGTCACCCAACATGATGGGGATCCGGTCTTTCACAGCAACCACTGTTGTGCGGAGTTCCTCAATGGTCTGTATGCGGCCGACCGCCCGCACGGCCCACTCCGTTCCGCCTTGGGTCACGAACCCGCCCGAGGCGTTGACATTGGCCCCTTCAACGGCGTGGAGCACCTCGTCCAAGGTCACATCCCGCGCGGACATACGCGTCGGATCGATCTGAATCTGAAACTGACGGAGATATCCTCCCAGCCGCTCCACCGCAGCCACCCCTGGTACCGCGAGCAGCCGGTTTTTGATCTCAAACTCCGCCAGGTCGCGCAACGTCATGAGATCGACTGCGCCGGACTGCGCTTCGAGCGTAAATTCGAGAATCTCATTCAACCGGCCCGTGAGACTCGAGAGCACCGGCGTGTCTGTGCCCGGCGGTAGTTGGGTTGCGACCTGACCGACACGCTCCGCTACAAGTTGGCGAGCGCGGTAGTAATCGGCGTCCGCTTCAAATTCCACCGTCACTTGGCTGACACCCAGTTGCGACGACGAACGGATGCGCCGGACTTCTGGAAGCCCTGAGAGTGCCGTTTCCATCGGGATCGCGACGGACGCTTCCAGTTCTTCCGCGCCCATTGCCGGGTTTTGTACGATCACGTTGAAGACAGGCGCGGACAGATCAGGGAACACGTCGCGACGGAGCTGTTGAAAGCTCACCGCGCCGAAAGCCGCGGCCACCAGGACAACGAGAATCGTGAATGCGGGCCGCGCAAAGGCGGCGGTCATGATGCGGCTCGTCATTGTGTCTTCAGTGCCCGTTCTCGTCGGCGCCACCCGCGCGCTTTTCTGCCTCCGCCTTCAGCAGAAATGCACCCTCGACAACGACGGTTTCACCGGCCCGCAAACCCGATACGACCTCAACGTCGTTCCCCAGGTCGCGACCGCGGCCGACGGGGCGCATTTCGTACTCGTATTGCGCCTTTGGAACAAACGCGAGCCAACGGTCACCAACGCGCTGGAGCGCCGCGGCAGGCACCGCAAGGATGCTTCGACTCTGTCCCGCGACTTCGAGCCGACTGCTCGCGGACATGCCTGGTCGCAGCGCGCCCGACGGATTCGCCACCTCGATCCTGACGGGAAGGGTTCTCGACCCTGGCTCGACCTGCCGGCCAACCAAGGCCACCCGGCCGTCGAACTCCTGACCGGGCAACGCGGCCAGCGTCACGTGCGCGGTACTTCCCAGCCGTACGTTCACGGCGTCGCGCTCGAACGCCTGGGCCATCACCCATACGCGGCTCAAGTCCGCAATCGTGAACAGCGATGCGCTCGGTTCGGCGTATTGGCCGAGTACCGCGTGGCGATCGAGCACACGGCCAGCAATGGGCGACCGGACGTAAAACAGTGAGCCATCCTCCGAACTTGCCCCAACGTCCTCGGATACACCGAGCGCTTGCAGCGAGGCGGTCGCGGCGCGCACGTCCGCATCAGCCGCTCGAAACGCACCTTCCGCCTCCTGGACTTCACGGAGCGCCACAATCCGCTCGTCAGCCAGGCTCCGCTTTCGATCGAGCGTTTGACGGGCCAGATCGCGTCGGGCCTCTGCCGACAGCAAATTGGCCCTCGCCCGCCCAAGGTCCGTGCTTCGCAGTTGTGCCAGTCGGGTACCTCGTGCGACAGGGCCATTGGTGTCGACGAGGACCTGCACGACTTGACCGGCGCTTGGGGGGCCCACCTCTGCGTATCGAGCCTGATCGGCCACCACTTCCCCGAGCACGGCAACCTCCGTCGCCCCAGACCGCTCCACGACGGACGCAGTACTGATGCGTAGGTCTCGCAGCATGTCTTCGCTGAGATGAATCGCGTTTCCTTCCTCCGCATGGGTTTCGACGACTTGTGCGGCAGGCGGCGGCACGTTTCGCGCTCCCGGCTCAGTGCCGCACGCTCCTGCGATGACAGCCGCAACGACCATCGCTCCAGCACATGCAGGCCTTCTCATCGAAGTACTCCGGCAACAAAGTCGACGGTCAGCCGACTGCGCGCAGCCTCCAGCCGCTTATCGATGACAGCCATACGGGTGTCCAATGCGTCTCGTCGAATCAACAGAAAATCCATCAGATTCATCTCCCCGGCTTCGTAGCTGCGCCTGCCAAGGGTCTCGTTGTCTGCGAGGCTTGGAATGGTGTTCCTCTGCAGATCGGCGGCGAGTGCCGCTCGTTGCTCGTAGACTGCGTACGCCGTCCGCAGCTCCGTAGATGCGCTCTGCCGCGCGGTCTCAACTTCGAGACGTGCTCGATTCGCTCGCGCCTGGCCGGCAGCGAGGGTGCCTTGACCGCGCTGAAAAACGGGAAACGTGACCGTGAGGCCGCCGAGCAGAATCGTGTCGGGCTCTTCGCGTTTGTATGCGACACGGAATCCGAGATCTGGGCTCCTCAACGCGCTCCCGAGCTGTGCCTGCGCCTCCGCTTCGCGCGCCTCAGCCTCCAAGACCCCGAACTCCGGCCTCTGATCGATAAACGCCGCCAATCCGTCGATTGGAGGCAGAGGAGCGACGTCCAGAGAGCCGCGCAGCTCAATCGGCTCACCGATCGGCAGGCGTAACAGCGCTCGCAACACTCCAGCGGCGGCCGTCAAGTCGGCGCGCGCCGAGACGAGATTCGCGGCGGATCGTGCCGCGCCTATTCGCGCGAGGTTCAGGTCAATGGCGGCAATATCGCCAAAGGCATAGCGCCGTTCGCTCGCATTCAGCAGTTCGCGCGCAACGGTATCGGCTTCCTCTGCCACGCGTAGGCGCTCCGTCGCCGCAATTCCGTCGAGGAACGCAGATGCCGCGTCGAAGGCGACGTTCCGCGCGGTTTGCTGAACCTCGGCTCGCTGGCGCTCAATCCCCGCACGTGCGCCGGCGATACGCGCCTGGCGCTGGCCGCCGGTTTCGAAGTGCTGCGACAGGCCTAGCTCGAGGTCAGCCGAGCGCGTGCCGCCACCCGAGCGAGGGCCAGCGGCTGCCTCCATCAGCGGGTTATCACGCAGCCGTGCGGAGGCGCCGAGCAGCGATGCCTCCGCTTCGGCAATCCGTGCACGTGACACAACAACGGCACCCGCTTGATCGCGAGCGCGGGCAAGAGTCTCTTCGAGAGTGAGGACGGTCTGGGCGACTGCTGCACCAGGCACGCCTGCAAACAGGCACGCAGCCGCGATCGCGCGAACGGCGCAAAACATAGGCTCCTCTGCACAGACGGGCGTCACGCCGAGCGTGACGCAGTTAACGCGTCTTATGTCAGCGAGTCTTTGGGCACGTGGAAGATGCGGTGGGGGGCCGGGTCGGGCAGAACGTCACTCGGTCGCACCGTCGCACGGGTTGCCGGGGCGTCCGCGGGCGCGGAGGTAAGAACCGTGTGTATAAAGGTGGCGACGCGTGCACAGCAAATGCACCGCGAGCAGTTTTGAGGGCACGGGTCAGCCGCAGACCCTTGGATCGAGTCGTCGCACTCGTCCGCAGCGAGCACGATCAGAACGTCGGTTGTTTGCAGCGTGAACGCGCCGAGCCACACTGCCAGGAAGAGCCGCGCCACGGGTTCACGATACCACGTGACGCCAAGGGGGGAGGTCCGGGACTAGCCCTTTTGTCTGCCTTGACCGGTGAGGACGCTCGGTCTTCCTTCTTCGAGTCTCAGGCTACTCGCCCGTTCGCTCGGCGGCGCGCAAACGCATGAACAACGGTTGTTCATTAAGGCGCCGCACGCCGCCGAGCTGTGGCTGGCGGCAGCGATCAAATGAGGGTGTCCAAAGTCGCTGACGTTGAGCCGCCACATCAAGTGTCAGGCTGTTACCACCTCGTATGGCGATACCGGGGCGGCCGGTGCGGTGTCGGCTCTTCCACGTCCAGAACAAGCGAAAGCCGCGCCGATGCCATGCGAGCACCGTTGCCGGCTGGACGACAAGGAGCGCCGAGCGCCAGCCGCGCGATCGGCGCGACATCCACACCCAGAGCACACGATCGGCGGACGTCAAGCGAAGGCGTGGGCGGCGAGAGCGATTCGCGACCCGCCAGCTGATGCCGAAGGGCGAGGATCTCCAGATTCAGGGTCGCGCGTGAGCGAACCAACAACCGGAGGGAGTGGACCAATGAAACGACGACTGACACGATGAGGCGAGCCTATTCGGAATAGCCCACAAGCTCAATCGCCACAAGACGTACCGCGTTTCTGGTAGCCACACCCGACGCACCACGGTCATGCGGTACCCAACCCGCGAATATCAGAGTGATTCATCGTCGTTGCCGCTCGGCCGATCAGCTGACTGAGTCCCAACAGCGTGCGCGCCCGGATGGCTTGATAAGCCGGGCGCGCACTCGGAGTGCTATCGAAGAACGAAAACAGATCCGGGCCATTGACACCGGTCTTTCCATATCAATTCAAGCGATACACGAATCCGTGAGTCCCACTGACGTCTGCGTATTGACCGACGATAAAGTGACGATCATTGATGCCGAACACCTGCGTGCTAGCTGCCCCCTGGACTTCGAGCGTGCGATATTGTCCGTCCCTGGTTCGCAGAAAGCCGCGGGGGTTTACCGGAACTCCGACCGTGTTGGCCGCATTGTCACCTCGTACCCCGACAATCTCACCCTCGGCATTGACATCCCAGGCCAAGGTGAAGAGGCCGCCTTCAAAGGTGAACGTGGTCGCGATTGCATTTTTGCGATTCGCTATATAGCTCACGCCGGAAGAGCTGTAGTACCCGACCATCTCGCCGGTGGCCGCGACGCCATTGTTCATGGTGTCAGGATCGCGGCTAGTGGTGTCGCCGGGGTAGTGCGGGGTTGAAAGCCCGGTGAACGTGCCGCTCCGCAGGACGAAACCATGCATCGTCGTCATGGCCATGTTGTCTTCGTGAAAACAGCCGACGATATCGCCTTGAGGTGAGATGCGCACGGCGAGCGTATGGCGAGCTGGGGAGTCGGGGTGATCGAAGAGTTCCGCGGGTACATCAATAGGGTAGATGTAGCGACCGAGGAAGTACGCGAACCCGTGTTGCACGCCGGCAGCGGTGTAATGCCCGACGACGATTCCCTGCACACCGATGCCGCGTGCGACCGTCTGCGTCCGGCCATCTGCAGGTACGTCGATGCGTGTGTACACGCTGTCCTGGAGCAGGAATCCATGCGTCCCAGCCGCACTGATTTCTCCCGTCAGCGGATTGACACAGGCGGCGGCACACACATAGGTTCCAACGACATCTCCGCCGTTATTGATGCCCCTGGCCGCCGTCGAAGTCGAGCCGGGGTAATGGATGGTCGTGGGGACAAACGTCTCGGTTGCGGCTGCCCTCGCCGTGCCCATACATACGATAAGCATCGCGGCAGCCAATACTGCCGCACGTGTCGGCATATGGAATCTGGAACGCATGGTCTCCTCCTCAAGGTATTTCGTCAGTGAACGAACGCGACTACTCCTTCGGTCTCGACGGCGTGATTTCTTGAATGCGGCCCGTGTCGCGGCCGCTGTCGTGTAGTATCCGGAGCGCACGTCACCGAGTCTTTGGGAACGGATTAGAATTCGCTTGGTTCGTAGGCCTTCCTCGAAAGGTTGTCGTGGACATCAGCTTCGGGCCATTCACGCTCGACGAGCGCGCCCGCCAGCTTCGCCGCGGCACGCAGCCGGTCCACCTCTCTCCAAAAGCGTTCGATCTCCTCGCGCTGCTCGTGCATCGGCGTCCGGAAGCGATCTCAAAGAGCGAAGTCCACGAACAGCTCTGGCGCGATACCTTCGTGTCGGATGTCAACCTGGCCGTTCTGATCGCGGAGATCCGGACCGCTCTCGACGACGATGCTCGGCATCCCCAGTTCGTTCGAACGGTCCAGCGGTTTGGGTATGCGTTCTCCGGCACGGTTGCCGAGGTACAACGGCCGCGGTCCCCAGGGCTTGGCCACGCACTGTGCTGGCTAGCCTGGGGCGCCGAACGCGCCGCGTTGTCGAATGGTGAGAATCTCGTGGGCCGCGATCCTGCTGCGGACGTTCGCGTTGACGCCGTGGGTGTCTCGCGTCGTCACGCGATGATCGTCGTCGGTGACCACGAGGTGACGCTCCACGATCTGTCCAGCAAGAACGGCACGTACGTCGATGACGTCCGCGTGACGTCGCCGATGACGCTGACCGACGGCATCGAGGTGCGCTTTGGGCCAGCGGTTGCCTGCTTCCGGCGAGCGGCCGGCATGACTTCCACTCAGACTCTGAAAACGTCCCGAGGCTCGAGGGTTCGACAATGATGACCGATTCCTCTCAACCGCTTGCCGTCGGCTCCACACTCGGTCAATTCGTCATCCAGGGATCGCTTGGCGCGGGCGGGATGGGCGAAGTGTATGAAGCAGAAGACACGCGGTTGCACCGGCGAGTCGCGTTGAAAGTTGTCCGCAGCGAGGTGGCATCGGATCCTGTGCGTCGCGCGCGCCTCGAACGCGAGGCGAGTGCCGTCGCGAGGCTCAATCATCCGAACATCGTGACCGTACATTCGCTCGATGAGCACGATGGGATCCTGTTCATTACGATGGAGCTCATCGAGGGTTCCACGCTCTCGGCCGCTCTTCCCGCGCAAGGATTCCCACTCGATCGACTGCTGCCCCTCGCCATCCAGCTGGTCGAAGCGCTCAGCGCGGCACACGGTCTCGGCATCGTGCACCGCGATCTGAAACCCGCAAACATCATGATCACGCGCGACGGCGCAATCAAAGTCCTTGACTTCGGTCTGTCGAGACTTGCGGTCGATGAGGGCGGTGGCAGGGAGACGACCGATTCGCTGACGATCGACGGACGGCTGATGGGCACAGCGCCCTACATGTCCCCCGAACAGATCGACGGTCATCTGGCCGATGCGCGATCGGATCTGTTTTCGCTCGGCATCGTGCTCTTCGAGATGGCCACCGGCCAGCGTCCGTTTAGCGGTGGCACACCGCTGGCGACGTTGACGGCGATCCTCAAGGACACGGCGACTTTCGCGAGCGAGGTCAATCCAGGCGTGCCCGATGAACTTGCCCGGATCATCGAGCGATGCCTCGTCAAGGATCCGACCCGGCGGATGCAGTCGGCGATCGACTTAAAGGGCCAGCTCGAGGATCTCGCTCGGACCCTCGAATCGACGGGGTGGGCTGTCCCCTCGTCGCGCGTCGGTAGGCGTGGACGCGCGCCGGTAGCTCCAGACACGCGCTGGTCGGGAACCCGCACACGGATCGCCGCTGCTTTGGGCATCGTGGTGGTGTCGGTCGTCGCTGGGGGCTTGTGGTTTGGCTTCGTCCACGCAAGTGGACCCGTGAGCGAGCGCCGCGTGACGCGTTTCACCGTGGATGTTCCACGGGGGGCGATCGGGGGAGGCTTCAACCCGAGCCTGGCGCTTTCACCGGACGGGACGCAGTTGGCGTTTACACCGCTTCCTGGGCCTGTGTGGATACGGCGGTTCGATGACCTCGAGACGCGAATGCTCGAATCATCGGCGGGTCCCGGCTTCCGTGGGGCCCCTCTATTCTCACCGGACAGCGCGACCCTGTCCTTCATCCAGGGCAACGCAATCATTTCGTGGGCGCGACCCTTCTATAAAGCGGCACTGTCCGGCGGCGCCGCCGTGAAGCTCGCCGACTATGACGCGTTCCACAAGGGGGACTGGGGCGAGGACGGATCGATCTACTGGACCGCGCATTACCCCGGCGGGATCGTTCGCGTGTCAGATGCGGGCGGCGACATTCAGAACGTGACCGAACTCGGGTCCAACGAGCGAAGCCACCGGTTCGCCAACCTGCTGCCTGGGGGCGAAGCGCTCATCTATACCGTGGCCTTCGACGGGATCGACAACTACGACGACGCGCGAATCGACTTGTGGGACTTGCGGACGCATGAGCGGAAAACACTTGTCACCGGCGGCGCATCCGCTACGTATTCACCGTCGGGACACATCGTGTATGCCCGCGCCGGCAAGCTCCTCGCGGTGCCATTTGACCTTGCGCGGAGACAGGTCACCGGCGATCCATTCGAGGTGCTCAATGGAGTGCTAATGAGCAGCAATACGGGTGCTGCGCAGTTCTCGCTATCGCGACACGGAGATCTCGCCTACGTGCCCGGCTCCGCTGAGGGTGCGCATCGCACGCTGGTGTGGATGGACCGATCGGGAAAGGTAGAACCGTTACCACTGCCACCTGCCGCGTACCTGTATCCCCGGCTCTCGCCGGACGGTCGATTCCTCGCCGTGGAGATCGAAGGGCCCAACCACGACTTCTATGTCTATGATTTCGCCCGCTCGGTCTTAACGAAGATGACGACGGATGGTGAAAGTCACGATCCGGTCTGGATGCCTGATGGCAAGCGACTGGCGTTCCGGTCGTGGCTGGCTGGCGGTATGACGATGTGGATGATGCCGGCGGATCGGAGCGCGCGCCCGGTCCGTCTGGATCCTGCGGGAACACGTCAGAGTCCCGTGTCGTTTTCTCCCGATGGACGGTTTCTCACCTTCGATCAGAAGGATCCACAAACGAGAGATGACGCGTGGGTGCTGCCGCTCGACGGTAGTGGTCAGCCTCAGCCGGTCGCACGGTCGCGGTTTGCAGAAGGTTCGGCAAAGTTCTCGCCCGATGGTCGCTGGATCGCGTACGCGTCTGACGAATCGGGAAAGTCGGAAGTGTACGTGCAGCCTTTCCCAGGACCGGGACCCAAAGTTCAAATTTCGAATGCTGGCGGATACGATCCGGTGTGGCGACGCTCGGGTGGTGGGGAACTGTATTACCGCGCTGGGAAGACCATGATGGTCGTGTCGATCGCCACGGCCCCTGACATTCGAGTCTCTGCACCGAAACAGCTGTGGGAAGGCAGCTATTCCGACGGCTCGGGCTCCTCGTGCGGGATGCCTGGCGTGAGCTCGTCGAACTACGACGTCACGCCGGATGGGCAGCGGTTCCTGATGGTTCGAGACGAAGACAGTTCGCCCCCCAGTACTCGCATTGTCGTTGTCCTCAACTGGGCCGAGGAATTGAAATCGCGGTCAGCCAGCGGGACATCAACCGCCTCGCGCTAGACTGATTGCGTCAGCCTGAAAAGTGAGGCCGTGGAATGAAGATTCGCTCTTTCGCGTCCAGGATAGCTGCCATCGCGTCTGTGTGTCTCGTAGGAAGCGCTGGCGCTTCTAGCATTACCGCGCAGGATTCCGAAGGACACGAGTCTTCTCTGCGCGCCACGGTGACGATGGCCGATGGAACCTCCCGAGCCATCACGCTTCAGGGGGTTGGATGCACTGCAGGCATCTGCTCCAGGGTCCGCGCCACTGACGTGAAAGCTGATAGCGTGTGGCTCGATGGATTGGCTTCCGTCCGTGAGATCTCTCACGAAACCGAAGGTCCCATTAAAGCCCTCTTCACCTTCAAGGATGGCTCGGTGCGCCGAATATCTATAGTTGCTGGGAATCGCGTGCTTTACGTTCAGGGCCGATTTGGCCGCCCGCAGAAGCTGGATCTCGCAAGTCTCACCAAGATCGATTTCCCAAACTAGTCACGGCAGCCGTTCGGCCCGCCTTTCAGACGCGAGATGGAAAGCTGCCAAACCTCAAAATGCTTGACAGGCAGTAATCAAGTAATGTATTGAATACTTGACTTGGCTGCAGAAACCCGTCGCCACCGCGAGTTCAAGGATCGGTTGTACGGGCAGTTTGCCCGCATCGGGAAGGCGCTCTCGAACCCGCACCGCCTCGAGGTCCTGGAACTTCTGGCCCAGGGAGAGCGCACCGTTGAGTCCCTCGCGGGCGAGATCGGTCTGTCTCTCGCCAACGCATCGCAGCATCTCCAGACGCTTCGGCAGGCGTCGCTGGTCGAGAGTCGGAAAGACGGGCTGTATGTCTACTACCGGCTCGCTGATCCCGCTGTCGCCGACGTATCAAAGGCCGTCCGCACTGTCGCCGAGCACCGGCTTGCGGAGCTCGATCGGCTGGTTCGAGATCATTTCGGGGAACGATCGAGCGCCGAGGCTGTCGGCATGGAAGAACTGCTTCGGCGCGCGCGATCACGCGAAATAGTGGTCCTCGATACCCGGCCACCGAGCGAGTACCTCGCTGGTCATATCGCAGGCGCGATCTCCGTTCCCGTCGAGGAGCTTCAGCGCCGTCTCCGGCAGCTTCCGAAAACCAAGGAATACGTCGCGTACTGCCGCGGCCCGTACTGCGTCTACGCAGACCACGCGGTCGAGATCCTGCGATCGAAGGGACGCCGCGCGCAGCGCCTGCTCGAAGGGTTTCCCGAATGGCGGGCGGCTGGGTTTCCCGTGCAGACGGGTCTCGAGGAAGGCGCACTGAGATGACAGCAGCGCCACCATTTCTTCACTTCTGACAGAGGACGCAGCCATGACCGCCACGACCGTTGATCGTACTGCTCTCGAGTCCAAGGTAAAGGACATGTACACCGACGTTGCCACGAAACCGCACGGCAGCTTCCACTTTGAGATGGGGCGCGCCATGGCCGAGCGGCTTGGCTACGCGCCCACGGATCTCGAACGTGTGCCGCAGGACGCCATCGATTCCTTCGCCGGCGTTGGTTACTTCTTTCATCTTGCCGATCTCAAGTCCAGCGAGTACGTAGTGGACCTCGGCAGTGGATCCGGGATGGATACGTTTGTGGCATCTCTGAAAGTCGGACCGACCGGCCGAGTAACGGGCGTGGACATGACCGACGCGCAGCTTGCGAAAGCCGAGCGCCTCGCCCGCAGCGCCGGCTTTGCGAACGTCACGTACCGGAAGGCCTACATCGAAGACACGGGTCTGGATGCGGAAACGTTCGATTGCGTGATCTCCAACGGCGTGATCAATCTTGCGGCAGACAAGGAGAGAGTGTTTCTGGAAGCCGCACGGCTCCTCAGAAGCGGCGGGCGCCTCGCCATCGCCGACATTGTTACCGAGATGCCGTTGCCTGAAGGGGTCGTGTGCAACGCGGATCTCTGGGCGGCGTGTATCGGTGGAGCGGCGCAACAGGATGTCTACGGCGCGGCCATCGAAGCGGCCGGGCTTCGTATCGAGCGAGTCGAGCCAAACCCGCAGTACCAGTTCATCTCGGATTCGGCCAGGGGCGCCACGGTGAAATGGGGCGTGAAGAGCGTGTCGCTGCTGGCTCGCAAGGCGTGAGGGGTCAGGAGGTCGCCTCATGATTTTCCGTCCTTTCCATTACTACGACCTCGGATGCGCCGCCTATCTGCTTGGGTGCGGCACGCTCGGGAAATGTGCGGTGGTCGATCCGCGTGCAGAGGATGTGGACACGTACGTCGCCTTTGCCGACTCGAAGCAGATGCGCATCACGCACGTGATCGATACCCACGTCCACGCGGATCACCGTTCGGGGGGCGTCGAGCTGGCGACGCGGGTCGACGCGTCCTACTGCCTGCACGAATTCGCTGACGTCAGCATTCTCTTCGTGCCCTTGCGAGATGGTGAGGAGGTGGAACTGGGCAACACGCGCGTCAGAGTTCTACACACACCCGGGCATTCACCTGAGAGCATTTGTCTGGTAGTCACCGATCTCAAACGCGGCACAGATCCATGGTTCGTCCTGACGGGCGACACCCTGTTCGTGGGCGCCGTCGGCAGACCCGATCTACCGGGGCGCGCCCGCCAGAACGCGGCGGAGCTCTACGACAGCATTCACGAGAAGCTCCTCACGCTGCCTGGCGATCTCGAGGTGTTTCCCGGTCACTTTTCCGGTTCACTGTGCGGCGCCGGCCTCAGTGGAAAGCCGTCGAGCACGATCGCCTTTGAACGCCGTTGGAACACGATGCTGTCTCTTGACCGGGAGGCGTTTGTCAACGCGCTTGCGGACGTACCGCCGAAACCTGCCGAAATGGAACGAATCCTGGCGGCCAACCGCGGCCAGGCGCGACTCGAGACGCACGTGTGACGAGCGTCGCGGCGACGGCCGGTGCACGAGCGCCGGTCCGTCTGGGACTCCGCGAGAATCTCGCGCAGTTCACCCTCCTCGTGATCGTCAACGCATTTGTCGGCGCGATGGTCGGGACGGAACGGAGCATCCTGCCGGCGATCGCGGAGCAGGAATTCCACCTTGTTGCCCGCGCTGCCGTGCTGTCGTTCATCGTGGTCTTCGGCCTGACGAAAGCGTTCAGCAACTACGCGGCGGGCCAATTCGCAGACCAAATCGGGCGCAAGCGGATGCTCGTTATTGGGTGGCTGGTTGCGGTGCCCGTCCCGTTCATCCTCATGTGGGCACCACAGTGGAACTGGATTCTCGCCGCCAATGCTCTTCTGGGCATCAGTCAGGGGCTCACGTGGTCCACGACGGTCATCATGAAGATCGATCTCGTGGGCTCGAGACGACGTGGTCTTGCGATGGGGTTGAATGAGTTCGCGGGTTACGTCGCGGTCGCGGGCGCCGCGCTCCTCACGGGTTGGATTGCGGCGCGTCAAGGGCTGCGACCAGAACCTTTCTATCCCGGGATCGTGTTTGTGGCGCTTGGATTGGGGCTGTCGGTGTTTGTGATTCGTGAGACCAGCGCGCACGTCAGGCTCGAATCGATACAGCGCGGTCCCTCGTCAGCCGTGCTTGGTGCACGCGAGGTGTTCTGGCGAACCACGCTCACGGATCGCAATCTCTCGAGCATCAGTCAGGCGGGGCTTGTGAACAACTTGAACGACGGGATGGCGTGGGGATTGTTTCCGCTCGTGTTCGCCGCCGCGAATCTGAGCCTCGAGCGGATTGGAATGCTTGCCGCCATTTATCCCGCCACGTGGGGGGTCTTCCAACTCGGCACCGGTGCCCTCTCTGATCGTGTAGGGCGAAAGTGGTTGATTGTTGCTGGCATGTGGCTCCAGGCAGCCGCGATCATCGTCGTAATCCTCTCGGCTCGCTTCGCGTGGTACGCGCTCGGTCTCACGCTGCTGGGAATTGGCACGGCGATGGTCTATCCGACGCTGCTCGCGGCGATTGGGGACGTCGCGCTCCCTGCCTGGCGGGCGTCGTCGGTCGGTGTCTATCGCCTCTGGCGCGATCTCGGTTACGCGATCGGCGCCCTGCTCGCGGGAATCACCGCGGACGTCGCTGGGCTTGCCGGTGCCATGTGGTTCGTTGCAGCGATCACGTTCACGTCCGGATTGGTGGCGGCGGTTCGGATGAATGAGACGCATCAGGCCACGTGAGTGAGTTAGTGGATCCCTCTGCCTCTCTCGCCTGTGAATACTCCGACAAGGCCGACGCGTACGCACAGCAGTGGTCGCCGGTCATTGCGCCGATGGCGAAGCCGCTCGTGGATCGCCTACCCCTGGCAACCGCCCGCTGGATCCTCGACCTTGGCACCGGCATCGGCGCGCTGCTGCCGCAGCTCGGCGCAGCGGCGCCATTCGCCCGCATCCTTGCTGTCGATCGCGCCGAGGGCATGCTCCGCATCGCGCAACGCCAGACGAAACATCCCCTCGCGGTTATGGACGCTCAATCGCTTGCGATTCGATCGGACTCAGTAGACGTGGTCTCGCTGGTCTTCATGCTCTTTCACGTCCCCGATCCAGTGACCGCGTTACGCGAGGTGTTTCGGGTTTTGCGTCCGGGCGGCACCGTAGGAATAGTTACTTGGGGCAGAGACGACGGTGTTCCCGGACTTGCCATCTGGAAGGAGGAACTTGACGCGGCAGGCGCCGCGCCGGACTTTCGCGATCCGGTGGTTATGCAGCAGGCGCGGATGGACACGGCCGACAAGCTGTCGGCGTTGCTCGTATCGGCCGGATACACGGCGATTCAGACAAGGGCACAGGTCTTCGCGTATCGGTGGACCATCGACGATGTTGTGAAGGTGCAGCTCGCGTGTGGCATGGCCGCGCGGCGAATCGGAAGCTTATCCGCCGGTGTAGCGACCGAGTGTGAGGCTCGCCTCCGCCAGCGGATGGCGGGGCTTCCCCCAGACGCCCTCGTTCATCGACCCGAGATCCTGTTCGCAACCGCTTCACGTCCGCCCCATTCCTAACGGCCATCAACACCCTGCGAAGATACGAGAATTCGTCTAGTGTGATTGACAGTCCCGAGTGCCTCCGCGTACGAGACGCTCGTGTGGTCCTCGACGCGATCGCCGACCACACGTGCGATTCATGAAGGGGTTCCAAGATATGCTCGGCGCGCACGCGCGCCAGCGGACCCTCGCGCGGCAATTGGACCGCGACGTTATGCAAGAATCGACCAAACGCGACTCAGCAATCGCCACCGGTTCTGGCCTCCTCACCGGGATCGCCGCGGGATTCATTGGAGTGGGTGGCGGCGAGTTTCGCATTCCGGTGCTCGTCGAGCTCCTCAGATTTCCGCTGAAACTCGCGGGTGGCGTCAATCTCGTGGTCGGGCTCTTCACTGTCGCATTAGGGGTGCTCCGTCGGTCGGGACAGCAGTCACTGACACGCGATGATCTCGTGCTGGTCGGGATCATGGGCGTTGTGTCTCTCGTCGGCGCGGCCGTTGGCGTATTCGGAAGAGAAAGACTGTCCGTTCGTCCACTCAGAGTTGTGGTCTGCGTGTACCTGATTGTGGTCGGCCTCTGGATGCTGTACGAATCGATCGCGCACGTGGAGCACGTGATCCTGGAGCCGATGGGAATCCTACGCTGGACGCTGGCGGCACTCGTCGCGTTTGCAATTGCCGGGGTCAGCGGCGTATTGGGCGTAGCGGGTGGCGAAATGCGCATTCCCGCGCTGCTCTACCTGTTTGGCGTTCCGATTATTGAAGCTGGCACCCTCAGCCTCATCGTTTCCATTCCGACAGTCGCTGCCGGTGCATTCACGGACCGCCGGCTGGGCGGCATTCCGAATTCCGTGGTGCTAATCGCGCTTCTCATGGGCGTTGCGTCCGCCGTTGGCGTGCTCATTGGTGCCGCGTTCTTGCCGTACGCGAACCGCGATCTGATTAAAGGCGCCCTCGGTGTCATCCTGTTGCTAGCGACGGTCCGCTTAGGGGTGGGACCGGCGCACTGAGCGTCTGTCGCGAATCGCTAAGCTGACACGTGCCTACTGAAAGTGTCGTGGTCTAGTTTGAATTGTCTGCCTCCTGAAGCGGGGGGCAGGGCCGGTCAGCGTAGAAACAGAATACGCAGCAATCACCGGGCACCGAGCGTAAGAGAGGGCGCCGTCAGCATAGAACTCCAACGCAGCAGTTCCGACCATGCGACCAGCCTGGCGAGCAACGACCGTGGTCGCCAAGTGATCTTGCAGACCAGCGAGCGGGAGTGAGCTGTCTTCCAGCAGCGTACGGATTGCCGCGAAGTCCGCTGCCTTGGCGAGCGCGATTGTTGTCTTTACATACTCACGGCCAGCCGCGATATCCCCCAGCCCGATATGCTTTGGCTCTGACGACCTCGTTGAAGTGCTCGCGCAGCTGCTCCTGCATGGCCGCAGTGAGCAGCTTCACAACTGATTCCACGGAGCCTTCCTCAATAGCCTTGTCGGCCGCCGGAATTGCCGGCCGCAAATCCCGCCCAGCGGGTTTGAGCCCCGTGAACGGTGCGCGTTCTCCGGCGCGGTGCACACGCACCAATGTCTCGAAGAAGAGCCGGTCGGCCAGCTCCATAGCCTGCGGACTCAACGCACGGACAGCCAGGGTCTGTTCAAAGAGGGTCCGAATCTCTGATTCGTCCTTCGCTTGAACCCCAATGAGCGCAAACGAAGGATTTTCGCGTATCGAGCGCCTTTTGTGCTGCTTTGACGACCGGGCCATCGAGCCAATCGCAGTGGGCAAATAGGGATGCTGTCGTGACGAGCGTCAAGCCGAACGCGAGTATTAACCACATCAGCCACTTGTTGATGAACGTGTTGAGTCTCATGACGGCAACTCCAGTGCAATCCGCGACCGTTAGACGACACCGCTCTCCCCACTTAGACGCTTGGGTGTTTCAGCAGCTTCGCTGCCACGAAAAACGCAATACCCTCGCAGCGCTTCGTTGAACAAAGCCAGTCTGAACTGCGGGATTTTTGGCACCAGTTCGGCGAAGTCCCGCACATCCGGCAATGTGCACCTCTGGAACCCCGATAAACCGGTTGATTTCGTTCCATCGTCATGCCCCAACGCTGGCGCAGCTCTTGCCCACAGGTTTAGCTGGTATCACGTGTTTAGAGCAGCTGTTCTCTCGATCGTGCTGATGGTGGGCGGGGGCCAGGACGCTGCGCTCCTGTGCAAGGTGTGGTGCGACCCAGTCGAGGCCGCAAGAACCGGCTGCCATCGAAAGGACGCCAGCACGTCTCCAAGCGTGACGGGGAGTGACAACTGCGGGTCTGTAGCGCTCAGCACCGCCGTCCTCGTGAGAGAGGACGTACGGCGCGACATGTCTGACCAGGGCGCGCGCCACGCGGTTGTCATTCCTCGTTATCAGGTGCCTGCATCGCCAAGGGAGATGCGGCTGGGTTCTGATCCCGGACGCGCGTCGCCGGTAGAATCTCGACCTCTCGTTTGCGCCCTCCGAATCTAAGTCCCTGCGTCGCAGCCGGCTATTAGGCCGCGCGCTCGCGACGTCGCTCTAAACCATACAAGGGACTCCTGCGCGTGTGACACGCGCAGGTGAAGACAAGCACAAATTCGGCGTGACTTCGGTCACCAGAGAGGTTGGTCCGTCATGAGAACCGTCCATTTCCGTACACTGTCGATCGCTGCGATTGCCATCTTGACGTTCGCAGGGAGCGTGGCCGCACAAGAGAAACCATCGGGACTGCTGAACTCACTTGAAGTGCAGCAGCTCGTGAAGCGGGCAGAGCCGGGCGACAACGCGCGCCTCGCTACGCACTTCACGGCGCTCGCGGATCGTTACGCAGCCGAAGCCAAGCGCCACACGTCGATGGCGCAGAGCTTCGTTGGCAATCCAAGTCGCAACCTTGGGACAGGCATGAGCGCGCACTGCAAGCAGCTCGCGGATCTCAACACGAAGTCGGCGACCGAGCTCCGTGAGCTCGCAACCTACCACCAGAAACTGGCCTCGGGTGCCACAGCGACGGCGCCGGCTAGGGGCGCACGCTTCGAGGGAGGCGCGGGTGCGCCAGCGCCGACTGAACAGGCACTCAATGCGATGGCGGCTAAGGCGAGCACGCCCGCCGATCACCGTGCTCTCGAGGAGTACTTCCTGACTTTGGCGAAGCGGTACACAGCGGACGCCACCGCGCACGCCACGACGGCGAGTACCTACCGCGGTACAAAGATCGCCCAAGCGGCCGTGCATTGCGACAACTTGGTCAGACTGTCCAGGGACGCCGCCAGGGAAGCCACCGCGGCGGCGGAGATGCACAAGCAGCTGGCGAACATTGCGCGCTAGGCAACGGCCTCGATTCGAGAGGGCGGGCGACAAGACCCCGCCCTCGACGTGGTCCCAACATGCAACTCGCATCGTGACGAAAGTCACAGGGACCGTTGGTCTGTCATGAAAACGATTTCGATGGAAGACTAGCCATGGCGCGTGAGCTGACGAAGCCCAACAAGTTCGGAGGAGGAGCACTCGTGACGAGTGGCGTCCTGTTCGTCGTCCTGGCGTTCCTGGACTTCCGGGCAGGTCCGCCGCCTTCGAACGGGACCGAGATCCTCCTGTGGAGGGATTCGCAGGCGCTTGTTCTGGACTTCGTCAGCGAGTTTCTCTTCTTCGCGACAGTCCTCCTGGTTCCCGGAACAATTGCCTGGTATCAAAGCCTCGTTGATGTCGATAGAACCAAGGCGGCGGCAGGCTGCGGAATTATCGCGGCGACGATTCCTGTCATGGCCGTGATGCTCATTATTCACGGGCGTCTCGTCTATCCCATTTATGGCATGCGCGTCGATACGCCGGAGGCCGCAGCGCTTGTGGTCATGGTCTTCTACGGCGGCCTGCACGCCATCTATCTTCTTCTGGCCGTCGCCACGATTCTCCTGAGCCTGGCGATGAAACGTGGCGCCTACCCGAAGTGGATCGCATACCTTGGGTTCGCCACGGCTGCGCTCGACATTGTTGGCTCCTATCCTTGGGCTATCGGACCCGTGCTGACCCTCGTCTGTGAGTTGTCGTTTGCGGGATGGTTCGTTGCCGTAGGGTCGCAACTATTCAGAATGCGAGGCAGTACCGCCTGAAACCAAGGGTTGTACTGGCGGCACGAAAGGTGGCAGTTGAGGAGACTGCTGCACGACCCATGTCCCGGCTCGATGCGCTCGCCGGCCGCCACCAGGGGGGCTGGTCCTTCTCGGATGCGACGTCGAGATCGTCGTGAAGCCGCGGGCGCGAGCGGCCGTTCGGGCGCGCGTGATGGTCGCCTGAGGCGATCGACCCGACACCCGTCGCGTGCTCAATACGTGTCTCTACCAGGGCTTTCGTGCGGATCTTGAGGATCGTGAGGAAGTCAGAATCCCTTAAGTTCTTTGTTTTCAACAACCGGCAGTGGTGCGAATCCCACCCTCTCCGCCATTCCAAGTAATTCATCCCAAAGAACTTATATTGCTTAGCAAGTTCGGCTGTACCTGAAGTAGTACACCGGCGGCACGTGGGTGGGTTTTCCACCCGCTCCGCTGGAGTGATCACCGTATGCCTCATCGTCACGCAATGGTGCAGGCGTGGAACGGCGTGGCAGTGGACCCTGCAGGCAGTCGCTACTGCGAGATAGGACCCTGCTTTACAGCCGCGTGCTTTATCAGCGTGGCATCGATCGCCTTGGGCTTCGTGCGCGCATGACGGCGACAGAACGCGTCGATGTCCTCAAATGCCTTCAAGGCCGCGGCAGGCCATGACGCTGGCGCCGCTGACCCGCCGGGCCGTGGCAGTCCACTGGCGGAACAGAAACAGTGCGCTTGCCCGGGATAGCTCCTGATGTCCAGCTGTTTTCCTGCTGCACGTAGCTCTGGAATCAGTACGTCCGCATTGAACCTGTTGATCGGGAGCTCGCGGCGGTTCACATCCCCTTGAACGATGAGAATCGGACATTTAATCTTGGCAATTTTCGCTCGCAAGATTGTCTGGAATTCCGCCGTGTAGTAGCGCGCCCCGTTCTCCAGCATAAACATACCGTCCTCTGGCGTGTATCGCTCGCCTTTCTTGGGAAGGTTGGCGTTGAAGATGCCTGACATCACCACACTCGCCGGCTCTTCCGCGACAACCCCGCAGATGTTTGTCCGCGCGGCAACCTCCAAGGCCAGGTCGCCGCCTCCACTGCATCCGCACACCATCACGCTCCGGCGGTCGACGTATGGCAGGTTCCGCAAGTACTCGACGACGGCGAGCGAATCCTCCAGCGAGACGGTGGTTTGGGGATCGACGTCACGACTGCGGTACGTGGGCGCGACGAAGACATAGCCGGCCGCAAGAAATCGAGAAGGCGTGGCGAGATCGCGCGCCATCGACTCGAGCTGCGCCAGCGACCTCGTCGTAATGCCCCCGTGTATCCAAACAATCGCGGGAAATGGACCGCGGCCGGGCGGCTTGCGCAGCACGGCCTGGCCTCGATAACCGTCGGCCGCGGTCGGCGTAATGACCTCCAGGGGGCTTGACGCCTCGGACACCACCGGACGGGTGACTTCGGACTGGGCGTCCGCCAACCCCGCACGGACGAGGCCAGTGACTGTCGCAACGAGGAATGTGCGCCGGTCAATGACGGTCTCGGTCATATTTGGGTGCGCTCCTGCGCGCGCTATTCGACTCGCACGTATTTCGACGTTAACGGGTTCGCGAAGCGTCCGGCCTCGTTCTCCACCGTCGTCAGCGTCAAGGTATTGCCGTCGACAGCGACAATGAAACGGGTGAAGTTGCCCTCACGCTGCGCCATCGGCTCTTTGGCGACCAGCGTGTGGATAGTCAGCGTGTTGCCGGAAAGCTCGTAAGTGCCAGCATTGGCGGCGAACGGACCCCAGCGCGCTATCAACTCCTGGACGGTCGGTGTGTTCGGCCGTCGATAGCCTGTCGCAGGACGCGGCTGCGCCGCCGTGTCGGTGGTGCGGCTGTAGTGCCTGGCCGTAAAGATCACGAGCGCTGGCTGAAGCGTGGTGTGAGTCCCGCGAGGAAACGCATCGAAGGGATCCACGCGATCCGCACTCGCCGCAGCGGTGATCGTGATTTCGACCGGCCGCCAGACACCTTGAATCGATGGTGATTGAGCCGCAGTCGACCCCGCGAGAGCGGACAGAAGAACCACCGCCAGCATTGGTTTCGTCACGTGCTCCTCCAGACGAGATCCCTATTCCCTGGGCGGCGTCAGGTCGGGCTCCTGGTCGTTCCCATCGCGATTGTTCACGTCGCATTCCCGTTCGAAAAAGCCTGTGTCCGAACGCTCATATATTCGCGTATAGCGCCAAGGCGTCCTCAATGCGATTGGATCCTCAACGACTGTATCGATCTGAAAATGATTCGTATCGATGCGATGGAGACGTTCGGTCACCTGCATCTTGCCGGAACTCGGAACGACAAGGAATAGTCGCGCCTGTGGCGCGATTGCCGTCGTATGCACCACCAACGTGTCGCCTTCCCAATGCCCGACCGATTCGCCGATGTACGTCAGATCCGGATCGACGGAGTGACCTCGGCCATCGGTGTAAATGCGCCGAATCGTAGAACCCTGTTCGAGAAGGATCGTCACGCGCCCCGGAGTAAACAGAAATTCAGTCGCGAACGCCCACCGCATGACGTTCGGCATGCTTTGAGGTGCGCAGACCTGAACAGTCGACGGCGGCCTGGAGGGATTGTCCGGCCTGAAGGCCGCCAGTATCTCGGCCAGTATCGCGGCAGAGGCAGGCGTCAACTGCGGTGCACCGGGATTCTTGGGATCCCTCTGTCGAACGTTCTCGGCGGCAAACGCCTCCCATGGGATCACCCAGACACCAGACCAATCGGGAAGCTTGGCGATCGACGAGTAGGTGTCGCCCTGCTGACCAGGCCGCTTTTGTGCAGCGGCCGCATCGCCGAGGAGCAGCGCGCAAGTGGCGACGCAGACGCCGGCGACCTTCAGTAAGAATCTCGTCACGTTCGCTCTCCTTTCATTTCGCCTCGTTGCCGCCACCAGATGCTGCGGGAGGCCGGGGACCTACCCCATATTGCGGATCGGAACGCGGGGTCCGCAGTACCCGTCCATCCGCGAACGTCAGTGTGCGCAGCGCACCTCCGTTGCGACCGCTCTTGAGCGGCGCGTAGTCGATGGTCACCTTGTCGCCCGCGGTCAGGCTGCGCTTGCTCCAGCCGAAGAACCGCCCCAGTTCCGCAGGGGCATTGCTTTCGAATCCATACGTTGCGGTGCCGCCTTTGCCGTTTTCAACGTCGACCCAGACCCAGATGTGAGGATTCGTCCACTCGAGCGCATGCACCGTGCCCTGCACGGTCAGTCTCCGGGTTTGATCGAACATCGCGTACGAATGGTGCGCGAGGGCCGCTGTCGGGCACGCCAGCAGGGCGGCGGCGAGCGCGATTCGCCGAGTCATGGTCATGTGGCTGTTCCTCAAGGGCAAGACGTGCAAGAGAACACGGTCACAGGCAGATGCGCGAACCGGGGGGAAAAGGGGTCAGGTCAGGAAATGTCCAAGGAAACGGCGCGATTTGAATGGGTACAATGTGCGCATGACGGGGCCCGCGCCGGTCACGCAGCTGCTCCAGGCCTGGAGCGATGGCGACGAGGCCGCGCTCGCGGCGCTAGTGCCGCTCGTCGAAGCCGAGCTGCGACGGCTGGCGCGCGTCTACATGGCCCGCGAGCGCGAGGGCCACACCCTCCAGACCACTGCGCTCGTGAACGAAGCCTACCTGCGGCTGGTGCAGGCACAGGGCGTCCGCTGGCAGGGAAGGTCGCATTTCCTCGGCATCGCGGCCCGGCTGATGCGCCGTGTCCTGATCGATCACGCGCGGAGCCGGGCCTTCCGGAAACGAGGCGGGGGAGATGCGAAGGTCACCCTGAACGAGGCGATGCTCATCTCGCGCTCGCCTGACCTCGACGTGCTCGCGCTCGATCGCGCGCTCGACGCGCTTGCCGCTGTCGACGCGCGCAAGAGCCGCGTCGTCGAGATGCGGTTCTTTGGCGGGATGAGCGTTGACGAAACGGCCGAAGCGCTGCGTGTGTCGAGCGAAACGGTCAAGCGCGATTGGCAGTTCGCGAAGCTGTGGTTGTTGCGCGAGCTCGAAGGACACGAACGGTGAGCGGGACCTCGGAGCGCTGGCAACGCCTGGAGGAACTGTGTCAGGCGGCTCTGGAACGGTCGGCCGGCGAACGCGCGGCCTTTCTGCTCAGCGCATGCGGCAATAATGCGGACCTGCGGCGCGAGATTGAGACGCTGCTGGCGCACGAAGACGCCTCCTCGCAATTTCTCGAAACGCCCGTCGGCGGTGTGGCCGCGCATGTCATGGGAGAGCCGCCGTCATTCAGCGGGGCGCGTCTCGGCCCGTTCGAGGTGGGCCCTTTGCTCGGCGCGGGCGGCATGGGCGAGGTCTATCGCGCGTGCGACTCCAATCTGCATCGCGACGTCGCGCTCAAGATCCTTCCGGACCTCTTCGCGGTCGATCCGGATCGGCTCGCACGGTTCAAGCGCGAAGCGCAGGTCCTCGCGTCACTGAACCATCCGAACATCGCCGCAATCTACGGCTTCGAAGAATGGCATGCGCCAGTGCGCCCGGGCGGAACACCGGTCCATGCGCTTGTCCTCGAGCTGGTCGAAGGTCCAACGCTTGCCGATCGGATTGCCCGTGGCCCCCTTTCGCCTGCTGACGCCCTACCGATCGCACGGCAGATTGCGGAGGCGCTCGAAGCGGCTCACGAGCACGGGATCCTCCACCGTGACCTCAAGCCGGCCAACATCAAGCTGCGGCCGGACGGCACGGTGAAGGTGCTGGACTTCGGACTCGCCAAGGTATGGCAGCCGGACGACATCGTGGGCGCAGAGCCGACCGCGTCATCGACGATCACGAGCGCATCCCATATCCAGAAGGGCCTGATCCTCGGCACGCCCGCCTACGTGAGTCCCGAGCAGGCCAAGGGCCGAGAGGCGGACAGGCGAAGCGACGTGTGGGCGTTTGGAGCCGTGTTCTACGAGATGCTGTCGGGTCAGCGGGCGTTCAAAGGCGACGATACGACCGACACGCTCGCGGCGGTCCTGCGCCAAGACGTCGATTGGACGGCGCTTCCCGCGTCCACACCTGCGGCGGTACGACGCCTGATCGCGCGATGCCTCGACCGCGATGTCACGCGCCGGCTGCGCGACATCGGGGAAGCGCGGATCGTGCTCAGCCGTCCGGCGGGATCCGCGGGAGACGCCTTCAGCGACGAATCGGCTCTGGCGCGAGTGCGGACGGTGTGGCGACGCGCAGCGCCAGCCGTGCTCGCCGCGACACTCGTGGGGACTCTGGCCGCCGCTGCCGCCTGGTACGTCAAACCCTCACCGGCGCGCTCAGTGACCCGATTCCCGTTCGCGTTGGCGGACGGGCAGTCGATCACGCTGCCCGCCAACCGCCACATGATCGCCCTGTCGCCCGACGGGGAGCGGATGGTGTACGTGGCCAACGCGCGGCTGTACGTCCGGTCGATGTCGGAACTGGACGTCCACCCGATACAAGGCACCGAACGCGAACAGCCACCGACCGATCCGGTGTTTTCGCCGGACGGCCAATCGATCGCGTTCTATGCGCCGGCCGATCAGACGATCAAGAGAATCGCCGTCACGGGCGGTGTCGCGGTGACCATCTGTCACGCGGACATTCCATACGGCATCACCTGGGAGGAAGCCGGGATCCTCATTGGGCAAGGTAGGAAGGGCATCATGCGCGTGTCGCCGAACGGCGGCACGCCGGAAGTGCTCGTGCGGGTCAAGGAGAACGAAGAGGCGCACGGTCCGCACCTGCTGCCCGACGGCCAGCACATCCTGTTCACGCTCGCCAGCGGCATCGACTTCTCCCGATGGGACAACGCGCACGTCGTCGTACAATCGCTGGCGTCCGGAGAACGAAAGGCGCTCATCACCGGAACCGATGCCCGCTTCGCTACGAGCGGTCACCTTGTGTATGCGCTCGGTGCGACCCTGTTCGCCGTGCCGTTCGACGCCGGCCGTCTGGTCGTGACCGGCGCACCTGTGCCGATGATCGACGGTGTCCTGCGATCGGCGAACAGGGAAACGGGCGCCTCGCATTTTTCGCTCTCGCGCAACGGCTCACTCATCTATCTGCCGGGTGGCATCACGGGACCCGAGTGGGGTCAGCAGGAAATCATCCTGACGGATAGAAAGGGCAACGTCGAACCATTGAAGCTCCCGCCTGCTCAGTACCGCGGCGGGACACGCGCGTCGCCAGATGGGACACGTATCGCCTTCGGGATAGACGATGGCCATGACGCGATCGTCTATACGTATGACCTCGCTGGCGGAAGCCCGATGCGGCGATTGACTTTCGGAGGGAAGAATCGGTCTCCGATTTGGTCTGCCGACAGCAGGCGCGTGACGTTCCAGTCCGATCGCGAAGGCGATCTCGCTCTCTTCTGGCAGGCCGCCGACGGCACGGGCACGGCGGAACGGCTCACGACGCCCGGGCCTGGTGAGTCGCATGAACCGGAAGCGTGGTCTCCTGATGGCGAAACGCTGCTCTTCAGCAGAACCAGGGGGACTGACGTATCGCTGTGGACGCTGCCGCTGCAGACGAGGAAGGCGGAGCCGTTTGGCGAGGTCCATTCGGATTACCCCACCGGCGCGAGGTTTTCGCCCGATGGCCGATGGATCGCCTATGCGCGAACCGGACAAGGCGCGACGAGGTATGCAATCTACGTTCAGCCGTTCCCGGCCACTGGCGCAACGTATCAGCTCTTCGTCAAGGAATCGAACGACAGTCTCACCAACAGCCCGCACAAGGTCGCCTGGTCACTCGACGGGAAGGAACTGTTCTACGTCCCGCGGCTCGGCGGCTTCGAGGCCGTCACCGTCACGACGCGCCCGACCTTCGCCTTCGGGAACGCCGTCGCCGTGCCGAGACCGTTTCAGCCGGGTGCGCCCAACTCACGCACGCTCTACGACATCACGCCGGGCGGGAAGTTCGTAGGCCTCAAGACGATGCCGCAACTGGAGAACGGCAATTTCACGGCTCCCACGATCCAGGTCGTGCTCAACTGGTTCGAAGAATTGAACGGGCGGGTTCCTCACCCGTAGGAGACGATCGCGCGTCGAGCGAGGCGACTGAAGGCAGCCTGGGCGCCACGGTTCACCGTACCTGTTTTGTATGTACCTCATACTCAGGTTTTGAGCGTTTCTGGTGGTTTGAGCGATTGAGATCGGGCCTAAAGTGTTGATGGGAGAGGGACTCGCGGGAACGAATCCCACCCTCTCCGCCAACCTAAGTTACTGAAAGTAAATCTATTAATCGATCCAATTTTCTGACTGTACCTGACCCCTGGTTTTCGCCCCACCTTTCGTCTGGAAAACGCTCGAAATCAGGGGCATTTTGGCCACGTGGGATCTGTTCCCACCCGCGTGGCAATTGTGATCGATATCGGGCGGGCACCGTAGAAAGCGTTCTCTCTCAATCGACCTACGACAGCGTTATCTTCAGTCAGAGGTCACGAGTTGTCCCTCGTCGTACGTGTCAAGCGCTATGCTTGTGTTCCGCAATAATTGCGTGCGGCGACAGGCGGTCACCGTTCACGCTGCCAACGGTTCCAAGAAATACTCGTGATGCGAGACGCGTTCCCCCGAACGCAAGGCGGCGCCGACAATCAGGATCGGGAAACCGCCGGATTGCTCTGCCGCGAGGAACTACTTCTTCGGCCAAGTCCAGTAATAGACCGCCCGTCCATCGACATCGAGCGTCTGCTCGGGCTTCCAGTCGCCCATGTCGAACGAGTGCGAGACGATGCGTGTGCCGGGCTTGAGCTCCTTCTCGAATTTCGGGATGAGCTTCAGGTTCAAGCTGGGTAAGAGATAAAGCGTGACGACGGTCGCTTCGCTGATGTCGGTGGTGAAGAGATCCTGATTGAGAAATCGAACGCGATTGCCAGTGATGCCCGAGCTCGCCAGATTCGCGTTGGCTTCCGCGATTCGCTGCGGGTCGATGTCGATACCGATCGCGCGCGCGGCGCCGAAATCCTTGACGGCGGCAATGGGAATGCGGCCGTCGCCCGAGCCGAGGTCGTAGACGATATCGTTCTTGCCGACTTTGGCGGCCTTGAGCATCGCCGCAACGACCGCGGGTGGCGTGGGTACGAAAATCACGTCGGGCGTGCGAAGCGGAGCCTGGGTAGCGGGCTGCTGGCCGGCAGTCACGGCGCCGCTGGCGGCAAGGATCAACGCTACTAGACACGAAGACATCATGCGCATCATCGGGTAACTTCTCCGGTGAGCGTAACTATAACCCGTCACTGGGGTTCAGGACACAACGGCTGCAGTTGCGCGTGATGGAACAAGCGCCACAGGCGCGAAGGGGCCTGTCGTTCGCCAAAATAGAGTCCGGCTGACACCTTGAATGCGCCGCCTTTGAAAACCGTTGCGGCACGCCGCGATGTTCTCCAGCGAGACCGTGACGAAGACGATTGGCGGGAATCGATCGACGCGTCACGCGCGGCCGCGGGATCGAGGCGCACTGTAGCACGCCCGCGTTTGCACACGCCGCTTCACGTCGGCACGCGAACTATGCGACCCGCTCCGCTTTCACGTCAATCGTAGGCTGCGAATGGGATTGTTGATCTGACGCGGCCTGTTGACGTTTGCGAAGTGCGACAACGAGCGCCTGTCGTTCGCCAAAATAGAGTCCGGCTGAGACCTTGACCCGGATTTCCGATTTGGCTGTGGTACTTTTACTTATCCGATCAGTCGTCACTCCTTGACTTGCGCGGGTTCCGCATGAGGAACCCCGCCAGGCCAGGCTAGCGCTTCTTGTACTCTTGCTGCGGGGTTGATTGAACGCAGTCGAGAAGAAGCTTCATATATTGACAAACGGCCGTTAATCCGCGATATCGTTCCTGGTTCCTATGCTGACAAAAACCAACTATCTCCGTCAGTTCGCACTGTCCCTTCTCGTCTTTGCCATGACCGTCGCTGACGTGGCCGCACAGGCAGCGACGTTTGAACCGACGCCTGGTCAGGCGGGTAAAGACGTCGTCTGGGTGCCGACGCCGCCGGAGGTTGTCGAAAAGATGCTCGACATGGCCCGGGTAACGCCGCAGGACATCGTCATCGACCTTGGCTCCGGCGACGGCCGCAACGTGATCTCGGCGGCCAAGCGTGGCGCGCGTGCTATCGGTGTGGAATACAACCCCGAGATGGTCGCGCTCGCGCGTCAGAAGGCCCAGGAAGCGGGCGTCGCTGATCGCGCAACGTTCATCGAAGGCGATATGTACGAGGCCGACATCTCGAATGCGACGGTTCTGGCGCTCTTCCTGCTCCCAAGCAACCTCGACAAGCTGGCGCCCAAGTTCCTGGCGCTGAAGCCGGGCACGAGAATCGTGAACAACACATTCAAGATCACCAATTGGGAGGCCGACGCGTCTGAAACGATTGAAGGGACGTGCGGCAGTTGGTGTACCGCGCTCCTGAATGTCGTGCCTGCTCGGGTGGCTGGTACCTGGCGCTTGGGCTCGGAGGATTTGGTCCTGACGCAGGAATTTCAGATGGTCTCAGGGATGCTGGGCGCTAGATCGATCACAGGACGTTTGGTCGGCGAGCAGATCACATTAAAGACCGGCGACTCCGAATACAAGGGCAAGGTCACCGCCGATCGCATTGAAGGCACTGCTACCGTCGACGGCAAAACGCAAAGCTGGACGGCGACGCGCCAGAACTAGTCGACGGGCCTTTTTTGGTTCCAGCCTCAGCCCTAACCCGTCCGCAACCCGTCATCAACGACGGCCGGTCGGATCGATGTCAGCGCCATTCACCCGTACGTCCTAACGCGTCAGACCGTACATCACGTAATTGATCTCCTTGGGATTCCTGGTTCGAGGTTCCTCGTAGTTGACGACAAGCGGTTCCGATTGCGGATACTGCTGTACCTGTTTTGTACTTGATACTCAGGCTTTGAGCGTTTCTAGCGATTTGAGCGATTGAAAACTGACCTAAATTGTTGATGTGAGCAGGTTCGCCGGGAACGAATCCCACCCTCTCCGCCAACTTGAGCTTATTTAGAATCAACAACTTAGCTGGCCAAGTGGGTTCTTGGCGGGCAATGCGTCTTTGCTTCGCCACTCAGATCTGTCCCTAAGTTGTTGAGAATTGCGCTATCGACCGGCACGTGGGTGCTCCAGGCACCCTCTCGAACGAGGCGCTTGGCTCTCGCTTGGGGCCACCCTTCCTTCGTGAGGATGTCAATTGCAATCGATTCTGGCACGGCGTCGCTCGGAGTTCCCCAGCGTGAAGTCGGCATTCGATTCCACCACACACCTTTCGGATGCGGAGTCTAGTCCGAATCGAGGCAGTAGGAACGGCCGCGACACCAATCGATCGCTTCTCGAATCCATTCGCGATTAGGGTTCCTCAGCGTAGTCGGCCATGACGCATCTTCTTGGCGCGCTGGATGGTGTTACAGCTTCGTCGTGCCACCTTCACATGTGTGGCGCTACGCAGTAACCAGGTAATCGTCCCAACCCCTCTGCCGGAGCGCCTTTGCCTTGTCTGCGAACATCTGCTTAGCGCGCTCGACTCGATGCCAATCCCGATAGCGGATAGATGAGACCACGCGGCTATCCTCTTCCTCGGACACTTCCCATCCCAACTGATGGTCGTGGCTGATCGTGAACTTCTTGGTGTGCACCGACCTACGTAAGAAATGTGTGTACATGACAGATGCCGATCTTTACCTCTTGGGGCAGGTCAATTGGGCCGCCCAAGCTCTAAACGAGCGAAGGCTGATAAAGCAGCGGCTGAAACAAGTGATGGATGGTCCGGTCGATAACGGTGACATCGACATCGGCGCGCCGCAACGCTTCTGCCGCGAACAGTCCGCCGAATCCGCAGCCAACGATCACTACGTGATGCCGCCGGTCTGTTGCCGACGCGTTCATGTTATCGCCCTCCGGTTCCGACCTTATCGCTTCGTGTTGATAATCACGCCCGCGTACACGCGATGTACGTAACGCGTGTCCGGATCGAAGGTCCCAAACGCATCGTTCCTGGACTGCGTCACGGCAACTCGATAGTCGCCACGAAGACCCCAGCGGCTGTTCGCCGCATACCATTTGATGCCGCCGCCGACGTTGCCCGCCAGGGAGGTTTCGTCGCTCGTCACGTCGAGCTCCGGGCGTTCGAACATCGTCAGAGCGCCGATGCCCACGGTCGCGTATGGCACGAATGAATGGCCCGTCCAGGGCGATAACATGAAATTCGCGGCGTAGCTGAGAGCGTTCGGGGCCTTGACGTGGCTGTTCAGATCGCCGAACTGGAGATCGGACGTGGTCGCGATCATCGCGCCGATCTCGCCTTCGACGCCGACGAGGGGAGTAAGGTTGAACGTGACCGCCGAGCCGAACCCATAGTTGCCGAAGCTGGGTGAATCGCCTTTCGACGTGAAGTACGCCGCGCTGGCTGGCATGTACGTGACTTCCACGGCGCCGGGCCCGGGAGCCGATTCCTGCGCGAAGGCGCTTCCAACACCCAGTGTGATTCCCATGACGACCAGAGCTGCAATCCTGCGTGACATCACCTTCTCCTTGCGAGTTGCTGGCGGATAGCGCAACACCACGCTGCGCTCGCGACTGCGTAAACGGCAAAGGTGATGCCGCCGGTGTGCGAGCAACACAAGCAGCATCGATCCGCATGATTGAGCCATCGGCCACATCGTGGCCTCGCATCCATCTCGTAGTGCCAGACAGTGCCGTGCGTTTTCGGACGAACGGTGCGCTCGCCGCTATCCAGACCTAGTTGGGTCCTTTGTACGGATGCCTGCGTGTCATCGCACGCACCGCGCGAAAACACACAGCTGCGGATCATCGCTCGCAAGCAATCACACGTATTTCGACGTGTCTTGAATGGCCGCGCGTGGGCATCGCCATTGCCACCCCTCAGGCGTAAATGGTGCGGACCTCGCGAGGAGGTTCGAATAGCGCTCAAAGCTCCGGCCCTGACGTTCCCCTACGTACGCGTACCGAACAACCGGACCGACCTGCCGGTGCCGGCATTTCTGAGAGGTTGAACATGAAGATTCTGAAAGGCAAAGGCGCCGTCGTGACCGGCGCCGCATCCGGTATCGGCAAGGCCATCGCGACTGCATTCATCGATGCGGGCGCCAGCGTGCTGCTGTGCGATCTCAACGCGAAGGGGTTGGAGACCGTCGCGGGCGAGCTTGGCGATGGTGCCGTCGGCCGCGTCACCGACGTGTCGGACGAGACTCAGGTCGAAGGCGCCATGCGTGTGGCGCGCGAGGCCTTCGGGTCTCTGGACATCGTGGTCAACTGCGCGGGCTTTGGCGCGATCGCACCGCTGATCGAGCTGACCGGTGACAAGTGGCGATCCGTTCACGCGGTGACGCTCGGCGGCGTCTTCTACGGCGTGAAGCACGGTGCCCGGCAGATGCTCGAACAGGGACACCCCGGCGTCATCATCAACATCTCGTCGGTCAACGGCCGGCAGCCAGGCGAGGGGCAGGCGGCCTACTGTGCGGCAAAGGCCGGCGTCGACATGCTCACGCGCTGCAGCGCGCTGGAACTGGGCGGTCGCGGCATCCGTGTGGTCGGCATCGCCCCAGGCCTGGTTGAGACGCCGCTGACCCGCCATGAGTTGGAAAACCCCTCGATGCGCGAGCTCTTCCTCAGTGTGATCCCCATGCAGCGCGCGGTTGAAGCGGAAGAAATTGCAGCGGCTGCGGTGTTTCTCGCATCGGATCTCGCCACATCGATCAACGGCGAGACGATCGCCATCGACGGCGGCTCGTTGACGCGCGGCTATCCGGCGCTGCTGAGCGGTCTCCGGAAGGTGTCATGATCGTCGACGCGGGACGCTATACCAGCGGGCGAATCGCCGTCGCGAATCTGTCGGCGATGATCGATGGTCTCGAGCGTCGCCGCATCGCCGACGCGACGTTCGAACACCTGGTTGGGCTCGCGAAGCTTATGTTCCTTCGCGGCGACGTGCTCGGCCGCATCGTGGACCATGACGAGGCGGACTGCGCGGCTCATCATGCCCTCGCCGTGTCGCCCGACCCTGCCAGCGCACTTTATGTCCGCGGGTGGGTCGCGGAGCGTTTCCATCGGTTCCAGGACGCCTACGCGCTTCTCGATCGAGCCCTCGCTGCCGGGTTTTCACGGCAGGCGATCGATGCCGCACAGGCGTCGGTGCTGCAGGCGACCGGTCACTACACCGAGGCGCTGGTGTTGCGCGAGAGACTGGCGAAGGACGATCCCGGCATTCACACGCTTGGCTCGCTCGCGTCGCTGCTGGCGGAAATGGACAAATGGGAGGCAGCAGAAGAGTGCTATGCGGCTGCGCTCAATGCCGATACGGGCGTGTCACCGCTGCCGTGCGGCCAACTGCTGTTCGCGTGGGGCGTAAGCGCGATGCGCCGGGGCGAGCTGGCCCGCGCGGAGGTGATCTTCATCGAACTCGACACCATATTGCCCGAGCACGTGCCGGGTCGTGGGCATCGTGCTGAAGTGGCGCTTGCGCGCGGCCAGGTGAACGTCGCGATGGCTCACCTCATGCCGTTGCTCGAAACGTCCGACGACCCTGAATACCGCGCTATGTATGCGGAAGTCCTTGCCGCGCGCGGTGAGCACGAAGCGGCCATGAGCCAGGCGGCACGTGCAGCACTCGAGTACGAACTGTTGCTCGCGCGTCGGCCCGAAGCTTACGCAGACCACGCGGCGGACTTCTTCATGGGCATCGGAAACCGCCCGCGGCGTGCGGTCGATCTTGCCACGGCAAATTGGAAGCTCCGCGACACGCCGCGCTCCCGCAGGCTCCTGGCGAAGGCGCGCCGGAACGCCGAGCGCGTGTCGGTGGCGAACGGGCGCGTCGCATGACCGTGGCCTTGGCCGGATTGGTCGCCGGGTTCATTCACGTGTTTTCGGGCCCCGATCATCTCGCTGCGATCGCCCCGTTGGCCGTCGATGGAAGGATGAAGGCCTGGCGAACCGGGGTTCGATGGGGACTCGGCCACACCGCGGGAGTACTCGCCATCGGCGCGCTGGCGCTGGTGTTCCGGCATGCGCTGGTCATCGACAACCTCTGGTCATGGGGCGAGCGGTGTGTCGGGTTTGCGCTGGTCGGCATCGGCATCTGGGGCGTGCGCACGGCACTCGCCCGTCAAAAACATGGCGATCGTCACAATGATGCGCAGCCGCACAGCCACGGGTTCCGCGCAATCAAGGACGCGCTTCACCGAGGCTGCTTCTAAGGGTCCAGACTCAATTGATTAAAGCCAGAATGCCACGGCGGCAACGAGGCACAGGGCTGAGAAGTAGTTCCGAGCGAGTTTGTCGTAGCGCGTTGCGATGCGCCTGAAACCCAACCGCTTCGCCAATGGGGAGATGTTCTTTTCCGAGGGCCGTTAGCGTGCCTGCTCGCGGCGCCGGTGAAGCGTCCGAGACCGGTCGCGAGCAGCGGCTCGCACAACCGCGGGCCACCGATCATTTCGACCGCCATGGGGTCATCCGCGGTATCCAGCGCGGGACTGCGGCGCGGAACGCCTCGTACTCTTTCCCAAACGTCTGCTCGAGCGTGGGTTCTTCGTACGCCACGACGGCGACGTGGAAGACGAGCCACCACAGCGCGCCGTAGACGATGAGGCGCCAATCGCCCATCAGCACCGCTTGACCCAGGATGATGGCAACGA
>Ga0105340_1000093_pt1 | contig 43430 bp, 51 predicted proteins | sample EasRivMeERMLT700_FD_89676 | JGI IMG/M metagenome (GOLD analysis project Ga0105340, IMG submission 89676) | Soil microbial communities from meander-bound floodplain in the East River, Colorado, USA - East River MetaG ERMLT700 | ecosystem: Environmental > Terrestrial > Soil > Floodplain | place...
GACCGCGTCGCGGTGCGCCGCTGGGAGGCGCTCGCCGACGGCGCGCTCGACGCCGGGCTCTTGGTGCGCTACGAAGCGATGCGCGACAAGAAGGAGCAGAGCAAGGCCTGGAGCGACAAGCAGGTCTCGCGCATCAAGCGCGCCATGGCGCAGATGACGAGCGAGCTCGCCGAGCGCCCGTGGTGCCACGGTGAGCGCTACTCGCTCGCCGACATCGCGGTCGGCTGCTGCCTCGGCTGGCTCGGCTTCCGCAAGCCCGGCGAGGTCGACTGGCACCGCGAGTACCCCGCGCTCGGCCGCCACTACGAGAAGCTGATGGCGCGGCCCGCTTTCGCCGACACGGTCCCGCAAGTGCCTGCTCCGTTGGCCAGGTAGCACTTCAGCTGCTGATCACTCCTCCACCGAGGCAAATCTCGCCGTCGTAGAGCACGACCGATTGTCCCGGCGTCACCGCCCATTGCGGGCTGGAGAAATCGACCCGGATCTCGCTGTCCAGCACCTTCGCTAGCCTGCACGGCGCATCGGCCTGGCGGTAACGGGTCTTCGCCGTGTGGGCGGAGGCCGCGTCGGGAGCCTTGCCCGACACCCACGCCGCGTCCGCCGCCGACAGGGTCTGCTTCATCAGGAGCGGATGGGCGTGACCCTGCACCACCACCAGCTCGTTCAAAGCGATCCGCTTGTCGGCCACGTACCACGCCTCGCCCGCCCCACCGATGCCGATGCCCTTGCGCTGGCCGATCGTGTAGAACGCAAGGCCCATATGCTCGCCGATGGCGTTGCCGTTCTCGTCCACGATCCGCCCGGGCTCCTTGGGAAGATAGCGATTGAGAAACTCGCGGAACGGCCGCTCGCCGATGAAGCAGATGCCGGTCGAGTCCTTCTTGGCGTGGTTCGGCAGCCCGGCCTCGAGCGCGATGCGCCGCACCTCGGTCTTCTTCAGACCGCCCACCGGGAACATCACGTGCGCGAGCTGCTCCTGCGTCAGTCGATGCAGGAAGTAGCTTTGATCCTTTCCGTCGTCTTTCCCTCTCAGGAGGTGAAACCGATTCTCTGAAAAATCCACTCGTGCGTAATGCCCGGTCGCGATCTTCTCGGCGCCCAGGCGCATGGCATGGTCGAGGAACGCGCGGAACTTGATCTCGGCGTTGCACAGGACGTCGGGGTTCGGGGTGCGGCCGGCGGCGTATTCGCGCAGGAATTCCGCGAACACGCGCTCCTTGTACTCGGCGGAGAAGTTCACCGCCTCGAGCTCGATGCCGATCCTGTCGGCAGCGGCCGCGGCGTCGATGAGATCCTCGCGCGTCGAGCAGTACTCGTCGTCGTCGTCGTCCTCCCAGTTCTTCATGAACAGACCCACCACGTCGTGGCCGGCGCGCTTCGCGAGGAGCGCCGCGACCGCGGAGTCCACTCCGCCCGACATGCCCACCACGACCTTCACGAGAACTCCGGGGAAAAGACTTCGAGCGGGAACTGGCGCCCGGCGAGGAAATCGTCGACGCATTTCTGCACCAGCGGCGAGCGGTGCTGCGCTTTTCGCTGCTTGAGCTCCTCCGGCGTCAGCCAGTGGAGCGCGACGATCTCCTTGTCGAGGGGTCTTTCGACGGTTCCGGCGAGCGTTCCCTGGAAGCAGAAGCGCAGGAACGTGAAGTCCTTGGCCGGATCGCGCCAGCGATAGATGCCGACGAGCGCCGTCGGCTCGAAGCGGTGCGCAGTCTCTTCCAGGACCTCTCGGCTGCAGGCCGCGGCGAGCGACTCGCCGGGATCGAGATGCCCGGCGGGCTGGTTGAGCACCAGGCGCCCCTGGATGCGTTCCTGCACGAAAAGGAATTTCCCCTGCCGCTCGATGACGGCCGCGACCGTCACCGAGGGCTTCCAGATACTCATGCCGCCTTCTTGGTGTTCTTCCGGATGAAGTCCGACATCCGCTGCACGCCTGCTTCGATGGCCTGCTTCGAGGCGGCGTAGGAGAAGCGCAGGTGCTGGCCTTCGCCGGGCACGCGCATGCCGAAATGGATGTCCGCGAGCACCGCGACCCCGGCCTCGTGCAGCAGGCGCTTCCTGAGCTCCTCGGAGTCGGCCGCGCCGATGCGGCGGCAGGCCTCGGTGATGTTCGGCCAGACGTAGAACGCCCCGCCCGGGACCTGGCACTTCACGCCCGGGACCTCGTTCAGCAGGCCGACGATCAGGTCCCGGCGCTCGAGGAAGCTCTTTTTCATGGCCTCCGCGGCTTCCTGCGGCCCCGTGATCGCCTCGAGCGCCGCCCACTGGCTGATCTGTGAAGCACACGACTCGGTGTTGGTGATCCAGCGCGTGAACACCGGCGCGAGCTTGGGGTTCGAGGTGAAGCCGAGGCGCCAGCCGGTCATCGCCCAGGTCTTCGAGGCGCCGTCGGAGATGATGGTGCGCTCGTACATCCCCGGCACCTGGGCGATGGAGAAGAAGTCGCTCTGGAACACCAGGCGGGAATAGATCTCGTCGGCATAGACCCAGACCTGGGGATGCTTCTTCAGCACCTCGGCGATCGTTTCCAGCTCCTTGCGCGTCAGGCAGCCGCCGGTCGGGTTGTGGGGATAGTTGAGGATCAGAAGCTTCGTCTTCCTGCTGAGAAGCTTCTCGAGTTCACCCGGGTCGAAAGAAAAATTGCGGCTCTCGTGCAGGTGGATCGGCACGGGCTTCGCGCCGTTCGCCACGATCTGCGACTCGTAGATCGGGAAGCCGGGATTCGGATAGATCACCTCGTCGCCGGCGCCGTGGTCGGTGGTCGACAGGATGGCGTAGGCGATGAAGGGCTTCGCGCCGGCGCCGACGACCACGTCCTCGGCGCGGATCGGCAGCCCCCCGCGCATGCTCGCCAGGTATCGGGCTGCAGCGATTCTGAGTTCATCTATGCCCGCCGAAGGCGTGTACCCATGCTTGCCGCCCTTGATGGCGCGGATGGCGGCCTCCTGCACGTTGTCGGGCGCCGGGAAGTCCGGCTGGCCGATGCAGAAGCTGACGATGTCCCGGCCCTGGCGCGCGAGCGCGTTCACCTCGGCCAGGACGACGAAGGCGTTCTCGGTGCCGAGGCTCTGCGCCCGGCGGCTGATTTCAGGCATAAGGACCCTTATTATGCCGTCCCATGCTCGTCAATTGCGTGGCGTACGAGGGCGGCCGCAAGCTCGCCGACATCGAGAAGCGCGAGATCAGCAACTACCTCGCGCGGCCGGGCGCGTTCGTCTGGGTGGCGCTGCGCGACGCGACCGAGGCCGAGCTCGCCGAGATGCAGGAGGAATTCGACCTGCACCCGCTCGCGATCGAGGACGCGCGCCTCGGCCACCAGCGGCCGAAGATCGAGGAGTACGGCGACTCGCTCTTCGTCGTGATGCATACGATCGAGGTCGAGGGCGACGACCTCAAGGCGGGCGAGGTGCACGTCTTCGCCGGCCCCAACTACGTGCTGTCGGTCCGCCATCGCACCGAGCGCGGCTTCCAGGACGTGCGCGCGCGCGCCGAGCGCGAGCCCGAGCTCCTCAAGAACGGCTCGGGCTACGTGCTTTACGCGCTGATGGATGCCGTCGTCGATCGTTACTTCCCGGTGCTCGACGCGGTCGAGATGGAGCTCGAGAAGCTCGAGGGGCGGCTGTTCACGCTCGGCGCCTCCCCGCGCGAAAACATCGAGTCGCTGTACTACGTCAAGCAGAAGCTCACCACCATGAAGCACGCCACCGCGCCCCTGCAGGAGAACGCCGGGAAGCTCTACGGCGGGCGGGTGCCGGGCGTGTGCCACGGGCTGGGCGACTATTTCCGCGACGTGTACGACCACCTGGTGCGCATGAACCAGTCGATCGACGCCGCGCGCGAGACGGTGAACACCGCGATCCAGGTGGCGCTCGCCATGGTGGCGACCGGCCAGGGCGAAATCACGCGGCGCCTCGCGGCCTACGCCGCCCTGGTCGCGGTTCCGACCATGATCGCCGGGGTCTACGGCATGAACTTCGAGCACATGCCCGAGCTGAAATGGGAGCTCGGCTATCAGCTCAGCATCGCCGTGATGGTGGCGCTCGACCTCTTCCTCTTCTGGCGCTTCCGGAAAGCCGGCTGGATATGATGTTCTAAGGCACGGCCTTCAGGACGTCGGCGACCGTGCCGAACATCTGGTCGAGGTGCTTCTTCTCGGCGATGAGCGGCGGGCAGAAGGCGAGCGACTCGCCCACCGGGCGCACGAATACCCCCTTGTCCCAGCACCTCTCGAACACTTCGTAGGCGCGCTCGCCGTGGGCCGGGCCGGGGCGCGGCGCGAGCTCGACCGCGCCGATCAGGCCGAGGTTGCGGCAGTCGACGACGTTCGGCAGTCCCTTGAGGGAGTGGATGCCGTGTTCGAAGTATTTCCCCAGGGTTTTGGGTTTTTCAAACAGCCTTTCTTCCTCGTACGTATCCAGCGCGGCGAGCCCCGCGGCGCAGGCCAGCGGATGCCCGGAGTAGGTGTAGCCGTGGAAGAACTCGACGCCGGGCGTTTTCCCGCTGGTGAAGGCCTCGTAGATCGAGTCCTTGACGATCACGCCGCCCAGCGGCACGGCCCCCGAGGTCACGCCCTTGGCGTAGGTGATGAGGTCGGGTTGGATACCAAAATGCTGTGCCGCAAAAGCCGCGCCCAGGCGTCCCCAGCCGGTAATCACCTCGTCGAACACGAGCAGGATGCCGTGGCGCGTGCAGATCTCGCGCAGCCGCTTGAGGTAGCCCTTGGGCGGCACCAGAACGCCGCCCGAAGCGGAGACCGGGTCGACGACCACCGCCGCGATGTTCGAGGCGTCGTGCAGCGCGACGATGCGCTCGAGCTCGTCGGCCAACTCGGCACCGTGGGGCGGCTCGCCTTTCGAAAAGTAATTTCCCTCGATCTCGTGCGTATGCCTGAGGTGATCGATACCCGGGAGCAGCGCCCCGCTGTAGGCCTTGCGGTTCGCCGGCACGCCGCCGAGCGAGATGCCGGCGAGGTTGACGCCGTGGTACGAGCGCTCGCGGCCGACGAAGCGCGTGCGCGTGCCCGCGCCGCGCAGGCGGTGGTAGCCGATGGCGATCTTCATCGCCGTGTCGATTGCCTCCGAGCCCGAGTTGGTGAAGAACACGTGGCCCATGCCCTTGGGGGCAAGCGCGGCGATGCGCTCGGCGAGGCGGAAAGCGAGCGGGTGGCCGAGCGAGAACGAGGCGGCGAAATCGAGCTCGCCCGCCTGCCGGCGGATCGCCTCGACGATGCGCGGCCGCGCGTGGCCGGCGTTGACGCACCACAGCGTCGCCAGGCCGTCGAGCACCTGCCGGCCTTCGGCGGTGGTGAAGTGCATGTCCTTCGCCGCGGTCACGAGCTTGGGCTTCGCCTTGAAGCGCCGGTTGTCCGTGAACGGCATCCAGTAGTGCTCGAGGTTGAGCGCGCTGGTGGCCGAAAGATCGCGAATGTTCATGGGAAGGAGGTTACTCCTACCATTGGACAACGAATTTGTCGTCGAGGTTGCTACAGCCGGACTAAAGTTTGAACTCCGCGCGTAACAAATCCCACACTACGGCGACGAGGCCGTCGCTGCGGCGTTCGACCAGTCCACTTCCTGCCAATTGCGTCACGTCGGTGTGCACGTTCTTGTAGTCGCGCTCGAGCCGCTTCGCGAGCTCGTAAATCGACACGGCGCCGTCCGCATGAAGTTTTTGCAACAAGGTCCAGCGGGCAGGCGATAGCGTCCGGAGGAGTAAGGGCAGGTCAGCAAAGCTCAGGATCTCCAGCGGCCGCATCGCGCGGCTTTCCTGCACCCGGTTCCACGCCGCCTCGAAGCGATCGAGCGCGTCGGCGGCCGCGCCGATTCGAATCTCAAGCTTTCTGGACATCGCGCTCGAAGTCGTAGCGCAGCTGCTCGACCGACCTGAAGTCGTATCTGCGCTTGGAGTCGTACGTGACGCCGCGCCAGCTCAGGCGGTAGCGCAGGTCGTCGTGCAGCTCGATCTCGAGGATCTCGCCGTCCAGGACCACCGTTTCCCGCAGCAGCAACATATGGCTTATCGTACCATATACGACCAGGCGTAAAATTGCGGCATGAAGGACTTTTTCAGCCTGTACAGCCACGGGTTTGCGCGCGTGGCGGTCGCGACGCCGCTGGTCCGCGTCGGCGATCCGCAGTACAACCTCGACGCCACCGTCGAGCTGATGCGCGAGGCGGCGCGCGAGAAAGCGGTGCTCGCGGTGTTCCCCGAGCTCGGGCTCTCGGCCTACACCTGCGACGACCTCTTCCACCAGCAGGCGCTGATCGAAGGCGCGGAACAAGCGCTGAGGAATCTTCTTCGGAGTACTCGCAGCTTGCCGCTCGCCGCGCTGGTCGGCCTGCCGGTCGCGGTCGACGGCCTGCTCTACAACTGCGCCGCGCTCGTGTGCCAGGGGCGGCTGGTCGGCGTGGTGCCGAAGATCTACCTGCCGAATTACCGCGAGTTCTACGAGGGCCGGCAATTCACGCCGGGGGACACCGCAAGGCGGACGCAGATCCAGCTTGCCGGGCAGGTCTGCGCTTTTGGAACGAATCTCTTGTTCAAAGCGGCTAATTTGCCGAAGCTGGTTCTGCACGTAGAAATCTGCGAAGACCTGTGGGTCCCGGCCCCGCCCTCCTCGTTCGCCGCGCTCGCGGGCGCGACGGTGATCGCGAACCTGTCGGCGTCGAACGTGGTGGTCGGCAAGGAGGGCTACCGCCACCAGCTCGTCGGCAACCAGTCGGCGCGCTGCCTCGCCGCTTACCTCTACAGCGCCGCGGGCCTCGGCGAATCGACCACCGATCTCGCCTGGGACGGCCACGCCGTGATCTACGAGAACGGCACGCTGGTCGCCGAGTCGCGGCGCTTCGCCGACGCGCCGCAGCTCGCGGTGGGCGACGTCGATCTCGACCGCCTGCTCGCCGACCGCATGCGGCAGAACACCTTCGGCGCCTCGATGCGCCGACACGCGGACCAGGTTTTCGGGACGATCGGGTTTTCCCTGGAAGTTCCCACAGGCCGACTTTTGCTAGAGCGAAAGATCGAACGGCTGCCTTACGTGCCGGGTGACCCGAAGACGCGCGATGCGCGCTGCGAGGAGGTCTACCGCATCCAGGTGCAGGGGCTGGCGACGCGCATGCGCGCCACCGGCACGAAGCGACTGGTGATCGGCGTCTCGGGCGGCCTGGACTCGACCCAGGCGCTCATCGTGTGCGCGCGGGCGATGGACGAGCTCAGGCTGCCGCGCGCCAACATCCTCGCCTTCACGATGCCGGGGTTCGCGACCTCGACACGCACGAAGAGCCAGGCATGGCAGCTGATGCGCGCGATCGGGGCGACCGCCGAGGAAATCGACATCAAGCCCTCGTGCCTGCAGATGCTGAAGGACCTCGGCCATCCCTATGCCAAGGGGAAGAAGGTCTACGACGTCACGTTCGAGAACGTGCAGGCGGGCGAGCGCACCAGCCATCTCTTCCGGCTCGCCAACCAGCGCGGCGGCATGGTGGTCGGCACCGGCGACCTGTCCGAGCTCGCGCTCGGCTGGGCGACCTACGGCGTCGGCGACCACATGTCGCACTACAACGTGAACGCGAGCGTGCCGAAAACGCTGATTCAATTCCTGGTGGGCTGGGTGGCCGAGTCCGACGAGTTCAGCGCCGACGTGAAGCGCGCGCTGCGGCGCGTGCTCGAGACCGAGATCAGCCCGGAGCTGGTCCCGGGCCGGCAGTCGAGCGAGGCCACCGTCGGCCCCTACGAGCTGCAGGATTTCAACCTCTACTACATCCTGCGCTTCGGCTACGCGCCGGCGAAGGTCGCCTTCCTCGCCTGGCATGCCTGGCGCGGGAAGTACCGCCTGCCCGAGATCCGCAGGTGGCTCGGAGTGTTCCTCAAGCGCTTCTTCCAGAACCAGTTCAAGCGCAGCGCGGTGCCGAACGCGCCCAAGGTGGGCTCCGGCGGCTCGCTCTCGCCGCGCGGCGACTGGCGCGCGCCGTCGGACGGCAGCCCGAACGCCTGGTTGGCCGATCTCAGGCGGATTCCGACCCGCTAGCCCCTTGCTTTTCGCGCCCGCGCGGCGCGTAATGACCTCCCGCAAATCCTGAGGAGGAGAGCGATCATGGAACGCAATTGGTCAGCGCGCGCCGCGCTGGTCTGGCTGGCGCTCGTCGTCTCGTTCGCCGCGCTTGCGCAAACCGCGCCGCCGCTGACGACGGCGTCGCCGGAAAGCGTCGGCATGTCCTCGCAGCGCCTGGCGAAGATCAACGCCGCGCTGAAGAAAGAGGTCGCCGACGGAAGCTTCCGCGGGGCGGTGGTGATGGTGGCGAGGAAGGGCAAGCTCGTCTACCAGGACGCGGTCGGGATGCAGACCGCCGACGCGCCGATGCGCCAGGACACGGTGTTCCGCATCTACTCGATGACCAAGCCGCTGGTGTCGGTCGCGGCGATGATGCTGGTCGAGGACGGCCGCATCCAGCTCACCGATCCGGTCGGCAAGTTCCTGCCCGGCTTCGACAAGATGCAGGTGAGCATCGCCAGCAAGAGCGCCGAAGGCACGGCGTACAACACCGTCGCCGCCGAGCGGCCGATGACGGTGCAGGACCTGCTGCGCCATACCTCGGGCCTCGCGTACGGCGAGATCACGCAGAACGCGCCGGTGAAGGAAGGCCTGGAAAAAGCGGGCGTGTATCGCAAGGACCTCGACTACGAGGGGCGCGGCATGACGGGTCCGGAGCAAGTCGAGCGCCTGGCGACGGTGCCGCTCGCGTTCCATCCCGGGACGACCTGGCATTACAGCCTTTCGTCGGACGTCCTCGGCCGCGTGGTCGAGGCGGCGACCGGCAAGCGCCTCAGCGAGTTCCTGCAGGAGCGCCTGTTCCGGCCGCTGAAGATGCGCGACACGGCCTTCTCCGTGCCGCAGGCGAAGCTCGCGCGCCTCGCCGAGCCACTGGAGACCGACCGCTTCTCCGGACGGCCCAACAAGCTGATCGACGTGTCGGCTCCGCCGAAGAACGATTCGGGCGGCGCCGGAGCGGTCTCGACCGCCGGCGACTACCTGCGCTTCTCCCAGATGCTATTGAACGGGGGCTCGCTCGACGGCGCGCGCGTCATGAGCCGCACCACCGTGCGCCTGATGACCTCGGACCACCTCGGCAGCTTCATCAACCAGCCGGTGCAGCCCGGCGAGCTGCTGCTCGGCACCAAGGGCTACAGCTTCGGCCTGGGGTTCGCCGTGCGCCAGGCCGACGGCGTCGGCGGCGTGCCCGGTTCGGCGGGAGAGTTCATGTGGGCGGGCTACGCGGGGACCTACTTCTTCGTCGATCCGAAGGAGCAGCTCACCGCCGTGCTGATGACCCAGGCGCCCAGCCCGAACCGCGCCTACTTCCGCAAGATGCTCAAGCAGCTCGTCTACCAGTCGATCGTGGACTGAAGACTTCGGAGCGCTCCAAAGCAAGAAATCGCAATGCTGCGGCGCCGCGGTTCCGGACGTAGTTCCGCCCGGCAGCGGTTTGTTATCGTTTTGTTACGTTCCGCCGCTGTCAAATGTTGATCGCGTCAACGCACGGCACCGCTGGTTCGTTAGGCTGGGTACATGGCGCCGAACGCTCCTCACCTGAAGGCCCTGCTCAACATGGCCCCGAGCGCCTTTTCCAGCGGTGACATCGGCAAGCTGCCTGCCCTCAAGTCGCTTTCGGCCTTGAGGAAGGAAGTCGAGCGTCACTTCGGCAAGCTTTCCGGCCAGGAGATCGACGCCCTGGTCGGCTGGTTCAACCGCAACTTCTTCCGGCTGGATAACTAGGCTAGTTACCTCCGATGGGCGGGCTTGAAGGCCCGGCCGCGGCGCTTGCCGCGCGTCGGCGAGCCCTTCTTGGCGGCGGAGCCGAAGTTGAACCGGTTGTCCTTCATCTCGGCGGCGCGCTCGCGCATCATCTGCTCCGCGAGCGTCTCACGGGCGAGCGCCGCCCCGTACTTTCGTTTCATGACAATCAGCCTCTCGTAGTGGTCTTGCGGATTTCTTTTTCGTCGGACCATTCCAGCAGCCCGTTGCGGATGTTCCAGAGCTGCAGGTTGAGCTTGTAGTACACGTCCTTCGCGTCCTTCACCTGCTTCACGATGGAGATGATGTTGCCCTCGAGCCGGTACTGCGCGCCGACCATCTGGCCCATCTCGGCTGCGCTCTCCTTCGCGTACAGCCCGCTTTGCTGCCGCTTGAGCTCGTCGACCTGCGGGTTCATGCCAGCCTGGTCGACGGCGAAGCGCACCCTGCCGCCCTTCTGCAGCTCGGAGCGGATGCTGTCGGTGATGGCGCGGGTATCGATGTACTCGCTGGTCTTGTTCCTCACTTCCTGGACCGTGACGATCGGCAGGTTGGAGCTCGCGATCACCGGCGCCTCCAGCATCGAGCGCGCCATGGACTCGGCCATCAGCTGCAGGTCGGTCGAGCCGAACTGGTTGGTCATGGTCTCGACGGACCGGGCGTCGCCGTAGCGCGTCTGCTCCTTGGCGCAGCCACCCATCAGCGCGACCGCCGCGAGCGCGATCAAGAGATGAGCCTTCATTCCTCACTCCTCAGAATGAGGCGGAAATCCGCCGCCTTGTTGGTGGGCGAGATGCTGTTGATCACGAGGTTGGAGTTCTCGTAGAGCATCAGCGGCTTCCACGGCTCCTCTTCCCAGGCGCGCATGCCCTGGCGGTCGATCCAGCGGAACTTGTACGCGATGCGCTTGATGCTCTTGCTGTCGTTGTTCAGGTTGGCGTCGATCTTCCAGAGCTCGCCCGCCTTCGAGCAGCGCACCTCCGTCGCCGTGATGGTGGTGCGCCGTCCTTCCGCGACCACCTTGGCCTTCACCAGGTCGTCCATCGAGCTCACCTTCGCTTCGCCGATCGGGCAGCCGAACGCGAAGCCGGGCTGCTCGAAGCCCTTCTTCGTGGCGCAGCCGGCCGCGAGCATGGCCGATGCGGCCGCGGCGATCATCCATTTGGGGTTCATCTTGCCTCCCTCGATGCATTCACGAAAAGCTGATGGCGCAGCAGGCGCAAGTCTACCACCGCGTAACGCCCGGACAGGCTCACGGCGGCGCTGCGCGCGCCTTGCGGCGTGTGCAGCGTGATGGTGCGCGTGCCCCGCGGCAGGCGCCCGCGGGCAATGGAGACCTCCGAAGGCAGGGCGCGCCAGGTGCGATCGTCGGCCGACGCGAACGCGACCGAGCCGGCGGCGATGATCCCTGCCGCGAGCGCCATCGCGAGCGTGCTTTCCCTGTCGGCGGCGCGCTGCGCCTGGTATTGCAGCGTGGCGCTGACGGTCGAACGGATCGTGGCGCGCAGCATGATGCCGGGCATGTCGTCCTTCAGCCTGCGCCGCGCCATGAGATCGATGCTCGCGATTCGCGCCGCCGGCAGGGCGTGCTGCTCCAGCGTCACCTGGGTCGGCAAGGGCTCCCACGAAGTCGTCGTCATGACCGGGAACGCGTTCGACAGGAAGAGCAGCTTGTTGTTGATCACCACCGGAAGCGCGAACTGGCGCGATTGCAGCGCCGGCGCAGAACCGGTGCCGATGATCACCAGCACGTCGGTCATGCCGTCGTCGGGCGCGGCGACGCGCTCGTCGAGCCCGCGCAGCGCCTCTTCCAACAGCGGCTGGCCGGGCTGCAGCTCGTTCGCGAGGCGGTAGCCCGGCGCCGCCAGGCTCGGCTCGCCGAGCGCCTCGTAGATGAACCCGGCGAGATAGTGCGACAGGGCGCTCTGGTAGCCGTTCCGGAGCGCGTTCACCTCCGGGGTGTCCAGCGTCTCGATCGGATAGCCGTTCAGCTCCTTGAAGCTGGTGCGCGCGCCGCGCTGGCGCGCCGACTCTTCCACCTCGGCGTATTGCCGAGCGTGCAGCTCGGCGATCTGCGCCTCGAGCTCGTGCGCCTGCTTGATCGCCACGCGAGCGCTGTCATAGTCGCCCATGGCGACATGGTTGAGCGCCATGTAGGTGAGGAGCATCACCTTTTCGTAGTCGTGGCCCGAATAGGCGCGCAGCTTGTCGTTGATGACGTAGCTCGACATGCCGCGCATCAAGGTCGACATCTGCGCTAGCCCGCCTTCCGTGGAAGCCTGGATGCGCGCGTTTGCCGCCGTCCAGGCCTTCTGGCTCTCAGCGTAGCGTCCGCCGAGCCGCTGCAGCATCCCCAGCTCGAGGTAGTAGAGCAGGTCTTTGTCCGGCAGGCGGTTGTTGGACTCGAGCAGCTGGATGGCGCCGTCCACGCCACCGGTGGAGGCGCGATCCAGTGTCGTATACAGCTCTGCGTCGTAGCTGCGCATCGCGGCACAGCCGGACAAAAGCAGAACCATGCCCCACCGGATCACTTGCGGGGGAACGTGATCAGCTTGTCGCCGTCGCTCGCCGTGCCGGCCTTGGCCGCGAGGTACAGCGGCGTCACCTGCCTGCCGAGCTCCGCGGCCTTCGGGTCGTAGCCCGCGCGCGCGGCGAGCTCGATGCCGATCTGGTCCGCCTCGGACTCGCTCTCGCGGCTGTTCGGCAGCTGGATCGCGACCACCGCGGCGAGTTGCGCCGCCGCGGTGGTCATGGCGATCGACATGCGCTCGCGCGTGTGGTCGGCGAGCGCGTGCGCGATCTCGTGGCCCATCACCTGCGCGATCTCGTCGTCGGTCGCCTTGAGCTTGTCCCACATGCCGGTGTAGATCGCCATCTTGCCGCCCGCCATGCAGAAGGCATTCACGGTCTTCGGGTCGTTGATCACCTGGACTTCCCACGCCCACTTGGCCGAGTCCGGCCGCACGCGCACCGCCTGCTTGACCAGGCGATCGGTGATCTCCTTCACTTTCTCGGCGCGCGGCGTGCCGGTCTCGATCTGCTTTTTCTTGCCGAGCTCGGCCATCATCTGGGTGTAGGCGGCGGCCGATTGCGATACCGCCATGGAGTCGGAGACGAGCAGGAACTGGTCGCGGCCGGTCAGCGGACTGGTCGAGCAGGCGTGCAAGACAAAAACCAGGAGGAGAGCCGAGCGGCGCATGTTGCGATGTCCCTGATTCGAAGTGTGATTTTACTTCCGTTGTCGCGCCCGGTGCATCCCCAGGTGATTCTGCAACGCGGCTGGCTTAGACTTCCTCCCGCCCGCCATGCTGCCCATCCGGTCAGGCCAGAAGCTCCCCCAGGATCCCGTTTTCAAGCATCCGCCGCAGTGGATCCACGAGTCCGTGGCAGCGAAGATCTTCCGAGCCCCCAAGAGCGCATTTCCGGTCGCTACGGACGAAAGGAAACACCCGTGTTCTCCAGCCGTGAATCGAAAAAGCGCGCGATCGTGAAGCTGCTCGACCGGCTGCCGCTCTGGCCGGGCGTGGGAAAAGGGGTCAGGACCCTTTTTCCGCAGGATCGAAAAAGGGTCCTGACCCCTTTATCGACTACGCGGCCTTCCGCGCCCCGGGCGCCGGCAATTCGCCGATTGCCGTCCTGATCGCGTCCTCGACCTTCTCGAGGAACACGAACTCGAGCTTCTGACGCGCCTCCGCAGGCACGTCTTCCAGGTCCTTCTCGTTCCGCTTCGGCAGCATCACGGTCTTGATGCCGGCGCGCAGCGCCGCGAGCGTCTTCTCCTTCACCCCGCCGATCGGCAGCACTAGCCCGCGCAGCGAGATCTCCCCGGTCATCGCGACGTCCGACCTGACCGGTTTTCCCAGCAGCAGGGAAACCAGCGCCAGGAACATGGCCACGCCCGCGCTCGGCCCGTCTTTCGGCGTCGCGCCGGCCGGCACGTGGACGTGGATGTCGGTCTTCTCCAGCGTCTCGCCGGTGAGTACCTTTGCCAGGGTCAGCGCGGCCTGCGCCGACTCCTTCATCACCTCGCCGAGCTGGCCGGTGAGGATGAGCTTGCCGCTCCCCGGGGTGCGCGAGGCCTCGATGAACAGGATGTCGCCGCCGACGGAAGTCCAGGCGAGGCCGGTCGCCACGCCCGGCACCGAGGTGCGCTGGGCGAGCTCGCTCTCGAAGCGCCGCGCGCCGAGGATCGCGTGCAGGTCCTTTGGTTCAACCGTGATCGGTCCCTTGGCCCCCTCGGCGATCCTCATCGCCACGTTTCTCAGCACCGCCCCGATCTCGCGCTCGAGATTGCGCACGCCCGCTTCCCGCGTGTAGTCGGAGATGATTTTTCGAATGGTCTCTTCCCCGATCTCCACATGGGAAGGTGCAAGGCCATTGGCCTCGAGCTGCCGCTTCACCAGGTAGCGCTTGGCGATCTCGAGCTTCTCCTCCTCGGTATAGCCGGGGAGCTGGATGATCTCCATGCGGTCGCGCAGCGGCCCGGGGATCGTGTCGAGCATGTTCGCCGTGGTGATGAACATCACCTTCGACAGGTCGAAGTCCACCCCGAGGTAGTTGTCGCGGAAGTGCGAGTTCTGCTCCGGGTCGAGCACTTCGAGCAGCGCGCTCGACGGGTCGCCGTGGAAGCCGCCCTGGCCGAGCTTGTCGACCTCGTCGAACATCAGCACGCAGGTGCGCGACTCCGCGCGGCGGATCGCCTGGATCACGTTGCCGGGCAGCGCGCCGATGTAGGTGCGGCGGTGGCCGCGGATTTCCGCCTCGTCGTGAACACCACCGAGGGCTATTCGCTGGAACTTGCGCCCGGTGGCGCGCGCGATCGACTGGCCGAGCGAGGTCTTGCCGACTCCCGGCGGGCCGACAAAGCAAAGAATGGGGCTTTTGCCCTCGGGGTTGAGCTTGCGCACCGCGAGGTGCTCAAGGATGCGGCGCTTGATCTTGTCGAGCCCGAAGTGGTCCTCGTCCAGCACCCGCCTCGCTTCTGAAATGTTTATTTCTCTTGTTTCAGAAACTTTCCAGGGGAGCTCGGAAAGCCACTCGAGGTAGGTCCTGAGCATCGAGCCCTCGGCGCTGCCTTCGCCCATGCGCTGCAGGCGCTTCAGCTCCTTCACCGCGTGCTTGTGCACGTCCTCGGGCATGCCGGCGTCGTCGATGGCCTTCTTCAGCTCCTCGAGCTCGGAGGCGGTGTCCTCGCCCTCGCCGAGCTCCTTCTGGATCTGGCGCATCTGCTCGCGCAGCACGTGCTCGCGCTGGCGCTCGTCGAACTGCTTCTTGGTCTTGTCGCCGATCTCCTTCGAGATGCGCAGCACGCCGACGCGCTCGCTCAGGTGCTCGAGCACCTTGTCGAGCCGGCGCTTCAGGTCGAAGGTCTCGAGCAGGTCCTGCTTGTCCTCGTTCTTGATGTCGAGCAGGTTCCCGACCATGTCGGCGAGCAGCACCGGCGAGGTCATGCCCTGCACCACCACGGTGAGCTCCTCGGGCGCGCTCGGCAGGAGCTGGATCGCCTCGATGGCCTGCGCCTTGAGCTGCAGGAAGCGCGCCTCGATGTCGGGGTTCGCTTCCTCTGCTCTTTGCTCGATCAGCTGGACCCGCGCCACGAGGTAGGGCCAGCCGTGCAGGAACTCGAGCACGCGGAAGCGGCTCTGCCCCTGCACCACGAGGTGGTGCGTGCCCTCGGCGCCGGTGATGTAGCGCACCACCTGGCCGGCGGTGCCGACCCAGTAGAGATCAGAGGGCTGCACCTCGTTCGTCTGCGGGTCGCGCTGGAGCAGGAAGCCCACCTTCTTTTCGGTGCGCACCGCTTCCTGCGCGGCGGCGACCGACGCGGCGCGTCCCACGGTGATCGGCGAGATCACTCCCGGGAATAGCACCGTGTTGCGCATCGGGATGACGATGAGCGCGTCCGCGGGCAGCGGCTTCACGGCGGCCGGCTTTTGCGGAGTAGAGGAAACTCCCGAGGAGCTCGCGGTTGAATTTCCCGGCTTCTCTGAACGCACTTTGTCGTTCATGCGCCTTCCTTCCGGCGGAACGTCAAGGTCAGGACGCCGTCCCGCAGCGACTTGCCGGTGAGCTCGAGCGGCGCATACGGGTCGCCGAGCTGCAACCCGATGTGGCGCTCGAACCGGCCGTAGGGGATCTCGATGCGATGGATCTGCGAGGTTTCGCCGGAGCAGGGAAACGGGCGCACGGCGGAAACGGTGATGCCCGCAGGGTCGAGCGCGACGGTGATGGTGTCGGCGCTCACGCCCGGAAGCGCCACATGCATCTGCAGCGTCTCGCCGGTCTCGACGATGTCCACGGGCGGCTCCCACGCCACGGCTGCGTGGGTGAAGAACTGGCGCTGGAGCCGCTGCGCCCGCTCGAGCATCGACAGGGCTTCGCCCCACATCCAGCTTGAAAAATCGCGCGATCTCACCGCCGTTAGATGGCGGCGCTTACCCCGGGTTCAAGTGCGGGCTAAACCCCGCTTTTCTAGCGCTTTCTAGCGCTTCCTAGCGCTTTTTCCGGTAGGTGGGCCGCCGCGCAGGCGTCGCGACCGGCTTTTCGTCCTTGTGGCGGTAGTTGATGCGCCCGCGCGTGACGTCGTAGGGGGAGATCTCCAGGCGCACGCGATCGCCGGCGAGGATGCGGATGCGGTTCTGGCGCACCCGGCCGCCGGCGTAGGCGAGCACGGTGGCGCCGTTCTCGAGCTCGACGCGGAAATTGGTGTTGGGCAGGACTTCCTGCACCGTGCCGTCCATCTCGAGCATCTCTTCCTTGGCCATGACAAAACCTCTCGTGCGCCGTGGCGGCGCGTGGGCGGTGCGGTGGTTACTGCAGCAGGCAGGAAAACTACAGGTGCAATTATACCTGCGCCAGGAGCCATTTCCGGAAAGCGGCAACCGCTGGGCGATCGGCGATCACCTCCGGGCAGACCAGGTAATACGCGGACTGCGGCTTCACCTCGACCTCGAACGGCGCGCATAGCCGCTCGGAAGCGATATCCGCATCCACCAGCGGGCGCAGGGCGAGCGCGATGCCGAGCTTCTGCGACGCGGCCTCGAGCGACAGGATGTTCGAGGAGAAGCGGGGGCCGCGGTCGGAATCGACCCGGTCGGCGACGCCGGCCGCCTCGAGCCATTTCCGCCACGCGTTGCCGCCGGCGACGATCTCCATGGCGTCGTCATGGAGAAGGGTGTGGTTCGCCAGGTCCGCCGGTGCTTTCAATCCGGTTTCCCTGACGAGACCCGGGTTCGCGACCGCAGCCATCGACACGCCGAACAGGCGGTCGGCGCGGTGGCCGGGATATTGGCCGGCGCCGAGGTGGATCTGGACTGCCGAAGACTCGGTACGCAGGTCCAGATCTCCCACGAGCGATGTCGAGTCGAGCGCGCCCGCGTCGACCATCTTGCTCGAAGCGAATACGCGCAGCTCGATCTTCGGCTCGCGCTTGTAAAAGTCGGCGAGGCGCGGCATCAGCCAGCGCGCGGTAAATACCGGCGGCGCAGTGATCACGAGCTGGGCCTCGTCGCCGCGCTCGCGAATCATCTCCACCGCGCTGGCGAGGGCGTCGAAGCCCTCGCGCAGCTTGGGCAGGCAGGCGCGCGCCGCGTCGGTGAGCTGCACGCCGCGCGCCGTGCGGCGGAACAATTGCACGCCGAGATATTCCTCGAGGCTCTTCACCTGGTGGCTCACCGCGGCCTGCGTGATGTGCAGCTCGACCGCCGCCTCCTTGAACGAGAGGTGGCGCGCGGCGGCTTCGAATACCCGCAGCGCATTCAAGGGCGGCAGGCGATATATCACGGAATGGATGAGTTTTTCTTATGCAAGGGGTGAGATTTCATCGTTTGTGCGTGCAGCGTCCCGCCCCTATATTCGCTGCATGAAAAACCGTTATCCCACTGCCAAGGAATTGTACGCGCTCGAGCTGGAAGCCCGTCGCCTGCGCGCGGCAGAGATGGCGCGGATGTTCCGCGCCGGTGCCAAAGCGGTGCGCGCGCTCTTCGCGCGCACTGTTACGGTTCGCAATGCGAAAGGACTTCGTCATGCATAAGGAATTCAGCACTGCTTTCTGGCAACGTGCCTATGATTCATTGCCGGCGCAAGTGCGTGGGCAATATCTCACGCAGATCAAGGCTGCGGAAAGCTGGGAACTCGCGCTCGGCGATGCGATCAAACTCTGGTCGCGCGCGAAGACGGCGATCGTGAAGTTGTTCCACACGCCCTCGCGCGCTCACTGACAAAGCACGGTATAAAACCGGCTGCCTCGCCGTCCGAGCAAATCCGAAGCCTCCTCCTCCTCCTCTGGCTAGGGCCCGCTCGGGCGGCGAGCATCTATAAAATGGCGGGGTGAAACCCGCCTTCCGCGCCGCTGGCGCGGTCGTCTTCAGGCGCAGCGATCGCGGCATCCGCGTCCTCCTGCTTCGCGCCTACAGGAACTGGGACTTCCCCAAGGGCCTGGTCGAGCCTGGCGAGAGCGAGCTCGACGCGGCGAGGCGCGAAGTCACTGAAGAAACCGGGCTCGCCGGCCTGGACTACGCCTTCCGCGAAGAGTTCAAAGAAACCGCTCCCTATGCCGGCAACAAGGTCGCGCGCTATTACCTTGCGGAGACCGGCGCCGAAAGAATCGAGCTCCCGGTTTCGCCCGAGCTCGGCCGGCCCGAGCACCACGAGTACCGCTGGGTGAGCTTCGACGAGGCCGAAGACCTCCTGCCGCCGCGCCTGGCCATCGTGCTCGACTGGGCGAAGAAAACCATTGCAGCCTGAATCTCGATCCCTGGAGAAAACATGGACAAGCTGATCATCGAAGACCTCGTCGTCGGCACCGGCGCCGCTCCCACCGCCGGGCAGAAAGTCACCGTGCACTACACCGGCTGGCTGATGGAAGGTGGAAAGGCGGGAACCAAGTTCGATTCGAGCAAGGACCGCCGCGACCCGTTCGTGTTCGCGCTCGGGAAGGGCCAGGTGATCAAGGGCTGGGACGAAGGCGTGCAGGGCATGAAAGTCGGCGGCAAGCGCAAGCTCACCATCCCGCCCGCCATGGGCTACGGCTCGCGCGGCGCCGGCGGCGTCATTCCGCCGAACGCGACCTTGGTTTTCGAGGTCGAGCTCTTAGGCGTCGGATGACGAAAAGGGGTCAGGACCCTTTTTTCGGAAGCTGCGCGTCGCTCGCCGAAAAAAGGGTCCTGACCCCTTTTCCTAACCGCTGTTGCGGAGTCCCGCCGCCAATCCGTTGATCGTCAGGTGAATCCCCCGCAATAGCCGCTCGTCGCGGTCGCCGGCGCGGTAGCGCCGGAGGAGCTCGACCTGCACGTGGTTGAGCGGATCGAGGTAGGGGAAGCGGCTGCGGATCGAGCGCGCGAGGGTCGGGTTGTCGGCGAGGAGCTCGGCGTTGCCGGTGATCGCGGCGAGCCACTTGCGCGTGCGGCTCCATTCATCGGATAGCCGGCCGAAGATTTCTTTCCGCAGTTTTTCGGAGGGCACGAGCTCTGCATAACGCGACGCGATGGCGAGATCGGTCTTGGCGAGCACCATGTCGAGGTTGGACAGCACGCTCCTGAAGAACGGCCACTCGCGATACATCTCGCGCAGCTTGTCCGGGTTCCGGTTTCTCTCGATCCAGGTTTCCACGGCGGCGCCGAAGCCGTACCAGCCCGGCAGCATCAGCCGGCACTGGCTCCAGCTGAACACCCAGGGAATCGCGCGCAGATCCTCGATGCGCTCGGTCGCGCGTCTCGATGCCGGACGGCTGCCGATATTCAGATCGGAAATCTCGGCGATCGGCGTCGAGGCGCGAAAGTACTCGACGAAGCCCGGCGTCTTCACCAGGGCGCGGTAGGCCTCGAACGCGCGCGCGGAAAGTGCCTCCGCGATCTCCGCATATCTTCGATCTTCACGGTTTTCATTTTTCAGGCTTGCTTCCAGGGTCGCGGCCGCGAGCGTTTCGAGGTTGCGCCGCCCGCTCTCCGGGTCGGCGTACTTGCTCGCGATCACTTCGCCCTGCTCGGTGAGGCGCAGCGCGCCGTCGACCGAGCCCGCCGGCTGCGCGAGCACCGCCTCGTAGCTCGGCCCGCCACCGCGCCCGATGGTGCCGCCGCGGCCATGGAAGAGCCGCAGCCGCACGCCGCGCCTGCGGCAGACCTCGACCAGCGTCGAACCGGCCTTGTAGAGCGCCCAGTTCGAGGTGAAGTAGCCGCCGTCCTTGTTGCTGTCCGAGTAGCCGAGCATCACCTCCTGCTGGCCGCCGCGCGCCGCGATCCAGCCTTTATAGAGCGGCAAGTCCAGCGCATCGGCGAGGACGTCGCCGCAGCGTCCCAGGTCGGCGATCGATTCGAACAGCGGAATGATGTCCACTTGCTCGAGCAGCCCGACTTCGCGCAGCAGCACGCCGACCTCGAGCAGGTCCGACACCGCCGAGCAGTGCGAGATCACGTAGTGCGGCACCGCGCGCGCGCCGAAGCGCCGCCGCCCCTCGGCCGCCGCGGCGAGGATCGCGAGCTCGTTCTCGACGAATTGCGAATATTCCAGGTGCGGCACCCGCAGCGGCCTCGGCCCGGAGAGCTCTTTCGCGAGCACCGCGACGCGCCCGTTTTCGTCCATCGCGGCGTAGTCGGAAGCGACGCCGGCCCGCGCCAGCAGCTCCGCCACGGCGCGCGCATGCTCCTCCGAGCTCTGCCGCAGATCGATCGGCGCGAGATGGAAGCCGAACAGGCTCACCTTTCGCTGGAGCGCAGCCAGGCGGCCGCGCGCCAGGCGTTCCGCTCCTTGCGTTTGCAATGAGTCGGCTATGGTTTTCAAGTCTTCTGAAAACTCTTCTGCGCTCCGATACGCCGGCCTCGCCACGGTCGCCGGCGGATTCGCCTTCACCCCGGCGAGATTCTCGGCGGCGGCGGCGAGCCGCGCGTAGAGGCCCGAGATGGCGCGGCGGTACGGCTCGTCGCGCCGGTACGCGGAGCTCTCGCCCGAAGCCGCGGCGAGCGCCTCGACCTCGGCCGGCGCGGCGCGGATCCGGGCGGAGAGCGCGAGCTCCTTATAGAGCCGGGCGACTTCCTCGAGATAGTGCGTGAGGACGAGCCCCGCCTGCTGCGCCAGCGCGCCGCGCATGACCGCGGCGTTCACATAGGGATTGCCGTCGCGGTCGCCGCCGATCCAGGTGCCCACCGTCAGGAAAGGCGCGAGGCGCGGCGCGGCCGGGAGATCAAGGCGCTCCTTCAGGACGTGCTCGAACTCGGCGTAGAGCCGCGGCAACTCGTCGAGGAAGGTGAGGCGAAAGTACGCAAGCCCGTTCGCGATTTCGTCCGCAACCTCGAGCCGCGTGCCGCGCAGCATCGCCGTGAGCCACAGCCGGAGGATTTCGGCGTGCAACGCCTCGGTTCTGCCGACGGAATCGTCCTTGGACAGGAGGCGCGCGATTTCGCGCTCGCAGTCGAGGATGCTCTGGCGCTGCACCTCGGTGGGATGCGCGGTGAGCACCGGCGCGACGCGCGCGCGGGCGAACCATGCGAGGAGCGCGGGCGCCTCGACGCCGGCGTCGCGCGCGCGGTCGAGCGCGTAGGAGAAGCTGCCCGCGCGCGGCGGCGAGCCGGCCGCGGCGTGCGCGCGGCGCCGGCGGTGCTGCTGCTCGTCCTCGGCGATGTTGAGGAGATGCGAGAAGTAGCTGAAGGCGCGAACGAGGTGCAGGGTCTGCTCCAGGTTGAGCGCATTCAGCTCGCGCTCGAGCTCGGTGCGGCCGCTGCTCTCCCCCAGGTCCTCCCTGCGGAAGCGCACCGCGGTCTGCCGGATGCGCTCGATGCGCGCCAGCGCCTCCTCGCCCACCTGCTCGCGGATCACTTCGCCGAGGAGCCGCCCGAGGAGCCGGCGGTCCTCGCGGAGCAGCAGTTCCTTTTCTTCCACGAGCGGCAGCGTATCATCCGCCCGCATGGGAAAACTCCTCGTCGTCATCGCGATCATCGCGGCCGTCGCGTTCGCGTGGCACAAAGGCTGGATCGGCGAATGGATCGGCTCGGCGGTCGACAGCGGCATCGAAAACACGAGGCGCATCCAGCGCGACGCGACCAAGGTGCGGCCCGCGGACCCGGGCGCGCCGGAGGAAAAAAAGTAGTAGGATCGTCCGGCGAGGATAGGAGGTTCAACCATGTGTTACGACTACGAGCTCGAGTACCTGGTGCGCCGCGCCGAGGAAGCCCGCAAGGAACCGAAGCAAGCCGCTGAAAAACCCAAGCCCGCCGCGCCTGCCGAAGTTCCGCAATCCGGCAGTCAAGAAGAACCGGTTCCGGTCTGAAAATCCAGGAGCGCCTGCGCGCCCTTCCCGCGGGCGCGCTGCGCGAGCTGCGCCGCGGGATCGAGAAGGAGAGCCTGCGCGTGCGGCCCGACGGGTCGCTTGCGCTCACGCCGCACCCGGCGCGCCTCGGCTCGGCGCTCACCCATCCGCACATCACCACCGATTTCAGCGAGAGCCAGCTCGAGCTGATCACGGGCGTCCATCCCGACGCCGACGCGTGCCTGCAGGAGCTGACCGAGATCCACCAGGTCGTCATCCGCGCGATCGGCGACGAGCGCTTGTGGGCCTCCAGCATGCCCTGCAACCTGCCCGCCGACGAGGCGATCCCGATCGGGCGCTACGGCACCTCGAACGTCGGCCGCGCGAAGACCGTGTACCGCACCGGCCTCTCGTACCGCTACGGCCGGCGCATGCAGGCGATCTCGGGCATCCACTACAACTTCTCCCTGCCCGGCATCGGCAGCGACGGCTACTTCGCGCTGATCCGCAACTTCCGTCGGCTATCGTGGCTGCCGCTTTATCTGTTCGGCGCGTCGCCCGCGGTCTGCTCCAGCTTCGTCGAAGGCCGCGCGCACCAGCTGCAGGACCTCTCTCCCGGCACGCACTACCTCCCCCACGCGACGTCGCTGCGCATGGGACGCCTCGGCTACCAGAGCGACGCGCAGGCGAGCCTGACCGTGAGCTACAACAATCTCACGAGCTATGCCGCCTCGCTGCACGAGGCGCTGACCAAGCCGTACCCGCCCTACGAGAAGATCGGCGTGCGGGACGGTGACGCTTATCGGCAGCTCTCGACGAGCCTGCTGCAGATCGAGAACGAGTTCTACAGCCCGATCCGGCCCAAGCGCCGCATCAAGCCCGGCGAGCGGCCGCTGCATGCGTTGCGCGAGCGCGGCGTCGAGTACGTCGAGGTCCGCCTGATGGACCTCGACCCGTTCAACCCGGTCGGCATCAACGCGCAGACCATGCGCTTCCTCGACATCCTGCTGCTCTACTGCCTGCTCGAGGAAAGCCCGCCCGATTCCCCGCAGGAGCTCAAGGCGATCGCGCGCAACAAGCTGCGCGGCGCGCAGGAGGGCCGCAAGCCCGGCCTGATGCTCGAGCGCCGCGGCGCGCAGGTCCTGCTCACCGACTGGGGGAAAGAAGTCGTGGCGGCCTGCGAGCCGATCGCGGCTACTCTCGACGAAGCGCGCGGCGGTACCGCCTACAGAGATGCTTTGGAAGCCGCCTTTTCAGCCTTGAAAGATTCCGAGACCGTGCCCTCGGCGCGCGTTCTCCACGCCATGGCGCGCAATCATGCCAATTCCTTCGTCCGGTTCACGCTTGCCGAGTCGCTCTCGCACCGCGGCACGCTGCTCGGCATTCCGTTGAAGCCCGAGGTCGAGGAGCGCTTCGCGCGCCTCGCCAGCGAGTCGACCCAGAAGCAGAGGAAGATCGAGGCGTTGGACCGCGTGGACTTCGAGACCTACCGGCAGCGCTACCTCAACCCCGAGTTGCTTCGCGCGGAAGCTTTAGAAAAATAGATCGTAATTCGGGGTCAGGGCCCGAATTCAGTTTTCACGTACGTAAAAACGAATTCGGGCCCTGACCCCGAATTACGCTTACTTGCCGCCGGCGTACGCAGTGCCCTTGCCGTCGGGCGCCCACACCAGGTCGGCGTCGACCGCGTAGAGGGTGCACGGCTCCTTGGCGTTGGTGCGGCACTCGCGCACCGCAACGTCCGCGGCGTCGGGCAGGCCGCCGGCGAAGCCGCAGCGGCCGTCGCCGCTCACGGCGTAGGCACGCGGCCCGGGCGACTCGAGGAATGCGCGGTAGAGGTTGCGGCACGCGTCGGTGCGCACGTGCGGCAGGCGCTCGACCGCCTGGAGCGGCTGCGCCGCATCGAGGCGCTCGAACGGGACATTGTGCTTGCCGAGGAACTGCTCGACCGCGGGCAGCCAGTAGCGCACGCCGAGCGTCTCGCTGAAGATGTAGTGGCCGTCGCGGCCGAACGCCGGCTGCAGCACGTACTCGGCGCGCGCGCCGCTCGCCGCGAAGCGCTCGTACCAGTGGCGCGAGGTCTGCGCGTTGAAGTAGAGGTCGTTCTCGGCATAGTGCAGCAGCACCGGCGCCTTGACGTTCTTGCCGACCGACTCGAGCAGCCGGGCGACCGGCTCGACCGCGCACGGCACGCCGGGCCTGAAGTCGGGATTGCCGCCGCGCCCGGCGGCGAAGCTGAGCACGGCGACCAGTCCCTGGGGATTGCGCGTGCCCGCCGCGTACATCGACACGATGCCGCCCGCCGACTGGCCGGCGAGGATCATGCGGTTCCCGTCGACGTAGGGCCGCGCGCGCGCGTACTCGTAGGCCGCCATCACGTCTTCGGCCGCGGCCTGCTCGCCCTTGCGGTAGTCCGGGTTGGCGCAGGTGCCGGGGTCCTCGGCGAAATCGCCGCCGGTCGCGCCGAACCCGCGGCGCAGCGGCAGCACCACCACATAGCCGCGCCGCGCGAACACCGCGGCGGAATGGATCAGGAGCTCGGCCGATTCGCTCGCGCGCCCGCTCGCGGAGCCGGGCGTGCCGTGATTGAGGATGACGGCGCCGAAGGGACCCGCGCCCTCGGGCCTGAGGATCGTCGCGGCGATGGAGTAGCGGCCGGCGGGGATGCGGATTTCTTCCTGGACCAGGCGCGGGCCGAAAGTGCCCTCATCCGCCAGAGCTGCACCGGCAATGAAGGCGAACAGCCAGGCGAACACCTTCAGAATCTCTCCCCCCTTGCGCACTGTCGCTCCCCCCGCACTGGTGATTTCGACTACGAACTATAGCGACTAATTACTACGGGGTGTAGCGGAAATTTGTAGTCGTTCTGTAGAGCGAAAACCCGCGTGAAAAATGTCACCCCGGCGCGACAATGAAAGTCCACGGTGACAGCGAATTTACGCGGGCTGCTGGCCAGAGGAGGAACGCTCGTCGCTCCGGGCGCGAGCGATGCGCTTTCCGCGCGCCTGATCGAGGCGCACGGCTACGAATGCGTCTACGTCGGAAGCTACGCCACCGCGGCGAGCCGCTTCGCCCTCCCGGACACGGGGCTCTTGTCGTTGGAACAGCTAGCCGCGCACGCGAAGACGATCGCGGACGCGGTGCGCATCCCGGTGATTGCCGATGCGGAAGGCTTCGATAACGCCGTCCCCGCCTTCGAGGCGGCCGGCGTGGCGGCGATCCACATCGAGGACCACACCGGCGCCGGCAAGCACACGAATGCTCCTCAGCAACTTCATCCACGAGAAGAGGCTGCTGAACGCATTCGCCAGGCGGTCGCGGCGCGCCGCAACCCGGACTTCCTGATCGTCGCGCGCTCGGATGCCTTCTGGGTGCACCGCGACCTCGACGACTGCATCGCGCGCCTCGAGCTCTACGCCAAGGCCGGCGCCGACATGGTGTTCCCGACGATGGTGGGACCGGGCGACCTGGCCGAGGTCCGTCGCCGGGTCGCAAGACCGCTGATGATCGTCAACAACCCCGAAGAACAGCATGAGGGCGCGGCGATCGTCCTCTACTACGCCTTCTCGATCACCCGGCAGTTCGCCGCCCTGCAGCAGGCGTTGCGCTCGGGCGAGCTCGCGAGCGACACCGCGCCGCTGGAGGACTTTCTCGGCTATAAAGACGGCCCAGGGAGGGACCGATGAAGAGAATTGCCACCGTAGTTTTGCTGCTCGCTTCCACGGTTGCATTTGCCCAGTACCCAAACAAACCCATTCGCTTCATCGTCGGCTTCCCGCCGGGCGGCTCGGCCGATCCCACCACGCGCATCATCGGCGCCGCGCTGCAGGAGCAGCTGGGCCAGCCGGTAGTGGTCGAGAACCGGCCCGGCGCCGACAGCGCGATCGCCGCGGAGCAGGTGACGCGGCTGCCCGCCGACGGCTATACCATTTTCTTCGCTTCGAACAGCGCGATGACCGCCGCGGTGGCGCTGCGGAAGGCACCCACCTACGACCCGCTCAAGGACTTCACCCCGGTGTCGATGGTCGGGCGCGCGACGGTGTTCTTCTACGTGCATCCGTCGGTGCCGGCGAGGACGCTGAAGGAATTCGTCGAGCACGCGAAAGCGAACCCCGGCAAGCTCGTCTACGGCACAGGGAACCCGCTCTCGATCCTCTACGGCCAGCAGCTCATGAACGCGACCGGCGTCCAGATGCTGCACGTACCGTACAAGGGCGAAGGGCCGCTCATGCCGGACATGATCGCCGGACGCGTGCACTCGAGCTTCCTCAGCCAGGGCGCGGCGATCGGGAACGCGAAGGAAGGAAAGCTGCGCGCCCTCGCGGTGCTGCTCGACAAGCGAAGCGCGCTGCTACCCGACGTGCCGACGATCGACGAGGCCGGCGTGCCGCAGGTCACGGTGCGGCAATGGGCCGGCGTCTACGGCCCGCCGAAGATGCCGCGCGAGATCGTCGAGCGCCTGAACAAGGAAGTGAACGCGGCGCTCAAGCGCCCCGACGTGCTCGAGAAGCTGCAGAGCTACGGCTACGCCGCCGAGGGCTCGACCCCCGAGCGCCTGCTCGAGATCAACCGCGCCGATCTCGAGCTCTGGCGGAAGCTCGTGAAGGAGGCGGGAATACCGCTGGAGTGAGCGTCCCGGGCAGGTAGAGCGGGTGGGCGGGGTGGCCGCCGCCGTTGAGCTTCAGCAGATGAACCTTGAGGCGGTTGCGGAAGAGCATCCTCAGCACTTCCGCCCCGCGGTCCCTATGCTCGCCGTGGTTCCCCCACGCGCACACTACAAGCTTCGCTTCCTTCGCCGCTTTCACAATCGCCGCGTCGTTCCCTCGTCCTACAGGATTTTTTACAAGCCTTAGAAGTGCAGGATCTGTGGAGCGCCAAGCGAAGATGTTGGTGATCAGCACGGCGCCGAATCCCCAGCGCTCGGCGTAGTGGCGTGCTCGCGTGCACGTAGGGTCGAGCTTGAACTCGTCCGCGGTGCTCGGGTTGAGCATCAGGAAGTTCGCCAGAGGCTTCGACTCGTCCCAGCAGCGCCACAGGAGGTAGCGCCAGCGCCGGCACGCGGAGAACGTGGCGCCGGCCGGGCTCATTTCTTTTTCTTCAGCAGCTCGCTCAGGCCTGCGAGCGGCCGATGCTTCGCCGGCTTGGGGCCGCCATCGGGCTCCGATCCGGATTTGTGGTCCTCGAAGCGCGCGTGCTCGTTCTCGTGGCAGTAGACGCACAGCAGCTCCCAGTTCGAGCCGTCGGGCGGGTTGTTGTGGTGGTCGCCGTCCTTGTGATGAACCGTGAGCTCGCGCAGCCGCTTGCCCTCGAACTCGCGCGCGCAGCGCGCGCAGACGTGCGGCAGGAGTTTCAGCGCCTGGGTGCGGTAGTCCACCTCCATTCCGCGATTATCTCCTCGTGCGAACCGCGAATTAAGTTACCGCGCGCGCTTCTCTTACGCACCTGACTTCCCTCGCCGCGGAGCGCATTCTCTGCGCCGAACAAACGAACCGGTCGGCGGCGCGGCGCAGACGAAGCCCCCGGGGAAGGTGCGAGGCTGCAGTGCCGTTCACAGGGCATAGCGCGCGCGCCGGGCGACGCCGCCGTCGCCGCCGACCGGTTGCAGTTGGGGGTCAGGACCCTTTTTTCGGCGGTGCGACGCGTAGCTCCGAAAAAAGGGTCCTGACCCTTTATTTCGGATGCGCAGATAAAAAGCGACGTGAATAAGTCACAAAGTGTGTACGTCTTGCTCACCTGACTTCGCCGCCTGCGGCGCGCACTCTCGGGCACACAAGGGCGGCAGGCCAGCAATGCGGGGGAAGCAGCGGCCGCCCGCCGGCATCCGGGGGGATACAAGCCGGCGATGGAGAAACACATAGCGGGCGCTACTTCCTGAGCGCCCGTAGCAGCCCGCCCGCGACCTCGGGATCAGGTCGCCCGGCGGGCTGATTTTTTTCTAGGACCACATCCCGCGCAGCCGCGCGGCGACGTCCACCTTGGTGGCGGCCGGAGCCGTTTCCTCGGGCCGGGCAGCTTCTCCCCACGCCACCGGTTCCATGCACGCCAGCACCGCCTTCGTCATGAAGCGGCTCTTCGCGCCGTACACGTGCCGGTCTCCCATGCGCGACTGGCTCGCCACGTAGTACTTGAGCGGCGCGAGGACGTGGAGCTCGCTCTTCGCGCGCGTCATCGCCACGTAGAGCAGGCGCCGCTCCTCGTCGATCAGCTCGGGCCGGCCGGTGGAGAACTCGGACGGGAAGTTGCCGTCAGCCACGTTCAGGATATGCACCGCCTCCCACTCCTGACCTTTCGCCGAGTGCACCGTCGAGAGCACGAGGTAGTCTTCATCGAGGTAGGGCTCGCCCGAGAGGTCGCTCGTCGCGCTCGGCGGATCGAGGGCCATTTCCGTGAGGAATACCGATCTTTCAGCAAACTGAGTTGAAATCTTTTCGAGCTGAAGCAGGTCTCCCGCCCTCACCTGGGCCGCGTCGTACAGGCGCTCGAGGTGCGGCAGGTACCACTCGCGCACGCGCTGCACCTGCCCTTCCCACGGCGAATCGGCAAGCGAGGTCATGAGGGTATCGGTTTCATTGCTTCCTGTTCTCAGGGAGCTCCATGAAAACCCCCCGGCCTCGAAGCGCGTGAAGACGCGCGCCGCGCCAGCCGGGCCGACGCCGGGCAGGAGCTGCAGCGCGCGAAACGCCGCGACGCGGTTGCGCGGGTTGTCCGCCCAGCGCAGCACCGCGAGCAGGTCCTTCACGTGCGCCGCCTCGAGGAACTTGAGCCCGCCGTACTTCACGTAGGGGATGTTGCGCCTCACCAGCTCCAGCTCGAGCAGGTCCGAGTGGTGCGAGGCGCGGAACAGCACCGCCTGGTTCCTCAGCAGCACCCCGCGCTCGCGCGCCTCGAGCACGCGCGTCACCACGTACTGCGCCTGCCCCTCGTCGTCCGCCACCGTCACGTAGCGCGGCTTCGCGCCCAGCTTCGTCTTGGAATAGAGGCTTTTCCCGATCAACGCGTTCGCCGCGTCGAGGATCTGCTGGGTCGAGCGGTAGTTCTCTTCCAGGGGAACGACCGCGGCATTGAACTGCTTCTCGAAGCCCCGGATGTTCTCGACGGTGGCCGCCCTGAACGAATAGATCGCCTGCGCCTCGTCGCCCACCACCGTCACGCCCTCGCCCGACGGCTTGAGCCTCTGCAGGATCTCCGCCTGCAGAACGTTGGTGTCCTGGTATTCGTCGACCAGCACGTGGTCGAAGCGCGCGCCGATCTCGGCCGCGACCGCTTGGTCCTGCATCATCGCGTGCCAGTAGAGGAGAAGATCGTCGTAATCCAGCGCTTGGTTGTTGATCTTTCTATCGACATAAGAACCAAACAATCGGTTTAGCTCGCCCTCCCATTCCGCGCACCACGGGAACATGAGCGCGAGCGTCTCGGCGAGCGGCCGCTGGGTGTTGACGCGGTGCGAGTAGATGGCGAGGCAGGTGTCCTTGCGCGGGAAGCGTTTCGAGGATGCCTGTATTTCTACCTTTCCTAGGCCGCGATCGTGGCGCACCACGTCCATCAGGTCCGCCGCGTCGCCGCGGTCGAGCACGCTGAAGCTCTCGGCCAAACCCAGTCTTTTGCAGAATTTTCTGATCAATCGATTGGCGACAGAGTGGAACGTCCCCGACCAGGGCAGCCGCACGTCGCTTCTTACACTGGCCACGATGCGGCTCGCGCGGCGCGTCATCTCGAGCGCGGCCCTGCGCGTAAAGGTCAACAACAGGATTTTTTCTGGAGAAGAACCTTGAAGGACGAGGTGCGCCACCCGGTGCGCGAGGGTGTTGGTCTTGCCGGTTCCGGCGCCCGCGACGATGAGGAGCGGCGCGGTCCCGGCGCACGCTGCCTCGCGCTGCCTGGGGTTCAGCTTCTCGAACGCCGCCGCCGTCATCGGGCCGGACGCCATCGGCTTACTATAGGCCAGGACTGTATGTATGACCAGTACATGCTGGAAGCCCGTACAATAGCGATCCATTCCCGAAAGGCGGTTCCATGCAGCAACCCTACGATTTCATCCCCAGCGGCCTGATCAAGGAAGATCTCGTCGTCGGCAAGGGCGCGTGCGCCGAAGCCGGAAACGACGTGGTGGTGCACTACGTCGGCTGGATGCAGGGCGGCAAGCAGTTCGACTCGAGCCGCGCGCGCCGCGATCCGCTCGACCTCGCCCTCGGCGCGGGGGACGTGATCCGCGGCTGGGACGAAGGCATCCCCGGCATGCGCGTCGGCGGCACGCGGCGTCTCACCATCCCGCCCGCGCTCGCCTACGGCTCGCACGGCCTCGCCGGCATCATCCCGCCCGAGGCCACCCTGGTGTTCGAAGTGGAGCTGCTCGAGGTCTGCTGATTCGCGACCGCAACTCCTCGAGGGACGAGCTGGTCGCCGAGTGGCTGCGGCAGCGCGGCGCGCGCTTCTGGGCGCGCTGGGACACGATGTCGCAGCGCCATCCGGGCAATCCGCGCAAGCGGCTGAACAGCGCGTTCACGCTCCTCTCCAGGCACGTCACCGACCCGGCGGCGCTCGGCTGCGGCATGGCCAATGCCGTGGCAATGGCCGGGAACGATCGACCCGCGCGCCAGGCGATCGAGGCGCACAAGGCGAAGCTGCACGCCAAGCTCGCCGAGCTCTGCTCGAGGAGCGGCGCGAGCGAGCCCGAGCTCCTTGCCGAGCAGCTCTTCATGCTCATCGAAGGCGCGCAGGCGACCCTGATCCTCGGCGTCCAGGCGCCCCCGCGCAACGTCGGGCCCGCCGCCGCTTCGCTCATCGACTCGCGCCTGGGCACGGCGGTGCCCTCGTAATCTTTCACCAATTGGAAGCAGCTCAATGAGACATACCTCGATGCATCGCCGCAACCGCATCCGCCTGCAGAAAATCGCCAACAAGCTGCGGCAGGAGGCCAAGCAGCGCAAGAAGGCCGGGCAGAAGAGGGCGCCCGCGAAGGCCGCGTAGCAAAGCCCAGCAGAAAAAAAAGAAGCCGTCCGAAGACGGCCTCTTAGGGGTGAGCCACTACCCAAGGGAGGGAGGGTGAGTGGCTCGGGGGGGGAAGCCACACTCTAGGACCCCGGCCCCGCCCTGTCTGTCGCACGCGCCTGCTTTTTGCTGTCACGGGAACGCGACAGGGTAACCCCTACGGGGGTCAGGGTGTGGCTTAGAGCTGGTGGGGTCAGAGCCCTGAATTTGCTAAGGGCTGACCCCCGAATTTGTCTCGCTATCCAACGTCCACCGGCTGTTTTAGTCTTCAGCCATGCCCATCGTCCCGAACCACGCCCTCCGCCAGCTCCGCGCCGGCAAGCTCGCCATCGGCCTCGGCGTCAACCAGGCGCGCACCGTCGGCATCGCCACCATGGCCAAGACCGCCGGCTTCGACTGGCTGTTCATCGACGGCGAGCACGGCTCGCTCGACGCCGACACCGCCGCGCAGATCTCCACCGCCGCGCTCGCCGCCGGCGTCTCGCCCATCGTGCGCGTCGCCGGCCTGGAGCACTGGCATGCGTCGCGCCTCCTGGACAATGGCGCGCAAGGAATAGTTTTTCCTCATATAGACACAAGAGAACAAGCCCAACGTGCGGCCGATCACTGCCGCTATCCTCCCGTCGGCAAGCGCTCCATGGGCGGCGCGCTGGCGCAGCTCGGCTTCGCCTCCGTGCCCGTGGGCGAGGCGTCGCGGCTCGTCAACGAAGAGACCCTGGTCGTGGTGATGATCGAATCGCCGCAGGGCGTCATGAACGCCGACGAGATCGCCGCCGTGAAGGGTGTCGACGCCCTTCTCATCGGCACCAACGACCTGTGCTTCGAGATGGGCATCCCGGGCCAGTTCAACGACCCGAAGGTGAAGGACGCCTACACGAGAGTGATCGCGGCCTGCCGCAAGCACGGCAAGTTCCCCGGCATGGGCGGCCTGTACACGGCCGAGCTCCTCGAGCGGCACATCGGCATGGGCGTGCAGCTCATCCTGAGTGGCTCCGATTTTTCACTTTTGATGCAGGCCGCGACCGCCCGCGCCGCCCTGGTCCGCGGTTTTGAAAAGAAGTAACCCCGCCAGCTCCTCCTCCTGCAGCAGGCGAATCCCCTTCTTCGCCGCGAGCTCCCGGGCGTTGTCGCTGACCTCGCCCACGGCGACGTAGATCCGCTTGTGCGCGCCGCTCTCGCTCGTCGCGGCGTCGAACTCGCGCAGCGGCTCGATGCCGGTGCGCGCCGCCTTCCAGCGCCTGCAGCCCACCACGGTCACCAACCCCTTCTGCGTCAGCGCCAGGTCCGCCGCGCCCTCGCCGCGCCGGGCGGCGTAGCCCTGGCGCCTGAACCCTTCCTCGAGCGCCGCGCGGAAAGCGTCCGCTGAAAGCGCGCGGGCGCGCGCCAGCGTGGCGGCGATACGCTTCGGCCCCGGTCTCTTCAGCTGCCGCCAGCCCGCCACCGCCGCGATCACCGCGAACGGCAGCCCGCCGAACAGCGCGAACTCGAGCGGCAGGAACATCCGCAGCACCGCCGCCAGGCCGATCGCCACCGCCAGGCTCACCCACCACGGCGAGCGCAGCAGCACCGCGAACAGCGAGTTCTGGTTCATCTCCAGCTTCAAGCGATCCATTCTAGACCCGGCGCGCAATACCGAAACAGACCTGAAACCATAAGCAACAGGACAGACATCTCCCGCAGCGCGCGCGCTGGAATACTCGCGCGCACTAGCCAAAGGAGGAAACACCATGCGACACGCCGCAACCGCAGCCCTCGCCGCCGTGCTGCTCGCCACAGCCGCCGTCGAAGCGTTGGCCGACCCCGTCATCGACTGGAACGTCCGCGCGAACGAAGTCGTCGTCGAGTCGAAGATCGGCACGCCGCCCGCGATGCGCGTGATGGCGATCGTCCAGGCGGCGGTGCTCGAAGCCGTGCAGAACGCAGCGCCGGGCCCGTACGTCGACGCCGCCGTGGCGGCGGCGAACCGCGCCGCGCTCTCGAAGCTCCTGCCGGCGCAGCAGGCGATGATCGACCGCGCCTACCAGGCCGCGCTCGCCGCGATTCCCGAGATCTCCGCCAAGTACGCCGGCATCGAAGCCGGCGAGCGCGCCGCGGCCGCCGTGCTCGCCGCGCGCGCCGACGACAGCGCCGCTCAGCCTGCGCCCTATCGCCCGCACGCCGCTGCGGGGGCCTACGTGCCGACCGCTGCGCCCGCCGTGCCCCATTGGGCCATGCGCAAGCCCTGGCTGATGGCGAGCGCGTCGCAGTTCCGCCCGGGACCGCCGCCCGCCCTCGGGTCGAAAACGTGGGCGCGCGACTACAACGAGGTGAAGCTCCTCGGCGCGAGGAACAGCGCCGCGCGCACCGCCGAGCAGACCGAGATCGCGCAGTTCTGGGAGTACTCGCTGCCGCCGATCTACCACGGCGTGATGCGCTCCGTCGCCGCCATGCCCCGCCGCAACGCCGTGCAGAACGCGCGGCTCTTCGCCGCCGCGACGCAGGCGCTGGACGACGCGCTGATCGCCGTGTTCGACGCCAAGTACCAATACAACTTCTGGCGCCCGATCACCGCCGTGCGCAACGGCGATATAGACGGCAACCCCGCCACCGAGCGCGACGCCGCGTGGACCCCGCTCCACGACGCGCCGATGCACCCGGAGTACCCGAGCGCCCACGCCATCCTCGCCGGCGCCCTGGGCGCGGTGCTCGACGCCGAGCTCGGCCCCCTCGACGCGCCCGTCCTCAGCACCTCGAGCCCCAGCGCGAAGAACATCACCCGCCGCTGGACCAGCATCGGCGCCTTCGTGCAGGAAGTGTCCGACGCGCGCGTCTACGAGGGCATCCACTTCCGCACCGCCGTCGAGGCGGGCACGGCTATGGGCCGCCAGATCGGCACCCTCGCCGCGCAAAAGCACTTCGCTTGGGGTCAGGGCTCCGAATCTGGTCTAGCTACGCGGTAGGAGGTTTAGGGCCCTGACCCCGAATCTGTCGGCGGCATCCGCAGGGGTCACCACCACGCCCACTTCGCGCTATTGCGGTGCCTGGCATTCATCACCGGGTCGTAGCCGGGGTCGGAGAGCCAACGCAGCAATTCGCGCGCATTGGACGTGCGCAGGCGCCGCTTGAAAATGCGGCGGAACCAATGCGGCACGCCCCTTTCATGGTGACTGGCATCGGAGTGAAACCGCGCGATCACGCGGCGGCCTTCCGGCGAGCGGCGATCGATCAGAAAATGCCTGAGGCAGCCGGACTCGAGTACCGACTCGTGCAGCACCCAGCGGTACTCGTGGCGCTCGCCGCGGCGGCGGTAAGTGCGTGACATGACATAGCTCCTGGTTGGAGGTAACTACGTCATGCCGTTCTCCTTTCACTTCTAAGGAAGACCGAGTCCGGAAGCATGTGAGGTCTGGCGGCTCAGCCTCCGATCGGCAGCGGGCGCACTCGGATTCTTGTTTCCTCGAAGACGACCACTGCTCCCTTCTCGAGGGCCTCCGAAATCGATCCCAAGTTGGCAAGCAGCAACGCGAGCTGCCTGTCTGGGCGCCGCTCGGTTCCGCCGCGGAACAGGACCACCGAAGGCTTCGCCGTCGGGCGAAGCGCGAGCAGTGCTCCGAAGTCGGTATCGGCCGACACGATGACTCGGCCCTCGTTTTCGGCGCGCGCGAAGACCGCCGGATCGCCTGCGTCCTGCATTTGGTAGTCGCGGACGTGCGCGGCGTCGTGGCCCGAGCGCCGCAACCCTTCCGCCACGTCGGGCGAGAGGGCGTTGTCCACCAGGAACTTCACGGCGCCGTTAGCGGCAGCTCGCGTTCCCTTACCGCCTCAGCGGCGTACTTCAGCGCCTCCCGGATGTCGGCGGACTCGAGGTCGGGATAGGCCTTCAGGATCTCTGCCTCGGTCATGCCGTCGGCAACCATCCCGACCACCGTGGCCACCGGAATACGTAGTGCCCGGATACAGGGGACTCCGCCCAATTGAGCCGGGTTGGCGGTGATGCGAGTGAACTTCATGCCCGCCATTCTACCCGCGCGCCGCCACCTGCCTCCTGGGGTCGGGGCCCGAATCTGGTCCAGCTTGCGTCAGCAGGTTTAGGGCCCTGACCCCGAATTTGTTGGGGCGCGGAGGGCTAGAATCGAAAGAATCATGACCACCCTCACTGCTACCCAATACGACCCCAAAGCGCGGTACGAAACCGAAGTAAAGGAGATGGAGTATCGCCGCAGCGTGCGCGGCCGCCCCCTCGTGGCGCGCATCTACAAGCCGAAGGGCAGCGGGCCGTTCCCCATGCTCCTCGACCTGCACGGCGGCGCCTGGAACAACAAGGATCGCTTCGCCAACCAGACGATGGCGCGCGCAGTGGCGGCGAGCGGGGTGCTGGTCGCCTCGCTCGACATGACCCTCGCCCCCGAGGCGCCCTACCCGGCCTCGGTCCAGGACGCGAACTACGGCGTGCGCTGGCTGAAGTGGAAGGCGCCTGGCTTGCACGGCGACCCCTCGACCCTCGGCATCCTCGGCAGCTCCACCGGCGGCCACATGGGCGAGCTCGTCGGCATGAAGCCGCGCGACCCCAAGTACAGCGCGATCGCGCTCCCCGAGGCGCCGAAGCTCGACGCCAGCGTCGCCTACGTCGCCGCGCGCTCGCCGATCAGCGACCCGTTCGCGCGCTTCCAGCAGGCGGAGAAGATGAAGCGCGACGAAATGATCCAGAACACCAAGAAGTACTGGGTGCCTTGGGAGACCATCTACGAAGGCAACCCGCAGCAGATCCTCGACCGGCGCGAGAAAGTCTCCCTCCCGCCGCTCCTCATCATGCAAGGCGGTCTCGACGACAACGTCCTACCCGCGCTGCAGGAGAAGTTCGCCGCTTCCTACCGCGCCGCCGGCGGCGAGTGCCAGCTCGAGGTGTTCGAGGGCTGCGAGCACCTGTGGGTCGACAAGCCCGGGCCGATGACCGACAAGGCGCACGAGATGGTGAAGGCCTTCATCGCGCGCAACCTCGGCGCGCTGCGCCGCGCGGCCTGAATCGATTCGGCCCCGGGAGGGGGCCCAGTTCAGGCAACGAGGACTTTGAGCTGCTTGAGATCGGCCTTGGGCACTCGGCGCTTTAGATCGAGCACCTCGATGCCCACCACCTGCTTCTTGGCATTAAAGTCGAGCACGATGCCCGGCTTCACCTCCTCGGACTCGACGACTTTCGAGTCGTCCAGGCGCAGGTAAAGCGCATCCACCTTTTCGTCGTAGCGGATTCTCATGTCTTGCCTCGCCGCCGGCGGTCGAAGTAAACGGTCACGATGCGCGGTGGATGGACAGATGCATTGTAGACCACGCGCAAGACCCGGTCATCGCGCTCGGTAATGCGCCCCAGCGCATGCGTCAGCGCCGGGTCCGCGCGATCAGCTTCTGTTCGTTCCGGCTTGGTGAGCACACGCACTACCCAAGTAGTCTCGATGCCGCGCTCAGCCAGGACACCGGCGGCGTGCTCGCTGAGCCCATATCCCGGAACTTTCACCGCTCACTCAACGTCCGCTGATCCTTCAGGTTGACGCTATGCCGTTGCTAACCCTCGCTGACGCCGAGCTGCACTACGGCGACCTCCCGCTCCTCGACCGCGCCGCGCTCGCGGTCGAGGCCGGCGAGCGCATCGGCCTCATCGGCCGCAACGGCACCGGCAAGTCCTCGCTCCTCGGCATCCTCGCCGGCACGGTCGCGCTCGACGACGGCGAGCTGAAGAAGACCGACGGCCTGAGGATCGTGCGGGTCGAGCAAGAGCCCGGCGTCCCGCAAGCAACCGGCGTTGAGGCGCACAAGCTCGACAAGTTTCTTCATCTTTTCAAAGTCAACCAAACCGTTTCGGGCGGAGAGCTCAAGCGCGCCGCCCTCGCGCACGCCTTCGCGCAGGAGCCCGACCTGCTGCTGCTCGACGAGCCGACCAACCACCTCGACATCGACGGCATTTTGGTTTTGGAGCAATTACTTTTAAGAAGCCCAGCGGCGATCGTGGTCACCCACGACCGCGCCTTCCTCGACCGCGTCGCGACGCGCATCGTCGAGCTCGACCGCGGGCGGCTCCTGTCCTTTTCGGGAAATTTCTCTTCCTACGAGAAGACCAAGGCGGCGCAGCTCGCGGCCGAAGCCGTCACGCAGCGCAAGTTCGACAAGTTCTGGGCGCAGGAGGAGGCCTGGATCCGCAAGGGCATCGAGGCGCGCCGCACGCGCAACGAAGGCAGGGTCAGGCGCCTGGAGCGCCTGCGCGAGGAGCGCGCCGCGCGCCGCTCGCGCGTCGGCAACGTCAAGATCGCCATCGGCGCGGGCCAGAGGTCGGGCAAGCTCGTGTCCGAATTTTCAGGAGTAAACAAATCCTTCGGTGGAAAAGCCATCGTCAGCAACCTGGACCTCATCGTCTCGCGCGGCGACCGCCTCGGCCTGGTCGGCCCCAACGGCGCGGGCAAGACGACGCTCCTCAACCTGATCCTGGGCACGCTCGCGCCCGACTCCGGCCGCGTGCGCCTGGGGATCAATGTGCAGGTGGCGTACTTCGACCAGATGCGTGAAGTGCTGGACCCCGAAAAAACCGTCGCCGAGACCATCAGCCCCGGCGGAGACTGGGTCGACCTCCCAACAGGAATAGAGGCAGGCGGGGGAAAAGCGGCAGGCAGGAAGCACGTGATGAGCTACCTCGGCGACTTCCTGTTCCCGCCGCGCCGCGCCAACTCGAAGGTATCGATGCTCTCCGGCGGCGAGCGCAACCGCCTGCTGCTCGCGCGCCTCTTCGCCAAGCCCGCCAACGTGCTGGTCCTCGACGAGCCGACCAACGACCTGGACATCGAGTCCCTCGAGCTCCTCGAGGCCGCGCTGCAGGACTACGCCGGCACCATCCTGCTCGTCTCGCACGACCGCGCCTTCCTCGACAACGTCGTCACCCAGACTCTCGCAGCGGAAGGCGACGGCACGTGGAAGGAATACGCCGGCGGCTACAGCGACTACGTGCGCCACCTGCCTGCCCCCCTGACAAGGGGGGAAGCGAGCGCCTCTCGCGAGCGGGGGGTTTCGGCGAAGCCGCGTAGCAAACTCTCGTACAAGGAAACCCGCGAGCTCGCCGCCCTGCCCGCCGAAATCTCCGCGCTGGAAGCCGAGCAGAAACAGCTCTCGGAGAAAATGGCCGGGCCCGACTACTACCGCCAGGCGCCCGACGTGCTGCGCGCCGACCAGCAGCGCAGCGCCGCGATCGAGGCCCTGCTCCTGCAAAAGCTCGAGCGCTGGGAAGCGCTCGAAGCCAAGCCGCTTTGAGCCGCGCCTAGCCGGCGACGATGCCGGCGACGAACCTGACGAGCTCTTCCTCGACGCGCTGGCGGTCGACCTTCTCCAGCGCGTAGGTGCCTTTCGCGCCTTCGAGCGGCTTGCCGCTGTTGATCCACACCGTCTTGTTGTAGTGCCGGGTGCTGATCGAGAGCGCGCGCACCGGCTCGTCGCGCGAGGGCGCCTGCGTCCCGGAAGGCACGATGTGGATGGAGATCATAGCCTCGGTCACCTTCGCTCCGGGATCCACGGAGAACTCCTGCTCCGCGATGCTGACCTTGTGGCCGCGCTCCGCCAGGAGGGCGGCCGCGAGCTCGAACGACGGCCGGATGACGTTGCGCCGCAGCTCCGAGAACTGCGCGACGAACAACGCATCCTCGTCCTTGACCTTCTGCTCGCGCGCCAGCACCGCGCGGCGGCGCTCGTCGTACTGGTTGAGGAGCTTGCCGAGCTCGTCGCGCAGGTAGTCCGCCATCGCGGCATTCTAGACGCCCTTCGAAGGCCATTCCGCGGTTAGTATCGGGAATGCCGCCCAGAAACCTGCTCCTCTCGATCGCCCTCGGCGGGCTCGCCACGCTCGCGCATCCTTTTGCCTTCGCCGCGAGAGCCGCGTCTGCCACCGCGTCCTCGCTCGGCCGCACCGCCCGGCGATTCATCGGCTCGAGCGCCGCGCGCTCGAAGGTCGAAACCGCCCAATGGACTCCGGAGCTGCTGAAGCGGCTCGAGTGGCGGCGCTTCGAGGAGCTTTGCGCGGCCTATTTCGAGGCGCTCGGGTTCAGGGCGGACCTCGCGGGCGCCGGCGCCGACGGCGGCATCGCCATCAACCTGTACGAGCAGGGCTCCAAGAACGCCTCCATCATCGTGCAATGCAGGCCGTGGAACGCGCACCGCATCGGCATCAAGCCGGTCCGCGAGCTGCGCGGCGCGATGTCGTCGGGGCACGTCGGCGAAGGCGTGCTGGTGACCTCGGGCAAGTTCACCAAGGAAGCGCGCGACTTCGCCGGCAAGGAGGGGGTCAGCCTGATCGACGGCGCCGACCTGGTCGCCAAGCTCGCCGAGCTCGTGCCGGAAAAGGCGCTTGCGCTCTACAAGCTCGCGACCCAGGGCGACTTCCGGACGCCCACCTGCCCGTCCTGCGCCATCAAGATGACCTCGCGCAAGAGCACCGCGTACGGCCGGCCGTACTGGGGCTGCCGCAACTATCCCGCCTGCAAGCAAACCTTCTTCGAGGCTCTCTAGAGAAAAAGAAGCCGCCCGAAGGCGGCCTCTAGAAGTGAGCCATACCCAAGGGAGGGAGGGTGAATGGCTCAGGGGGACGACCATTGTGGAAGACGCGCCGGGCGCTGTCTGTCCATCATCTAGTGCATTTGGTATCGCCGGATCGCTACAGATAAGGCTCGCCACCGGGAGCGGACTAGCGTAGAGTGCGCCGCTCGCTGTTTTAGCCCCGCCTCCCTCTCGCAGTCCCGTCGAAAGATTTCCTTTCGGTCCGGCATAGCGGCTTTGGTCGGCGCCACCGAAGGAAATGCATGACCTTTTCGACGCTAGGCCTCGATTCGACCCTGCTGGATAACGTCACCCGCCTCGGCTATGTAGATCCGACGCCGGTGCAGCGCGAAGCGATTCCCGCGGTGCTGGCGGGCGGCGACCTGCTGGTCTCGTCGCAGACCGGCAGCGGCAAGACCGCCGCCTTCGTCCTTCCGGGGCTGCAGCGCCTGCGCACGCCGGCGACGCTCCCGGGCAAGGGCCCGCGCATGCTCGTCCTCACGCCGACTCGCGAGCTGGCGATGCAGGTGCAGAAAGCCACCCACGGCTACTGCTCCGGCCAGCGCCTCCTCACCGCCTGCCTGGTCGGCGGCATGCCGTTCAGCCGGCAGCTCGACCAGGTGAGAAAGCCGGTCGACATCGTCATCGCCACCCCCGGCCGCCTCAAGGACCACATGGACCGCGGCAGCGTGAGCTTGAGCCGCGTCGAGCTGCTGGTGCTCGACGAGGCGGACCGCATGCTCGAGATGGGCTTCCAGGAAGAGATCGACTCGATCATCGCGCGCGCGCCCAAGGAGCGGCAGACGCTCCTCTTCTCCGCGACGCTGCACGGCGTCGTCGGCCACCTCGCGAGCCGCGTCACGCGCAACGCGAAGCGCGTCGAGATCACGCGCAAGGAAGAGCCCAAGCTCGACATCACCCAGCACGCCCTCATCGCCGACAACGACGAGCACAAGAACCGCATGCTCGATTGCCTCCTGCGCGAGACCGACGTCGCGCAGGCGCTCGTCTTCACCGCCATGAAGCGCACCGCCGCCGACCTGACCACCTCGCTGGTGATCAAAGGCTTCACCGCCGGCGCCCTGCACGGCGACATGCACCAGAGCGACCGCACCCGCACCCTCAACCAGGTGCGCGACGGCCGGATGCGCGTCCTGGTGGCCACCGACGTCGCCGCTCGCGGCATCGACGTGCCGGGCATCAACCTGGTGGTGAACTACGACGCCCCGCGTCAAGTGCCAGACTACGTCCACCGCATCGGCCGCACCGGCCGCGCCGGGCGCGCCGGCATCGCCGTGACCTTCCTCGGCCACGCCGACCGCCACCTCGTGCGTCAGATCGAGCGCTTCACCGGCAACAAGGTGAGCCTGATGGAGATCGCGGGCCTCGAGCCGCGCACTCGCGGCGAGCGCAAGCCCGACCCGCGGCGCGGCGGCAGACCCGAGCAGCGGCCGCGGTACGGCAGATAGTTTTTCAGGGTTTTCGCTTCGAAAGAAACCGATCGAGCTGGTCCGCGAAGCGCTTGCGATCCGTATTGTCCAGCACCGCAGGCCCACCCGTCCGCTCCCCCGTCCCGCGCAGCTCGTCTAAATAGTTGCGCAGCGCCAGGCGCTCCTGGATGTTCTCTGGCGAATAGAACTCCCCGCGCGGATTGAGCGCGTGCCCGCCCTTGGCGATCACGTCGGACGCCAGCGGAATATCCGCAGTAATGACCAGATCCCCCGCCGCGAGCTCGCGCACGATGTGGCTGTCCGCGACATCGATGCCGCGCGGCACCTGCAAGGCTCGGATGTACGGCGACGGCGGCGTGCGCAGCAGCTTGTTTGCGACTAGTGTCATCGGGATCTTGAGCCGCTCCGCCGCGCGGTAGAGGATATCCTTGATGACCGCGGGACACGCGTCAGCGTCGACCCAGATGCGCATGTTGGGGTCAGGGCTCGAATTCTGTTTTTGCGTACGCGAAAACGAATTCGGGCCCTGACCCCGAATTTTCAGCGCTTACTCCAGGTTCCAGCTGCTCCGCGCCATCCCGATCACCTGGGCGTAGGCGAGCCCATAGACCTCCGGCAGCACGCCCGCTGCATCGAGCACGAGCGTGTACGACCAGTTGCAGCCGGCGTTATCGGGACGATCGAGCGGCGTCACGTCGACGACGCTCACGCTCTCGCATCCCTCGCAGCTTTGCATCAACGCCGTCACGCGCGCGAGGAGCTCGCTGCGCGGCAAGAGCTGGCGTTCGGGCTGCAGGCCGCCGACGCCGAGGGAAAAGATGTCGTCGGTGATCGTCGACTCGGAGTCTTCCATGGGTTCGCGATTTTATATCGAAGCGCTAGCCCGGCGTGTGCACGAAGGTGTACTTGCCGAGCGGCCTCTCGCCCCGGCCGTCCACCGCGAGCAGCCGCACCGTGAGCGTGTTCGCCGGCATCTCAAGTCATTCATCGCCCGCAACGTCGGACGGCTACGGCAAGCGGCCTAGGTGGATTGGAGCCGAGAGCGATTACCCGGGCAGTGGCGAGCACGTGCCATTCCGCCTGCAACGCTGGCGGAGCCCCATCCCGGATCCCGGCCGTACCGTTAGAGTGGGTGGCCATGAGAGCCACCGCCGCAATGCGCAAGCCCAAACAAATCCCGGAGCTCGAACGTGCGCGCGCGCTCGGCCTGGTAGGCACCGTCAAGGGCGGACCGCGCGATGTCGCGGAGCGCCATTCGGAGTATCTGAAGGCAAAGCTGCGCCGCGGTGCGCCGCGTACTCGTTGATACCGGCGCGCTGGTCGCACTTGTGCGCCCGCGACAAGCACCACGCAAGCGTTACGCAGTTCTTCGGCGAGTTCCTGTCGGGCGAGCTCATCACCACGATGCCCGTGCTCACCGAGGCGATGCAGCGCCCGCCCTGAGGTCAGACGCCTCGGGTGAAGGGCCCTGGGGTCAGACCCCCGTCTGTTCCTGCGGTCAGGCCGGGGAACAACAGTTCGGACAAGACTTACGCTATTCGCGAATGGCGAATAGCGAAACTCGGTAGCTTCCGGCGTCACACCCCGAATTTCGGTGGGGTCAGACCCCGAACTTCTGGGCTTATCGAGTCCGCTTGCCTCCGCGCCTGCGCACGCGGTATTCGGCGGCGGGCTCGCGGATCAGAAGCTCGCTCGGAATGCCGAGCTTCTCGTGAAGCGCGCGAACCATCGAAAGCGTGAGAGGCCGCTTGCGTGAAAGGATCTCCGACGCCCGGCTTTTCCCGCCGACGATCGCGGCGATGTCGGCCTGGCGCAGGCCCTGCTCCTCCATCCGGAAGACAATCGCATCGATCGGGTCAGGCTTGCGGAACTTGAAGCGCTCTCGCTCGTAGTCGTCGATGAGCTTTGCGAGGAGCTCGAGCCGTGCGCCGTCGTCGCTTTGCGGCGCCGGGTCGCCCTTCGCAAGGCGCCGCGCCTCTTCCACGTAGCGGCGATGCTGCTCGCCGGTCTTGATGATCCGCAGTTCCATGTCAGCGTCTCTTGTTGCGCTCGTCATACTCCCGGTGCGTGCCGATCCAATCGATCACGACGACGCCGGTCCGATAGGCAACGGTCACTTCCAGCCGGTACGCGTTGCCCTTCACATTGAAGATCACGACGCCCTCCGGCAGGAAGCTCGCGCTGGCGTAGCGCCGGCGAATGTCCTGCGGCGTGGTCCACGCCGCGCTCTCGACATCGGCCAGCCAGTTCTCGATCCAGCCGCGGGCATCGGTGTGCTTGCGGCAGAACCGCTCGAGCCGCTCGCGGTCGAGTACTTTCATCCATGCCTGGCGATTGGAGCCGCTAACTTAGCACGAAGTTCCCATTCTGGGAACCTCTCATTGGACCGCTCACGCGCGCAACACGCTGAACGCCCGGAACA
>Ga0105340_1000094_pt1 | contig 43069 bp, 39 predicted proteins | sample EasRivMeERMLT700_FD_89676 | JGI IMG/M metagenome (GOLD analysis project Ga0105340, IMG submission 89676) | Soil microbial communities from meander-bound floodplain in the East River, Colorado, USA - East River MetaG ERMLT700 | ecosystem: Environmental > Terrestrial > Soil > Floodplain | place...
CTAATCTCACCCTCTGTGGTCGCGCGGCACAAATCCTGCACTTCGATGCATCAACCCATGCAGCGAATGCGCCGGTTGCGAATCGCTTTGATTCTCGCGGTTGTTGACGTGCTCGTGGGGTGCGGTGGCCCATCGTCGCCGACGGCACCTTCCCCGCGGACCGTCGCCGCCGTCGCGCGCGTTGACGTGGACACGTCTGTCACCGGAGGACAAATCGCGCACGGCGTCGTTACATTGAGTGATGCTGCACCGGAGGGCGGCGTCACGATCAACCTGACCGCCAACAACGCTGCGGGTATCCCTCCGTCAACGCTCACAATTCCCGCGGGCGCAACCAGCGGTAGCTTTGAGATCGCGACGACCCGGGTCGCGACGACGACCGACGTCACGATCACGGCGAGGACCGGAGACGTTAGCCGAACCTCTCTGCTGCGGGTGAAGATCGATCCTGCGGCCCTGAAGCCTGCGGCGACGTACACCCTGGGATTTTCATCGTTGCGCGAGAACCGAGCGGCCTTCACCACGTACAGCGATTGGGGCTTCACCGTGTCCGTCGTCTCCGCCGACTGGATCGCGATCACGACGTACGGCAATCCTATACCGTTCGTCGAGTTCAATTCCGTTGCCGGGCAGACAACGACAGGCGAAATCCGAATTACCGCGGGGGGCGCACCGTTCTGGTTCAACTCCATCGATTTGTACTCGAGCACCACGAAGATTCCGTACGTCTTCGAGGGATCGCTGAGCTCCGATCCGGTCTTCACGGTCGTCAATGTTCTCGGCAATACATTCGGGAGCTTCGCGAGAACGCCGAACCCACGCCCGGACGCGGCGATCGATGTTCTCGTGATCAGACTCTCCAATCCTTCGGCGCCGTGTTGCAGCAATCCGATGGGCGTTGACAACATCGTGCTCAGTCGATGATCGGTACTTCCTCGAGAATCGGAGTCGTCGTCTTCGGCGTTCTGGCACTGGTCGCCGGCGGTTGCGGCACACCCACCGGGCCAAGCGCGATGCTTGCGCAAGTCGCGGTCGCACCATCGAGCGTGGTTGCGGGCATGGCGAGCGAAGCGACAGTGATGCTTAGCGGCCCCGCCCCCAGCGGAGGCGTTTCGGTGACGATTGCGAGCAGCGATGGCGCGGCGACGTTGCCACCCTCCATCACGATCAATGCGGGGACGACGAGCGCTTCATTTACCGTTCAGACGCGCGTAGTTGCCGCTGACACGAGTGCAACGATTACTGTCACTGTAGGGGCACAGACACGCGCAGCGACGTTGCGCATTATGGCGCCACTTGCCCGGCCGGCAACGCTCGACGCGATACTGATTGAACCAACTTTGCTGAGAGCTGGGCAGTCGGCGCGTGGAACGGTCCTCCTGACGTCCGCAGCGGCAGCGAGTGGATTCACCGTCAATCTCAAGAGCAGCAACTCCGTCGCGGGGGTCCCAGTGAGCGTATCAGTCCCGTCCGGAGCCGTCAGCGCCACGTTTAACGTGACAACCGCGGCAGTTGAACTCGATACCCAGTTGGAGATCACGGCGAGTGCCGGTGACGTCGCGCGGACGGTATCGCTCCGCGTCACGCCGTGAGATCCGACGTTACAGGTCGAGCCAGGTAGCGGGCAGATCCACCACAAATTTCCTACTACCGTCCGCCTTTAGGAAACAGGCGAACAATCTGGGTGCGAGCAGAGGCGGGGAACGGTTACACGGCGCGGGTCGATTCCAGGCCGTGTCCGTGAGGCCCCATCTCTCGTGTGCGCAACGCGAATGCGAACACGAACCCGAACAGACTGAGGAACATGAACATCCACAACATCGGCGTGTAGCCCGCGGGATTGTCCGCGCTCGCGCCGCTGGCGTCATTCAAGGCACCGGCGGCCAGATTGATCACGGTCAGCCCCATCGCCTGCACCATCGTCATCAGCCCATACGCGGTGCCCAGCCGATTCGACTCGACGAGGTACGGTACGGCCGGCCAGATCACGGCCGGCACCAGTGAGAATGCGATGCCGATCATGACGGTCGAGACCCAGAGGTTCAGGTTCGTGTACGCCAGGATCGGGAACACCGCCGCGAGCAGGACACACCCGAACGCCATGAACGCGGCGCGCCGGCCGACGCGATCCGCCATGAGTCCGAACAGCGGTGTGGCCACGATCGCGGCCAGGAACACGTAGCCGTTGAGGGCCCCGGCTTCCTGCAACGACACGCTGTGGGCGTGCTGAAAGTACTTGATCGCAAACGTGCTGCGGAACGGGAAGATGACGGAATAGAACGTCACGCACAGCCCGACCACGTACCAGAACGATCGATCGAAGCGCCACAGGTCGCTCCATACGAAGCGGTCCGATACTGAGGGCTGGGGCGTGTCGTAGTGGCGCGCGATACGGAGATCCATCACGTAGTACACAAGGCACGCGCACACCGCGACCAAGGACATACCGACGGCGAGCCACAACGGTGGCTGCCATCCCTGGTCGTACAACGGTTTGAACCAGGTGGTCGAATAGTCCGCGCTGTACGATCCCGCACGGGCGATGCTCAAGTTGACGCCGAATGCGAACCCCAGCTGCCGTCCAACGAACCACTGGCCGATGGCGACGGTAATCGCCACGATCATCGACTCGGCGCCGACGCCGAAGATCAGGCGGCCCGCGGCCATCACCGGGAACGACGGTGAGCTGGCGGTGACGACCGCGCCGACGAAGCAGATGAGGGCGAAGATGAGCGTGGAGAGACGCGTGCCAAACCGATCGACGATGACTCCGCCGATGAGCACCACGACGATGTTCGGCAGGCTGTAGATCGCGTTGAGGGTGCCGATCTGCGTGTCGCTGAAGCCGAGCAGCCGCTGCAGCGAGTCGGCCAGCGGCGCGATGGAATCGTAGACGTAGTAGTTGCCGAACATGGCGACGCTGATCGCAACGAGCACCGCCCACCGTATGCGGGCCGGTGGGGGATTCTTGAGGGCGAGGGCGGGGTTCGTGGACATGGCCGCGGGCCAGTCTATCCCACGACGCGCGGGCCATGATCCGGACTTCCCGTCGGCAAAAGGTAATGCGGCGAGGCCGAAGGCCGACGCCGACGTGGCCTCGGAATCGTCCATGTTTGGCGAGCCCGAAGGGCGAAGCCAAACAGCTCAGGATTCTGTTCTGGCTGGAGAGAGGAGGGTCCCGATCCGGGTCGATCGGGACCCTTCGAGAGTCACCGAGTGCCGACGATGTCGGTTCCGAAGTCTCCGTTGAAATCACGCCAGATGGTGTGGACGTGACCGACGCTGTTGCCCCGGTTCTGAGCGTATTCGATCAAGAACGTCGGCCCCTGAACGATATAGGCATGCGCCTGGCCGGGGTCTGTGCTGCCATCCCACTGGAAAGTAGTGTCGTCGAGCGCCGCGCCCTCGAGCAGACGGCGGCGGCGGTCGGCGGCCACGTCGGCCGGCATCCGGGTGAGATATTCCTCGACCAGCGCGACGAGCAGCGCCTTCTGCTTGGCGTTCATCTGTCGCGCCGGTAGTCCTGGTGAGCTCAGTGGCGTCACTCGTCGAGTATTAATCCCCGAAAGCATATCCGCGTCCCGCCTCTCGGTGCGGGAGAAGACGGTCATCCCTCTCTGCTTCGCGTCCAGCGACTGCACCAGAGCGCGGGCCTTGTCCTCTTCCGGCCCCAGGATGCGCCCGGCTAGCGCGGGCGGAATTTTCTGGGCCGCCGCCAGGGCGGTTCCTTCCAGCTTCGCAGCCGGCAGGTCGTTCGGCTGCGAGCCGAGGAACATGGGCGTCGTCGAAACCTGGTTGCCGTGGATCGTGAAGTGGGTGGAGATGTGATGGCCTTCGAAGGTCCATCCCCAGGGGTTCGTGGTCGAGGGCGTGCCGAAGATTCCCACATAGAAAAGATCCGGATGACGCAGGGCCTGACCTTCTGGCGTCTTCTGTTGCGCGCTGAGCACCGTTTCGCGGGCCCTGCTCGCCTCGATTCTCTGATAGCCACCGTCACCAACGCTGACTTTCAAGAGATTCAGTGCGACTTTCCTCTGCGCCTCGCTGAGGTCCCTGAGCACGACCCCGGCGCGAGGGCCCGGCGACTCCTGCCAGACGAACCGCTCCGCATCGTCGAAGCTGATCATCGCCTTGGTTTTCTGCTCGGGCGTGAGGGATGCGACGAACGCATTGGCGGCCTGGGTAATGGCGGCCGCAGATTTCGCCTGCGCAATGGCGTCGGTGGGCCTCAGAGCGATGGTCGCAACGACAGCCATAGCGGAAGCCAGCGCGACGAGTCTCGACGATCTCATACTCGACCTCCCAGCTACTTCACAGCGGATCTTCTTCCGCGATGACGAGTTGAAAAAGGGGTCAAATCGGGCCAAGTGTAGCGCTGTTGCCCCTAACAGGCACCATAACGCCTCTTCGGGCGACCGATATCTCAGTGCGGCTATGCGGCGGGCCCCTCAACATCCCGATCGCCGCCCGGCCGGCGCCCGGATCTAGAAGCGCATTCGGCAACGGCGATATGGCCGCCGACACGAGTGCCGCCTGCCGAGGACAGACGACCAGCATGCGGAGTCTGGGGGCCGCCGCGGCGCGTCTGAATCCGCTCGTGTCTACAGAAATCGGTGGAAATTGTCGAATTTACTAGTGGCACGTCAGTTGGATTGGGTCTGAACCTGATTGACCGCAAATCGCGAGGATCGATGTTGTATGGCTATGAGAAAGACGATTCTGCTTGCCTGTCTCGGGCTACTTGCCACTTCCTCTACCGCATTGGCGCAGCGTTGGGGCCGGGGGAGTCTTCCGCGGGAGGGAGCCTGCTTTTACAATGACACGAATTTCCGCGGTGACTATTTCTGCCTCGGACCTGGTGACGATATCAATACGGTCCCGAGCGGGACGAACGATCGCATTTCTTCCCTGAGGCTCTTTGGTCGAGTGGGAGTCACTGTGTTCAAGGACGCTCGATTCTCGGGACGCTCGAACCGATTCGATGCCGATGTCCGGAACCTGAGGGATGACGGCTGGAACGATGTGATCTCCTCCATCCGAGTCCGGCCGGAATCGGGAGGCGGGCAGTACGGGCGGAACGAGAACCCCGATCGAATTGTTCGGCGGGCGTACCAGGACATCCTCGACCGGGAACCCGATTCCGCGGGCCTGCGTCTCTACCGGAGCCGCATCATCGACGACGGCTGGACCGAAGGACAAGTTCGCGACGCCTTGCGGAAAAGTCCGGAGTACCGCGAGAACAGCACCATGACCTACGCCAAGGCGCAGGAGATTGTCCGTCGCGCGTACCAGGCGGTCCTCAATCGCGAACCGGACGCCGGGAGTCGTGGGTATGTTGACAAAGTCCTGCGTGATAAGTGGTCACAGCAGGATGTGGAACGCGAGCTCCGCAGGAGCGGTGAATACCGAACTGGCCAATAGCGGAGCAGCGCGTGCGACTGGCGTCAACGTGGCACGCCACTCATCCCACCCTCGCAGTCAGCCTGTAACCGCCAGGAGTGCTTCGCCGAATCGACTGGAAACTTACGGCGAACTCTGGCTAAATCTCGTCAAACGTAAACGCACCGGCGCCCCGGTTGGCGAGGACGTGACGTTACGATTTGCGTCTAACTCTGCACAAACATACAGGAGACCCTCGATGCGTAGCAGTACGACAGGCAAGATTCTGTTGGGTTTCGCAGCGCTGGCAATTGCCTCAGAGGCTTTGGGCCAGGTGCCGCCGGCAGCCCAAGCGCCGCGTCGATCGATTGAGCAGATTACCGCTAGCGTCTACAGCGCGACGAACAACAACCACCGCACCGTGTTCATGGTCACGCCGGACGGCATTGTTTTGGCGGACCCGATCAACACGGAATTCTCCAAGTGGCTCAAGGCGGAGTTAGCCGCGCGCTTCAAGGTTCCCGTAAAGTACGTCATCTACAGCCATCACCATTGGGACCATGGCTCCGGCGGGGACGTCTTCGCAGACACGGCCAGGTTCGTAGGGCATGCCAATATGCTCTCGCACCTGGCGATGCCGCCATCTTCCACCACACTCTCGCAAGTCGTTGGACAATATGAGCCCGTGGCGAAGCTTGATGCCAATGGCAACGGAGTGGTTGAAAAGACCGAAGCGCCTGCGGACATCCAGCGCTTCCCCGGCACTAGACAGAGCGAGTACGAGGGGTTCGATGCGAACGAGGACGGTGTGCTCAGTGGCGCTGAGGTAATGCGCGGACCAGTGAGCTTCGTGCGTCCTCCTGATATCACGTATACGGACCGAATGCAGATCGCCTTAGGCGGGAAACGGGTAGACATCAGCTGGATTGGCGAAATGAATCACTCGAAGGACTCGAGCTTCATTGCTTTCCCCGACGACAGCGTGCTGTTCATGGTGGATTTTATTTCGTTCCGACGGCTTCCAAATAGGGAGATGGACTACGAACTCGGGCAGTTCGAACAGTGGATGGCTGCGATCAAAAAAGCGGAGGGGTTGGCGGCCGGCTTCAAGTTCGTGGCGACGGGCCATGGACCGGTGGGTACCGTGAAAGACGTCACCGCGTGGCGGGAGTACTTCGATAAACTCCGAGCTGCGGTTGCCGCCGGCATCGCTGCGGGCCAGACGCTGGAACAAATGCAGCGAAACATCAAGATGGCCGAGTACAGTCAGTGGGACGGCTTCGACTGGGTCCCCCTTAACGTCCTCGGCATGTACCACTTCCTCACGGATTCACGGTAAGCCGCACCGTATGTGAAAGGCCGATGGTCTCCTCGGTGTGGCTCATCGCACGACGACGGGCGTCACCGAGGAACCCGAGGTCCTCGTCTGCGCGTATCGTCGGCGATCGCTAGACACCGCCGATAGCCTGGCGATACTGTGTCAGCCACCGAAGCCCATCGACCGTTCGACCAGCAGGTGTGTATTCACATCCGATCCACCCCGAGTAGCCGAGCCTCTCGAGGACGTCGAACACGGCCACGAAGTCGATCGAACCCGTTCCTGGCTCGTGACGACCGGGGACATCCGCGATTTGGATGTGTCCAATCGAACTGAGCTCGCGGGATATCGTCCCTACCACGTCCTCTCCCATTCGCTGCATGTGGTACACGTCGTACTGTAAGAGCAGGTTGACAGACGCGACCTCCGCGCAAACCTCGATAGCCTGCCCCGTGCGATGGAGCGCGAATCCGGGAACATCGGAGGTATTGATGCTCTCGATCAGCAGCGTGATCCCGGCCGACTCAAAACGTTGGGCAGTGAAACGGAGGTTGCTGACAAGCGTGTCGCGCCACGCGGCATCGTCGACGCCCGGTGGGACGATGCCGGCCAGGCAATTCACTCGAGTACACCCGAGCACCTTGGCATATTCGAGGGCACGCGCGACGCCATCGCGGAACTCCGGCACCCGGTTCGGGTGACATGCGATCCCGCGCTCACCCGCCGCCCAGTTTCCCGCAGGAAGGTTGAAAAGGATCTGCGTGAGGCGATGTCCATCCAGGGTCTCGCGGAGCTGGATGGCGTCGTAGTCGTACGGAAACATATATTCGACGCCACGGAAGCCGCTGGCAGCGGCCAATTTGAATCGATCGAGGAATTCGACCTCCCCGAACATGAAGGACAGGTTCGCAGCGAGGTTCAGCATCGGCGTTGCGCTCGCATTCGTGCATAACATGAGTCTGCGTTCAGCAGGCAAGTGCGATGCACATCAATAGTGGCTGTTTGAACGTCACGGTCCGAGCCGGTCAACGCATTCCACATCGCAGGGGCCCGGATTCGATAGATTAGTTGATCGCGCCTACAGCCCGTACTTGCGGTAAGCAGAAACGACTTCCACCAGTGGGCGCCGTTGTCCGCAGTCATCACGTCACCCATTTCGCACTTAAGAGCAGTCCCGATCCTAGAGACCACCTCGAAACCGTGCAGAAGGGCGCACGCGTCCATGGTGGAGCGGCCGATACACGGTACAGATGATCCACATCATGCCCGTAACGGTCCTCTTCTGCGCGCTCGTCGGCTTCCTGACTCTCCACGCCTTGCGGTCTTGTCGTCAAGGCACGCTCCCCGCCGCGCCGCTGGGGGGACTCCTGCAAACCTCGACAACTCGACTGTAACTGAGCCTATGAAGAGACTGGCGCTCGTCGTCATCCTTCGTAAGGTTCGTGTTACGCGCGCGAGCGATGGCCGTCGCGAAGTAAGTCGTCCGCAACCCAGACGCAACCAGCCGGACTCTATCGCCCTGCTCTAAGGCCCTTGTCCATTTGAAGACGGGCGACCGTCGCCGCCAGTCAGGATGGCGACGAGATGTGATAGTTGTCAGTCCAACATTCGCGTCGCTCCTTGCTGAGCACCTTGGAGGCCGTTTCACTCTTGAAGGTGGCCCGAAATCGGCGGGACGAGCCATCGGAGCAGCAACGTTGCTGTCGCAGCGCCCACTATTTGACCAACCCAGAATAAAGGGACATCCAATGGTCGAATCCCCGCGAAGGTGTTTGTGAACGCCCGTGCCGCAGTCACGGCTGGATTTGCAAACGAAGTCGAAGCGGTGAACCAATACGCGGCAGTGATATACGCCGCAACCGCGAAGGGAACTGCCGAAGATCTTCTGCGTGAACATCCCCAGACCACGGCGAGTAGTCCAAACGTCGCGACTGCTTCACTAAACCCCTGCGCCGCTCCGCTCCGGGCGTGGGTTGAGAAGGCGTACGTTGGCTCATTGAACATCGCGTCGGCGATCCCGACGCCCGCAAAGGCACCAAGGAACTGAACGCACGCGTAAATCAAGGCTTCTGACCACCGCAAGCCCCCCTGCGATGCATCGGCGATCGATACGGCCGGATTGAAATGAGCGCCTGAAATCGGACCGAACGTCAGAATCAGCGCGGTAAGTGCGGCGCCCGTCGCCAACGAATTCGCAAGCAGGGCCAGACCGACGTTTCCCGAAGCAAGTCGCTCACCCATAATGCCTGAGCCGACCACTGCGGCGAGCAGCAAGGCTGTGCCAACGAATTCGGCTGTGGCACGTCGTCGCAAGTCCATCGATCGGCGCTACTGGACTACGAATTCGACCGCTGTGCCTCGCGCGCGGGCCCTATTTCTCACGCAGTCACCTTTCGCAAAGCGGTCCGTCTAGTCTACGAAGCGCGTGTAAGAACGGTGTGACCGCTGGCTGTTCAGTTACGGTGCCGTCGTCGGCGATTCACGACGTCGTCATGCATGGTCACTAGACTTCGCTGCGATCTCAACTCTGAAGCGTAGCGAGGTGAACAATGTTTGGACCTGCCCGTGCGTTGCCGGTCGGTGTGTTGCTCTTGATTTCCCTATTCGCGGCCGCTCCGTGTTTCGCGCAGTTTGAGACGGCTTCTGTTGTCGGAACGGTGAAGGACACGAGCGGTGCGGTTACGCCAGACACCACTGTGACGTTGACCAACACGGCGACAGGCGTGTCGCTGACGCGCACGACCAACGGAAACGGCGTGTACGAGTTCACGACCGTTCGGCCGGGCGACTACGTCGTCACCGCGCAGAAGGCGGGGTTCGCGGTCGCACTCGTCGACGGGGTTCGGGTCGAGGTCGCCGCGCGTCAGCGCATTGATCTGCAAATGGCGGTCGGTGAAGTCTCCGACCAGGTCGAAGTGACGGCCACGGCCCCGCTGATCGACACCGACTCCAGCCAGCGCGGTCAGGTCATCGGTGCCGTTCCGATCCGTGAGCTCCCGCTCAATGGACGCGAGTACTCGTCGCTCGCGCTTCTGACCACGGGGGTCCGGCAATCCTCGCTCAACAAGAGCACCAACGGCACGCCGCGCGAAGGCGCGTTCAATGTCAACGGGCTGCGGAGCGTGTTCAACAACTTCCTCATCGATGGTCTCGACAACAACGCGTATGGCACGAGCAATCAGGGGTTTTCCAACCAGGTGATGCAGCCGGCGCCCGACGCGGTTGGCGAATTCCGCGTCGTCACGAACAACCAGAGCGCGGAGTACGGCCGTGCCGCCGGTGCGACGATCAACGTGCTGTTCCGGAGTGGAACCAATCAATTTCACGGAGGCGGATGGGAGTTCTTTCGAGATACCGCGCTGAATGCAGCGCCCTACTTCCTGCCGCCCGACGGGAAAAAACCGCCCCTCCGCCGGAACCAGTTCGGCGGCGTGCTCGGTGGTCCGCTCCTCAAGGACAAGGCGTTCTTCTTCCTTGATTACGAAGGGTTCCGTCAGAACAAACAGCAGACAGCCTTCTCGACGCTGCCGACGGCGGCACAGAATTCGGGAATTCTCTTCGCCGACGTCCGCGATCCGCGAACCGGGCTGGTGTATCCGGCCGGTACGTCGATTCCGATGACTCCGTTCGCGAAGGCGGTCCTCGGCAGTCTGCCTGGCCCCAACGTGGCCGGCGCCGCCAACAACTACGCGATCTCCCAGCTCCTCACGAATCACTCCAACAAGGCGGACGGAAAGATTGATCTCCAGGTCAGCCCATCGCTCTCGCTGTTCGGGCGCTACGGCTGGCGGGCGCTCAACTCGAACGATCAGCCGCCGATTCCCCTGCCGGCGGGCGGCGGCGGGAATGGGAACATCTACGCTCGCAGTAAGCAGCTGGCGCTCGGCGCCACACTCGTCACTAGCCAGCGTTCGCTGCTCGAGATGCGGCTCGGCTGGTCGAACACGCGAGGCGGCAAGAACCCACCCGGTCTGGGTGCGTCAACGTCCATCAATATCCCCGGACTCCCCAGCGACGCGCGCATTGCCGGAGGACTGCTGTCGGAAGCGATCAGCGGCTACTCGGCCTTTGGCCGACAAGCGACCAATCCGCAGTGGCAGTATCCGACGCTGTGGAACCCAAAAATCAACTACGCGTGGTTGACGGGTCGGCAGTCACTCAAGGCGGGTTACGAGTACCAAGGGATTGCCGTCCAGGTGATGGACGTGAATCCGCTGTACGGGCTCGACTCCTACACCGGTCAGTTCACCCGTCCCGCAGGCGCGGCAGCGAACAACATCTATAACCTGTCTGATTTCATGCTGGGCCTGCGCTCCCAATACGCCATCAGCACACTGTTTGTCGCGGAGATGCGCCAGAAGATGAATTTCGCGTACGTTCAGGACGACGTCCGGGTCAACGATCGGCTCACGGTCAATGCCGGCCTGCGCTACGAGTACGCGACGCCGATGTGGGACGCGAACAATCGGCTCACGAACTTCGATCCCGTCGCCGTCAAAATGGTCATCGCGAGCATCGGATCGATCCAGAACCGGTCGCTCGTCAATCCCGATCGGAATGACTTCGCGCCGCGACTGGGATTCGCGTACACCGCCGCGGCCAACACGGTGGTCCATGGCGGTTGGGGCGTCAGTTACGTTCACTGGGACCGCATCGGATCCGCCAACCTGCTTGCGATCAACGGCCCGCAGGTGATCCGCGCGGTGGTTAACCAGACCGACGCGACCTCCTCCGCGTTTCTTCCGACCGAGCAGGGCTATCCAGCCAGCTTGACCGACCCGTCGACGTTCAACCCGCTGACCTCACTCATCAGCTATATTCCGAAGAACTATCACTCTGGTATGGTGCAGAACTGGTTCGCATCTGTGCAGCGGCAATTCGGCGCGGGCATGGTCGTTGACGTCGCCTACGTCGGCAACAAGGCCGCCGATCTGCTGATGGTCGGCAACTTGAATCAGGCGGCGCCGAACAACGCCGCCGGCACCATTCCACTGCAGGCGCGGCGGCCGATTCCGACGTTCGGTGACATTACCGAGGTCTTCAATGGCGGCAAATCGCGCTATGACGCGCTGCAAATGAAGTACGAGTGGCGGGTCGGTGCGAACCTCAACCTGCTCAGCGCGCTGACGTTGTCCAAAGCGAAGGACAACTCCTCGCAGTCGCTCGAGAACGCCAACGGCAATTCCCCGGCTCCGCAGGACATCCACAACATCGCGGCCGATTACGGCACCTCCGGCTATAACCAGCCGTTCAACAGCACGACGAGCATCGTGTGGATGGTGCCGTTCGGTCGCGGGAAGGCATGGGGCGACTGGCAGGTCGCCGGCATCAACACGGTCACGCCGGGCGAGCCCGTCACATTTATATATAGCCCGGCGGCTGCGTTCCAGGTCTCGGGCATCACGAACGACTTCGCGGGCGCGAATAATTACCGGCCAAACGCGACGTGCGATCCCTATGCCAGCCAGCGCTCCATCACCGGCTGGTTCAACCCGGCCTGCGTGTCGATTCCGACGGACCCGAGCCAGCCATTTGGCAACGCGCCGCGCAACAGCGTGCGCGGACCGAACTTCTGGACCTTTGATCTCGCGGTAAGCAAGCAGCTGGCGCTCGCGGGCGCGGCACGTCTTCAGCTGCGGCTCGAAGCCTTCAACCTGTTCAACCGCGTGAACTTCACGGCGCCCAACGGCAACCGCAGCTCGAGCGGCTTCGGCACGATTACTTCGAGTTACGATCCGCGCCAGATGCAGCTCGGATTGAAGGTCCTGTGGTAGTCCGGATGCGATCGATCGTGCGCCTTGCCGCGTTGCTATGTGCCGTCGCGGCCGTGACGATGTCTGGGTCCGCCGCTATGACTAGCCCGCTCATCATCGGCCATCGTGGCGCGGCCGGGCACCGTCCTGAGCACACGCTTGCCGGTTACCGCCTCGCCGCGGAAATGGGCGCGGACTACATCGAGCCGGATCTCGTCTCGACGAAGGACGGCGTGCTCGTCGCGCGGCACGAGAACGAGATCGGCAGCACCACCGACGCCGCCGCGAAGTTCCCCGATCGAAAGCGGACGAAGACCGTCGACGGTATGGCGGTGGCGGGCTGGTTCTCTGAAGACTTCACCCTTTCCGAGATCAAGACGCTGCGGGCGCGCGAGCGCCTCAACTTCCGCTCGCATGCGTGGGACGGGCACTACGAGGTTCCGACATTCGACGAAGTCATCGAGCTGGCACAGCAGCTCGGGAAGGACCTTGGCCGGCCGATCGGCGTCTATCCGGAGACGAAACACCCGACGTACTTCAGGACGATTGGACTGCCGCTCGAGGACCGGATGCTCGCCACGCTCGATCGCCACGGCTGGAACACGGCGAGTGCGCCGGTCTTCATCCAGTCGTTCGAGACAAACCTTCGCGAGATTCGACCCAAGACGCAGATCAAGCTGATTCAACTCATCGAACGCCGGATTCCGAATGACGCGGAGCTGCGCGCGATCAAGTCGTACGCGGACGGCATCGGGCCGAACAGCCGTCTGGTGGTTCCGGCCAACCCGGACGGCACGCTGATGGCGCCCACCGATCTCATTGCCCGTGCGCACGCACTCGGTCTGCTCGTTCACGTCTGGACACTGCGCAGCGAGCCGATGTTTCTGTCATCGTCCTACCACGGCGATCCCGGGGCCGAGTATCGTCAGTTCCGGGATCTGGGCGTCGACGGTATCTTCACGGACTTTGCCGATGCCGCGGCCCGCGCGTTGAACTCACCGTCGAGCGGACCAGCTCAAAACTCTGATCGTTGAGTTCGAGCCTGGAATACGGAGGAGCCGTCCGGAGCTCTGCACGCTGCGGATGAGATCGCGAAGGCAGTGGGCACGGCCTCGCGACGCCTCGCACGGCAGTTGCAAGCGACAGGGTATGACCATCAAGAAGCAATTGAGGCAGATTCTCGGGAAAAAGGCGACGCAGCGCATGTACAAGGCAGCACCGTGGGTAGGCGGCGCAATCGCGCTCGCCTCAGTTGGCGGTGCGATGCGGCGGAGGAGTGTAGGAATCGCCGACACGGTCCGCAACGATCCTGCGCGGGACAAGAGCTCTGCCGAATAGCAGGGCCATTGACCTCAAGTGGCACTGAATCTCGACACCATCGCCGCGATCAGTCGCGACATCACCGCCGACCAGGATCCGCCACTTGAAGTGGTCGAAGTGGTCGGCGTCGCGTCGAGTGACGGTGGCTCTGATCGGGTTGAGCTGCTCGTCACGATCGTCGGGTGCCATCAGGAACCATGCGTCCTGATGCTCAATCTCACGCGTACAGAAGCATCGCAGTTCGAACGCGAGTTTAAGGACAAGCTGCGCGAAAAACTCGCCGATCACCGAACTAGTTAGCTCCATCCAAGTGGTCTTCACTGCGCCAGCCTACGCGCAGTTCGAGACGACGTCTGTTGTCGGAACCGTGCACGACGCAACGGGTTGGCGTCCTTTCCGATGACGAGAATAAGCCACGTCATCAACCTCACTGTTTCGTTACATCGCTTTGGTAAGATTCGCCCCCTTGTGCCCCCACACCTTCCGAATGCTGGTGCACCGGTCAGCCTGAGCGCGCTTCCTCACGAGCGGTCGACTCACGACATCGACCCGTCCGACCTCAAGAACCCCGCGCTCTATATCAATAGGGAATTGAGCTGGCTCGAGTTCAACCAGCGCGTGCTTGCGCAGGCCAGCGATTCGTCGCAGCCGTTGCTCGAGCGCGTCAAGTTTCTGGCGATTGTCGGGACCAATCTCGACGAATTCTTCATGATCCGGGTCGCAACGACAGCAAAGAAGCAGCGCGAGGGACTCAGCGACGTCGCGCCGGACGGTCATAGCACCGGGCAACAGCTCGACGCGATGCGGACGCGTGCGGGGCGACAACTTGACGACCTGGCCGCGTGCTGGAGCGAGCTTCGCGATCTGCTTGCGGCGGAGCACATCTCGTTTCTCGATCCTGACGCGTGGACGCCGGAGATTCGCGAGTTCCTCGCGTCCCATTTCGCTCGCAACATCGGACCAGTCCTGACGCCGCTGGCGTTCGATCCCGGACATCCGTTCCCGCTGATCTCGAACCTCAGTAAGAATTTCGCCGTCGTCGTGCGGCATGCCAACCGTACGAAGTTTGCCCGCGTGAAGGTGCCCGATCCTCTTCCACGTTTCGTACAGATCCCGGAGGCGCTCAGCCCACGCCCGGGTCTCACGTTTGTGTTTCTCGAGGACGTGATCCGCGCGAACATCCAGGAACTGTTCCCTGGCGCGAGCGTCAGGAGCGCGCATCTCTTCCGCGTCATTCGCGACGCGGACCTCGACATCGAACAGGACGAGGCTGACGACCTTCTCGAGACGGTAGACCGCAGCCTCAAGCAGCTGCGTCGTGGGGCGTTATCGCTGTTGGAGGTCGACGCCGCCATCCCCACCCGCGTGCTCAACATCCTTGCCGAGAATTTCGAAGCGACCGGTGACGAGATCCTCCGGACGTCATCCCGGATCGGCTTTGGAGACTGGCTGCAGCTGACAGCGATGCATCGGCCCGAGCTCAAGTACGCTCCCTTCTCCCCACATCCTATCTGGCGTTCGGACGAGGATCCTGAAGTCATCTTTGACCAGCTCCGCGACCAGGATGTGATCGTCCACCATCCCTACGAGTCGTTCGGATCGGTGGAAGCATTCCTCCGCGCCGGAGTAAGAGACCCGAACGTCCTCGCGATCAAAATGACCCTTTATCGCATCGGAGCGAACTCGCCGTTGATCAACCTCCTTATTCAGGCGGCCGAAGCGGGGAAGCAGGTGGCCGTGCTGGTGGAACTGAAGGCGCGATTCGATGAACGGAACAACATTATCTGGGCTAGGCGGCTGGAGTCGCTTGGCATTCACGTCGTGTACGGATTCACGGACTTGAAGACTCACGCCAAGCTGTGCCTCCTCGTTCGGCGGGAAGGCGACCGGATTCGCGGCTACGTACACACGAGCACTGGAAACTACAACCGCGAAACAGCAAGGATCTACACGGATGTGGGACTCTTCACCGCCGATCCCGACATCGTCGAGGACGTGACCGACGTCTTCAATTACCTGACAGGCTATTCCAACCAGCAGGAGTTTCGATCGCTGCTCGTCGGCCCCATGCAGCTCCGGTCGCGGTTATGCGACCTCATCACGCGAGAGGCGGATCACGCACGGGCCGGCCGGCCGGCCAGAATCATCATGAAGGTCAACGCGATCACTGATGATGAGATGATCCGCGTCCTTTACAGCGCCTCGCAGGCCGGGGTCGAGATCGAACTGGTCGTGCGCGCCATCTGCAGCTTGCGACCCGGTGTCCGTGGAGTGAGTGACAACATCCGGGTGCGCTCGATCGTGGGGCGGTTCCTCGAGCACTCGCGCCTGTTCTGGTTCCAGAACGACGGGAACGACGAGATGTATGTCGGCAGCGCGGATCTGATGGAACGGAACCTCGCGCGTCGAGTCGAGACGCTGGCGCCAATCCGCAATGCCGAGATCCGAAGGCATCTACTCGAGGTGGTATTGCAGGCGGACCTGCAGGACACCGAGCGCGCGATGGTGCTGGACGCGGAGGGAAACTACTCCAGGCCGGAAGGGCTCGCCGGGTTCAATGCGCAGCAGCTCATGTTGAAGCACTACGTGGCGCGCAGCGACTAGCGAGGTCCCTGTTCCAGCGGACGGTCTGGCGGCCCTGACCGCCCGGTGTTACATCGTTGTCGCCCTACCTCCACGGTTCCTTCACGTGGGTGCCCCACCATGGTTACGACGTAGGTCTCCGCCTCTCGCGTTGGGCAGGTGACCGTCGTGATTCGAGATACCGATGAACAACGTGGAAAGGGCTGTTGCCAGGCTGCTCGCCTTTGCGGCTATCCACGGCGTGGAATGCGAGGCCGGGTACGGCGGTGAATCGGTCACGCACTGCTTCTCGTCCTTCTCGACCAACGAAACGATTACCGTTCATTGCGTTCATTGCCGCATCTCGATCGCGGAGTCTGTACCAATGCGCGTGCTCAATGATGTCGTCACCTTCAAGGACATCGTCGCTGTGCGCCCGGTCCGAGAACGAATAGACGATCGTCTGGATGACTACTGCGGCGGCTTCCTGGTCCTCACGCCGGCTGAGGTGCCTCTGAACGTCAGGTGGCGGTTCCAGTGCACGCGAGGGCCGCAGTCAAGCCACTGCCGCGATGCCGTGCGGCCTGACGCTCGCTTCCGAAGACACTGAGCCTTTGCTTGTATCCGCATGGGCAACAAGCCTTATCCGGGCAGATTTCTGAAACAGGATCACGGTGAGGCCGAAGGCACTCCTGTTCTTTTTCAATCAGCTTACGGCTGTAGTTGAACCAGCGCGCAGGCGGTGGCTCTACGTGCGTCTTTCGGCACGTAGAGCCACAAGATAGAGGCCTTACTTCAGAGCTTTCAAGATTTCCCACGGGCCAAGCATTGGCAATAGAACCAGCTGCCGACGGTATTTGATGTTGGCGGCGACGCCGTCGATCGCGAACGCGTAGATCTGCGTGGGCAATTCCGGAGTGAGATCATTGTCACTGAAGACGTACAGCAGATGCCTGCCGTCTTTCAAATCCGGTCCCCACGCCATTCCTTCGATCTTCTCAGCGATGACATCCTTGATCGTCTGGGTCGCACTCACCTTGTAGCTCGGGTCGAGCAAGTCGAGGAACAACGTCTTGGTCACCGGGACGATCGACGGATCGAGCGCACCCTGCGGAAGGCTGTCCACGCTGGAGACGTCGGTCAGGCCAGGCTTGGCGAGATCGATCTTGTAGATGCGCTTCAGGTTTGGCGTCTGAGCGGCGTTCGGCGGAGTGGGCACGAGCGATCGATTGTCGCGCTCGAGCACCAGGAACTCGTGATCGTCAATCGCGAGCATCTCGTTGACGCCCCTGCCCTGATTGACGGCGTCCATGACATAGACATACTCGTGCGTTTTGCCTGTCAGCAGATCGAACGTCAGGATGCGATTGTTAACCCCCACACGCCCGATGGTCAGGGGATCGACGCCGTGGTCCTGGAGCAGCGCGTTCTGCATGATGCCGACAAGCGTGCGGCCGTTTGGCGTGATCGTCAGACCTTCCATCCCGCGATTCGCCTGGCGTCCTGTCACGTTGAAGGACGGGTACAGCTCGAGAGAGGCGGCGTTGCTGTCAAGGTCACCGCTTGGATGCCCGACAATCGGGTCGAGCAGAAACTTGTCGGGAACAGGAATCCGCCGCAGTAGATGTCCGGCGCGACCGAACTCGAGGATGTAGGGGCCGTATTCGTCCGAGACGAAGAAGTTTCCGAGGATGCTGACGGCGACCCCTTCCGGATCAAACCGTCGCGCTGCGCGTGGAGTGGTGGTGTCAAACGCGTACGCGTCCCCGACCAGATGCCGGTTCCGCTCGTCTTTCAGAAATCTGGTATCGAGCAGGACCGACTTGATGTTGGGGAAGGCCGCCTGGGTGTTGACCGTGATGTGCAGGAAATGAAAGCGATCGAGATACGGTTCGTTGGTTCGTCCGTCGAAAGGTCCCCGATCCGGCACGGCAAGAAACACATTGTTGAAGCCGGTATACGTGACGCCCGATCCGAGGCCGCCCAAGGTGTCTTTGTCGATGCACACGGTGAGGTCGTCGCGTTGGCAAATCGAACCCGACAGACCAGACAGGTCGGAGGCATTGCCAGGAATGGCGCCGGTCCCGATCAGGGTCACGCCAGGGTTTACCGCCGACATCGTGACGGCAGAACCGAGAATCAACGCAGTCAAACCCGCTAACCAGCCATGCTTCATCTGTCGCTCCTTAACGGTCAAAAGTGGGATGAGCAAGCGAGAATAGCGGCGGCGTGCGAACGTCGCGTAACGGAAGAATGACGACAGCGTGACTGCGAAGCCGAGAAGCTGTCTCCGTCCCCTCCACCTGCACTCTGTCAGGCCGGGGGTTCTTGCAGCCTCTCTTCGGATGATGGGCATTGACCACTCTGCCCGGATCGCCCCGATGGTCTCCCGGCGCAGTCAGCTTCTCGACGTCACATTGCGGCGAGTTCCGACCGGTGAAGGCCTTCACCTCGTCGTCGACGGCATGCGACTGTCGATCGTCGGCGAAGGCGAGTGGGCCACGGCGAAACATGCGTACACGGTACGCGCGGCTGGAAGAAGCTCCATCTGGCTGTCGACTGATCTTCGAAACTCAATTCGCGGTTCCCTTCACCAGTCCCCTCAGTCTCACGATGGGCGCGGACGCAACGACGTGCCTCGCGCCCGCGGCGGAGCTGAAGGACTGACTGCCGATTTCTCGCGCGTCGATTTCGATCTCGACGGTGCGCCCACCGAACGGGTCCGGCGCGATGAATAGCGTCGTTCCCTGGAGGCGCATGGCGTATCCGCATTCCTCAGCGGTGACCTCCGTCCCGTTGTTGCAGAAGGTTAGAGACGCGAGATCGCCGGCGCGCACCAGCCTGTAGTCGCGGACAAGATCGTCGAGCGAACCGTGTTCGGAGACGCCTAGGTATGAATCGCGAGCGGACGTCATCTCCGCGAAGAACGCGCTCCATTCCGCGTGTTCGGCGTACCGTCGATAGACGTGCAGCCGATGCTGCGCCACAAGGGCGGCTGCGTACGGGTCGGATGAGAGACCCTCGATGCCGCGTGACGACGCCTCGCGCTTGAGCCCATCGGGGAGCTCGATGAAATCGAGCAGCCTACCCGAGGCTTCGTCGACGACGAGGGCCTCATCGACTTCGGCCCATCCGTCGTCGTGTTGCTCAGTGGCCCGCAGAATCGACGCTCGCCGTGGCGATTCGGCAAAATGGTCGAGCTGCCACGTCAGCATGATTCGTGCGGCCAATGCGGCATGCGCCGGCTGCGTAATCAATTGTTGTGACGAGGTGAAGCGTCGGATGATCATGACGTACCAGGTTCACAGGTGGCGGGGCATCGAAGAGGCATGCTGAAACACCGATGCTCCAGTCGATCTGATCATACCTACGTTACAGCAGGGTTACATTCGACGATGGTACTGGCCTCCCTGTGACACTAGATCTCGATACGATCACGGCGATCAGTCGAACCATCGCCGCCGACCATGATCCGCGGCTCGAAGTGATCGGCGTCGCGTCCAGTGACGGTGGATCGGATCGTGTTGAGTTGCTGGTCACCATCGTCGGATGCCATCAGGAGCCGTGCATCCTGATGCCGAATCTCCTACGTACGGAAGCGTCGGCGTTCGAACGGGAGTTGAAGCTCACACTGCGAGAGAAGCTCACCGATCACAAACGTCGCGACTGATGGTCCGCAGGCCCGATCGCGAAAGGCGTCGCTCGGGGTTTACGCGGATTTGATTTGACCTGTGGATGGCGCATCGGCAGGATGGATGCGCGTCAACGATGTTTCACGCCAGATGAGATTCCGCATCGTTCTCTCCGCGCTTCTCAGTTGCTTGGTTACAACGGCTTACGCGCAGCAATCCGTGCAGCTCGAGTTTGGTGGCGGCCGCGTATGGCTCATCGCACACGACGCCCCCGTTCGGGCGATCCTGAGCGAATGGGCGAGGCGTGGCGGTACGACGATCGTGAACATCGATCGCGTCGAGGGTGCGCCGGTAACCCTGGAGCTGATGGGCGTCACCGAACGCGACGCGCTGGATTCCGTGCTGCGGGGCGTCGCCGGCTATATGATCGCGTCTCGTCCCGTGACCACCGACGGCGTGTCAACCTTCGACCGGATCCTCATCCTGCCGCCAACGACAGCGCCCGGCCCGGTTGCCCCGGCGAATGCTCGCCCAATGTCGGCACGGGTCGACACGCCCGGTGAGCGTTCGCCGGATCAGGATGAGGATGTCGACGACGAGCGTGACCCTGCGTCGGACGCCGTCGGGCGATGACGGGCCTGTGGGTTGGGATCGTTGCAGGCTGGCTCCGATTCATGCACGCCGCCCGTTGATGGTCACGTGGTATCGAAGCACCCTTCGAACGTGTAGAGGAGATTTCTCACGTCGCGGCCGTCTGACGTTTTGAGCGTCGGCCCGCCGAGGCTGTCTCCGGACACGGTTGCCGTATAGCAGCCGTCGGTCGCCACGAAAAGGTCATACGTATCGCTCAGGGTCTGGCGTTGGGGACTTCGCCAGAGAAGCATGCACACCCATTCGCCGGACCCAGCGCTGCTTCCCGCGAGTCTGCGGCAGCTGGCCTTTACCGCGAAGTCCGACGCCGCTGTGGGTGGCAAACCCAACCACGAGACCTGGAGGTGGACCAGGTTGGCGAACGTCAGAGCGATCGAGGTTTCGATTCGGGCCGACGTGATCGGGCTCCGCCCGCAACCGGATGCAGGAATGATCGCGAGCAGCGCAAGCGTGCAGCGAATGCACCTCCGCGTCGTTGGACCGGGCACGTCTATCCCCCGATATCCCGTCGTCGCAGCATGCGGTACGCGACCACCAGGCACACGACGAAATAGACCCCGCTCACAGTCGTTCCGTACACCAGAGGCCCGTAGTAAGGAGATTCGACAAAGAGGCCGTGCCACGCCACGAACGCAGAGGTGATGAGCATCCGGTGCACGACCTCGGGGCCGTCCACGAACGCACACAGCTGCATTAACAGTCCGGCGACGACAGGCAATCCGATGCCGGCCGCACTGCTCCGCGTACCTACCGATAGCGCCACGGCGAGGGCGGTGAAACCGAAGGCTGGTGGCAGGACCGACAACCATGCGAGTGCAACGCGAATCAGCGCCTGCGCGGGCGAGACTAGAGTGCCAGACAGGTCGATGAGAGGCTGCGGGCCCACGACGAGCACTCCGGCCGCCACGCTGCTCACTGCCACGGTGACGACCGAGAGCAAAGAGAAGAGCAGCGCCGCCAGCACCTTGCCGGCGAAAATGTCGGCGCGGCTGCGCGAGCGTGTCAGTACGGTCTTCCAGGTGCCATATCGGTCCTCAGCCGAGAAGAGGTCCCCGCCGACGACGCTGGCCAGAACCGGGAACGCCCAGAGCGCGGCAAACCCGAGCACGACGAGCGGCACCGCGAAGCCAGATTCCGTGACGGAGCGGCCGAACAGCGTGTCGGACGGCACGCTGCTCTGCACGCGCATCGCGACTGCAAATGCGATGGGACCTGCCAGGCACGCGACGAACATGATTCGCACTTTGAGCTGCGCGACGAGCTTGGAACACTCGACGCCGGCTGCCGCCAGGAAGCCGGGGACGTTCACGAGACCACCGCCGACGCTCGCGAGTCGTCCTGAAGGGTGGGCAGCGCGACGACGCTCGTGTCCACTGCGCGATCGTGTCGTGTGAGGTCGAGGAACAGCGATTCGAGCGAGCGCGGGCGGCACTCCAGCGCACGGACGGCCACGCCTTCGCGTCCGAGCGCGATGACGTACGCGTCGAGTGCCTCGATGTCGGCCGACACTTCAAGACCACCATCATCGGTAGCGGGGACCAGTTGCGCCTTCACCCCGGCTCGCTGGGAGGCCAGATCCAGCGCGGCGCGGTCGTCGCTTGTACGCAGCAGGGCGTGAACAGCGGCGGGCGCGAGCGTCCTCAGTTCTTCGATTGAGCCAGAAAAGACGACGCGTCCATGATTGAGAACTGTCAGCACGCTGCAGAGCTGTTCGACCTCGGCCATGTCGTGGCTGCTCAAGACGACGGCGGCGCCTTCGTCCGCCAGACGCCGAGCGATGGTGCGCACCTCACGCGCGCCGGCCGGGTCGAGAGCGCTCGTTGGCTCATCGAGAAAAAGCAGGCGCGGAGAGCGCAGCAGCGCGGCGGCGAGTCCGAGACGCTGCCGCATCCCTGCCGAGTAGCCTCCTACAGCGACGTCCGCCTCCGCCGCAAGGCCTACTTGCTCAAGGAGGCTACCGACGGCGTCCGACGCGGCGATTTGGTTATCGCCATCGAGACGGGCCAGCAGAGACAGGTTCCGCCGTCCGGACAGGTACGGATAAAAGGCGGGCGTCTCCACGCACCCGGCAACTCCGTCCGGTAGCGGTCCAGCCGTCGAGTGCAGATCACACCCAAGAAGGCGCACGGCGCCGGCGTCGCGTCGGACGAGTCCGAGCAAAACGCGCATCAGCGTTGTTTTCCCAGCGCCGTTCGGGCCGAGGAGCCCATGCAGCTGACCAGGTCGAGCGATCAGATCGACGCTTGTAAGGACTTCGCGATCTCCGTAACGCTTTGACACGCCGACGGCTTCCAGAGCGAGTTGCTTCGGGGCTGAGGCAGATTGTGCGGCCGGCTCCTGGTGAACACGAGCACGGACGCGGTGGGGAAGGGTCGATCGTCGATCGGACTGAGCGAACGGCATTCCGTCCCGATCATCGCAGCCGCGGACTACGACTGTGTAAACGGCGCTGCCGGCATGCAGAGCTTTCGATCTCTATTCACCGCGACGCGTTCCGCTCGAGCGGTTCAGTTAACAAGATTTTGCGCGGACGTTTACTGGAGACAGCACGGTCGTTACGTCGCCCGACGACACTGCCTGACGTCACACGAGTACGACGCCAATTCCATCGAGGCTAACAGACAACAGGATGCCGTTCGTCGAAAGGGATGCCATGCGTGTCAGCAAACACATCGTCGGATGTCTGGCGTTGATCGGCCTGGTTGCCACGAGCGCCGCCGCACAGGTGAGCTCTACTCCAAGTCAGGATCGGCAATTCATGTTCTCGGTCTCGGCACCGCCGACAGACGTTCCGCATGTCACGGTGCATCTGGAATCAGGTTTCGGCGCGGGCGCCTTCGACGCCACCGACAGCGATCGACCGGAGCAGCGCTTCGGTGTCCAGGCCGCCCTCGGGAACAGACTCACGTTTCTCGGCAGGGTCGGGATGTCGAGCGACAAACGGGACATCCGGTCTTCTCAACAGGGCGAGCTGCTGTTCGGCGTATTGCAGGCGGCGGACAAGCAAGCCAGTCTCGCTGTCGGTCTGGGCGTGCGACACGAGTCCGCGGGCGCGAATGTGATGCTCGGACGGATTGTGGCCGGACGCTCGTTCGCCGCATGGCGTCTCGACGGCAATGCGCTGTTCGAGAAGCCCTATTCGATCGGTCGTGACGCGGTTGACTTGATCACCACGTTCGGGCTGTCACGTCGCATTCGGCCCTCGTTCTATGCCGGCATCGAGCTCATCGGCGAAGACCTCGAGGGATTCTGGGAAGCAGAGGAAGCCGAAGGGGGCGCTCGTCTGCTGATCGGCCCCTCAATCCGCATCGCTCCGCCTCAGAAGCGCTGGCAGGTCGGCCTCGCCGGCGGACCAATGCTGCATGCCACGCGGAGCGGACGGACGAGCGATGCCGTCCGCGGCTTGCCATCGTCGAGCGGCGACGACGACTACGCCGTTCGAGCATCACTGAGCTACGGCTTCTAGCAGTCGATGCAGCCACCCCGTTTGGCTTCGCGTGAAGGGAATACGACTATGCGTGAACATGGGTCACGACACACACTCCTCGCCGCCTCGTTCAGCGCCGTCGTGGTGCTTGGCATGCTGGCTGCTGGATCCTGGGCATTGGAGGCGCAGCGCAACTCATCGCTGGCGCGCGGCTCTGATTTTCTGCACTTCTCGGCACCGGCCGGCGATCGCCCCGCCACGGCTAACACCGTCATCGACGGCGTGAGCGCGGCAGTTCTGCCGAGCGGTCGCCTTGTGACGCCTGCCGGCACGGAAGTGTCCGTTCAAGCGCCAAAGCCGTTCGGCCTGGCTCTATCGCCGAACGGCGCGATGCTGGCCACGCTCAATAGCGGCGCGGCTCCTTTTTCACTCACGTTGATCTCTCAGCTTCACAGCCCGGCCCCCGCGGTCAAACGGATCAATCTCAACGCCAGTTTCATGGGCGTCACCTTTTCCACTGACAGCCGGCGCGTGTACCTCTCCGGCGGAGAGAACGGCAACATCTGGGTCGGCGATACGTCGCTCGGACAAATTGTCGGATCGGTCAATCTGAACGGTCCCACACACCCGCTCGATCGCCCCCTGAGCGTGGTCGCCACGCCGACGAGGCGCTTCAAGGGCGCCTTTCCAGGCAACATGGCCCTCACCCAGAACGGACGCTTTCTCTATGTCGTCGATCAGGGGGGGTTCAGAGTTCACGTCATCGATGTGTCCAAGGTGCAGACAGGAGTCGATGCACAGGGGCGCGTCACAGAGCCCGACAACTTTGCTGCAGTCATCGGCCAGGCCAAAGTTGGACGCTATCCATTTGGCATCACGTTGTCGGCAGACGACCGAACCTTGTTCGTGACTCATGTCGGGGTCTTCCAGTACACGCACCTGCGGCCGGCGAATCCCACCGGTAACGACACGGTCGACTATCCGCTCTGTTACCCCGGCGCCGGATACCCGGGTGAGACGCGACAGGACCGGGCAATCAAGATTACCAAGGTCGATCCACGCAACCTGCCAGACGATCTGCGTGACGCCGATGGCATCCGCTGCGGGTACATTCCGAGCGACAGGGTCTACATGGTTCCTGGCCTCGGCAACCCGAACGCGCCGGAATCCTCATCGGTGTACGTCCTGGACGTGGCGGATCCAGCCAAGCTCACTCGACGTGAGATCGTGAAGACCGGGCCCCTGGTTGGCGCGCGTGAGAACGGGATCGATGTCTACAGCGGCAGTCATCCCAACGCCGTCGTCGTCGGCCGGCGCGCAATTTACGTTGCGAACGGCAACAACGACAGCATCTCGATCGTGGACCCGACACACTACGAGGAGCGGCATCGGATCGACCTGTCGCCCCTTGACGGTCGTGACCGCACGTTGAGAGGTGTCCAGCCAGTGGGTCTGGCGCTGAGCCCGGACGGGGAGTACCTCTATGTCGCTGAGGCCGGCATCAATGCCGTAGGTGTCATCAGGCTCGACGGCATGAGCGGGCACGTGCTTGGGCACATCCCAACGGGCTGGTGGCCGAGCGCGGTGCAGGTCAGTGCCGACGGCAGCACCCTGTATGTGGCCAATGCGCGCGGCCGGGGAGCGACGCCCAATCTTGTTGGCGAATCCCAGTCCCCCAAGTTCACGGCGATGGGAACGGTGAACATCATTCCAATACCTTCCGACCAGCAATTGGAAGCCTACACAGATCGTGTGTATGCCAACAATGTTTTCGTTGCAGGCCAGGTGGCGAAAGACTCGAACAATCCGATCCCGAACCAGCTCGGAAAAGCGAGCGCTCAAATCAAGCACGTCATCTTCGTCAACAAGGAGAACGCCACTCACGACCTGATGCTCGGCGACATCACGACGACGCGCTCCGGCGTACCGGTGAATGGCGAACCGGCGTTCTCGCTTGGGTACGCTGCGACTCCGAATCACCACGAACTGGCGTTGCGGTTTGCGTTCAGCGACAACTTCTTCCTGGAGCCTTCCGTCTCGTCGGACGGCCATCGGTGGTTGACTGGTCAGTACACAGCCGAATTCGAGGAAACCCATTGGCCCGCTTCCTACGGCGGCCAGCGCAGGGACTCGGGCGACGATCCGGCGGTTTTCACGGAGTTTCCCGGCCGCATTGGTTTCACCGACGCCAACGCCTCTCCTGAGCCTAATGACTACAACGAGCAGGGAGGCATTTACCTGCACCTGAATCGCTACGGGAAGACGTTCGTCAATTTCGGTAACGGCTTCGAATTCGCCGTGATCGATGAGCCCGGCGGAGCAGAGCCCACCGGCGCGCGCGAGCACGCCAACGTCCCGATGGAACAGGTGCTCCGCGACAACAGCGATCATCTGTTCCCGACGTACAACACCCACATTCCGGACGCCCCACTGCCGGAGGACCCGGCGCGCTTCAGCCGCTTTGGGCGTTTCAAGCAGGTGTTCGAGAGCCAGTACGTCGACCGCGCGAGAGAGCGCTGCAACCTGCCGCAGTATGTTGACCTGTATTACCCGAACGATCATGGCGGCGGCGCGCGCGACATCAATCCGACCGGCCCGGATTGGTCATTCAAGCGATTCGTCCAGGACAACGATTCGGCGCTGGGGCTGACCGTCGAGCTCATCTCACACAGTCCGTGCTGGAAGGACACCGTCATCTTCGTCGTGGAGGACGACACGCAGAATGGCGCCGATCACGTTGATGGACACCGTTCGATCTTCCTGGCCATCGGACCGTGGGTGAAGAAACAGTACGTCAGCAAAACGCATACGAGCCTCGCCAGCGTGTTCAAGACGGTAAACCTGATCCTCGGCCTGCCTCCCCTGAACCAATACGATGCCGTGGCCACCGATCTGCGCGACATGTTCACGAGCACGCCGGACTTCACGCCGTACAACTACCAGCAAGTCCAATACGCCAGGGGAGCCAGCCCAATCTGGCTGGCGTTGAGCAGAGACGTCGACTTCAGTCGGCCGGACGCCGACGAACTCAAGCTGGTCGCGGCCATCATGAAGTCCGAGGGACTCCCGCGGCAGAAGACAACGACGCAGCCGTTGCCGCGTCGCTAGGCCTCCCAACGACCCATTCACAAAGGATCCGCCATGAGGAAACGATCACTGCAACACCTGCTCACGCTGAGCGTACTCACGGCTGCAGCACTATTCGCCCTGTCAACGAGTGCCGATCTACAGGGGCGCAAGGATGATCGTCAGGACCGCAATGGACTCGTCGCGCTGCCCACCGGCCAATATGTCACGCCGACGGCGATGAGCGGTGCAGTCCAGCAGAATTTGAACCCGGGTCTCGCTGCGTATCCGGACTTCGTTGCCGGTGAGGCCGTGCGCTCGCAGCTCAGTCCGGATGGCACAACGTTGGCGGTCATCACTGCCGGCCAGAACTCGCTGTACAAGCCGGACGGTACAGTCGATGTGGCCAACTCGACCCAATTCATCTTTCTCTATGACGTGCAGGGTGCCCACAAGGCCAAGCCCCTGCTCACGCAAGTGCTCAAGCAGACGAACGCCCACGTAGGACTAGTCTTTTCGCCCGATGGCAATACGCTCTACGCCGCGGGCGGCAACGACGACGCGGTGTATGTCTACGCGAAGAGCGGCGGCAGCTTCGCGCCCGCCGCACCTATTGCGCTGGGCCACTTCGCGCCTGGTGCGACCGGCAGCGCCCGCAACAAGGGCATTGGCCTGAGCGTGCAGCCCAACGCCAGCGGCATAGGCATCTCCGCCGACGGTCATACGCTGGTTGTCGCCAACAATTACAACGACTCGATCAGCGTGATCGACACCGCAAGCCGCCAGGTCCGATACGAGCACGATCTGCGCCCGTATTTCGCCAGCAATGAGGGTAGCAACGGCGTTGCTGGCGGCACCTTTCCGTTCGCCGTCGTCGTGAAGGGAAATGGCACGGCCTATGTGTCTTCAGACCGCGATCGTGAGGTCGTGGTGGTCGACGTTTCCTCACCCACCGCGGGCCATCTGATCACCCGCGTCAAGCTTGACGGAAACGCCCTCGGGATGACGTTGGACGCTTCACAGTCCAGGCTCTATGTGGCACAGGACAACGCCGACCAGGTGGCGGTCATCGAGACCTCGACCAACACCGTCACGACCCGAATCGATGCGCGCGCACCGACGGACCTGCTTCACGGCCGGAAGTACACCGGCGCCGCGACGTCCGCGGTGACGCTCTCCCCAGATGGCGACACGCTCTACGCGGTCAACAGCGGAGCGAACTCCATAGCCGTCATCCCGCTGATCGGCGCGAGAGCGAACAGGGTCAACGGCCTGATCCCGACCGCCTATGAGCCGCACGACGTCACATTGAGCGCCGATGGCTCCTGGATGTACATCATCAGCGGCAAGAGCGTCACCGGCCCGAACCCCGGTCACCTCGCCAGCAGCACGGCCAGCATGACGAGCATCATCTACCCGGGAGGGAACGCCGCGGCCGCTGCGGCCTCGAGGGCGTCGAACCAGTACCAATTCCAGTTGGAACGGGCATCCCTGGTCAGTGCCCCCGTGCCGACCTCGAAGGATCTGCGAGACCTGACGGACAGCGTCGCGAGGAACAATTTCTACTCCCCAGAGAACGTCGACAAGAACACGAAGGTGATGCAGTTCCTGAGCAAACGCATCAAGCATGTAATCTATGTCGTGAAGGAAAACCGCACCTACGATCAGGTTCTGGGCGACCTGACCAACGGCGCGGATGGTGACCCGAGCCTGACCCAGTTCGGCCAATTCCTCACGCCGAATAATCACAGTCTCGCAAACAAGTTCGTCACGCTGGACCATTTCATGAACCCGGGCGACGGGAGCATGGACGGCTGGTCCTGGTCGATGCAAGGCCGTGTCACCAACACTGAAGCGATCACGCAGCAGATCAATTACGCCTCGGTCAACCGCGGTCTGTCCTACGAGTCCGAAGGCACCAATCGCAACGTGCCGGTCAATTTCGCGACCGTTGCCGCGCGCGACGCCGCGGCCGGGGTGGCGGGAACCACCAATTACAGCAACGCTTCGGCGGGTCTGCCCGGCGGCACCGCGAACCTGTTGGCGGGAGCCGCCAACCACGCGTCCGCCGACGCGCCGTTCGGCATCGAGGATGGCTATATCTTCAACGCGGTGCTCAAGGCTGGCGGAACTGTCCGTAACTACGGATTCCTGGTGAACAACATCGGCAGCATCGGCACGAAGGCCGCGCCGGTCTCCGATCCGTTCCTCTCCGGCATCGTGCAGGTCGCTCCCCTCGATCCGGCGTTGGCCTCGCTCACCGACGTCTATTTCCGTGGCTACGACCAGAACTATCCGGACCTCTGGCGCTATAACGAGTGGAAGCGGGAGTTCGACCAGTTTGTCGCCAACCGCAATCTGCCGAGCCTGTCGCTGGTTCGCATCAGCCACGACCATATGGGCAGCTTTGGCAGCGCGCTCGGCGGTGTGAACACGCCTGAAACGCAGCAGGCCGACTGCGACCTCGCATTGGGCCGGCTCGTCGAATCCGTGGCGAACAGCCCTTATGCGGCCGACACCCTGGTCATCGTCACAGAAGACGACGTGCAGGATGGTCCCGATCATGTCGACTCGCATCGCGGGACCGCCTATGTCGTCGGGCCGTACGTCAAGCAGGGCGTCGTGGTCAGCACCCGCTACAACCAGGTCAACGCGCTGCGCACGATCGAAGACATTCTGGGCACGCAGCACATCAACCTGAACACCGCCTTCCAGCCGCCGATGGAGGATGCCTTTGACATCCGTTCTTCCGGCGAGTGGACGTACACCGCCGAGGCTTCAACCGTCCTTGCGACCACCACGCTGGCGTTGGCGGAGCAGGACAAGGGTGTGAAGTTCGCAGCGGGACCGAACCTCAAGCCCGCGCACGATGCCGCGTACTGGGACCGGGTCACGGCCGGCTTCGATTTTTCCCAGGCCGACCAAGTGCCGCCGGCCCAATTCAACAGAGTGCTGTGGACAGGCATGATGGGTAACAAGCCTTATCCGGCTTTTCGTCATCCGTTCTCCGTGCAGTGAAAGATACGCGTCGGGGCGCCATGGACACTGTATTCGGGGCAGTTCGATGAACCGCGCAAGCGCCGCCTGAGTCGGGACTTCACCATGCCAATCGGTCAGCTGCTTGACCGCCCTCAAGGCCGCGTGGAGCGAGGCTGGCGCGATCAGGAACCAAGGCGCAGCGTTGGCAACATGACCTTCGAAAAGGAGCCGACGTAAATGACCCGCCAATGGCGTCCAACGTCTGGAGTGGATCGAGCGGGCGTCCCCCGAATCGAAAGGTGCTCACGAATGATCTCTGACTAGCGCGACGCTATCACCCGACTTCGATTCCATCAAGTCCGCCTAACGCCTGTTTCACTACTCGGCGAAGGCGTCATCTGGATGGCATTAGAGTCAACGCTGGACCACGTGTAGCGGTCTATCGAAACGCTGCATTCGGGCCGCTTGGCATCGACATTGGGGGCTGCAGGGGACTGCCGCAGCGATTCTTCTCGTTGGCGCAGACCTGAGCTCCGAATTGACAGTTCAAGAGTCAGGCGACGCAGATGCCGCGTACAGCAACCTTCTCGAACAGATGCGGCGATGCCACGACACTGTCTGGATACTGCGCCAGCCGACTTCGGAAGTCCGGACGTCCGAACGCTGTTCTGAACGCTTCGACCGACTCCCACACCTCGCGCGGCTGCCCGCCGGAACCGCCGAAATTGCGGTAGTCGAACGCGATGGCGATGAAGCCCTCTGCGCGGAAGCGCTCGGCGAACGGGGCCAATCCTCCTGCCTTGATTCCGCCGACGCCGTGGGCCATGACCACGGCGGGGTGCGGGCCGTTGCCCTCGGGCAGGTAGACCCACGCTTCGATCGCGTCACCCGACGCCGTCGGGATCTGCACGGTGATGCCGTTCGCGGAGTTGTGCGGGGACATCATTTCGCGATTCCCTCCCTTCGATGCCTGATGAGAACACACCAAGGCGGCACCAACGACCAGTTCTTCGATGAAGCGCAATGGGAGAGTTATCGACGACTCGGCCTGCACATCGGCCATCGCGTGCTGACGCCAGAGCTGTTCGATCACCTCCGGCGCGTGCCGCCACCAGCCTGATGTCGGATGTGTCGCGGAGTCGTTGGAGTGGACGGCCCCGCGACATCGAATCGTCGCTGCGCTACGCGGCCTGACGGTAGACGTGCCCTCCGCTGAGTTTCACGACGTCATCGACCGGCCGAGTACTCTTCTCGTCGGCTTCAACGATGATGGCGGTCATTCCGGGACGCATTTCCTTGGTGACTGAATCGACAAAGTCTGAATCCAGCGCCTCGGTCACCGCGTCGCCCGTAAGTCCGCTCATCGCACCTATCGCCGCGCCAATCGCCGCACCAGGTGCCCCCCCGATCAGTCCGATTAACGCGCCGCCTAAGGTGCCGATCCCCGTTCCCCACAAGGGTCGTTCCTTGGCTTCGATCAACGAGAGGTTTCCCTTATCGTCTTTCTTGACCATCACGCCGGCTTTGGGCTTGAAATCGGTGATCCCCTTGTCCTTGAGCGCTTTCAGCGCGGTGGCGGCGTCGTAGGCGGCGTTTGTATTGTTGAAAGTTGCAACGATGATCTGGTCAGCCATGTCAGCCTCCTGAGACTGCGCGTTCACGACATGCTGTGAGTGCTCTCCGTCTCGCGGAAGATCTCGTCTTGTCGCAACGCGGTAAGTTGTTCTTGCGGTTGGGTGTTTTTCGAAACGGATACGTCACGTTACGAGTCTTCGGCGCGCGCATCGCAAGTCGCGTGCCGATCCACAGGCGCCCTCCCTCGCGCACGTTGATGGTCTGCGAGTCCGTATCGCGACAAGAACGAAGTGACCGCGGAGCTGGCGACATGGAAAATCGCCGCCGCTTTGCAACACTCTTGAGAAACGCCAACACCGCATTCACCCGCTTCTGATGTGTGATCGACCGGTAACTATCCACACTTTCTTCACGATCAACTACTTGCGCAAGGCCAATTGGGGTCCCACGCAGTCGATGAGTGCGATCACCACGGCAACGCATCCGCCGCCTTCCCGAAGGGACCCAGCCGCGCCCAAAGAAATTCGCCACCGCGCAACGACTACCGCGAAGTCATCGCGGGTATCGCCTTTGCGGCCTGTTCGACAATCGTCACCACCGCCCGCGGCTGCGACACGTACACCGCGTGGCTTGCTTTGACTTCGACCACCGTCGAACCCGCTCGCTTGGACATCGCGCGTTGGGCGTCGGGAGGAATCATTCGATCTTCGGTCGTCAGTAAGTACCAACTGGGTTTCGTCCGCCACGCCGGGTGACTGATGGTGCCGTTGACGGCCTCGAGGCCCCACGGAACCTGCGCGTGGCCATGAAGGCAGCGGTGTCCCCATTCACGTCGGCAGCAAAGGACGTCGCAAACTTGGCCCTGGCGAGCAGGAAATATCCATTCTGCGGCGGCAGGATCGGGGGGACCGGGGCCGCCCGGCGGCGGATCCATCACCTCTCTGGCTGTCTACGCAGCCTCTTTGCTCATGTGTGCCGATCGATCCTTCAGATAACGCGTCACCTCGTCCGCCTGCGCGGCCGGGAGCGGCAACTCCAGCACCGTCCCGTCATAGACGGCGAACAACGTCTGCACGGCGGCCGGATTCGAGGCCTCGATCAGCGCGGCGATCACCGAGTCGCCAGGCTCGACAAGCGTGCCGAGGTCGCGGACAACCGTCCTCTCGGCGACGGTCTGGTCCTTCCACGATCCTGCAGCGATCGCCGCGATGGTCGCCCCGGCGACGACTCCCAGCAGTGCGCCGCCGCCGATGATGGCTGCCCCCGCCATTGAAGGATGGACGGCGACGAACGGAATCGCGAGCACCATGCCGACGATGGATCCGCGAAACGCGCCACGCGCCATCCCCTCATCCTTCGTCAGCGCGTCCCCTTCCTGCACGTGCAACGTGCCGTCAGCTTCGCGGTGCACCGCAATGCCGTACTCCATGCCGATCTTCCACCTGGTTTCGAGGTGCCGAAGCTGATTGAGCACGTGCAGCGCGCGCGAGGTATCGCGCTTGAAACGGATGACTGTTGGTTCCGGCATCACGCTCCCCCTTCAACGGCTCGCTTGATTGAGCCGAGCGCGTCTTGTCCATGACGACCTTCCGGAGCACGGAGCCTTTCACGCCGGTGAGGCCATCCTGCCCGGAGCTCTTGAGGGTGATCAGGCAGAAGCCGCGGCGTGATGCTGAACCAGGCGAGCGGCTTTGACATGGTGTGCCTCATTACGCGGCAGCGGCGTTCTCGCCGCCCGAGCGTTCAAGCCAGAGAATGCGGAGAACCGCGGCGGCGGGTACCGACAGGATGACGCCGAGCAGGCCGCCAATCTGCCCGCCTGCCATCAGCGCGAACAGAACGGTGATCGGTTCGAGCGCCAGGCGATGACCCATGATGCGCGGCGACACGACAACGCCTTCGACGGTCTTCCAGACGGCAATGACGACGGCCATCCAGATCCACGGCGCGCCCGCGAGCCAGCCCCCGAGAAGCATCATCGCGGCCGCGATCAGCCAGCCGGCGATCGGTATGAACTCCAGCGCGCCGCCGACAATGCCGAGCACGAGCGGATAGGGATAGTGCAGAAACGCCATCGAAACGGTGTAGACGACGGCCGACATGCTCGCCAGCGCAAGCTGGGCGCGGACGTATTGCGCCAGCATCGTGTCAATGCGCTCTATAGTCGCCCTTGCCCGTGCCCGGTCTTGCCGATGCGCAAGCAGATCGACGATGGCGTCAATGAGCGCGAAGCGATGGCTCAGGAAGAAGATCGCAATGAGCGGCACCAGCAGCAGCCAGCCCGTATTCGCGGCTGCACCGCCGAGCGAATGGCCGATTCGTTCCGCAACGCTGGCAATCTGGCTGGCGTGGTCGGCGAGGAACTGATGGTCGGTGAGCTTCGCAACCATGCCGGGCAGCGCCGCTTCGAGCCGCTGCAGCTGCCCCGTGATCGCGGGCGCGACCATCAGTCCCAGCGCGGCAACAATGGTCACGCCCACGAGATAGACGATGCCGATTGCGCTGTTCCGGCTCGACGCGCGCGGTGTCAATCGCAGGTGCACCCACGTCACCGCCGGTTCGAGCACGTACGCGAACAGCAGCGCTAGCACGAAGACTGTGATCGTGGTCCTTGTCGCATACGCAATGCCGGCGACGATCGCGAACAGCGCGATCGTCGTCAGGATATTGCCGGCGCGATCGTCGAGTTCCACCATTTCATCCTCCCGCTCATCGCAGGAACTGCTCGGTCGCGTCCTTGGGTATGGCAATCGGCTTCGCGCTCTTCGGATCGGCATTGAACTTCGCGAAGACGGCCGGTTTTTCGCGGAAATGTTGTCTCAGCGCCTGAACGCGGTGAGCATTGCTGGGATGATCGGACAGGATCTGCGGCATCTGCGACAGGTCGGCTTTGTCGAAGTCCTGGAAGAGCCACACCAGGCCCCAGGGGTTATAGCCGCTGCCGGCACAGACGTCGGATCCCGTCAGGTCGGCAGCCGATTCGGCCTCTCTCGAGTAGCCAAGCGAATGGAGCTTGCCGATCAACGTGATCGCGAGGATGTGCGCGGCCGACGGGCCGAGCAGCACTGCGGCACCAATCTCACGCCGCTCGATGCGGCGCTCCTTCTCGATGAGCGCCATCGAGTCGTGATGGATGGTATGCGACACCTCGTGGCAGATCGTTCCGGCGAGCTCCTCGGTGTTCTTGACGAAATAGAGGAGCGAGTCGGTGACGTAGACGTTGCCGCCCGGCGTCGCGAACGCGTTCGGCGACGGCTCGTGCACGAGATAGAACTTGAACGGGCGGCCGTAGTACGGCTGGGCCGTCCGCGTGATGGCGGCCGCGATCGGCTGGAGCGGTTCGTAGAGCGGTGATGAGGAAACGATCTCTCCCTTCCCTTTCAGCGCATTGAACACCTGCTGACCAATTTCCTGTTCATCGCTGAGGTTGAAGGTCTCCGACGCCCGCGACGAGCCGGCGCCAATGCTGGCCAGCACCGCCACGATGGCAACACAGAGCGCGATGAACAACCGTCGGGATGCTGTCTTGAGCATGGCGATCCTCCTGCTCGGCCTTCGCGACGTCCGACGCTCGGCGCCAGACGTCGCGACCTGTGCCGTTCCTCAATTGGTTCCGTTGGGCTGCGCGATCTTGTTGGCGATCACCGCCCGGGCTTTCCGCAGCGCGATACATGTCCTTCGTGAATCCCACGACGATCAGCTCTGACATTGGCGTCTTCTTCACAGTTCACGTGGTCATCAGGCGCTCGCGCGAATCTCGCGAGGACTCGTCACTCCCACTCTCTGTCGACAATCAGGGCAATTCGTGTTCCTACGCCGAGCATCGCGCAACGTCGAAATCGCCAGCAAATCCGCACGCCATGCCGTCGGTGCCAACCGACGCTGGCCATCTGCCAGACGCTGGCCACAGGCAATCGCATCCTCGCCGGCGGAGCCGTGAGCGGCGCCATCGGGCTGGCCTTCATCATCCGAGCCGATACGGCGAATGAAATCGACGACATCGTCACGGGTCTTCCTGTCTGGCCCCGCATGGTCACGACACTCACGCCGCTGACAACGTGGTCCGAGCGTGCGAACGCTCTTCGTCCCCGTCTCGAGCGTTTGCGCGCTGGCAAGATGCTCGGCGAGGCGCACGCGTCCGGAGTTGCGCGATGAACTTCGTCGCCCTTCGCACGCTCACCGGCGACTGTGCCGGCAATCCGGTCGCAAGAACGGCCGAGAGGAGCTGTCATGAATTCACTGATGAGAAAGCTACTGGCGAGATTGTTGAAGCCAGCCTCTGAGGGGGCGGTTCCGCTAGCCGTCAACCAATAGTCGTCATCGCCTTTACCACAGGGATATTGACGAGTTTTTCATGTCCAACGACCACCGACCCGGCGCACCAGCACCACTGGACAAGACGGTCGCAACGGTTAAGCGCTCTGGGACGAAGACGGCTCTGATTACTGGCGCCGCGGGTGGAATCGGTCTCGAATTGACCCGCCTCCTTGCCGCTGACAGCTACAACTTAGTCCTTGTCGGACGCGATCGTCACGGGCTGGAACGCGTAGGGGCGAGCCTTCGGGCGCTGCATCAGATCTCTGTCCGATGTGAGTCGAGGGACCTGTCTGAGTCGCGAGCAGCGAATCAGTTGTGGGCTGACCTCACGCGCGCGGGAATCGCGATTGACGTCCTCGTCAACAACGCGGGCGTTGGTATGTATGGGTTACTCGACGAACAAGATCCAGACGAACTAGACCGAATGCTGCAGCTGAACATGGCCGCGCTCACCGTGCTGACCCGCCTGGTGCTCCCGGGGATGCGACAGCGACGCTGGGGACGGATTCTCAACGTGGCGTCGATCGTGGCGTACCAACCAGGCGGACCACGGATGGCTACGTACTACGCCACCAAAGCCTACGTCCTTTCTTTCTCGAAGGGCCTCGCCAGGGAGCTCGACGGCAGCGGAGTAAGCGTGACGGTGTTGTCGCCGGGGCCAACCGAGACGTCTTTTGACGACAGGGCTGGGGCCACTCTGAACGTGCTCTACAGACGGCTTCCGAAGATGACCGCTGCCGCCGTCGCCCGCGCGGGATACGACGGCATGAAACGGCAATCGATGGTCGTCATTCCCGGTCTCATGACCAAGCTTCTCGCCCTCGCAGGCGAGCTCCCTCCACGGCGGATCGCATTGGAGATCAATCACCTGCTCTGGAAGCCTCGTCCGAAAGGAGTGTTGTAATGCCATCGCTTCTGACAGTCGCGGTTGTGGGACCGACAATCCTCGTTGTGAGTGCGATATTCGCCGTTCTCTGGCGTGAACGCACCTCGGTTCGTCAAAGTGGGATCGCGCTCGCGGTCGGAGTCGTCCTGGCGCTGTGGGCAGGGATCGCCATCGTGCTAGCGAAACAGGGCACCTTTCGCCAAGCGGCTGGGGACACATCGTTTCCGCCTATTGGGATCAACTTGATCGTGGTGTCGACCATGCTTGCAGCGGCGCTTGCGGCATCGCCCTCCCTGCGCGCGATGCTCTGGCGCCAGCCGAGCCTGATTCGTCTGAACCTCTGGCGCTTCGAAGGTCTCGTGTTCTTGACGCTCATGGTTCTGGGCCGAGTACCGGCGCTGTGGGCAATCCCCGCCGGTGCGGGAGACGTTCTGATAGCAGCGACCGCACCGTGGGTCGCTCGCCACGTCGAGACGTTGCGCGGCAGGCGGCGCGCGATCACCTGGAATCTACTCGGCGTGCTCGATCTCGTCGTCGCAGTGGCGCTCGGCGTCATGACCAATCCTGGCGCCGGACAGGTGTTCACGACATCTCCGACGTCCGAGCTGTTGACCGAATATCCGCTGGCCCTGGTGCCGACGTTCCTGGTCCCGCTCGCGTTCATGGTTCACGCCGTTTCGCTCTCGCAGCTGTTCCGGGGGAGCTGGGCCCGGACAGCTACAGAGCGGGTCACGCACGGGAGTGTCAGCCGGCCGAAAGTCGCGTGATTGATCGCGCCGCTTCGCGTGCGCCGGTCAGAGCCTGCGGCTGCACAAATGCAAGAAGGTCGACGTTGAGACGGTCGGCATGCGTGATGAACAGGCCATGTGCAGCGTTCTCGTACACGATGAGCTCGTTGTCAGGCACCAGTTGCGCGGCTTTGCGACCGCAGAGATCAATCGGCGCCTGCCTGTCTCTGTCGCCGTGGACGATCAGGGTCGGGACGGTGATCGCCCGCAGTTCGGTGCGGAGGTCAGTCGCGAATCCAGTGAGGAAGAATTCGACGGTGGCCGTGGCGGAGCAGTCCAGACATTGGCGAATCATGAACTGGACGAACTCGGGCGACACCGCGACACCTGGAAGGCATTCCTTGGTGCGAGCGCCGCATTGCCGCTTCGCTTGTCGAGGTCCGCGCCGCCGAGCAGAAACATGTACTTCGCCATTTGGCTGGCACCTTTTCAATCCTAGGACTTTGGCTCCTCTCCCACGATTGTCGCCACCACTGCCGAATAGTCCAGGTCGGCCGCCCCGCGTTCTATGGCCGCATCCAGCCACGCTCTCGCTGCGGCGGAGACCTTGAGGTCGCGGTCGACAGCGGACGCAGCCTCAATCACCAGACGGAGGTCTTTGGCGGCGTGGCGTAGTTTGAAGTTGGGCGGATAGTGATCCGACTCGATATTGGACCGCTTGGCCCGCACCACTGGGCTCAGCTGCGAGCCTTCGAGCATGTTGAGCAGCGGCGTTCGACCAAGCCCCAGCCCCTCACCGAGTGCCAGCGCCTCGCCAACAGCGGCGATCGACGCTCCGAGCACCAGGTTGGCGACCAGTTTCATAGCGGCGCCGGCGCCGAAGCCGCCCACGTGTCCCACTGAACCGAGCGACTCGAGGATCGGCCGCGCGCGCTCGAAGTCTTCGTCGCTGGCGCCGACGAAGATCTCCAGGCGGCCTTCGGCGGCTTGGCTGACGCTGCCCCTGACGGGCGCGTCGACGACGGCGACGCCCCGCGGGAACTGGGCGGCGATCGATCGGATGGTATGCGGACCGACGGTCGACATGTCGATGTACACCTGACCCGGGCCAAGCGCTCTCACCAGGCTCTGCTCGCCGCTCAACACGACGTCCGTCAGCGCCTCTGGGGTTGCCACCATCGTGATCGCAAACGCAGCGCCGGCGCCCGCCTCCGCTGGCGATTTCGCCACGGTGGCGCCTCCGGCCGCTAACGGCTTGGCACGGTCCGGCGTGCGGTTCCAAACCGTCAGCTCGTGGCCGGCCTGGAGCAGCCGCGCGGCCATGGGCGCGCCCATCTGCCCGAGCCCCAGAAACGCGATCTTCGCCATGACTGGCTACCCTCCCTGGATTCGCGCCACTGCCGCCTTCAGCGTTTCGGCGCTCCGCTCCAGCGCGTGCCGTTCTTCCTCGGACATCGCTGGCTCCAGGATTTGCGTGACACCTGTCTGCCCGAGCACGCTCGGCATCGAGAGCGTGACGCCGTACTTGGGGTTATACGATCCAATCGGAATCACCCCTCGCTCGTCGCGCAATACGATCTCCGCAATGCGAGCCGACACCATCCCGATGCCGAACTGGCTGGCCTGATTGCCTTCGATGATGGTGATATTGGCGTACCGCACTTCCTGCTCGATGCTTCGAGTGAGCTCCTCAGGACCGCGACCGGTCTGCTGCAGAGCATCCAACACTCGAACGCCTGCGACCTGCGCCGAAGACCACATGAACACTTCTGACGTTCCGTGCTCACCGAGGACGTTGGCTTCGACGGATGTCGGATCGACATTCAGGTGCCGAGCGACGTGAAAGCGGAAGCGCAGGCTGTCGAGAAAGGTCCCCGTGCTCAGGACCCGCGTGAATCCGAATGTGCGCACGAAGTCGGCCAGGGGGTCCGGCGGATCGGTCACGACGAGGATGACCGCTTGCGGTACTGTCTTGAAGATCTCGGGAAGGATTTGCCGGTAGATAGCAACATTCGACTCGAGCAGCTTGAGCCGGCCTGCCGGATCGTTGCGATTGGTCGCCCCGCCGCTCTTTTCGTTCATGCCGGCGGTGATCATGACGAGCGCCGCGCCGGCCAGGTCCGAGTACTCTCCGTCGCGGATCTGCACGGCCGAAGAGAGCGCCGCACCGTACTGAAGGTCGGTCACCACGGCCTTCGCCCGGTTACGCTCTCGGTTGACCACGACAATCTCGCGCGCGACGCCGCGCAGGATGCTGGACAACAGGCAGGCAGAGCCGACGGCGCCAGCGCCGATTACTCCGATTTTCATCGAAGAGACCTCAGGTTATACGCTAGCACTGGAGCATGTCATGCAATCCACAATTCCTTACCGCACGCTGGGCAGGACAGGCGAAAGAGTCTCCGCGATCGGTCTTGGAGGCTGGCATCTCGGACTGGAACGGGTCGACGAGCCGCTTAGTGTCCGGATCATTCGAACGGCGATCGATCGTGGCATCAACTTCCTGGACAACTGCTGGGACTACAACGACGGCGCGAGCGAGACCCGCATGGGAAAGGCGCTCCGGGACGGCTACCGGCAGAAGGTCTTTCTCATGACCAAGATCGACGGACGATCCTACGCAGAAGCGATGCGGCAACTCGACCAGTCGCTCGAGCGGCTGGAGACCGAGTGCATCGATCTCGTGCAGCACCATGAGATCCTGCGGTACGACGATCCACATCGCATCTTCGACGAGGAAGGCGCCAACCGTGCGCTCGTCGACGCGCAGCGAGCGGGGAAGATCCGGTATATCGGCTTCACGGGACACAAGGATCCCCACATCCATTTGTACATGCTCGACGTGGCCCGAGAACACGGCTTCCTGTTCGACACCGTGCAGATGCCGCTGAACGTCATGGACGCCCATTACCGCAGCTTCGGCAAACTCGTCCTGCCGGAGTTGGTGAGACAGGGAATCGGCGTCCTCGGGATGAAGCCGATGGCCAACGGCATCATTCTCAATTCGAAGACTGTGTCGCCGATCGAGTGTCTTCGCTATGCGCTGAACTTGCCGACTTCGGTGGTGATCACCGGCGTGGACTCGATGGAAATTCTCGATCAGGCCTGTGAGGCCGCTCGGACGTTCCGTCCCTTGAGCGATCCGGAGTTGACGGCGTTGCTGTCCAAGACCGCCACGGCGGCCGCGCGCGGCGAGTTCGAGCCCTTCAAGACCTCGTCCATCTTCGACGGTACTGCGCAGAATCCGGCATGGCTCGGGGACGAACCGCAGCGGCTGCAGGATCTCATGCCGTAAACCAGCTGGGAGGAGATCTCATGAACGCGGCTACCGGCATCGTGGATGATCAGACGTCTCTCGTTCGCGCGCTCATCGGGTTGACGGTCGTCACGGGCCTCGTTGATGCGATCAGCTTTCTGGGTCTTGGCCGCATTTTCACCGCGAATATGACGGGGAACGTTGTCTTTCTTGGTTTCGCGGCCGGCGGTGCGCCTGGCATCTCCGCGGCTCGTTCGATCGCCGCATTATGCGCGTTCGCCGGTGGGAGTGTGTGTGGTGGCCGGCTGGTCAGCAGTCGCGAGCGGACTTCGATTGCTCATCTGCTGATCACCACGTACGTGGAAACGGCCCTGCTACTGACTGCTGCCGGTGCGGCCGCATTTGCGGCGGGCGATGCGTCGCTGGCGGCCACATATGCGATTGTCCTGTCCACTGCGGTGGCGATGGGGCTAAGAAATGCTGTGGTTCGGAAGCTGGCTGTTCCGGATCTCACGACGACCGTGCTGACCATGACGATCACCGGGCTCGCTGCCGACTCGTCGCTCGCCGGCGGCCATGGCGGCCGCTGGGCGGGCCGAGCGTTGTCCATACTCGCGATGTTCGCGGGTGCCCTTATTGGCGCTATCCTTCTCCGCACCTTCGGCCTGCCGTTGTCGCTCGTGGTCGCAGCGCTGATCGTGGCCGCTCTGTCGTTCCATCTGCGCTCGCACGCGCGGGCGAAGCTCGCCACCTAATCCCGCAGGACGGTCTCTTCGACCGCGCCGCTTTCAGGGCTGGAAGACCTGGACGCTCTTCTGCGGCTTCGTCAGGTTCTGCGCCACACTGATTTCAAGATGATCGAGGACTTGCGCAAGGCGCACGCGTCCACGTCCGTTCCAACCTGCGATCGCTTAATGGGGGAGTCGAGTTGCGGACATCGCCGCGGAGGCCGCGAACATAGCAGACGTCAGAACCGTCAGCAACGCGGTTGGGAAGTCCTGCGGCGTTACTGAGGGACCGGACCCAGTCCGCCCTCCGCTCCTGCGCGTATACTCACGCACGAGATTCTAATGATCACGATCCTTGGAGCAGGCGGCGCCATCGGCAACAAACTCGTCAAGCTTCTCGCGGCGAAGAACCAGCCGTTCCGCCTGGTTGGCCGCAATCCACAGGCGACGTCGGGCGCGACCGAAACCCTCGCGGCTGATCTGACGGATAGAGATCAAACCGTTCAAGCCGTCGCGGGCTCGAGTGTCGTGCACCTGCTCGTGGGTCTCAAGTACGATCGGAGGGTCTGGCAGGACATGTGGCCGCGGATCATGAGCAATACCATCGAAGCCTGCAAACGCGGCGGCGCGAAGTTGATCTTCTTTGACAACGTGTACATGTACGGCAAGGTGAGCGGGCCAATAACCGAGGAGACACCGTTCAATCCGTGCAGCAAGAAAGGGGAAATCCGCGCGAAGATCGCTACGATGCTGATCAACGAGTGGAAGTCGGGGGCGCTCGCCGCGATGATTGCCCGATCCGCCGACTTCTACGGCCCCGACACGCAGAACGCCGTTCCTAATCTTCTCGTCTTTCAGCCTTTCGCCCGGAAGCGCAAAGCATCATGGCTCGTGAATGATGCCGTTCCGCACTCCTTTACCTACACGCCGGATGCCGCGCAAAGCCTGGTGCAGCTCGCCGGGCGGCCAAACGCCTGGAATCAGACGTGGCATGTCCCCACCACACCCAATCCACTCACAGGGAAAGAATTCGTCTCGCTGGCGGCGAAGGAATTCGGCGTAGTGCCACGCCATCGCGTGTTGAGCCGGCCGATGCTCCGGATTGCCGGCTGGTTCGATCCGCTTGTCGCCGAATCCTACGAGATGCTGTACCAGAGCGATGGACCGTATCTCTTCGATTCCAGCAAGTTCGCCAGAGAGTTCGGCTTCGCCGGTACGCCCTACGCTGACGGCATTCGTATCACTGCCGCCTCATTCAAGCGAGACGTGCACCGATAGATCCTCGAAAGTCGCCAAGGCCTACCCACGGTGGACGCCCCTGCGTCCGAGCGGCCAATGGTGGCGCACCTGGTGGGCGCACTTCGAGTTTACCCGCATAAACATTGATGTCATAACGACGTCGGCCTCAGATCGACGCGCATAGACTGGCATCGTCCACTCTACCGCGCTCGGGTTGAAGGAGGCCGAGATGAGACTGATCGGGTGCGACTTA
>Ga0105340_1000096_pt1 | contig 42385 bp, 37 predicted proteins | sample EasRivMeERMLT700_FD_89676 | JGI IMG/M metagenome (GOLD analysis project Ga0105340, IMG submission 89676) | Soil microbial communities from meander-bound floodplain in the East River, Colorado, USA - East River MetaG ERMLT700 | ecosystem: Environmental > Terrestrial > Soil > Floodplain | place...
GATTCGTGGGCATTCACAACATCAGGACGCGTGCAGCGGCACGCGAGGCTCCCGCGCGCATCGGCGCCGGTCCCAGCAGTCTCCGTAGCGCGGTTAGCGCGCGTCGACCCGCATATGCCCTCCCTTCGATCCCAATCCAACCGTTCTCTGGACCATACCCGCGATAACAAGATCGCTTCCTGCGAGGTCCGCTTTGTCCCCAACGACACTGAGATGCGGGTCCTTGCCGACGCAGAATGGACTGCGGACGCTATCGGCATTCGCTGATTTCAGCTCTGCATTCCGCGAATCAACGCTACCTGGCCGCCGGCTGTTCAAAAACTGTCGCGCCCTTGTCTCGGAGGAATAAAGTGGGACGACCTTGCGAAATACCGATCCGAGCGTAGTTCTTCGCCGAATCATAGAAGTCGATGTGACCTCCGCCGTCGGCGTTGACGAGGAAGAGCGATTCCTGTCTCATTTCACTATCAAGGCCAATGAAGACGGAACTCGGGCTTCGGTCCGACGTCGCGAACCCGGCCCGCTCATTTCCGCTTGGACCAATCAATGCGATACCAGAAATCGCCCCATTTCGCGACATCCTCTGACCGCGAACGACGGGATCTGGCAGTGGCGCGCCAATCAACACGCGTTCCCTGCCTTGCGCGTCAACGACGGCGATCTGACGGACACGGAGATTCTCGGTCACGGGAGATTGCGCTCGAAGAAGTGTAATCGCGAAGCCAGCCAACGTCAGCACGAACGCAACCATAAGGGCTCTCACTCGGCGCTCTAGCAGTTCAATGCGTTTGGTCGATTCCATGAGGCATTCTCCAGACTGAAAGCAACCCGGCCCAATTCCCTGCTCCAATGTTCAGTCGCAACCCGCAGCATAACGGGTCAGTGCGAACTCGTCATCTGCGTAGTTGGAGCGGAATCCGAAATGGTCTTCCGATTTCCAAAATCGGGACTCCGAGCCAGCCTGGAAAAGCATCAAGCTTCTTTGCACGAAAGGGGTCTAACAAGCGCTGCACTCGTCACGTTGCCGATGAGAAGCAGCATGTAGTGATCAAACCAGCCTGGAGGTGCCGCACTCTTGCACCGACTTCCCCACCGCAATACCGCCAGGTTGAAATGTCACTGACGCGCGCTCCTCTCGGATGTTCCTCGATCTTCTTGGGGAGGATATCGGCACGCGCGGACGACTGGCGAGCCGCTTGCGCGGCTTCGTCCGCACGGTGAGGCCTTCATCGTCGTACAGGCGATAGATCCGTTTCGCATTCACCGGCCACCCTTCGCGCTTCAACAACACGGTCAACCGGCGATAGCCAAACCGCACGCGGACCGCCGCGAGCTCCCGCAGTCGCTGCCGCAGGGCGTCCTGCCGATCGCGCGTGTGCTGGTAGCGCAACGTTTCAAGCCGCACGGGAATCAGCCTCGCCGCCCGGCGTTGGCTCAGACGGTACGCCGTCTGCGCCCACTCCGCTAGGACGCGGCGTGCGCGAGGCCTTAGAGCTTTTTTCGTACGATCTCCTGGAGGATGTGCCGATCGAGGGTCAGGTCGGCGACGACCTGTTTCAATTTGCTGTTTTCGTGGCGTAGCGACCGCAGCTCGCGCAACTCCTGCAGCCCGAGGCCGGCGAACTGCTTCTTCCAGCGGTAGAAGGTCTGCTCGCTGACGCCCAGGCGGCGACAGACCTCGGCGACTTTCTCGCCGCCCTCGACCTGGTGGAGGGCGTGGATGATCTCTTCGTTGCTCCGTCCCTTGCGTGGCATCTGCGGCTCCTCTGACCGGCCGGGCCGGCCCGTTTAGGAAACCACAAATCGGTTCGTTTTCACCTTTCCGCTGTCGCGGTTTTCGGGGTTTGGGTCACCGGAGCGCTCCCTGAATCCGTGTATAGCCCCATCCCGGATTGTCAGACGCCATCCGAACGACGAGCGCGCGAATCTCCTTGTGCACGCCCGGTCGGCCGGGCCGGCGCTTCCCGCAGGTCCACTTCTGCGCGACCAATTCGCGATGCCAGCGCAGGATCGTGTCGGGTGTCACAAGTGTCGCGATGTGGCGGAGTGCTCGTCGACCGACGCTGTGCCCCAGGACCGCCAACCGCCGCCGCTGCTGGTCCGTCAGACGGACCCGGCGACCGTGCAGCTGCGCCTTCAACACCCGATTCTCCTCGCGCAGGAAGTGGATGACGTCGCGCTGCTCCCGCTCGACCCAACCCAGGAGCGTCGCCAGCATCAGATGGAACGGGATCACGGGCCAGAATCTACCCGGATTTCGACGTCGACAGAGTTTTTAGACAGTACGGGCTAGCTGTATTTCTTCCCCGCCAGGGCAAGGCTGCAACGAATGGTGATTGCGTCCAGTCAAAGAGACTAACGGACCGCCGCCGACCGCCTGCAGTTACCGGCGGAGTTGGCTTCGGGACACGGACCGATACGGATCCGACCGTCGTCCCGTCCTGCGCCTGGTGTCGGTCGCCGCCGCGGGACGCTGATGTTCGCGCTATTCGCCGGTACGCGTGAATTCCAGCGGCATCGGATTCCCGGGCGTCGTGCCCGTCACCGTCGGCTTGCGGAAGGCGGGCTCGTAGTTCACCGGAACGCCCAGCGTGACCCGGTGCGGCCCTCGAGACACGGTAATCGTCTCGTTCGTGAACCCGTTTGACGACCCATCGATCACGACGCGGCGACGCCGGTCGTAGTCGACGCGGATGAACTCGTTGTTCGGCATGTTAGCCAACTCTCAGTAGACCTTCACCACGATCCCCGCACTCATCCTCACGGTGTCTGCCTTCACGCGGAAGCGCTCGAGCGTCGTCCTGCCGGTCTCGATCGACAGCTCGGGCCGTGTCCGCAGATAGCTCGCGGTGGCGGTGAGCCCGAATCGACCGTTCAGGTCGAACCAGGCAACGAGCTTCGGCTGGACTGCCAAGGCGACGCCCGATTCCACCTCGGCCCCTGGCGCGCCGAAGGCCTGCCGCACGCCCTCTCGACCCGTCTCGTCCATCTCGAACCCGACGAGACTCACGCCCACCATCAGCGCACCGGTCACTTCGACACGTCCGGCTCGCACCGTGTACGCCGCGCCCGCCATCAGCGGTCGGACGCTCAGTGACCCGAGCGCCGTCGGTGTGCCGGCAAACGAACGGGACAACGTCGACGACACCGATCCAAAGTCCCAGGCTGCGCTCCACGCGTCCGGCCGCGGGATGCGAAACGACACGCCGAAGCCCTTCGTGTCGCCAAGGTCGTCTGAGACGGGCGTGTCGATCCCATAGTCCACGCCCACGCTGATATACGCCCCCGTTTGCGCACGCGCGGCGGTGGCCGTGCCGAACAGGACGATCAATGCACCGGCACAGGAACGCAGGATGAGTTGGGCCACGCGGTTATCGCACCTATCGACGCGCCGGAACGCGGCACGGGCCCGCGGGCGTGGGTGTCGCGGCGGGAATTACTCTGCCGAAGAGCCGCTGCGTGGCCACGTTGACGAACGTCAACGGTCCGCCGTCGGCATCGACGGCGTTGAGGGCCTTCGAATCGCGCAGCAGTCGAGGACCGCGATCAATGAGGCAATCCGCCTGCGTCGCCGTGAGCGAGAAGCTCGTCGGAAGATTCAGAAAGAACTCCCGCTCCTCTGCGTCGGCGATGTCCTCGAACGCCACTTCGAACGTGAATGCATCGATCGGATGGCGCCCGGCGGCCGCCCGGTCGCTGACGAGCTGCTCCATCTGCTCCTGAATGCGATCGACCGTCTCGTTCGAGAAATTCCCCATCGGGGTGCCGCGCGTCGCGCCCAGCACCGCGAAGGTCGAGGGCCCGCGCGCGTGCGAGTCCCATGTGGTGGTCTTTTCGGTGCGCGCGTTCACGGCGATGACCAGCAGCGTCTTCACACGGTCATCGTTGATGAGCTGCTGAAGGCTCCAGCCGCCGACGAGCCGGCCGGCATCCGGATCGAAGTTCAGTTGATCCGGTCCCATCCATGACTGGCTCAGTCGATCGCCCGACGCGAGCGCCTCCGAGACAGCCCGGAGCCCGACGTTGTCGGCCAGTCCCCCGTCGAGCAGATGCAGGTACCTCCGCGCCGGGTCGCGGTAAGACTGCAATGCCGCCGCCGCGCGATACCGCGCGCGCTCGAGGTGCTTGTTGTTCAACACGTCCTCAACCCAGCGAGCGTCCTCGTCAGCGTCGGGCGAGCCTGGACCGGAGTACTTGCAGGGGCTGATCTTCGGGTCGCTCCCGTTGTGCGAATTGATCGTCATCGAGTTCAGGAGCCCAGGAAACGCCGAGGACGCGGCGACGGCACGCGCCACGGGGAACGTGGCCAGGTCGCCGCAGAGGAGATCGAACTGGTCCTGCGTGAACTCGAATCGGTTGCCGGTGGACATGTCGTCGGCGTTGATGACGATGAACGGCCGCGGCCGATTCTCGAGATCGAGGAACGTCGCCCGTCCGAAAATGTGCTTCTGGTAATACCTGGAGGCGATTTCGATTCGGGAGCCCAGGTTCGGCCAGCTCCGTGGGTGATACACGGCGTTCGACAGCAGATCGCGTTGCACGCCGTGGTACAGAAAGCGCCGGTGGAACCGGCTCTCGGGCAAAAAGATCTCCTTGCGGTTCAGCGCGTAGTACGCGGCCGGGAAGCTGCCGCCGGAGACCGACGAGATGACGTCGACCTCGTCAAGGAGGCTTCGCTCGAGCTTCTTGCAGTCCGCGGAGTCCCAGTTCGCGCAGTCCACGAGGTCGCCCGCGGGTGACAGGTGAATCCTCACCCCTTCGAGCTGCGCGAGCACGCCGTAGGCGAGCGCCCCGGCCCTGGTGCCACCACCCGAGAACGACAGCACGACGAAGAGCTTGTCCGCCCGTTCCAGCCCGGCCCGACGCGCCTCGAGCGGCGCGCCGGACGCGACCGTCGGCGCATCGACGCGCGTGAACCGGTATCCGCGTGCCAGGCTCCAGCCGTCACCGAGAAACGCAGTCCTCGGATAGGCACAGCCGACCACGCTAGAGAGGGACAGGACAAGCGTTAGGCGGCCCAGGGTCACGAGTTACTCGATCAATCCGAAGAGCGAGGCCATCGGCGCCACGAGCAGCGGCGCAAAGATCTGCGCCACGCGCGCGATCTGCTGCGTCATCGACTTGTCGAAGCCGTGGCGTTCCAGCATCTCCTTGATCTGCGCGACCCGTTCGGGCGTGGAGCCCGGCTCCTCCTGCCGCGCACGGGCCTCCATTTCCAGCACGCGGGCACCGGGCAGGTAGATCAGCAGAAGAAGGACAGTGCCAATCGCGCCGAGGGACACAGCCGACGATTGCGCGCCCGTCTTGATCATCGCCGCAGCGAACTCGCCCATGAATGACGATGGCCACTGCAGGAGCGCGTAAAGCTCGATCACGCCGACGACGAGCAGGAACGAGGCCGTGAGAAAGCTCCAGCGGAGCGTCGCCAACTGGTCGTCGAGGTGCTGGTCCGTCGTCGTTTCGATGAGGAACGAGCTCCAGGCCGTGACGAGCAGGGCGAGGACCGCCGCGCCGGCGAGCGCGGTCAGGATGCTCGTCGGCGTTTGCAGATCGAGCTCGTACACCGTGCTGAATCGCGTCAGCGGATCGGCAAGAAAGGCCGGACCGGCATCGGGCAGTACCCAGCCGATCGCTCCTCCTAAGATCACGCAGACCACGTACACGACCACCACCGTTTTCCCGTAGGTTGGGTTGAGAGACCGGACGAAGGGAAATCCTCCGACGATCGCCGAGACGGCGGCAGTCAGGGACAGCGCGGCGAAGAGGCTCCACATCCACCGGCCGGCATGGTCCTGCTCCACACCCTTGGCAATCGATTCCTGCGCCGACCGCAGTCGAAGGTCGTCGTCGATCGCCCTGCGGATTTCCGACGTGACCTCGGGGTCCTTCAGGAGATCGAGCGCGGTGGCGTGAAGATCGGAGACGAAGGCCGACACGACATCACCGGTCGCACTGGCCGTCTCTGTGGCTTTCTTCGGATCGACCTTGGCTGCCGCTGGCTTCGTATTGGTCTTCGCAGCAGCCGATGTCGTCGCGACCGTCCCCGGGATCAGCTCGTTCTCGACCAGCAGCGTGCGGACTTCCGATGGCGACAGCTCGGTGCCGAGCCACTGCGGAAACACGAGGTCGAGCGCAGTTCGATAGGCGGTCGTCAGGCGCTCGATTGCGCCGGTGCGGATTGATTCCTCGCCCGCGGCCGCCAGTCGGTGGGCGCGCACGTTGGCCAGAAGCGCGTCCTCCTTGCCCTCGAGCTCACGCGACCAGCGACTGGCGAGGCGCTTGCGCGCAGCCTCGGAGGTCAGCGACTCGGCCGCCTTTTGCGCGACCGTCCACGCCTTGGGAGGGTCGCCATCCTTCCGCTCGAGCCGTGACGTGGGCGGTCGACCGCCGAGCCACGCGGCGACAGCCTCCTCGTCCAGCACGTTCTCCAGGATCTTTTTTAGGCGAGCCTCAGTCGCGGCCCGCTCGCCCCACCACGACACGCCAAGATCGGATGCGCCGGTCTTGGCAACCGATCGGAAGACCAGGGCAGAACCGAGGAAGAGCGCAAAGATCAGCACGGCGACCATATAGTTGGTCTTCCTGTCTTTGCCGGAGATTCTGGTGGAGCGTGGCACGCGCTTCTCGTTCGGCTTCACTGTCGCGCCCGCGGGTGTCCCTTTCGGATCGACCGGTGCCGTGTCATCTGGCATATCTCAACCCCCGGTTTCGATGACTTCGATAGCTCCTAGCCTTGGCTGGCCGTCGTGTCGCATTGACGCCTGTTGTCGGTGATAAGCGGTAAGAGGCCGTTCGGGATCTGGCCGAACGGGCTATACAGTAAACGTTCGCCGGCCAGAATCCGAACACCCTTTTCGCTGCCGGGGCGGCGGAGGAGGGGTGCCCATGAAACCTCCTGGAACCTGCTTGCGTTTCCGCAACGAGGGCTGCGGGGTTGTGTGTCCGGTGGCGCGATGGAGCTAACCGGGCGAATCCTCTCGCCTAGACCGCAGCCACGTCGCTTGGAGTTGCCTATCCACCATGGTCTGTGGCTATCGGCTCATGTATAGGGTCACCGGTTCCAAGCTTTGATCGGAGCGTGAACACATCCACGATCTTCGGCTGAAGATGGATGCCCTTTTGCCGCGGCTCGTCCACAGCAATCGCATAGACGGTCAGGGAGTCTCTTCTGAGACAGACCCGAACGAATCCCTTGAACTCCTCAATCCGTGCAGCGCCACCAGCCTCGTTATTGTGTCCATTGAACATGAAACAGACGGCTAAGTACCAGCCAAAGAGACTGCACGACATGATCGCTCCTGCAATCGCCGCCAAGAGCGACCGCGAAAGTCCGCCCCAAGCCGTGGTTTCGACCAAGCCATCAGGTCCGATGCGCAGCGTGTTCGCGAGGGGCCACCAGCCCGCAGTGGTCCACCACGGTGCCGTCACCATGACGACCCCGTACGCGGTCCAGAGGAGCGCCAGCGCCAAGGGCCGATCGCGTTTGATCAGCGATCCCCCGAGACGCCCGAATCCTAGCATGGCAACGCCTGCAACCACCCATGTTAGCCAGCCGCCGCGTCGTATCAATACGAACGGAATGGAGAGTTGAAGAAAGGCGTGCCAGAGTCCGATGGCCAGGGTCCCGAAGCGTCGTTCCGTCGCCGAACGCGTTTGCAGTAACTCTCCACCCGCATAGAACGGCAGGGCGGCAAGGCCGACGATGGTGCCGAGACAGACGGCGATGAACACGATGTCGGACGTCAGCAGCGCGGGTAGATTGTTTTTTCCGAATGACCACAATCCGAAGCCGCCGCCAAACAGACCGGCGATCGGTAGCGCCCAGACAGGTACCCAGTCCAGGCTTGCGACGTTATGGCGATGCGACCTCTTGAACAGGAACTCGCTGTACCGGACGCTCAAGCCTACGGCCGCGGCCATCCACAACAGAGTCCAGAAGGTGACCGCGCTGCTGCCGAACGGTGTGATGTGCTCGCGGTATGGTTTCATCCATGCCAGTCCTGTCCAGATCGAGAGCGTCGCGAGGGCCGTTCCGGTCCACACTGCGACAGCAGGTTCGGCGTCGATTTCCGTATCGGCTGCCGCCGGCCGCTCAGCGGCCCGGCCGTGAGCCTCGACCGGCGGTCCTTTCTGATCGCTGCCGACCGACCCACCTCGCGCGGTCCTTTTGAACACCCGTTTCGAAAACGTGAGCGCAAGGGGAATCGCGGGAGCGATGAGAAACAAGAGGAGGCCAATCAAGTAGTCGCTTGGCCAAGGCACTCGGCACGGCCAATAGAAATAGACAGGCGCCGTCAGACGCTGGCTGATTTCCTTATCGGCGGCGCTGCAATTCAAGGTCGACACGTCCGGCGCGATCCATCGCGTCGTGCGCCAGACAAGCGCGGTGTACGCGGGCGAGACTGGTTCAGTGTTGACTGCGCGGATGACCCCGCCGATCGACTGCGTGCTTGACGCGCCTTGGGGGACGGTGAAGGTCGTCGGGCGCACCGGGGTCGCCATATCAACGAGCCCGAGGCGCTTGACCCAAATGAAATTGTTGATGATCTCGCGGCTGCTCTGGGGAACATTGGCAGCGAATGTGATCACGAACGCAATGACGGCGCCGGCAAGCCAGATGAAGCCGCCGCGCGCGATGTGACGGACCGCAAGGAGCCGGGACGCTATGGCGCTGGTCGAATCGACTTCGTTCGGATAGAGGGTTTGTTCCTGCACCTCGTCGAGATATGTTCGCGTCGAATGATGAAACGCGCCGCCGAGGCCCGACACGATCGAGGCGTAGCTTTCTGCCGATGGGGCCTGTTGCTTCGCCCGCAGCCGCGCTTGGCCACCGGGGCGGCACGGTCCCCAGTACCTCGCGTACTGATGCACGTCGCCTGAGAGGTCCAGCCGACATCCACCAGCCTTCAGCTGCGCGTCGCCGGCTTCCGTGACACTACCGTTCTCCTCCTTCCGGGGACGGAACGGCGTCGGCAGGCCCAGTTGGACAATGGCGTCGTACGCTTTTTCATCATTAACGGATGCGTACTTACCGAACACGGTCGTGGGTGCACACGTCGCGACAATCAGTTTCTTGGGCGGTGACACTTGGCCGTCGGTGCCACCGCTGGCGCACAACTGCCGAAAAAACCTCTGCTGGCGTTTATCGATCTGCCCCACCTCGGTATCCAGTCCCCAGAGCCACCACTCGAACGGCAGTTGCAGCGCTACGTAACTGGCGATTTGACACCGCACGTAACCGGGAATGCAGAGCTGCGGAGTCAGGCGGGTCGGGTCCGGAGGAGGCGGCGGACCTAATCCAGGCTCGGCATCGACTGCACGCCGGAACTGCCGACGAAATCCATCCAGTTGGTCGTAGTAGTCGTGATTGCCGGGAATACCGAATAACGGGCGATTCGGCAGCCCCGTGGCGGCGTCCCCAAGGTCCTCGACCAAGTCTTCATACGCCCATGTAAAGGGAAGCTGAAATCGGTTGGCGAGAGTGATGTAGTCGGACACGTGGTACGAGGTGTCACCCCCGACCAAGAGAAACTCACCTCGAGGCAGGGTTACCTGCGAACCCTCTTTCGGTTTCGTGGCGCCCGTCCATACGAACGGTTCCGATCGCAGAGCGTCTTCTTCTCGGCTGTTGACGTAGAGATCGCCTGCGCACAGATACGCGACGCTGTATGTCGCCGCGCTACCGTCGCCGGTATCGGCGATGTAGTCGAACCAGAACTCCCCGCGTTCGTCCCAGAAACGTTCGGCGTCTGCGCCTACCTCCTGTCGGGGCGGCGTGGCCGCTCTTTCACGCCAAAACTGCAGTGCGGTCCGCCGGTCGCGATCGGGAAAGACGCCGGCGTCCATCCAGTCTCTAGGATCGAGCTTCTTCCCGTACGCCGCATACAGCAGGATGCTTTTAATGCTTCCGATTAACTGTCGCCCAAACAACCAGGCGACCGGACCCTCGAAGAGGCGCTTCGGGCGTCGAACCAGTTCCAACAGATCTATTGGGGATGGCATACCGAAAGGCCCTCGTGGGGGCGCACTATACGCCTGTCTTCCCTACGTGTCTCGCACGGTTCGGCCGGGGGCATTGTCAACTTGAGGCACAGTAGCTGGATGCCTGGCGATGTGGCGCACTATCCACGCTATCGGTTCCCGCCCGCGATTATCAGCCACGCCGTCTGGCTCTACTACCGCTTCACCCTCAGTTTCCGCGACGTCGAAGACCTCCTCGCCCAACGCGGGATCACAGTGTCGTACGAATCCATCCGGCACTGATGCGAAACCTTCGGCTTGGCGTACGCACGGCGGCTCCGGCATCGGGCCGGACCGGTCGGCGACAGCTGGCATCTGGACGAACTCTTCGTGACAATCCGCGGCCAGCGTCAGTACCTCTGGCGGGCCGTCGATCAAGCCGATCGCGTCGGGAGCTACCGCGCCGCGCACGGGGTCATCATGCCGTCCGTGGTCCACGACAAGCCGCTACGCCAACAATCGGGCCGAGTCTCCCACCAACCGACCCGGCAGCGCGAGCGCCACATGCGCCGCTTCAAATCGGTGGGACAGGCCCAGCGGTTCCTCGCGGTTCACGACGTCGTTCGCAACCTACTCACCGTTGGACGACATCGGCTTCGCGCCGGCCATCAGCGACTTCTGCGATCGCGCGCGTTCATTGCGTGGAACACCGCGGCAGCGGCCTGACGCGTTCGGCGTCGCGATAACGCCCCACGTGGCCGCGGCCGACATTAACTTGACAGTGCCGTCTGTAATGGGGAGTTAACGTATTCACCCATACCTAAGAGAGGGCCATCACGTCGTCTCCGGACTATTGAGCTCTTGTCGCATTCGCGAGAGCACATCTGACTTGTCTGCTTCGCACTTCGCCTCAGCGTTCTTCAGTCTGCCCGCGAACGCCTCCTGAATCGCGGCGGCGAGGGGAATTCCTGCGAGAGCGCTAGTGAGCGCCTGACCGGCAGCCGACTGCGCTCGTTCCCGCTCTACCGTTGCTTGTGCCTGTCCTTCCAGTTCAATTGCCCTGGCGTCGCTGATTGCTTTGATAGCGCTATCTTGAGCCGCCGCTGTCTCGGATTCGTTCGCAGTCGAAGCTTTCGCTTTGTCACGCTCGAAAGCTTGCTGGGCAGCGGTGATGGCATCATCGCGAACATTCCTGGTACGTGAGATCGCCGCATCACGTTGATTTAGAACAAGGTGCATCGCAGCGGTGAAAGCCGCGTCGTACGCACGGTTCGCATCACGGACGGCATCTGCGCGCGTCTGTTCCGCTGCGTCAGTTGAAGTGCGCCACTTCGTGAGCGCAGCGGTCTGAGCGTCGAATTGATCGCGCTGCGCCTTTTCCTCAGCGGAAGCACGGACCTGAGCGAGGTCCTGTTCGCGCTGAATGCGGGCTGAAGCTGCCGCGTCTATCCTCCTTTGATACGTCTCAAAGGCCGTCCGTGCTTCAGGAATCGTAGATAACGCGGTTTGTTGCTGTCGGCGGATCTCGTCGAGGGTCGAGTTGCACTGCTCAACCACACGATTGAATGCGTTGTTTGCGCGTTGGATGATCTCGTCGCGTCGCGACATTCGTGAGAACGATACGTTTCGACGCCGCTCTAGTCAATTGCCCTCCGCTGTTGATCGGAACCTCTCCACTGTTGTCGCATCTCCGCCGCCTGTAAGCGGTTGTCTGACGCCTGTCGCTCTGAACCAAGTTGATATTTGTGTTTGACAGCAAGTTCCGACCGCGTCGACAAAACGTGGAATGCGCGGCGAGCGCTGATAATGCCGCAAGAGACGTTGCTCCACGGATTTACGATCAGCGGGTTCGATCCCTCGAAGCTGTTATCAGCGGTCGTGGACCTCAGGCCACGGCTCCGCGTTTGTCCGGATTCTCGTCCTCATAGTCGGCTATTAGCTCAGTCCACAAATGACGCGTAACTCTCGAATAGAGGGTACCTAGAGGAAGCAGATCCGGCAGATCCCTTAACTCGGCGGCCGCAATGGTAAGCGCTTCGCCACCGGCGATCTTAGATCCGATGCGAAATGCCAACAGCGGATTTCCACTTGCTTCCACCACCCAATTGCGGCTGAACGCTCCATCATGAGCGTCGGCGCGTTGGACAATCCGTTCGAACAGTTCATGACGTACTGCATCGGAGGCCGGAAACACCCGAAGGAACATTTGGCACAACTCTGTCGACAAAGCCTTTGCCGAATCAGCCATTTCAACGGCGAACCGGGGGTGTGCCGCCGCCTCGTCAAGGAGAGTCCTCCAGTCCAGCTCTCGTGCAAGGCCAACGGCCGTCAAATAGCTTTGTACCAGTCGTGGAAGAAACGCACCGAGCCCGGATTGCCGGGAGTGAGGCTCTGTGTTGCGGGGACAACGAGCCCAGCTACGATCAAGTCCTTCAGCAACGCCTTTTGCGGGGCCGGCGCCATCGCGAATGTGATCGTTCGTTCGCCTGTTTTCCAGAAGGTAGTCATACACAGACCGACCGCCGTATCGAAGGCGGTATCGTCGGACCGAAGCAAGGTTCTCACGGCGGCTTGGTAAATGTCCCCCGCTGACGTGATTCGGTTCGTGCCAGCCAGAATCGCGAGACGAACCAGGATTGGCAAATACGTTTGGTCTGTTGATCGGCACGACGCCCGCACAGCATCGCTGAACTGATCGGGCGAGATACCGTACGCTCCCCCGTCAGCCAGACCATAGAATGATGGACTTTCCGGCACTTCCAACGCAGTGGCCATGCGAGAGTCTCGGTTCACGGAAAGTCAGATCGTCAGCATCTGGAAGGACGGTGATGAGGGTATCCCGCTCGCCGATCTGGTCCGCAAGCACGGCATCAGCCGCGCGACGTACTTCAATTGGAAATCGCTTGTGGCACCTACGGTGTTAGAAACGGTAAGGCGCGGATCCACATCATCGTAAGTAGCGTCAGTTGCCGAGTCCCGAACCACGCGGGTACGAAACTTATGAGCCACGTAATTCTACGTTCGAGTTACGCCCTCTTCGGCGAGAACGTCAGGTCCGACGAACTGTTTGGTTCGTTTGTCTGCAGCGTTAGTACATAACGAAATGCTTATGTTGAGCCTCTACTCATGGCCTACGAGACTGCGGCCTATTCCTGAGGAGGAGTTGGACTATGGCTAGATCCCTAGCGTCCCTGTGGCTGTTACTGATTTCCGTGGCGCCTTTAGCGGCCCAGTCCACCATCGACAAACTGTATTTCCTACCGAAAAGCGTCGTGACCGTCGCCGGAGCGGTAACCGCCCAAAAAGCGTTTACGAATAACGGGCTGGTAGACGCCAACGAACCGGGGCCTGCTACGGTCGCCATCGGCGCAGTTGCCGACCCGTCAGCGTATTTCTATTACAAAGCGGACTCCAAGCTGTTGTCGAAGAACAGCATTTCGCTCGAATTGTCCGCCGGTGGGATTGTGTCCGGTGTAAACGGGGTATCAGTCGACATGCAAAAGGGAGTCAGTCCGGCATGCGAAGTCAAGCGCTGCCCGTGAGCGGCTCCGATTTCGGAAGTATGGAGTTAGCCGATGGTCGCTACTTACAGAACTCTGTTAGCCCTGTGGCTATGGGCCATGCTGCCTTGCGCAGGCTTGGCACAAACAGTCACACTCGATTTTGACGCGCCAGCGTTCGCACTCGGTAGCCAGGTGGGACAGGTTGACGACATCACCTTCCGCCCCTCCGCTACAGTGTTTACCCCGGCTCGAGTCGTCACATTCTCGGGCACGCAGGCTTTAAAAGTCCCAACAATCTGCGCAACCCCGCAATGCACGAACAATGCCTATCGAATGGAAATCCGCTTCGGCCAACCGCTGCCCGCGCCTGCCGGCGCCTGGTTATGGAAGCGTGCCGACAGCGTATCGATACGCATTGGCGCTGATGCCATTGCGACCTCCTGCTTTCCGGAAGGTACTAATTGCGCAATGTATGCCAGGCTGACCGGATTTAACGATCAGGACCAACCCGTCGCAACTTCGTCTGACCTGCTTCTGCTCGATACATCTTCGCTATCGACGGGCGGATTCAGTGCCCCCATTACTCGTCAGATCTCAATCGGTGATCCCCGCGCAAGCATCGTGCGCGTCGTGTTGGTCTATGGCAAAGATACCGCTCATGACGCGAATCCGCCCTTTCCCGGCGAGCCGCAGATCGATCACCTCGTTGTCAATTTTCCCGCTGTGCCGCCAACGCCACCCCCCACACCAGCGGCTCCCTCCATTAGCATTAATGAACCGGTCGCGGGCCCCCCGCGCAATTTTCCATATCAGTTGCGGCTTCGCGGCACTGTCACTGTGCCCGGGGCGCTCGCCGCATTCTGTTATCGCGTCAATGCTCCAACGCCAGGCCTTAACGATTGCCGCAACATCGCAGATCTGCGGCCGGACGACACCTTCGATATCTCGATTCCAGACGGCATCCTCAGCGGCGTTTCGAACACGCTCTCAGTAACGGTTTACGACTTCTGGGGACAGCGCGGCACACAATCTGTATCGATCCAGGCTCTCGCGCCGCCACCTCCGGCGATCATTGTCTACACTCCCACTGGCAATCAATGGATCGATCCCGCTCAAACAATCTCACTGAGCGGAACCGTCGGAACCGTGGGCGCGCTCAAGGGATTTTGTATTCATATCGATGCCGCTGCCGATCCTGACCCTGCCGCCTGCACGCAGGATATGAGCGCTATCAAATCTACTAACACCGCCTGGCAGCCCCTATTCTTCACGAAGTCACTGACTCCGAATACGCTTAATACCGGCGCCCATCGCATCTCCGTCTTCGCCGTCGACCGATGGAGTCAAATGAGCCGCGCCGATATCGATATCAGCACACCAACAGACTTCCGTGTCGTCGGCATGGAGATCACGCAGGGTATTCAAACCCTCGACATCCCACTAAACACCACCGGCTACGCGCCTTACAACGGCGTGAACTTGCGAAGCGGCGTGCCAACTGTCGTAAGAGTCTTCGCCAACACCCCGTTTGCCGGCTCCTATGCCGGCTTTCGGATGCTCTTGAATGGCTTCATACCAGACTCGCGCTATGGCGAAAGCCCGCTTGGCTCCTTGTTGCCCGATAGCTCGCCGACTGCAATTACCATTGGATCCTTAGGCGTCCCGCCCTCGATGCGGGCGGATCCCTCGAGCGCTTTCGTATTCACTCTGCCCACCGACTGGACACAGGGCAATGGCCTGAGACTTCAAGCAAAACTGCTGCCCCCATTCGGCGCCCTGGAATGTCCGACCTGCACGGCCAACAACGAGTTCTCAGTCGTTGGTATCAATTTTGGGCCGGCCATTTCCTTCAAAATCGCCTCAGTAGCACTCACCTTTACCGACGCAACGGGATCTCTGAATTCTCCCCCGGATCCCTCAGTCGTCTTTGAGCCCATGCTCAATTTCTTACCAACGCCCGCCTCAAACGTAACGGTGCTTCCATATGCTGGAACCATCGACGTAAGCGATTTGGTTGGGCCAAAGGGTTTCGATGGCATGACGGCGCTTTGCCGAAACTGGACCTCGATTTGTCAAGCGAGAATCTATTCGCGGATGAGAATCTGGGAATCGCAACATCCTCAGGACGCCGATTGGGTGGGCCTCGGGCCAATCGATATCGGCTGGACCGTTGCCCCGATCGCCATCGCAAACTCGGGATTACCTATCATAGCCGCTGCTCATGAATTGTTTCACGACCTTGGATACTTTCATGCGAGCGGCGCCTGTGACGCAGACTTGTTCATCATGTGGCCGCCGGATGAGAGAGGATTGATTCACGGCGTCGGTCTCGACCGGCGCAAGAACCTGCTAAACAGTAGCGGGGTATGGACTGGCCGGTACAACATTCTCATGAACGGAATGCCCGGCGGACCGGCCGAATACTTCGACTTGATGTCCTACTGCGCTTCTGAAAATACTGCTTGGATCTCGGTAGAAAACTGGAACGTCTTCGGCGGCCCTTTTCCTAATGGCTGGTTTCCTTACCTGGACCTCTTCTCCGGCACGATCAGTGGCCCCATGACTGGCTCCTCAAGCGCGCCTCTCAAAACTGCTCCCCCCAACACGGCAGTCACGAAGGAAGCGATCGGCAATACAGTCATGGCAACCGCCTTGCTTGAACCCAGCGGGACTGTCCAACTTCTCTCCATCGCACCAGTACCCAATAAAAGATTGAAGACGCCGGCCCAGTCTCAGATCAGTGACGACTACGCCTTCGTCGCCCGGAACCCGCAGGGTGTAGAGTCCGCGCGCGTGCCGGCGATTATCCAAATCAATACCGGCCATCACGAGAGCGGACAGCCGGCGCGCCAGTTCCTATTCGCACGAATCGCCGCCAGGGATGCCGCCTCAATCGAGATACAACACAAGGGTCAGACTGTTGCCAAACGCCTGCGAAGCAAGTCCGCGCCTTCCGTCCGATTTGCACTTGCGAAAAAGGGAGTATCGCTTTCCCGGGCAGAAAGCCTCGATCTGAAGTGGATCGCGGCTGACAGGGACGGAAATGCCCTGGAGGTACAAATCGCCTTTTCGGAGAGAGAAGACAAACCCTTCAGGCCCATCTTCATGGGGCCGAATCGCGGCTCCTGGAAGATACCAGGCCGCCTGCTTTCGGCAACCGAGCATGGCCGCCTGCGCATCACCGTGAATGATGGCTTCAACGAAACGGAAGAAGTATTCGCGCCAATTGTCGTCAACGCGGCGCCACCCGCATTTGGTGCTATCTCTCCAAAAAGCGGCACGGCATTTCCAGACTCGACGCCCATCCGCTTACGCGCCGAAGCCTTTGGCGATGGAGACGCCCGTCTTTCCAACGATCAGATTCAATGGTCCCTCGACGGAAAAATTGTCGGAACGGGCCAGGAAGTCGAGGTCCGCAATCTCACCCCGGCGAACCATATCGCCAGGGTCACCGCAACGGAAGGTACATTGACCAGCAGCCGTGAGATCGCATTCATTGTGTCGAAATCCACGCCAGAATCCGGCGCGGAGAGTGGCGCAAAGAAAGACTAGAACCTATCTCATAAATGCGCGCCACCGAATAGCTCGTAAGCGCCCGGCGAAGACCACGGTGCACTTTTGCGACGCAGCCCCGCAGGCCAATGCCTTGTAGGTACCCGCACCGGATCAACCGTGTGAACCTTTCCCGTCGGCACACACCTTGCTCGCGGCTGTGTTCAGCGTCGGAGTCGAAGGAAGGACCGGCCACGGTCGCAGCCGTTGGCGTTGAGAGGAGAGCGTGACATGGCTTCTCGACAAGCTTTGAAACGCCTGTTGTCCCGAAGCGCGGTGGTCGCGGCCACTGTCACTACTGTCGGTGGGTTCGTACAAGCCGCCCTCCCAGAAGTAGTTAAAGCCCTTTCTCCGAAGGCCGATGACTCGGGCGAATACATCGTCCTCCTCGATCAGAGGGCCAGAACCGTCATCGCCACCTTCGACCGCAATAAGGACTACGAAGGAGAGGCTGAATTCCTCGAGTTGCACCGGCGAAACGTCGACGCCATTCGCAGTCGACATTCGATCCTCGCGCACGAAATCACACGTCAGATTCAACAACTCGTTGTCAGAAGACTGGGCGGTGGCTCTTACGCTGATGGCGTCGTGGTATACAGCCTCTTTGCATTTGTTGAAACGCCGTCCACTATTGATGACCTGTGGCCTGATCGCTGGACGCCCAGCTGGTGGCCGGTGTCGTCCTGACTCGCCCCGGAAAACTGGGACGGCGAATAGTCACGAAACGACCTGCTGATCCCGAAAACTCGCCGAGGCGATGGGGCGAATTGCCGGCCTGAGAGTCGCCGGCGGCGGTGACACCAGCGCACTTCACAGGTTCCAGACCTGATCAACAATTTCGACTATGTATCAACGGGTGGTGGTGCGTTCCTTCAGTTTCTAGAGGGGCGCGAATTGCCGGGACTTGCGGCCCTTACGGACAAGTAAAATCAAGCCGCTGCGTCAATTGGGTTACCGTACCGACGGTTACCGGTGAGAATCCATTTCCTGAACGCCTCTGACGCGACGACGGCTGGGCCACTTGCTACAGGGGCTACCAAGTAACTTGGTGTGCGCCGAAGGAGGCTCTTCTGCATGAGCGTCTGTCTAATCCGCGCGTGCGGCACCTGATTCTTGAGCTCCGTCTGGGCCGTGCTTTTCCATTTTTCGAAGGCCGGCTTGTGTGCATAACGGATGTTTTTGGCCGCGCGGACCCATTGCTCGCTCGGGCAGTATGGGTCGCCGCGTCCGACGAGGGCACGATCGTAGGAGGCGCAGTTCGCGACGCAGTACTTGGTCTTGTACGTGGGATAGACTCTCGAATTCATCCCTTCAAGTGTGGTCGCTGCGTACAGACAATCGCGAATCCGAGTCGTGGACGTCTCAGGCCCATGGTTCCCGTCTTTTGCGCCGGTCGTACACTCCCAATTCCTAATCGGACTCGGTGCAACTGGCCCTGACGGCGGCGCGAATCGCACTGCTCTCGCGGTCTAGGAGCGACCGCACCTCAGACGACATCTGTTCGCCCACGTCGAGGCGTTCCCGCAACCATTTGCAGAAGCGATCCGATTCGAGGAAGAAGTGCGCGTGGCCGCGAGGGTGGTCACGCCAGTAGTCGGAGAGCACGTGCTTCGCCGTTGGGCCTAGCGCGCGTAGCGTAAGCCTGACGTTCATCGCCAGCGGCGCCAGCCTATTCATGCGGTACACGGTGCAGGCGCACGACATCCCGGCATCACACGCGATCGTGTGCAGCCGCCGCGCTTCGCGTTCGGTGAGCGTGTAGCGGGAATGCAAGACCGACGCGTCAGCACGAACGGCAAGGCACCACTCCGGCAAAGACGTGAGGTCCGCTAGCGCCTGCTGAAAGTCAGCGAGCATCGACCGGCTCCGGCACGAGCTCACAAACGTCAGCGAGCCTGTGCATCCGTTCCAGTTCCGCGGCGAGCGCCGGCAGACCAAGCTCCTCGAAGTACGACTCCTGGTATTCGAACGTAATGGCGCGAAGATTCCGACAGCGCGGCAAGTAGGCGTGCGCCAGTTCCCATACGTAGTCGGGTGTCAGCGTCGAGTGGCTGTCCATATAGAAACCCTCGGCGTCGTCGCCGCCCGCAATGTGCACTTCCTCTACTGCGTCGAGGTCGAGCGACTCGAGGTAGGCGATTGGATCAGCGCCTCCGTTCCGCGCATTCACCAGCAGGTTGTGCAGGTCGAGCAGCACGCCGCTCAGACCTTGACGGTGAAGGCGGTTGAGAAACTCGGGCTCAGTCAAATCGAGATCCGGCACCGGCGTGAAGAAGCTCCCGTTTTCGAGCAGCAGACGGCAGCTAAGCGCATCGCGCAACCGCCGAAGCTTCGGCGCCATGATGCTGAATGTCTCTTCGTCGTAGATGACCGGCAGTCCGAGCCCGGCCTGAGCGTTCGGCACGCCCCCCTTCGGCGTAATGAACAGATTCAGGTGTTCGCTGTACCATGCGAAATTGCCTAGATCCCGTGAGACATCCGCGACGGCGGCAACCATCGCGTCGTCGAGCGGCATGGCGCTCGGCAGCGAGAGGCCGAGGCCATGCCCTGCGAGCATTCGTCCGACAGTGTCGCGCTTGACTCGGTCGATTGCCTCGTGGAGGCGATGGAAGCGCCGGCCGCGCATCGGCTCGGTGCCGAAATCGAACCAGAGTCGATCAGGCATCACGGACAGGTGCTCGACGAGCGACGGGGCATAGTCCAGCAGTTGCGGCGTCGTCGGGTTGTAAAGCAGCCCGACGCGCGGTCGATGTTTGCGCATTCTGATTGACTCCGTGCAAAACGGATCGGCGGCTCTCGGCCCGGCCGCCGATCCGATCCGCCGACTACAGCATCTGGCCGTTGCGCAGATCCACTTTGGTGAGGGGATTTAGGAACATGTCGTCCACCGCGAACTTGATCCGGCCCGACATGCACGGATGTCCGGTGAGCTTGCTGATGAGGTCGTACGCGTTCCTCGCGACGTGGCCGAACTCTTCCGCGGTCAGCGTCGATGGGACTCTCGCGGTCAGCACTGGGATTTCCGCCTCGCGGGCGAAAGTGAGTGATGCAGTCCGCAGTTCTTTGGCTTCAGCCATGGTGTTCTCCCAGGTTGCACTTGGCGATATGTCAAGTGCCTCACCCGTATAACGCCGCTTCAAGGGAAAGCTAACAGGCAGAGTCTTCCTATGTGGCGACGGTCTGCTCGAGCGCCAGATGACCAGGAAAGAACTGCCCGGCTACCATCATTTGAATGGCGCGAGACGCGGCCGCCCCCGGTTAGGTTGACCCAAACCCCGAAAACCGCGACACCGAAAGGTGAAGACGACGCGATCTGTCCTCACCACCGCTAGCCGTCACTTGGTTGGGCTTTTGTCTGACGAGAGCCAGCGCTACGGTGCGGTCAAGGCTTGGGAGTAATCCCCCACCACCTGACGCCTGGCAGCGAAGAGCATTGCGGCGTGACATCGAAGTCACTGCGGCTTGCGAAACGCTCCAGGTAATGGGTCGCTCCTCCTGACCCTGCGAGCAAGCGCGCATTCGCGCGTCGCGGTCCAACTCGAAGTCTTGGCGTTACGGCACCAACTGCAGGTGCTGCAGCGCGCCCGACCAGGACGGTTGCGGCTCTCGAGACGGACCGGTGCCTCTAGGTCGTCCTCTTCCGCAGCTGGACTGGGTGGCGAACGTCGCTGGTGATCGTCAAGCCTGAGACCGTCATCGCCTGGCACCGCGTTGGTGCATGAATCGGAGCCAGCCCGTAAAGATCCCAACCCACAGGTCCGTCATCGCCCAACGGCGTACGACTCCGGCCTGCCACGCTGAGTCGTCTGGTTGAGGATCTTGCATGCGAGGACGGCCTCAGTCCCCTGCCCTGCCGGGCTGCGCGCTCGAAGCCAGCCCCGATGATCGACTTGTACCGGAAGAATACGTTCTCCACGCGGGCCTGCCGATGGTAGCCAGACCCTTTCTTCCACCGACGTCGTCCGATCGCCCTCACCTGCTTGATCGTGCGATCGCGAGCAGTCGACCGCGGTCGGCGCCGAGACATCGTGAGCGTTTTGGTCGGAGGCACCACGACGGTCGCGCCACGCGCACCAGCGGCATCGTAGATGGCGATCGAGTCGTAGGCCCCGTCCGCTGTGACGCTGGCGGCGTCGCCGTCGACCGCATCGATCAGATGGAGAGCAGTGGTCGCGTCATCGCATGGCCCTCGGTCAGGGCTTCGGCGATGATGACCCTGATCGGTCGACCGCCAGATGGAGCTTCTTCCAGCCGCGCGTACCGCGTACGCCATGTTTCGCCGCGGCCCACTCGCCTTCGCCCACGATCGACAGTCCCGAGCTGTCGACGATAAGGTGAATGCCTCCCCCGGTCGGGACTCGCCGCAATGAGACGTCGAGACGCTGACCGCGCCGAGAGAGCGTCGTGTGATCCGGAGCGGCGAGGTTAATGCCCATCATCCCGAAGAGCGACTGCAAGAACCCCTCGGCCTGACGGAGTGGCAGATGGAATAGGAGACGAAGCGTGAGGGTGGTTTCGATCGCGACGTCGGAGTACTTCTGCTGCCCTCCGCGAGTGCCGACGCTCAGGGGCTCCCAAGTGGCGATCGCCTCGGGTGACACCCACAGGGTGACGTCGCCGCGTCCGACGAGGGCCCGATCGTAAGAGGCCCAGTTCGCGACGCGGTACTTGGTCTTGTACGTGGGATGGACTCTCGAATTCATCCTTTCAGTGTGGTCGCAGCGTACAGAACATCGAGCGAATCCAAACCTGGACGTCTCAGGGCGCGGGATTCATGCACCAACGCCCCGCCGCACGAGAGCCGTAGACATGCGCCTCCAGCTCTACACTTCGCGACTTCTCAGGATCTATCCTGTGACGGTGGCGAACGTCTCCAGCGGTGACTCGAGTGCCAGAGACCACCTGGTTCTACTCGTATACTGCCACGCGACAGCTACCTTCTCATACCTTGCCCCTGAAGTGGACCTTCCCGATTGATAAGCTCGATACCGCGCGGCCTCCCGTCGAGATCCAACGCAAGTTGAACTAGCCAACTCCAACATCAAGGATCGGGCCCATTGGGATGGCGCCCGATTCCGACCAGCCCGACGATTCCCTGAGGACGCGTTGAATCCTTGATGGCGTCCCCGCACTCGATGATCTGCGAACTGGAGATGTCGTGAATTTCGTTGTGCTGGTGGCTCTTGTCGGTCACCCAAGTACCCGTCAGGCTCACCACGCAATCCTGGGTGATTGCCTTCCCGTTCTTGTCAAAATCGCTAAACTCATCGACGAGCCAACCAATACCGCCACCCACCAGGTTGCCGGCGAAGCCGCCCGCCCAGGCACCGGCGGCTGCTAATGCGGCGACAATTAGCAGGCAGAGGGCGGCGCCGATGCCAAACGTGAAGATCCCCAACACCCCGCAGGCGGCAATACCTGCGGCGATGCCCACGGCCGCCCCGGCCACCGAACCCACCGCGCCCCCAGCCGCTGCCCAATCGCCAATGGCCGAACCGATCTCACAGTGAAATACCGGACGCATCCCATTGTTGGGATCCAGCGAAAAATAAGACTGCGATTGGCCCGACCCCGGCGCGGCGCGGGTGAGCACCTCTCCGATGCTCAACGGCACATTGTTCGGCCCGAGCAGCGTCAGATCCACCGGCGGGCCACTGTGCGCCAGATTGAACGTCCAGTCGTTGTCGTAAAACGGCGGCACGCCGCTATTCTTGCCCGCGCAGATCACCATGCCCGACACGGTGATCGTCTTCGGATTTTGCTCCTTCAGGCGAACAAACCATTCCACGCCATTGCCGAGCCAAAAACCGACGCCCGCGCCAGCAACAAAGGCAAGGACCGCGGCCAGAATCACCATCCAGCCAAATGGAGCGGCTGCGGCAATCGCTTCAAGGATCGCCCAGGCGGCGCCCGCCCCACCGGCGCCCAATGCCCAGGCCGTAATCCGATCGGCGCTCCAATTGTAGTTGCCTGGCTCCTTGGTCTTGGTGTCACAGCCAGCCATGGGTTAGCCTCCGCCCCGGGTCACGGTGACGGTGACACCGCCAGCCGGAATCCCACCCTGAAATGCATTGACGTTGAAAACCTCCGGTGCCCCGCGTTCGTTCGGCGCATCCACGATCAGCATCACATCCCGGTAGGCCTCGTTCGGGGCAAAGTGGAAAAGACGGGGCTCCACCTGGGCGGGCCAGGCGGGCGGACGGGGCGCAAACATCGACGCCGGATCGGCCTGTTTGCCCACCGCGTCCTTAAAAACGTAAGAGTCGACGAAGAGCTCCACCATGTGGCACGGGGGCTCGTCGTATACCTGCCGGTCTCGGGCGGGTTGCCGCCTGCTGTGCGCGCGTAAGGCCTCCACGGCATACCCAAAGAGCGCCCCAACCAGGTACCCTGCCAGCGCGTAGGATCCCGAACGTCCGAGTGCTAACTCGTGATGGCCTATTTGAAAGGACGACGAATAGCCGCCCAAGGCTCCGAGCACCCCCCAGCCCCCGAAAGTGCGCACCAAACTGGTCTCGCCGCCACCCTCATGCACGGGAGGGCATCCCTGTGGCCAGCGATTAAAAATTCGCACCGGCGTCCGTACCTGCGAAGCCGCCGCCTTCACCTGAGTGTTGTTCCAGCCGATATTGTTCGCCGGGTTGCCGTCGTTGGGATGCGCCAGCTCCACCTCAATGCAATAGTGCCCGGGCGTCGGCGGCGTCTCCCACACCGTTTCCACCTGCGCCACACCCGGCCACACCGGGACGTTGGCCGTCAGTGTTTGGATCGGATGCCGAATCTGGCCGCCCGCGCCAAACTCAATCCAGCGCACATCCACCGACGTCCCAATAGCCGCCTTGTCTCGCGAGCTGTTGTGAACCGTAATGACCACTCGGTACTTCGTGGCGGCTTTCAAGTCGTAGGTATACTGCTCCACGCCATCCAGGAACAGAGCGACGTCAGGATTGTCCCAGGTGACCGATTGATTCAGCCTCATCAGCAGGAATTGGTCATAGATGCACGGATCCGGACGATTGCTGATCCGCTCCGGAATATAGACGCAGGGGTCGCCGCGGTTCGGGCGGTCGAAGAGAATTTGATACAGACGGCAAAGCCATTCGAGCCACGCCCAACGGCACACAGTCCGGCGGGCCGCGGCTTCATTTGCCATTACCTGCATGGGAGTCGCCGATAAGCACCCGCACGGGCGCTTCACCGCTGATTGGACAGCCACACCAGAACTACGACCAGAAGCCGCACTCACACAAGTTACCTACTGCTGTCTCGCGTCGGCGCTGCTGCCACGCGTCCATCGGGTCATCTCGATCCTCAAGCGGTGGCTGCTCGGCACGCATCAGGGCGCGGTGTCCCGGGCGCATCTGGACTACTACCTGGATGAATTCACCTTCGGCTTCAATCGGCGCACCGGCCCGCCATCGCGGGAAGCTGTTCTACCGACTGGTGCAGCAGACCGTCACGGTCGACCCCGTGCCGTACGCAGCGCGGGTCAAGCATGTCCGGTGCGGGAAACGGCGGCGGCGACACTACAAGATATAGCGGCGACCTTAGTCAAGGGGATACCCCCAAACGCGCCGATTATGACGCCCGCCGAAGGCTTGTCAAGCACCAATGTCGGGACTGTAGGGCGTACATGATTTGACGGCTCCCGCCAGCGCCGCAGGGTCCGAGGTGACCCGAGAATCTCCGCCGCGCGGAACCAATGAACCTCCGCACTCAACGCCTTCAGCAGCACTTCTTGAACCGTCATGGCCCTCTCCCAGGCGCTCGCCGAATACGTCATCGACCATCGTGGGTCGCTGGTGTGCCAGCCCGCACTCCGCGCGGCAGTTCCTCCGGCGTTGGCCTCGTGATCTGACGGCGGGCCATGACCGTCGGACGGTCAAATCATGTACTCCCTACCTTGGATTTCGTGAACCTTGACGCGATTTTGCTTTAGCTTGAGAATCCGGCCAGAGGAGACTTGCCATGGACTTCATTGAACGGATATTTGGCGTGTCGCCGGACGGCGGATCAGGAAGCTTGGAGTTCCTGCTCTTCGCGGTCCCGGTCTGCGGCCTGATCTATCTCTCAGTCAGACGCCGATCGAGGAAGCAGCGACCGCTCTGACCGGCGGGCGCACCGCCAGTGCGTCACGATCGAGAGTGGCGCGCGCTTGCCTGTGTTTTCTGTGGCGGCCGTAAGGCCGCGTACATCACGTCATAGAGAAAGGCGGACCGCGCCACCGTCTCCTCGTCGTCGCTCGCAACGAGTGGGAACGCACCAGAGATGAGTCGCAGCCCGGCTGCTTCGGGGACCTCGCCAGCTCGCGGCACATCCGCGTCCCTGACAATGGCGCTCATACGGCGAAGGGCCGCGTCATCGGCGCACCGTTCCTCGACGAGGGCTTCGAATGGAGTTCGTCCGCCGCCATCGCGCGCGGGGTATTTCGTTCCCGGTGCGTGAAAGCCGACCCCACCGAGGCGTTGCGCTTCGGCAGCGACGTCGCCTGGGCTGACGAACACGAAAACCGCCTCCGGATCGATGAACCGACGAATGAGCCACACCGTGGCCGCGCGGTTGATCTTGATCTTCCGGCTCGTTACCCAGTGCATTGCTTTTCTCCATCACACGGAAGCGGAATCAGCCCTGCTTCTTCACCACGACGGGGTACTACCTCGGTGGCGGCACGTTGAAGCCCTTGACGCGGTCGCCTCCTACGCTACCTGTGGGCCGGAAGGTCTCCGCCCGTCACCTCAACAACGAATGGCCGCGACGACATCGGCTTCGTGCCGGCCATCAGCGACTTCTCCGTGCAGGCGCGTTCATTACGTGGAATGCCGTGGCAGCGGCCTGACGCGTCGGCGTCCGCGAAAACGGCTAACGTGCGCCGTGGCCGGCGTTAACTTGACAGTGCCCCCTTGACCCGGGTCTTTTCATATCTAGAACGTCAAACCGTACCTGACGGAGACGCCGCGTCCAGGGGCGTCCATGCCCCAGCTGAGGCCGCGGTAGTTTTCGTCGCCGATGTTCTCGAAATCCACCACGAGTTCATGTGAGCCCGCTCTGAAGCCCAGGCGCGCGCTGTAGACAAAGTAACCCGGAATCGCCGTGAAGAGCGCCGACGATGTCGAGCCGTCCAACACGCGAGCCCGAATCTGCGCCAGGGTCTCCCCCGTGATCGACAGAACGTCGTCGACGTTGCCGGAGATGCCATCCAGTCCGTTGCCAATCCAGCCGCGGTTGCGTGCACCGTTCGAGAAGAAATTGCCGACGCTGCTCGCGTTCCGGCTTGCACCCGTGCGGCGATCGGCGAGGTCGAGCGACGACAGGTGCGGCTGCGCCCAGGCCTTGTGCAAATAGGGTTCGACATAGTACGTGTTGCTCGAGTGGGTCCATCGCACCGTCACGAAGAGATCCGGTTGCGGCGTGCCTCCCTCGATGTTGGGAGGCATGTGTGACTGTGTGTCTTCGGCACGCAGGTACGTGAACGCGGTCCTGGCCAGCAGACCGTGGCCGAGATCCGCCGATAACGCGTGCTCCACACCCCAGATGCGCGCGCTGTCGAAATTCGATCGCACGAGTACGGGTGCAGTGGACAGTGCCACGAATACGACCCCGTTGGCGTTCTGGGCCACGATCGGGTTGCCTGCGATCGACTGCCCGACGGCGCCTGCCGGCAGGATCAGCGCCTGCTTCTGGATGTTGTCATAGATGTGATTGACGAAGATGGTGAGGTCAGTCCGGAACCGTGCGGTGCCATACGAGGCCGTTCCCTCCACATTGAGGCTCGTCTCGGCATTCACCTGTGCCACCGCGTCGCCGGTGGACACGGCTGTCGAATCGGCCGTTGTCCCCACCGTCCCGTTCATGCCGGCTATGTCCGGCGCTGCGACCTCGAAGCCCGAACCCGTCAGTCCAAGGGTGCCGAGGTCAGTCATGTGCGGGGCTCGGAAGCCGCGGCTGACCAGCCCCGAAAACGTCCAGTTGGAATCCGGCGTGACAAAGGCTGCTGCCCGGAAACCGATGCCCGTCGCTGAAAGCGAATCGTCCGGCCACAACGGTAGCCCCGCCACCACCGGGCTGTTAGACGATCTCGCGTCGTAGCGAGCGCCGGCGACGCGAACCGAACCGACGAGACGTACAAGGCCGGGCACCGCTTCCAGCGCCGCACGGGTGTAAACGCCGCCCTGTCTGAATGTCGCGCCGCTTGGCACCCTGGGGCGACGTGGAAACCGTGCCCCGGTCCCCGGATTGACGTTGAACGCTTCGGACGTGAGCCGCTCGAACTGCGTGTCACCTCCGGCGGTGAATGACGTCCGAGTGGACACCTGCCTGAAGATCGAGGCAGACACACTGTGCACCGTCGTGCGCTCAGGCTCGTGGCCGATGGTTGCGGTTGACGATCCTTGACCACCCTGGTTGACGCGCTCTTCGCGCTGACTGTTGACGGCATAGTTGAATGACAGGTGTTGGAACGGCCCGGCGGTCAAACGCTCGAGACGGAGCGAGAAGAGGTCCAGCGAAAGACCGTTGAGCTCCGAAATGAGGTTGCCGTCGCCCCCGAGCAACTGGTCGTAGCGATCGCCGCCCTCCTGGTCAGAACGAGTGTAGCCGGCGACGAGGCGTGTATCGCTGTGGGTCCAGTTCGCGCGCAGGGCTGCGCTGCGCTGGTCGAATCCGGTGACCGGCAGTCGCTCCTCCATCAGGCGATCCGATCGGACGCCAAGGAATCGCGTCACCGCCGCGTGCGAGTCGTAGCCCCTCCCGGGCCTGAGCAGACCAACCTTCCGTCCGGAGGCAATGCCGACAATACCAAGCCCGGGCCCGATGAACGAGACCAGGGCGTTGCCGCCGCCGTAGCGATGCGCGGTTCCAGCAGAAAGAGCCATCTTCCCACCGACGCGGCTGGCGCGTGTCGCGGCGAGCGGTACTCTCGACAGGAACTGGATGCTGCCGCCGAGGGCGTCACTGCCATATTGATCGCTCGACGGACCTCGAAGGATCTCGATCGAGTCCAGGCTGCCGGCATCAATGAGGTCGAGAAACGTGTTCACACCGCCGCGCTGCGCTCCGTTCGAGTAGCGCACCCCGTCCACGAACACGTTGACCTTGTTGCCAACGAGTCCACGAATGAATACTCCGGCCATCGAGGGGCTCGTGCGCTGCAGAGCCACACCGGTCTCACCCTCCACCGCTTGTGCCACAACTGTCTTCGCACGGTTGGCGATTTCTTCCTCGGTGATGACGTTGACAGGTTGACCCGTCGTGCTGATAGGTTCGACGATGCCGCGCGCCGCCGTGACCGTCACTTGATCGGTGACCGACACGACCCGCAGCGTGACGCTGATTGACGTATCTTGGCCTTCGAAGATCCGCACCGCGGCTCGACCGTCTGCAAAGGGACCCTTGTGAACCTCGACGAGATAGGAACCAGCCGGGATCGGCGGAACCGTGAAAGCGCCGAGCGTGTCGGTCCTCGCGGAGACAACGAGTGTGCGATCGCCGGTCATCACTGAGACGGTCGCATCGGAAACGACCTTCCCCTGAGCGTCCGTGACCAGCCCTGTCAGTCCACCCTCCGCGTACGCGGTAGCGCAGACGCCCAACGTCACGATCGCGATCAACGGGAGCCAGGTGCAGCCGACCTTCATGTGAATATCTCATGTGAAAGCACAGGCTGACGCCGAAGCGCCAGCGTGGGCGTTGGGACGTCGCCCATCCGGAGCGCCACCGAGGACCACGCTGAGGGTGACCGGCGCGGTCCCCGACGCGTAGATCGCACCGACATGTTGCTCGGCGGTCCGCCGCGCCCGACCGCGTTTGCGGCCGCGAACGGCGCGACCGGTCACCTCCTCGACGTCGCCGTCAAATCCTCTCGCGGACAGGAACAGCTCCAGCCGCGCGAGCACTTTTCCCCTTCCGGCAGGGCGCGTTGGCGTGTCGCACGTGTTCCGGGTGTCTGCTCCAGAGGTCCCTTCATGATTCCTCCTCGGCCGCCGGTCGCCGCCTACTTGTGGCGACTCTTACTGTCCGTCGGCGAGCGGCTCGGCTTGTGTGCCGTACGCGCGCGCTCCAGCTGCTCGCGCTCGGCAGGCGGCAGTCGCGCGTCCTCGAATTGTCGAAGGCGCTCCGCCGCACGTCCACCTGGGGGCTCAGGCCGCTTGTCGCCAGGTCGTTTCATGTTGGTTGACTACTCGTAGATTTGAACGCCGATGATAAACCCGATCGATAAGTCGATCAGAAGCATTTTTGCAAGGGAGCAACGAATTTTCTTAGCGTTGCAAATAGATGAGTTTTAAGCGCGGCCTTGAACGATCTCGCCCAAAGAGTAAGACCGACGACGTGACTCACTGACCTCGTCCAACTCGTATTACTGAATATACGCAAGCAATAACAAGTGTTTCCGCTTGATCAGATTCTCTTGACGGCTTCGTTGAGTTGATCACTGTTCGTCGTTTGTTCTTCTCTTCGTGAACATGACGACGGGTGTGAATCGTGTTCTCTTCCTGACCCCTGCGTCAGTATCCTGATTCGTTGATTTGTCGTCATGGTCTTCGCAGGCCTATCGGCTCCTTGACAGAGCGGAAGTGGATTTTGCAATCGATGGTCGGGGCGTGATGCGTTCAGCCGTGGTGCCTTCCCTTCCCTTCTTGACAGCGGGTGGATGGAAGCGCAGACTCTGCGCGCAAGGAGGATGCGATGGATTTTATTGAGCAACTGTTCGGGATCGCACCTGACGGAGGTTCCGGGAGCTTAGAGTTCCTTCTATTGGTCATTCCACTCGCCGGCATCGCATACGTCGCGTTCCGACGCAATCGGAAGCGTCAGCGGCACATCTAGTAGGCTTCGACGATCCGCATTTCCTGACGTTGGGCAACGAACTCCTTCGGTGTCAGGTGCCCAAGCGAGCTGTGCGGCTGGCGCGCATTGTCGTTGATGCGCCATGCCTTGATTTTCGTTTGCGCGTCCGCGATCGACGTGAACTGATCCACATTCGAGCACTCGTCACGGAGGCGCCCGTGTCGGCGCAGATAACGTCTGCGTTTTTTGTCGACCGTTCACGCGACGCGTCTAGCCGCTCTTCGCGTTTTTCATAGGCAGCCCGGTACGTCCAGTCGCGTTGAGACGTTCCAAACATCTTCGCAAGCCTTCCACGACCCCACTGGGAATCCTTGTAGTTCTGAAGCGTCTGGGATGTACACAACGACATTGCGAATCGCGATCGGGCACTACTGATGTGGGGAGATCGTTCGACGCGATGTGGGGAGATGCGATCGCGGCGCATCACCCAGACGTTAGGCGCCGGGGCGAGGCTGGGGGGGGTTGAGAAGTACTCGCGGTCAGTCTCCTTTGATGTGGCGAGGCAGGCGAGGCACGTGGGCTGACTTCATGTTCTGCAATCTCGCCCGCGCACAATCACGCGCCTCACGTGCCTGAATTGGCATTTATCCTCGTGGCGATTCTGGTGATCTGGTCGGTGCTTGCCCGCGCGGCCGTTTTCAAACTGATGCACTACCCCGGCGGCGTAAACGTCCTGCTCGATCTGCTGGCCCATGGTCACTCGCTCCCGGTTGTGCGGACTACCGGCGCCCGGTTTTCCGCGGAGTGCGACGCGCTTTCGTAGCTTTCACCGGCGGATCGTAGCTGTCTTTTTCAGTGGTCCGAAGAATCGTGAACTTCGCGCCGCCCTTCGCGACGAACGGAATCGTGGCCTGCACCGACTCCGGTGTCGGCAACCCACGACGCCGACGGGCCGGAGGCTCCTTCGCACGCGCCTTGCGCTTTGACATACCTACGGATTCATCGTCAGACTCGAAATCGGGTGCACTTCCCACACGGTCGGGATCTTCGGCCGGAGACTCTGCGGGCCCGGGCGGCCGCCCGTGGCGTGACTGGCGTCCCAGAAAAGCGAGCCCCTCACTTCGATCGGCACCGGTGGATCGTAGAAGTCGTACGTCGTGCCGGGCAGATTGCCGCTGAAGAACGTCTCGAACGTCTTGCGTGCCTTTTTCAACTTGGCGAACGACTTCGCCGACTTCGCCGGCAACCCCGACAGCTCCATCGTGATGTACACCTCGACGCTCGCCGTCGTCGACTGGCCCACGATCAGGTGATAGTCGTTGTCGTCTTCCTTGCTCGCGGCGTAGATGAAGGCCTTGAGGCGGACGTTGCGGTCCTCTTCGGTCACTCGCTTGGACGTGCTGCCGGTGGTGATCTTTGGCGTGTGGTTCTTCATCTTCGCGTGCGACGGCAGCGTGTCGATGAGCGCCTTCACGTTGGCGAACGGCTCGGTCGTGGCCGTGGAGATCGAGAGCTTCGCGGACTTGCGGGCCGTCCCGGCGAACGAGTCACCGGTGGGCGCCGCGAGTGCGGCGGTGACGGTCGTTTTCGCGGCTTTCTCGTAGGGATCGACTTCGGTGGTCTTGATGACCCGAAAGGACGGACCGGCCGCGGCCAGCCCGCCGACGATTCCGAGACCGACGATCGACTTCGACGCCGGCATTCCCTTGCGCTTCAGATTCAAACCGGCGGTTAGCGCCGCCTTGGCACGTGCGCGTGACGGAGCCATCAGGTCCTCCAATCCAACAACTATCGACGGTCGGATTGTGGGGATCTGATCAGGATGGAGTCAAGGAAAGAAATAGTGTCGCACTAGCCTCCGATCCGCATGTCCTGACTCTTCTGCTCGCCGTCCGCGAGACTGACTTTCACGGCGGACGGTGCGAGCGTTTAAAGGACAGATGGATCGAGCAGGTCGTCAGGATCGAGATCGGGAGCGCCGCGACGAGGTTGTGCCTAGCAAAAACTCGATCTTGTCGGAATTTCGGACCGCTCTTAAGAATGCGTGCCTTTCGATTGAATTCAACGGGCGCCGGGTCCCTCATCGAAAACGAGAACGGTCGTCGACGGTTCCGGGCGCGGTCGTCGGCTGTGTTGGCGGTCACGATTCAGGCTGGTAAGTGCGAGATGAACAGTTTGGTTTAGGCCGCGCGGCGTGCGTACCGGTGATGAAGTCCGCCGACCTGCGGGATCGCCACAACGCGGCCGCCGCCTGGCGCGAGGATCGGGCGATGAATTGGCGCGTCCTCGTTTTGCGACGTGAATCCGCGGCGCGCCTCAGAGCGGATTGGCGGTCGACATCGTGCGAATCAAGGTGCGCACATCGGGCGCTACGCCCGGTCGACCGGTCGACCGGTCGTGCGACGGCTCTTCCAGCGCCATAGTAGACGTAAGGCGTCGCGATGCCACCCAATCACGGTCTCGGGTTTGACGATGACGAGCACAGCTCGCCAATCGCTCCAGACATTCGAAAGCCACCCCAAAGCAGACGGTCAGTCCGCGTGAGATGCAGCCGCCGAGGGCGCGTTCGGTCCAGCACTTGAAGCTGGTGCCGCAACGCGAACACCTCCATCTGGAGTGCGGCGCGTGAGTGCAGAGAACCGCGAACCGTCAGCAGGAGCAAGACGAGCGTCCTCGGGGAGCAAACTATGCGGAGACGGCCCCAACATCAACGCTCGCAACAAGGACAGGGTTTTTGCTAGGCACAATCTGGAAATCCATTCTGTACCCGCCGAGGAAAGCTTGGCCCGAACTGGGCAAGACATCCTGCAGGAGTCTTACCAGACCTAGTCACCGAACAGCGTCTGCTGGGCGCTTCGCGACTGTGATTGCCGCTCGCGCGTCGAAGCTCTGCTGTTCAACATCGAGTTCGCAAGTATGGAAGTTAATGCCAGCACGCGTTGAGGTGCCCGATCATTCACAGACTGTGCAGCGGCTATTGACACGCGTATGGATCGGTGCATACTGCCTTGCCTGAGCAACATCTTGGGCTGCTTGACAGCGGTGTGCTCCCCACAGTGCGCACGTCGACGCAGACCCATCAACGGCATTCGCTCGCCTTGCTCCGGTGGCTTGCGTCGATCGCTTCAGGAACTCCGACCGCGATGTGCAAGACGATCTACAGCGGGTTATCAGCGCTCATCAACGGCACTCGCGGCTCCGTCCCGATATCTGGGTGGGAGGCACGATATCGGAAGCCTCCGTGTCATCCGCCGATCCAGTCTTCTCGTTACACCGCGCTAACCTCGATCGACTCTGTGGGCGTAGTACAACAGCGCTCACGGCAATCACTGGATTCCTCCGCTCAGCGAAAGCGACGCGCTTATGGATCCGCTGACGTCTACGGAGCTGGACACCCGAGACACGCCGTGCTCCGCTACGTAATGTCTGGAGGAGTGTCGCAATAACGAGGGAAGGAGAAGGGGATGGCAGACAGGAAGTACCCCAAGGATCCCAAGGATCCGAAACAGGAGCCCAACGAGCCTGATCCGAAGCGCCCGCAGCACAAACCCGAAGGCAGGGAGCACCAGGTCCACAAGGAAATTCTCGAGCGACGGTGGAAGGGAGGGCCGGCTCCAACATCTGACGCTTCGAGGCGGGCGCTGGAACAATGGAACAACCTGCCGGGATCGGTAGTGCGGCCACCGACGGACATCACCGCACCGCCCGCAGAGAAACCATCCGAGCCGGCGAAATCCGACGAGGACAACCAGAACGATAAAGAGCACAAGCCATGAGCCTCAACGGTACGGTCTGGGCTCCCATTGGTCCGAGCCCGATCTCACAGGGCGCCTCTGCGGTCAACGGCCTTGTATCGGCCATCGCCGTGAACCCCGCGAACTCGAATGTCATTTACATGGGAACAGCCGGCGGGGGGGCATGGCGCACCGACGACGGCGGAGCGTCGTGGTTTCCGTTGTTCGACCGGCAACTCTCGCTCGCGGTTGGTGAGCCTGGCGCACTCGCGATCGATCCGAATGACACGGATGTGCTCTATTTGGGGACCAGTGCGCGCGTAGCGGCCCATCCGCAGGCGGGTTTGTTTAAGTCAACGGATGGCGGTGCGAGTTGGATACGGCTCGGGTCGGGCTATCCGTCGGGCAACACCGGGAACGCGATTCAATTCGTCAACCAGTGGATCAACGTCATCATCGTCGATCCCGTCAACAGCAACAGTGTCTACCTGTCATCTACCAGCGGGTGCTTCCGATCGATTGACGGCGGACGCAACTGGACTGCCGGTGTGAACGCAGGCGGAGACGCCCGTTCTCTCGTACTCGACACGTCCTCGCCCGCCGCTTCGCGCATCCTGTACGCGGGCGTCAACGGACGCGGAGTGTTCCGATCGAACGATGGTGGGCAGAACTGGGCACAGATCCTCAGCGCGGCGACCCCCGCGGTAGCGGCGGCAGTGGGCCCAAGTCCCGCGGGTTTCAACAAAACAATTGTTGCCATCGCGCCCCCGACTTCGCCCCCAAACGCGGCTGGCGTGCAGGTGCTCTACGCGACGCTCGAGGGGACGGGCGGCGCGCCCGATCCGGTCGGCGTGTTCATGAGCACGGATCAGGGTGCCAACTGGACACAACGAACCGCCACCGGGATGCCTACAGGTACGCAGGGCGGGTACAGCTTCCATATGGCGGTGGATCCGGGTTCGCCGGGAGACGGAGTCAACGACATCATCTATTTAGGTGCGGTCGGGCATGCCCGATCCAACAACTCAGGTAACACATTCACGGGATTGGCCGGTGTGCATGCGGACAATCACGCCTGGACCTTCGTTCCGCAGCCGAGCCCCACTCCATCGATCGCGTTCTGCGGCAACGATGGCGGCCTGTACAGATCCACGGATGGCGGCGTCACCTGGACGTCGCTGAGTGCCGGAGGCCTGCAAACCGGGCTGTTCTACAACCTGGATATGCGGCCGGACGCCACGGGAAGCAATAACGTCGGAGCGCTTCAGGACAACGGGACACAGACGAAAATCGGGGCCGCCGGCCTGGGTTGGGTGGCGGCCCAGGGCGGCGACGGATGGGATGTTGTGTACGACGGAACGACCGCCGGACAAGTGTATTGCACCAGCGGCTTCTGGTCCCCGGCACCGTGCACCCGGATTTGGCGATCGACGAACGACGGGGCCACGTTCCCAACCGAGATCACGCCGTGGGGCACGACGAGCGACGCGGGCTGCTACCTAGGGCCCCTTGCAACCGACCCCAGCGCGGCCGGCATCTTGTACGCCAGCGGCAGCCAGAATCTCTGGCAAAGCAGGGACGGCGGCAATACATGGCGCATTCTGTCGCCGTTTGCCGGCACAGGCGATGTGGATGTCGCGAGGACCAATGGCAACAACGTGGTCATCGGCGTCGGCAACCGAGTATTCGTCTCGACCAATGCCTTGGCAGCTACCGTGGGGCTTCCCGCAGGTGTGACCTTTACCGATATCACGCGCAATCTTCCGCCACGGAATGTGGCGCGCGTAGCGCTCGATCCCAACGATCCGACTTTGATTTACGTCGTGCTCGGCGGGTTGAATGGCGGCCCAGGGAACATAGGACATGCCTTCCGCACCAGCATTGGCGCCACCGCATGGACGGACATCTCGCCGAATCTGGATGTGCCTTTCAACGCCATCGCGCTCGATGGTACCGATAATCCGACCGCCATCTATGCCGGTACCGACTTCGGGGTGATCCGGTCTGTAGACGGCGGCGCCTCCTGGTCAATCCTGGACGACATTCACTTTCCTCGCGTACCGGTGTTTGACCTGACGCTCAGGAACGGAATGCTGCGAGCCGCCACGTATGGACGGGGAGCTTTCGAATTTATCAGGCCGAAGGGACCCTCGATCGCTCTAAACCTTGAACATGACCTGGCGTTTGGAACCGTTTGCCAAGGACCGCAGTTTCTCACGTTGGAGATTTTCAACGTCGGCCAGAGCGATCTGGTGATCAACAGCGTGCAGCGTCTGATGGGATCGACCAGCTTCTCGGTGCTGGCCACGCCCGGTACGCCGCTGGTAATCGCGGAGGGCGAGCACGTCGATTTCACCGTCAAGTACAACCCTACGAGCGCCGGTCCGCTGGAAACCGCGACGATTCGAATCGTGAGCAACGATCCGAACGCCCCGGTTGTCGACTTATCAGCCACGGGCCTTCTCGGCGCTGCCAAAATGGCGACCGCAGTTGCGGACAGCGGCAACTTCGGCAGTGTCTGCCTCCGGGGGTTCGTCGATCGAGACCTGACGATCAACAACAGCGGGTCGTGTCCACTGCGGGTGCTGAATGTCAGCTCGTCTTCGCCGGAGTTCCTGGTGCCGGGCGTAGTCTCTTTTCCCCTCGTGGTCGGTGCGGGCGATTCGATCGAGTTACCGATTCGCTTCCAGCCGACGAGCTTTGGCGCCAAAGCTGCCAACATCACGATCGTCAGCAACGATCCGGCGAGTCCACGGTTCGTGGCCGTCTCCGGTACGGCGCCCGCGCCGGAACTGGACCTGATCATCGCTAACACAGGCAACTTCGGCCACGTCTGCATCGGCTCGTTCGTGGATGAACCACTGACATTGCTGAACAGCGGTTCCTGTACGCTGACGGTTACGAATGTCGGGTCCTCAGCGAGCGACTTCGTTGTCCCGAACGTCCTGACTTACCCGATTCGGATCGCAGCCGGAACAGCAGTGGAAGTGCCCATTCGTTTCGAACCGGCCAGCTTCGGCGCCAAGTCAAGCACGATCACGGTCACCAGCGACGATCCGACTGGCGCGAAGAGCGTTCGCGTTTCCGGGGACGTGCCTTCCGGAACACTTGCCGTCACGGGCTCGACTTGCATCGGGGGAGTGAAGGCCTGTTGTCTCGGGGAGCGCACGCTCTCGATTTGCAACGTAGGCGATTGCAAACTGCACGTCACGAGCGTTGCCTTCAAGCGGAAGAGCAAGCACTGGAAATTGATCAACAACCCATTCCCCGCGACACTGCACCCAGGCTCGTGCCTGAGTGTCTTGATTCGGTACAAGGCCACCGAAAAGTGTCCGAGATGCTGTGAGCTGGTTATCACGAGCGACGACCCGATTACACCCGTGAAGACTCTGGACGTGATGGCTTACACGATCTGGAGCGACTGTGGGTGCAAGAAATGCTGTGACGATTGCAGCAAGGGATCTTGCCAGAAGCGCCACGACGAATGTTGTAGCGCGCAGAGCCTCGACGCCTGCTGCGATGACGAGGGTCGCGATCATGAGGATGACGATGAAAGCTGACACAAAGCGAGTAGGGCGTCACTTTCTTGAAAGAGATGACCCGTGTTGAAACGTCGATTTTGGCGATTCTGTTGGCATCCGCAATCAGCGACCAGCTCATAGCGAACGCCCATGCACAGACATCGGGGAGCTCCACCTCGCAAAGCGGCGTGCTCGCCGTAGCGGAACAAATCGAGGTGATCGCGACGCGCCTGCCGGAAGCGCCGCATGATGTGCCAGCGTCGGTCGAGGTGATTAACGGCGACATGTTGCGCGCAATAGGAGCGACAACCGTCCGCGAAGCGCTCGCAATGGCCACAGGTGTCGAAGTTGGACCTGGCGGAGACGCGGGACCAGCTTTCGGCGGTGCCAGAGTTCTGGGGACTTCGAGAGCTCGATGCCTTCTTGCTCGTCGTTGACGACATTCCCTCGGGTGGTGCATTTAACCCCGCGCTTGCAACGCTGAACTTGCGTGACGTCGATCGTATCGAGGTCTTACGCGGGCAAGGGTGCTCTGGCGGCGCCAGACAAAAGGAGCAAGTCATGGGCAAGAAAAAGACCGTCTCGAAGCGAGCGGCGCGCGCTGCGGCTGGTAAGAAGCCAAGCTTGTGGATAAGTCCCGACACATACGTCCTTCCATATCAGATCCAGGTCTTTGGAGCGCAGTGGGGTTTTTGTCCCATCGGATTTCTGGTAGATGACCAGAAGCCCGTGAGGCCCGCGCGCATTCTTGTGGGGGAGTCCCGCCGCGACGCCGTGGAACCGATTCGCGGCGAATTCATGGTGCTGCTCAATATCCCGGGCCTTAAAGCCGGACAGCACCAGATCACCGCGGTCATCGGAGACCAGAAGACCGGTATATCGGCGTCCTTCTCCATCGAGGATTCGAAGGAACTCGAGAAGGATGGCCGTCCAACGCACCGCTGGCTGCGCCGACAGGAGCATTTCATGCGCCAGCGCTTTCCAGATGGCGTCGATCGCCGGCCGGGAAGCCGCATCCAGGCGTTGGAGCATCGCGACCGCATGCGAGCCCGGAAGCGGGACGACACGGCGCCTCCGGTCGGCGGCGTGTGCAACTGGCAGCCGATAGGTCCATCGGTGGTTCGCAAAGGCCAGGTTTTCGCGACCGCCAGCACATATACGACGGCGCCCATTTCCGGCCGCGTTACCAGCATCGCCTATGACCCACACAACACCAACATCGTGTATCTGGCCTCGGCGATGGGGGGTGTTTGGAAATCCATCGACGCCGGTCTCAACTGGCGGCCGAAGAGCGATTATGCGGTGTCGCTGGCGATCGGGTGTGTCACGGTTGACCCCTCTGTTACAAACGCCTCAGGCAACTCGACACGCATTCTCGCCGGGACAGGCGAGCCGAACACGTCCGACAGTTATTACGGCGCGGGGATGTTGTTCTCGAACGACGGAGGCGACACCTGGGTGGTGCGAGGTACGCCGACGTTTACCAGGGCGGCGTTCTCGACCATCGCGGTGGATCCCGCCAACAATCAGCACATGTACGCCGCGACCGACCAGGGCGTCTATGAATCCACCGACGAAGGCGTCAACTGGACGCAGATCGAGCCGGGTATCTGCCACGATCTGGTCGTCGATTGGACGAACGTCGGCGGAGCGGAACTTTATGTAGGCAAGAAAGGTGTTGGAGTTCGCCGCAGCCAGGACGGCGGCGTCAGCTGGACGACGTTGGGAGGCGGACTGCCGGCATCCAGCGGACGAATAGCTCTCGCGAAAGCCCCAAGCGACTCGAGCACGCTATATGCGGCGTTCGCCAGCGGGAGCAATCTCACAGGCATATACCGTACAACGGACGGAGGCACGAACTGGACACCTACGACCACCGTGCCGCCTGGTGTCTCGCAAGCAGCTTACAACCTGGTGTTGGCCGTCCACCCTACGGATCCGAACATCGTCTTGTTCGGAGAAGTCCATCTTTGGCGAACCATCAATGCCGGGGGCGCGTGGACGCGCGTCAGTATCGGGTCGCCCGGCATCCACGCCGATCAGCATGCCATTACGTTCCATCCCACCAATGGAAACCTCGTGTTTGCCGGCAACGACGGGGGCGTGTTCTATTCCAATGACGGCGGTGTGACCTATACCCACCGCAACAAGGACCTGGCGACGCTGCAGTACTGGGCCATCGCCAATCACTCGTTGTGGGACGCCATCATGCTCGGTGGCACGCAGGATAATGGCGCTCAGCGCTACCTCGGACATCCGGCCTGGGAACACTCCGCGCTCGGAGACGGCGCTTATGCCGCAATCAACTCCACCACGGATATCCGGAAATGGTTCGAATCCCGCTGGTACTCGTTCCCTTGCTTCCGCAGTGATTCGGCCGGCTCTGCCGGCAGTTGGAACCAGAAACAGAGTGGCATCTCAACCAACAGCAACTGGTTCTACCCTCCCATGGTCATGGACGCGAGCAACTCGGCGGTACTCTATGTCGGCTACGACGAACTGTGGCGAACCGCCAACAACGGCGATACCTGGACGGCGATCACCGGATCGCTGATCGGCACCGGCACCAACATCACAGCCATCGCTGTGGCACCCTCGAACAGCAACATCGTCTATGTGGGATTACAAGACGGATCGGTGTTCCGCATCGTGTTCAGCATGGGCGTTTGGACGCCGACGAATGTGACCAATGCGGTACTTCCAGCCGGCCAGGTCTCTGACATCGCGGTCCATCCGACCGACCCCAACATCGTATACGTGAGCACCAGTGACCTGATCTTCTCGGAGGGCAGCGAGTCATTCGCCAACGATCACGTATTTCGCACGACGAATGGCGGAACCAATTGGACGAGTATCTCGGCAGGCTTGTCACAGGCGAACCCCGTGAATGCCATCGCCATCGATCCAACGAATCCGAACACCGTGTTCATTGGGTGCGATGTCGGCGTGTTTCGGTCGACCAATGCCAACACCGCCGCGACCTGGACCGTCTGGGACGAAGGGTTGCCGAATTGCTCGGTTCAGGATCTTCAGGTGTTCGGTCCACAGCGATTGATCCGCGCGGGTACACACGGGCGCTCGATCTGGGAACGACATCTCGACTCGGCGTCTTGTCCCCTGGTCGACGTGTACTTGCGAGACGATTTCGTGGATACCGGGCGGTCTCTGCCTCCACCGTCCAACGTCGAGCATCCTTTTACCGTGGGCGAATGGATGTACTGGTGGCAATCGGTCGATATCAAAATCGACAGTCCAGATCCGGCGACAAACGTATATCAGACGCCTACTCGTGACATCGACTACATCCAGTTCGAGGAACTCACGCACGACAATCCACGCCGGGACACCTGGGTCCGCGCCTACGTCCAAATTCACAACAGAGGAAACAATCCGGCCACGAACGTCCGTGTGAGGGCCTTTTGGGCCGATGCCAGCGGCCAATTGCCGAACTTTCCTCCCGATTTCTGGACGGCATTCCCGAACGCCGACCCGGTCGATACGACGGTGTGGCACCCCGTGGGCCCGTCACGGACGATTCCCCTCATCTATCCCGGCCAGCCAGTTGTCGCCTCGTGGAGTTGGTACGTGCCGGGGTCGGCCGCCACACACACATGCATGCTTGCGGTCGTGAAGAGTGACGAGGACAACGTTACGACCAACTCGCTGGATGTTGGTACGGCGGTCACGATGGACAACAACGTGACTCTGAAGAACCTGCACGTAGACGCGTTCGTGCCCGGTGCAGGCGGTGCCGACGAAGGAATTGGCCCCTACTTCATCGACTTCAGCATTTTTGACCGGGAGCCAACGATCGACATTCGCTTCCGTCCCGGGGTGATGCCTAAGGGTGCCCGCATACTCGCGTTCTTCCCCACTTTCCGAACGCGCCGGCCCATCGAGCAGTCACTCTCGGGATTTCGACTCGTCTCGACTAGTGGAATCCGTATTCCCGAGCGCCCGGAGGAATCCTGCGGCCGGCCGACCCAATACAATGTGCGCCGCGGCTTCCAATTGGACGTGGATCCTGTCAAACACCGGGACGAGGTCCCCGGCATCTACGGTATCGTCCCCGCAGGACAGAAATTCTCGGCGGCATTTTTCGTTCGGCCTCCCAAGGAAGTGAAGCCAGGCGAAGTTCTCACGTTTCACATCGAGCACTGGGCCGGTCAAAGGCTTGTTGGCGGCAGTTCCTACGAGTTGCGGGCGCAAGCGCCAGATAGCCAGAAGGGCGGACGTCCGAAGGCGACGGAAAAGCGCCGCGGATCGCGCCCATCGGCGAAGCACAAACGCCGACGATAACCAGCAGGCGCGGGCGAAGCTACAGCAAGTTGCTGGCATTCCGGTTATTGAACCGGTCCGCCTGAGCCGTGCCCCGATCAGCTGAGCCTGAGCCTATTCACCGAATGGTGATGATCGGAATCGACGCCGTAATGTCCCAGATGTGGGCCGAGCGTATGCGCCCGGCTGGCGCCGGTTGTCACGCCGCTCGCTCGTAGTAATTCAGGAAGCCCCCGCGCCCGCGGACGCCGCCGAATGGCGTTGGTGCATGAATCGGAGCTGGCCCGCAACGACCCCAGCCCATGCCGGTCACCTCCCGATGGCGTACGACTCAGACCTGCCACGCTGAGTCATCTGATTGAGGATGTTGCAGGCGAGGACGGCCTCCGTCTCCTGCCCTGCCGGACTGCGCGCGTGAAGGCTCTCACCGATAATCGACTTGTACCGGAAGAAGGCGTTCTCCACGCGAGCCTGCCGATGGTAGCCAGACGCCTTCTTCCATCGACGCCGTCCGATCGCCCTCACTTGCTTGATCATGCGATCGCGAGCAGTCGACCGCGGTCTGCGTCGAGACACCGTGAGCGTCTCGGTCGGAGGCACCACGACGGTCGCGCCACGCGCACCAGCGGCATCGTAGATGGCCCTCGAGTCGTAGGCCCCGTCCGCCGTGACACTGGCGATGTCCCCGTCGACCGCATCGATCAGATCGAGAGCAGTTGTCGCGTCATCGACATGACCCTCGGTCAGGGCTTCGGCGACGATCGACCCTGATCGGTCGACTGCCAGATGGAGCTTCTTCCAGCCGCGCGTACCGTGTACGCCATGCTTCGCCCTGGCCCACTCGCCTTCGCCCACGATCGACAGTCCCGAGCTGTCGACGATGAGGTGAAGGCCTCCACCGGTCGGGACTCGCCGCAATGTGACGTCGAGAAACTGACCGCGGCGAGAGAGCGTCGTGTGATCCGGGGTGCAGAGCTCAATGCCCATCATCCCGAAGAGCGACTGCAAGAAGCCTTCGGCCTGACGGAGTGGCAGGTGGAAGAGGAGACGAAGC
>Ga0105340_1000097_pt1 | contig 42205 bp, 81 predicted proteins | sample EasRivMeERMLT700_FD_89676 | JGI IMG/M metagenome (GOLD analysis project Ga0105340, IMG submission 89676) | Soil microbial communities from meander-bound floodplain in the East River, Colorado, USA - East River MetaG ERMLT700 | ecosystem: Environmental > Terrestrial > Soil > Floodplain | place...
CATGGATTTGTCTGGTTGACGTTCAGTGATGTAGACGTAGCTGTCAGGTCTACTCCACCAATGGACGGTAGGATCCGCAGTGACCCATACTGGTCAGCATTCGCCGCCACCAGGGAGTCATCCACGCTGGCTTGGTCTACTGGGGCGGTCTTACCTCGCAGGAGTAATCCAGGTGCGTCAAACTCAGAATCGAAGGGAATATCCAGCGTCCACACTGTCCCGTAGGTCACTGGTGCGCCTGTATCTGGGTCCACCTCCACAACGGGTCGCGCTGACGTGACGGTGTCGCACGAACCGATCTCGCAGACTGGCACACCGTCACCGCCAGTGATCGTCACATCACCTGAGACACTCGCGCTGTTCCCACCAGCGCTGCCGCCGTAGCCACGCGCCTGAATCACCGTGGCCGCACCGCTAATCGCGGACGCCCTGATGCGGAACATCAGGAACCCTGAATTGGCGAAGTAGTACGCCCCGTCTGCTGTGGCACTAGCATTCCCATCCGCATCATCAATGGCCGCCCATGTGCCGTTGGTGAGCGCCGTGGCGTCCTGACTCACCTCATACACAAATGTGCCAGAGGTGCCCACATTGATGTAGACACCGAAGCTCTCGAGGTCGAAGGCAGACCACCCCACGCAGTTGGTGGATGTTGAGCAATCAGATCCAGCCGTGCTGATCGTCCCTGTCGGATTGATCTGCGCGCTGGCAGTAAACGGAATGCCCAGCAGTGCGAGCATCAAAACCAGTGACTTTCTCATTTCATCCCTTTTGCGGTGATGTGCCCGCGTTGTCTGAGCGCCTTTGCCAATGTCTGTGCTTCCTGTAATGCCGTGGGTGTGTTCTGCTTCAACAGCGCCGCCATCCGATCCGCTAATCCGGGGATGCTCTCTCCCGCTTCGATAATCGACCCGCCCTTGCCCATCGCATGTTTCATGGCATCAATCGGCACCGCATCTGTCGTGCGCCAGTCGATGCGCTTGGCTAACTCGTTCTCGAGGCTGGCGCTGGTCGCTGCTGATGCCTTCGGTGCGACTACGGGCGGAGCAGCACGCACCTTCGCATGTGCCGCAGCAATCATTTCGTCAATATCCAATGGCTTGCTGGCAACCGAGCTCATGCCCTGTGCGACCTTGTCGGGCTTGCCAAGACCGTGGCGGCTCAAAAATTCGTGGATCCTACCCTTGCCAACAACGCCACCCGTAAACCCTGTTCCAGCCCCAATCACGGCTCCCACTGGCCCGCCAGTGACATAGCCGCCGATGCCGCCAATAGCAGCCTGCCCCACAGGAGACAGCGCGGCCCGCGCGAGTGGAGCCTTCAGGAATGGCAGCGCCTTACCGATGACACCACCGGCCGCCAGTGGCCCAACCTGTGTCGCCCACTCCTTGAGCATGTCCGGTGCGGCATCAGAGGCCTGCTGCAACGTGCGCTGCTCAATAGGAATCAGGTCAGGATTCGGCGGGGGAGCTGCCGCTTCCGGCTGAAAATCCGGCTGAAAGTCGATGGGCTGGAAGTCGATCTGCGGCATTACTGCTGCTTATAGCCCTGCGCCAATGCGTCCTGAAGCTGAGATGCCGGGATTGTCCCGCGCTTCCCGTCAGGCGCAATCACCGTTACACGCCCACCCGTGGCTGGCGCTGCCTCTGCCGGTGCAGCACCACCACGGCTACTCTTAATCTTGTTCGCCGCATCCCTGAGACGGGCCAGCTCAGTCGCGTACGCCCCGTGACTCTGCCTGCGGTTCTTCACCTTGGATGCGCCGCCTTGAAGGACGCCCAACTCCGGAGCGCTCAATGCGCCGAACCCAGTGGCACCTGTGCGCGACTGGTTCTTGAGTTCACCCAGTTTCTCAAGGGTCAGTAACGACTGGACGTGATCCAGGTCTTGAATCGCGTCCTGATTAAAGACGTGCGCCCCACCGGGAACCCACCCATCAAATCCACCCACCACGGACTGAGCTGCTGGCGTCAGGTTGCCTTGCTCGTCAATCAATCGAGACAACGTCGTCAGCATGTCAGTGGCGTAGGAGTCGTCAGCATCTTCAACAGCCTTGCTGCGCCGCACGGTGTCTGCGTCCTTCGCCGCCTGTGCCGCCCGTGAGTCCTCAAACCGCTGTTGATCGCGCTTCTCTTCACTGAGCCGAATTTGGTCCTGAATGACTCGAGAGTTTTGTGAGCCCTGGCCCGCGATAGTCGCAAGGAATCGCTTGGTTTCGTCGGCCTGCGCTGCCTGTGCCGCCCTCGCCTCAGCGTTCTGTGAGGCCACATCAGCACGCGCGATGTTATTGGCCTCGGCGGTCATGAAGTTCATCGCGCGAGAGTCGGCCTTGTCCATCAGGCCCAGCTTGAACTGCTCCGCCTGTTGTGCGGTCTGTGCATCGCGGTCCTGTGCAATGCGCTGTTCCTGCTGCTGCTGGAGTGCGAGTGCGGCATCCTGACGCGCGGATTGCTGCTGCATCGCCTGCTGCTGCATGGCGTCGATCTGCGCCTGACGCTTCGCCATCGCCTGCTGCATCAGGAATTGCTCAATGGCGTTGCCGCCCAAGGCTCCAGGAGAGACGAATCGTGGTGATCCCATCAGATCCTCGGTGCCTGCTGCGTGGCCAAGATGCGCGCAAGGGCATTGCCGCCCTGATTCGGAATCTGCCGTGACTGCTGATAGATGCCCAACGCACCCATGCCCGCAGAGCCGTAGCCCAAGATGCGCTCCATGAGTCCAGGGTCCAGTAACTTCGGATCGATAGCCGCCTGCGATGGTCCACGCTGCAGCCGTGCTGAGACCTCTCGCGTGAGTGCATCCGCACCAGAGAGTTCTGCGGCTCCCGCCTGCCTTGGAGCGACGGAATACCGTGACAACTGCGGTCTAGGGCCAGGGTTGATGGTGTGCTGCGCCGAGAGCAACCCTTGCCACGCACCCTTACGTGACTGGTTGTTCATCAACTCGCGCTCGATCAGCGCGCGTTCCATGTCCAACTGCCCACCGAACTTCTCGCCACGGTTGTGCGCTTGGCCCTGTGAGATCGCCCCAAGACCAGCACCGATAGCCCCTACAGGACCACCAGTGGCGAACCCAAGACCAACCTTGCCGATGCCTTTGAGTACGTCGAGGAACCCCACGCTACCCTCCCAACCGCGCCCAGTCCTGGTCGGACTGATCTGTTGCTGTCCACTCTCTCAGCGCCAATTCGCGAAGGAACTGCTCCATCGCTTGGTCCTGTCCATACCGCTGGTTGTCCAACCCAAGGCGCTGGATGCCGTATCCCTGCTGGGCCAAGCTGTAGTCCTGTTCCTGCCCGTGCTGTGTCACGATGCGATCGGCATCCCTCGCTTGGTTATCCAGGAGTTTCAACTTCTCCTGCATCTCCAACACGGCAGAGGAATTTCCCATCTGTGTCGCCAACTGCAACGCATCCGCGACTTCATCGCGCTTGGCTTTAATCTCGCGCCCTATCAACTCGGCCTCGAATAGCCCCGAGTTCTGGCCCAACTTCTCAGCCGCCATGCGCTGCTCGCCGCCAATATTCCCGAGTGGCCCCTGCTGCTCTGCCACTTTCGCGAGATACTCCCGACTGGCCCTAGTCTGTTGGGCCACATATGGATCCACTTGCGCCTTGATGGTCGGGTCGTCTGCGCTGACGGCAGTGCTCTGTCGCGCTCGAGCCATCAACTGCTCGAACAACGCATCACGGCCTGCCGTACTCGCTGACTGCTGCACGGCAGGCGTTGCCGTCGTCGTCGCTGCTGCTGGTGCAGGCTGCGCGTTCCACTGCTGCGCGGGTGTGGCGTTCTTCGGCAACTGGCTGGGTGGTGCTCCACCGAGAAACCCCTGACCGCCCAACGCAGCGGCGTCACTGCTGTCTGTCAGCCCTTGACCACGCTTCTTTTCGAGATAGTCCTGCGCGAACTTACCCGGATCCTGACTCGGGTCATTCGCCACATCCGTAAAACCAGGGATGTTCTTGTAGGCGTCAGGAATTGTGGCGTAGTGATACGACTGCCGGCCGGTGTCCTGCACCCACTGGTTCGGGTTGACCGTCTGCCCACTGGCGATGCCTGGGCTCGCGCCACGCTTGGCCAGTTCCTCTTCCATGTCGTACTGGGTCGCCATCAGGCCACTCCCGTGAAAATGATCTCGTCTGCCGCGGTAGGCACATTGAACGAGGACGTGCCATCTCCAGCCCCGCCCTCCACGCCTATCTCTCGGAACAAGGCCGCATACTTCGTGCGCGAATACTCCCCGCCATCACAAAACAACCATCCGGTTGGACAGGTCGGCCCTGTGAACGTCACGCGAATGCCAACAGGCACAAAGGCGATGGAGTTCTGCACCTTACGGATGCTGCGGTCGAAGTGCTCAAATTCCTGCCGCACCTGATTGGGATACTGGTTCCGGTTGCGGAGGCTCATCGTGCCCCTCCCGCCTTATTCCCAGACACCACCGACATCGCAATCGCCTCAATCTCCCACTGCGTCGTGTCGGAATCAGGGAGATCGAAGATGCCCACCCACACCGATTTCACTTCCGAGAGGCCGAGTTCGTCTGCGTGCCTGATGGCATAGCCATCCGAATAGAAGACCACTCCCTCGTTGGCATGGGGCGAGAAGTCCACCGATGCCGTGGAATCGCTAATCAGCCCATCATCGGCCTTGTTGCCGAACAACTGCACCTTGACGTGTGCCCCTTCACGCGCCAGCCCATAGACCACGAGATCCTTGATCTCGGCGTCGTGGAGGTAATTTCCAAGTAGAAACTGACGGGTATAGACGCTGCCCTGATAAGAGGTGCCGTTGTCGTCGTTCCCGGTGTCCGTCAGCAGCATGAGGCCACCAGCCGCAGACGTGCCGAGAAATGGACGCAGGGTCAGCGTGCGCTCAGTATCCGCGTCGATGTTGGTCGAGAACAGGCACGCGGTATAGGTCTGCGTCGGGACCACCCAGAACGACCAGCCACCCCTGAAGCCTTCTTCAGACGAGCGCATGTGCTGTGTATGCAGCACGAGACACACGGGGTTGCCTGCCAGCCAGAACTGCACTTGGCGTTTCTCTGGGACATACACCGCTAACTGCGTCGTCCACACCGCACTGGCCACCGCGCCCGTTCGGTAGAGTTCCCACAATTTGATAAGGTCTGCCCCGCACGTCTCAATCCCACCGCCAGACCCACCCATCCGTGTAGGACCGACATGAGGGTCCAGCGCGAAGACAGACGGGAGTCCGCTATTATCGATGCCAGATACCACCGTGCCAGGAATCGCCCCACGGGACTTCGTAAGACAGATGAACTCATAGGCGTTGTCCCTGTCTCCCGTCCGCAACCCCTGATAGGTGTGCTCTAACTTAAAGGCATAGACGTAGCCATTCACCGGACCATGCAGGGCGGTGATCCCGCCACCATCGAGGTTGTTCAGGTTCTTAAACGGATCAGTGACCAGCGCATACCGCTCGTCGTTCCCCACACCCGGATCGGCATAGACTGGTGTCCACGCGACCTGTGAAGCTAGAGTCGCTGACTCGAACGACCCTGCGAACATCAGCCGGTCTTCTTCGGCAAGGAGATACCGCGCAGACGGCAGCAGCGTGTAATCGCCAATATTCTCGCTGAGCGTCCCAGACGTGTAATCGGAGGCATCTGCCGTGCTGTCCACGTAGGTCGTCGTCCCGACCACCGTTGTGGCGATGCGGTAGAACAGGACGTTGTCTTCGCTGGCCTCGAGTTCCCAGTGCGTCTCGCTCTCGGATATCGTGGCCGGCTTCGTCACGGTGACAGATGCCGTGGAAGTGGCGTTGTGCGTCAGCGATGCCGATGGCTCACTGCGACGAAGGGTCGTGCCAGCCGCCTGCACCGTGTAGCGCACGCGGTAGTAGCGAATGTCTTCAATCGCACCAGCGCCTCCAGTGTCTGCGGCTGTGGGGGCCGCTGGCTGTGCAAGGCCAGTCCTCCGCAGGCTCGTACCGTCCCAGACGTGTAGTCGGTCTGACCCAGAGTTGTAGGCGATAAACAACTTCCCGTGGAGAGAGGCCCCAGCCCAGCACCGTTCAGCCACACCATCCACCACGGGTGTGTCAGGAACGGAGACCGTGTGCCAGGTGGTGTCTTTGTAGACGAGGGTAATCGCGCCGGCCACTAACCCCATCGCCCAGTACTGCGCGTCACGGTGGTCCGCGGTTGGGGTGTGCCGGAACTCCCAATAGATTTCAGACGCACCCTCAACCGCACTGCCGACGTAATCGATCGCCTCACTGCCCAGACGCCGTTCGCCACACCTCGACTTGTAGAACTCCACGTTCAAGGCGTACGAGCACTGGTTGTCCAACATACTCGTGGGCGACTTCGTGCAGAGCCCCCCTTGGAGGCTTTGGATGAGGAGATCCGCCATCAGGCCGACGCCTCATAGGTCACCGTGAAGATGATGTCTGTGGTATTAGACATATCGGCCTGCACCAGTGCCGTCATACCCGTGGCGGGCACCTTGAGGCCGTAGAGCGTGGCCTTGGTGGTGGCGGTCTGCACGAGCATCGACAGACTGCCGAACGTCGCGGTCATCGCCGCGAAATACCCGATCGACCCACCTGAGTTGACGACGTTATGCGCCGTGAATGGGAAGCCGTCGATCTGCGCGCTGGTGGTAATGGTGCCCAACCCAGACAGCGTGACTCGGCCCCAGAGCGTGACGTGCTTCCCAATCTTGACGTATCGCCCAGATTGCACTGAGTAGGTTTGCCCGCTCGCCCCGCCAGACCCGGTGATCGTGGGTGTCCAACTGCCTTCCTCGTAGTCGTCCAGTGTGTTGACATTCGTGGAGGCGTTCTGTGACGCAGGGAACTTCACCTGCCCATAGCCCAATGTCACCAGACCAGACGTGCCGTCCACGGTGATCGAATGGCCACCATCGCCCCGACTCAGTGCGACATAGGAATTGGCGACGTTACCGGCCTGTAATGCCGCAACTCCTGGCGGGGATGCTTCATTGCCATACAGGATGATTCGTGAGCCACGGTCAAGGCCGCTATCTCCACCAGCGACAATCTCAATGTGCTTGGTGTCGGTGCCGTCGATGGTGTCGGTCTTGATGATGGGTGTGGCGTTACTGAGCGTGATCGTGCTGCCAAACGTCCAGAACCCAAGGATGGTCTCGTTGGTGAGCTTGCGTGCGTATTCGTCTGTCGCTGACCCACCTGACGCCCCGCTACCAAACCCACTAGAGTCGGTATCCCCCTGCCGCGTGTGGTAGGTCGGGCTGTCCGCAAGATGGAACTGCAGATCACTAAAGAGCTTGTCAGCCATCAAGTGATAGCGGTCAGAGAGGTCCGTCTTCTCTTTCCGCAGCAGTTCTTCGGAGATGACGTTAAACGTTAAAATGTCATGGAAAGAAGCTGGGAATGCCGGCACGTCCGTGGTTTCCAGATCCGACAGTGAGGTCCATCCATCGGCCTGCAGCGCGTAGGCCTCATCAGGGACGGTGTCCGTGAGGATCACCACCGATGTGCCCAGTACGTTCTTGGTCGCCCATTTCGTGGGCGCAGACGATCCAGGCTGCAGCGTGCGGAGTTCATGCAGGCTGCGCTCGAATAACGGGTTAATCGCGGTCGCCGTGGTGACATCGATGACACGGTCAATTTTCTCGATCGAGGAGAAGGTGACTTCGCGCACCCCCACCGTCATGGCGACGGCGCGCGTGACGAATCGCGTGGTAGTCATCCCCAGCTTGGAGGTGATCCGCCGATAGTGCTGGTTCACGGCGACGCCAACGCGGTCTTCGGCCTCATCGCTCTGCAGGTTGCAGCGCGTCATCACCGCGTCAACGATTTCGTCGAATGTCACCGAACCGCCCTTCGCCCTGCTAACCGATCCTGCTCACGTAGTTCAACGCGCTCTCGACGGGCGCGCTGGGCCTCACTGGATTTCAGCCACTCCCCACGCTCAATCGCTGGCTTGGTCTTGTCTTCCGTGTGGATGTCTGTCCACGGCACCAACCCTCGGCGCGCACACTCATCGCGAATCTCCGTCCGCGAGTAGTAGGTGCGTGGCGTGCCGTCCTCATTACACAGACCGTGCTCGATGACCAGCCCGCCCTCGATGGAGTCCTGCCACACCGCAGCAGACCGCCTGCGTGCTTCCAGCGGGCAGAGCCTGTGTCCGTGCTCACCAACGTCCAACGGCTTGTAACAGCGTTCACAGGTCATACTGGCACCAGCGTGTTTTTGAAATGTGGATCAATCGGCTCGTCTACCTCGACAATCCACACCATCTTGTCTGGGCATTGACTCACTGGTCGCACAAATGTGGTGCACAATGCGTTCTTATTGAACAATCTAAAGAACCCATCTCGCGATGGCTCACTCACGAATGACCACTGAGCACGCAACTCCAACCGTCTCCTAGATTCATCTGAGAGATAACAAGTCATATCCCTAGCCGCTCTCTCCATGACTTGTCTTTCCAGAACTTCTGCTCTGGCACTTCAACTGGCGCAGGCACCACCGCCATCACCGGCTGCGGTTCTGCTATACGTGCAGGCTGCTCATCAGCCCACTCACCGCACCAGTCACTGCCCTTCACTGTTGGGAAGCCGTGAATGGCGACCGGGGGTGCCTTGTGACAGGTCTTGTTGTCGCTCTGCCAATAGATGCAGGTTGAACAGGTCATGCCCCACCATCCTGATCGCGCTTGTTAATACGCGGCTGTTCCTGCATGTCCGGATGTGCGATGCCGGGAGCCTCAATCTGCGCGGGCTGGCCATCTTCCGCAGGTTCCGGTGGCACCATCTGCGCGGCCATGCTGGGATTGCTCTCAATCGCCGCGAGGAGTGCGGCCACCGCAGTCACGTCCTGCGGAGTGGGTAACTGATTCGTCCGCGACAATGCCGCCAGCATGAGTGGGTTGATGATGTCCTCCGCACTCCCGATGGAAATCTTGACCGGCTCAGGAGCCTTGGGCTGCGGTGGGACCGTGACTTCCTCCGGGTTCCACCCAAGCAACTCCGCGTGCTTCCGTGCGAGCACGAGCAGGTTGGCAGTCCCGCTCTGGCCCCACATATTCACGTAGTCTTTGATCTGCTCGATCTGCTGATGGGAATCCAGCAGTACGGTGGAATCCACGCGCACTGAGTAGATAAATCCGTTCGCAATCGACTCTGGCTGAATCCCCTCTGGGAGCTGGAACTGGCCGTACAAAGCCATGTGGCCCGCCATCACCCGCGCAATGGCTAACCAGTGCTTCGTAACCCGATCGCGCTCCTGCCCTATGCGGGTCTGAAAGTTCTGCTGAATGACGCGCGCTTCCGTGGCGCTGTGCTCACCCTCAGAGAAGGAGTTGGTCTGATTCGCGCCCACCTGCCAGATTTCAGACAGATCGGACCCGATGATGCGGTCGAGTTCATACTTCTCAGGCGGATACGCCCCGGTCTGGATCTGCCCGATCGCGCGGTCTCCAGGCCCCTGAATGGGAATCGCGCCGAGATACTCATCGTTCTCGAGCAGCACGCGCCCATTGGGTCCGAGGCGTCCGGTATCGAACCAGAGGCGCGGAATCGAGTGCTTTCGCTGCAGGCCAATCTGCGTTCTGCTCGTCTCGAGTTCGTCAACGCAATACCGCCCGATCGTGGAGTCTGATGGAGGCAAGGCCTCATCGCTGATATACGTCAGCGTCAGAATCAGAAGCGGAAGTTCAAGGACGCCAACGAGTGTCCCGTCCGGCAGTGCCTTCTGGCCGCGATACGGCTCGTCCAGGACGGGCGCTTCAATGCCATCCACGAAAACACGATGCTGAATCGCCTTGTACCGCGTCTCTTCTGGATGGTAGAAGTGCCGCCAGTAGAACAACTCCTGGAACGTGACCACACCCTTGTTGTCACGGAACTTGTTGGAGTCCGTGTTCAGCGTGCTATTCGTGTTCGAGGTGCGCTTGTCTCCACCGAGAGCCTCAGTTAACTGCTCCTCCGTGAGCCCCAGGACGCGCTGCGCCTCGACCGGCGTCATGCGCCCTTCACGGCCCAACCATCGGCACTGGTTGTAATCGCTGCCGGTGAAGTCAGAAGGAATCAAAATGTCTGGCGGGCTGACCCTGGACGCAAGGTATTGACGATCTGTCGGGAAGGGCGCATCCATCCCCGTCACTTCGTCAAAGCGCATCTCCGTCAGGGCTTCACACGAAACTAGGCACCCCCCGATCCCGGAGGCGTTGACCACGTCCGCGAGTTCTTCCTGCACCGTGGCATTCGCGCCTGATTCAGTCAGGATGGTGTTCAACTCCAGCCCGAAGTCATGCACCGCTGGCGCGAATACTGGATGCCGTGGAGACAGACGAATCTCAGGCTGCTGTGAGGAGAGCTGCGCGATCTTGGCTTTCGTGAGGGGGTAGTCCTTGTTGATGGAGACGCCCTGCTCCGTAGACTCGGCCCCCTTGCCGGCTTTCCGCTTCTCGACGTTCTGCTGCCAGATGGAGACGCGATCGTCACGCATCCGCTGGGCCGCAGCGATGTGCTGCTTCCCAGGCCCAGGTAACGTCTCGTCCTCAGTCGGGACAGCCGGCTCCGTGATCACGCGGCGTTCTGTTCTGCCAGGATTTTGGCAATCAAGTCATCGAATGTCCCTGCGGCCATCGCAAACTTGATCGAATCCATCGACGTGCCGGCGCGATACGTGAGATGCACACGGCCCCTGCCGTCGTGACTGACCTCGGTCTGTGCCGGCGTGCCCTTGAGATACGTGCCGTCCTTCAACTTGGCGACACCCTCGATGGTTTCCTTCTTCAGGCCGCGCGCATTCGCCTTCTTGCCGTTCTGCCAGACTTCCACCGGGAACTCGTCATACCAGCCCTCTTCACGGAGACGCTTCTGGTACTCCGGGTGGGCGAATCCAGGCTCATTCGGTGGCGCGTTGCGCTGCATCTGCTCGAGGATGTCCGTCATCCGCTCGAGCACTTGTGGTCCTGCGGTTTCAGTCTCGTCGTTCTCAATCACGGTCTTTCCTGCCATACACACTCCTTGTTATGCGTAGTCCTGTAGTTCGGCGGTGATGCGCTCGCGCTCTATACCCATGTCATACCCATAGCGAAAGGTGCAGGGGGGAGGCGTGGGATGGTTCTCTGTGTCCAGAATCATCTGCGGGGTAATGAGATTCGATGACAGCGTGTCAAACACAATCTCCACCCCGCGCGCATTCGCAAGGCGAAGCCAGTACATGAACGTGCCGTGGAAGTACCACCACTTCTGCGCGGCATCACTTGTACGTTCATGGCAATAGGGTTGTCCGATGCCGTAGAGAATCCAGCGATCAAACCCCTCGTGTAAGGCGAGTGCCGCCATGTAATCCAACTGGCACCCGAAGTAGTCCGCGCCAAATTCTTGAGTAATCGTGTCGATGGGATACGCGCGGCTCGCCATAATCGCGGGATACCGCTCCGTCATGTAGATCGGGCGCTCGCTGCCCTGCTTGTGGTACCACGCGAGCACATCAGGACGCATGGCCTTAATACCCGGGTAGAACGACTGAGGCTCGACCGTGTGAACGTCAAACCACCGCGACCAGTCAAAGAGCACCCAATCCCACGCTCTGGCACTCGTGGACTGCAGCCAGAGTTCGGCTTCAGGAAAGTGATACCGTGGACTTTCGACCGTGTGACGGTACCCACCCAAGATGACTGACTTCATCAGCCTCCAACGATGCGGGCTGCTGGGCATATACACCCAGCCAGCCCGCTCCATGACTAGCCAGTGGACTCGTTCGACGCCCCGATGAACGCGCGATCGATCTGGATCTGAGCCGACCCCACCGCACCTGCGGCGTTCCGGATCATGAGGTTGAAGATCTGGTCGCCCTTGACTGCGGCCACATCCACATATCCCGCCACGCCACCGGCAAACAGTGCCGTGTTGGAGGTGCAGGCCGTGCGAACAGTGATCACATCCGAGCCGATATGGAGGAACCATCCCCACGAACTGCCCGTGACAGCCGCCTGTGCGATGGCGACACTGCCCTTGACCCCGGTCGCAACCAGAACCGCTATCCAGACGCCCGGCTGATACGCCACCACAGAGCCGTCTACGCAGGACGTGACGCCTTTGAGGTAGATGTAGGTGTTGCCGTCAGAGAACACACGAACGGACCCCACCTTGTTTTTGGCGGTCGAATGGATTTCGTCCGACGCGCCAACCGCGGGAGAAGCATCAACGCAATAGGCCATTGTCGTGTCCTCCCTTACGTGAAGAGCCGCCCACCACGAGACCGATTCTTCGTGGCGAACTGCAAAATGGAGTAGGTCTTCATGTTCATCATCAGCGCGTTGACGTGCTCAATCGCCGACCGGCGTTTGCGCCATGCGCTTCTAACGACATACAACTTCGTGTCGCGGGTGTTGAACATCCACGCGCTGTCACTCGTGTACGCCGAGGACCAGAGATACGGGATGGTCTTGAACTGCACTTCGGTGAATCCACCGCTCGCCTTGTTCACGTTGGCGTAGCGCTGATTCGGGGTCAGGGCCGCTTCAAATGCGGCGTGCATCGTCGCAGACGAGACGATGATGTTCGGCTTACGACCGCTCGAGCCCTTCGCGCAGGAGTTGTACAGGGTCGTGTAGTCCGCGAGCAGGGTTGCGCCCGTGTCGTTGTTCCAGTCCTTGAACTGTGACTTCCACCACGTTTCCGTGCCGCTGACCACACCATGCACAGTGCCGGTGCCGTCCGTGGTAAACAGGGTGGGAAGCGACTCGAGGCCATCCGTGGCAGTCGCGGCGAAGAACGCATCCTCAATCACGTCGTCGTGCGAGGTCAGGGCGTTGTCCGTCAGCTCCGACACGAGGTCGATGCGCTGCTCACGTCCGGTGTTCAGATCCTCGTCCCTGAACGACCAATTGATCGGAGCCTGGACAATCGCCCAATCCGCCTGGACCATCGTCAGGACTTCGGTTTTCGTGGTACTGGTAAGCGTGGTATCAGTGGCCAGCGTGCCGGCCGCTGGATTCGCGCGGTAGTTCAGGATGAGCTTAAGATCGGTGCCACCGGAGACCCGCTCGAGTCCACCGGTTTCCTCCATCCCCATGAGGAATGAGCTGTCCGACCACTGGTCGGCGCTCTTGTTGCGGTCGAGTACGGTCTTATCGTACGTCGCCGCCAGATGCTGTTCAAAGCTAAGAGCCATCGGCCCCCTCCGCTAGAGTTAGGTTGTCTGGGTGTTCTGAACAGGCTCAGAACGGCCATCACGCCCACCGTTGGGGCCGGTGGAACCCAAGACAACCTGCGGTAAGGGGCAGGAACCCGCACTAATAGATGAAGACGGTTAGTGCGCCACTACGGAGTGTATGTCAGATTTTTGACGGTGTCAAATCTTGTGGATGGCTGGGCCTCCACCCTTAGCGCAGTCCTCGTACATGCGGCGCATCTCATCCATCTGCGCCTGAGTGGGTGTAGAATCAGCCCGCGCTTGCCACCAGTCGCTAGTCGCCTTATCGATAGGCGGCAGCACCGCTGAGCGTTCCTTGTCGGCCATATAAGACCGACTGCGCCACTTCTTGGGATTCTTCATGGTGTCAAGATTTTGACGCTGCGTCGTAGACTTCGGCTGCGGCATCCCTGATAGAGCCTGTTTTTACCTTACGTGGGGCTTCGCCTGACCGTGGAAGGGCCGTGGACTTCGGCGCGTCCTGCATCTCCTTCATCACCTTGGCCCTGACGGTGGCCTCGTCCGCGTTGAACCTGGGGCCGGCCACTTTCATGTACGCCGAGTGCAGGCTGAGAGTCGGATCGGCTTTGAAGGCGTCGAAGACTTCCTGCTGGAACTCGGTCAACTTCCCGTCATCAGCAATCTTCCCAAACAGCGGCCATGTCTGCGCCTCATCCATCTGGCCACGCACCTTGACCCGAATCTCGCCTTGGGCCTTCTCGGTCTGCTCACGCTGTTTCTCGGCCTTCTCGCGTTCCGCAAAGGGGGCCTGGGCCTCGGCTACGGCTTCCCGCTTCCACTGGCGCTTATCCCACGCCCGTACCGCCGCGAAGCTCTTGTTGTACGCATCCGGCCCCTGGTCCAGAATCAACTGCGGTTCTGGGTCGTTGGCGTCCACCGCAATAGCTTGTTTCTCCTGTGGGGTCAGGAACGACTTGTACCGCGCATCCTGGCCGGCCAAGGTCTCCAGAAACGCCTTGGGGTCTCCCTTAATGGCGTTGACGAACTCGGTCAGGTCGGCTTTAAAGGTGTCGCGCTCCTTCTCCACTGAGCCGTACTTGCCCTGGTGTTCAGTTTTCAGGGCCTCGAGCGACTTATTGAACAGGTCGATGACCTTAGACCTAGGGATCCGGAACTCGCTGTTATCCTTCCGCCGCGCGTCCTTGAACCCAGCCTTGATGAGAATGCGCTCAGCCTCGGTGACCTCGGCTGCGGTCATCTTCTCAGGCGCTGGGTCGGCTACTAGTTCGGGCTCGTCTGCGGAGTCTTCGGCCTCGGTGTCGTAGACGGCTGCCGCGATCTCGTTCGTCGTCCCTGTAGGGGCGGAATCTGCTACTGGCGCTGAGGCCTCGGTGATGCCACTGTCGGCTCCGGGTTCGATGTCCATTTACTTCTTCTCCTGTGGTTGCCAGCGATATAACTCGTCTGGTGTTGGATAGCGTTGGCTCACGGTCCCAACTGCCAAGCTTGGGTCGCCTTCTACTGGTATCCATGTGCCAGCCTTGGCCTCCATCGCCTCGTAGAGCGCCTTCGTGGAAATCCTGTTTGGGTCATACCAGACAAGCGGCTCAAGCGTGAACATCAGCGCCGGCTGTACCTTCGGTATCCATTCGCGATCCTTTGTTGACGGGCGTCTTCATTCGCCCAGGTTTTCCAGATGGGTTCCTTCTTGCCTTCGATGGCCTGCGCCACTGTCAAGACTCCTGAGCTGATGCCGAAATAGCCCATGTTCATCGGCCAATGGTCGAATTTGTGATCCGCCATCTTCCTCTCATTCTTCTCGTCCCACCGCATTTTGGGGAGGTATCTGGCCAAGAGCGGGCACCCGGGCTCGTAAATCTGACACCTCGGTACCCCAGGTTCGATTTCCTCCCCCAAGAGGCTATGAATGGCGTCGGCAATCATCACGCGGTTATTGATGCTGGGCTCACAGGGGACGCCACGAGCCTCCATCTTGTCTTGCACCAGTACCGCATCCTTGCCGTCCTGGTAACTCAGATCAGGGTCGATGTAGGTCATGGAGCAGGGAATGTCTCCGAAGAGTTCTTTATGGGTCTCGACCATTTTTGTCGCCGCATCTTCAGCGATAGTCCTGAACCATGTCTCTTCGTGGACAGCAAATACTCGACGTCCCACGACAACCCACCACATCGCCACAGCAGGGTCAGGGTTGTACCCATGGTCGTAAGTACGATAGACCTGTATCCACGGAACTTTGAGTAATGGAATCCCATCGATAATCGGCAGCTCCTGAATGTAGTGGTACGGCCGGCCCAACAGAGAATCCGGCAGGGCTTGCGCTCGAGGCTGGCCACGGTGGGAGGTCAACAAGGCTTTATCGACGGTCTTGTACACGTCGAAGAGGGTGCGAGCCTCCATCCGCACGCCATCAATCCACGCCGCCCGGTACACCGCGGGAATCGGCCCCAGAGACTTCAGATACTCATCCGGGTCCAGGGATGGGTTGTCCCGAAGGTTAATCGGGACGTGCTCCCAATCCTCAGGGTCGTAGTACTCGTTCCCTTCCACGTCCTTGTCGATGAAGTGATGGTCTAGTTCATCGATGCTCGCTCCGGTTGGATTTCCTGACAGGACAATCAGGGGAAAGTACGGCTGGGTACCGTCCGCGCGCTTGGACACACGAACACTCGGCATCATGAGGGTCAGGTACTCAAATTCAATCTGGGGAGCCTCATCCACAAACAGAATCCCCGCCTCAGACCCGACGACCTTCTCGACGTCCCGAAATTCCTCGCATTGACGGAAATACCCCCGACTCCCATTCGGATACCGACACAGCGGTACCGGACTCGAGACATACTCCCCGTCCAGCTTCCGCATCTCATCATGGAGGAACTGCAGATGATTCGAGTGCAGATCAGGGTTGTTCCTACGAACGACTACGTACCGTAAACCAGGGTGCGCCAAGGCCATTCCATGCAGAAAGGCCCGCATCATCACTGATTTCCCGCCTCCACGGTTCCCTCGGAGGAAATACTTACTCGGCCCAGTACCCAGTACCAGCCTTCGCCCCAGCTTCGCCATGATCTGGGCCTGATGCGGATGGGGGTCGAAAAACACCTCCCCGTCATTCAGGGTAAAGGCTGATGGGCTACTCACACTCAGGACCGCGCTGTCATAAATGCGGATGCGTGGGGTGCTGACAGACCAATGGCTGCGTGGACGGCGCATCCACCATCGGCCCCTCATGCCCTGGCGTCACATACGGCGGCTCCAGATACTTACTACTCGGGACCCACCAGTCAGGCTGATCGCAAATACGGTCATGGGCAGCATCAGTAAGGTACAGAACGATGTCCTCTAGCCGGTCCATACGCTGGCTTAGGGTGGGTATCTTGGCCACAGAATCACTTACAGCCACGCTATCAGATTCTGGCCCCGAGACCTTCGCATTTTCACTCAATGGTTCCACCGATCACAAAATCGTCAGATCCCGTAAGTTGAATTAGCGGCCCCATAAAACAGGGTCGCCATGTGTCAAAATCCAGGCCCGGCGAGCAGCTTCGGCCGGCCCTAACCCAAATTGCTGGCCCTGAGATTTGAATTAGGTTGACCAGCCATATGCCGTACTTTCGCCTTTTGACCTTCGCTTTCGCCTATTTCGCTCAGCACTTAGCCTGTGCATAACTAGGCTATCTGGGGATTCGAGGTCGCATAATGCCGCTTATGATAACCAGCAAGTTGCTGTGCCAAGAGCTATTTATGTGTCATCAACGCGAGGCAGAACAAGTCTGGTTGGGCTCAATTTGGTGGTCAATTTGGTGATGTTGTCGGCGCCTATGTCAGGCTGGCTCTGGAGCTGCCTGGGCTCTGGTTGGTTGGTGATAGCCATGAAGCCTAGGTTGACTGTGAGGCCATTACCATTGCCTGCGCCGTTCTGTTCTTTGCTGGCGATCTCGAGTAATCGTGCATGAATAGCAGGGTGGAGTTGGTTCTGCCTAATCAACTCTCGAGTCTGTATCCAGTAATCCTTATCAAAGAGTCGTTGGGCAAGCTCTCTGATTTCGGCTGTGGCCTTGTTGGATGTGCCTCGAGGCCGACCACCAGGGTTGCCACTGCTACCCTTCTGAAAGGCCATTGATTGAGTTGTTGTTATCTAAGGCTTTCAGTTGTTCTCGGGCTCTGAGAGCGTCACGTCTTGGATGGTAGGCAGCAATCTCTGTGGTGACAAACTCTATAGGATGCCTCGGGTTGGCTTTGTGTCTGGAAATATAAGCAGCGGCTGCGGTTAGGCGCATCGCGCTGTCTTGGAACATACCTAAGCCACTATTACACCGTCGGCAGAGCCAATCCCTTGGAACACCAGTCACATGGCAATGGTCCGCCAGGAGCTTGCCGGCACGTTGACAGATGGCGCAGCGCTTCTCACTCACTGAACTGTCCCTAGCTCGGCCTGAGCATCCTTCATGGCTCGAGCGGCCTTTGCCTCGACATTGACGCGGTATAACTCCGCCATGCTCAAGACTTTAGACTCGCCGCCGATGATGGGGCTCTGCACGGTATGCTCGAGTTTCTGCATCACAAACCCTAACGCGTCAGCGAGTCTGGCTACGCTGGTCTCGAGCCGGCGTATGCGTTCGGTGGCTGTCGGTATCTTCACAGGTGCCTCAGCTTCTCCGGCTCCAGCTTGCGCCTGGTGACCTTGCGGTAGTTCAGCTCTTTCCGCTCAATGATGTAACTCACGGATTCGGTTGGACTCACGCTGATGTCTACCAGGATCTCGGCAGGACTGGTGACAATGCGATCTCTACCTTCGAGGATCGTCTCATACAAGCTGTCGCCATTGATGAACCGATACTCCAGCTCTAGTGCGTATTCGTCCAATTCTCAGACTTTCTGGCGGTTATCCACAGTCTATCAGAATCTTGTCGTCTGTCTAGCAGACTTCTTCTGTAAGTTGTTGAGAATTTGTGGCCATGTATCTTGCAGTATATCTCGGCATGACGCTACACACATATCGCGTGTTCTATCGATTCGAGGATGAATCAGACCGTGAAACCCGCATCCTTGTCACCTTTGCTGAGCATGTTGACGCTGCCGTAGATCGTGCCGTAAAGACCATTAGACAAACACACCAGCGCGAGGCGCATATCTACGGTGCCAAGCGGGAAAGTATCGAATGAACGCCTGAACGCTGACAAAGCTGCTGGAGTGCCGGCCATTTGGTTCTCCGCTCTGGTTCGCTGACATTCGCCCGATTCACGACGTAGCGGCCTAGTGCTTTGCGTCTATGCCTGCACAGAGGCATAGAGCGGAACGCATTAACCGCCTTAAATTGAGGTATTTGACCATGACGATCGACTACACACAACACGCAATCACGCGCACAAGACAAGCGGCCACTACCGCGCAGTATGTGGTCAATGGTAACCGCAAATCATCCACGGTGACCCTCTACTGCGACACCCTCGAGCAAGTGTTCAGTGACATCGACCTGTTGTTCCGTACAGGCTGTCTGTCGGCATCGTACGCACCGAACGACCAGAGGCCAGTCGCGCCACCGTCCGACAGCGTTTTGGAGATAGAACCCTAGTCCGTAGCACTGCTTACACATTTACCTGAGAGAGTAGACAGGAGATACCCCATGACCGCTACACTTCGTCAATTCATCAACTCGCACAACGTCAAGATGACCGCAGAATGGGCCGATTCTAATCCCAACATGACCGACATGGTCTCGGGCTCGTCTCACTGGCGCTGCACGCTGAAGGTCGGTCGCCGTCAAATGACCGTGTTCTTCTCAATGGGGCCAGCCTTGTGCCGCGAACCGACAGCCGAAGATGTCTTGGATTGCGTGGCGTCTGACTGTGCCGGCTTCGTTAATGCTCAGAGCTTCGAGGAATGGGCCAGCGAATACGGCTTCGACCCTGACTCGCGTAAGGCTGAGAAGACCTACAAGGTCATCGAGAAGCAGGCCGCCAAACTCCGTCAGTTGCTCTACACCGAAGACGCCTACAATGCGCTGCTGTTTGAGACGGAGCGCAACTAACGTGCTCTCATACATCCTCCGCGATATCAACCCTGACCTCTGGGCGCGTGTCAAAACGCGCTCAGCCGTAGACCAGATGCCCGTCAAAGCCGTGATCTTCAAGCTGCTCGAGATGTATGCCGAGTTCCGGATCAACATTCAGGCTGAGGGAGACTCCAAATGACTACCGACTTTAATTTCGTGGAATGGTCGAAGATGCGTGAACAACAGCGAGTAGACCGCAAGATTGAGTTGCGCGAAGCACTGGCTCATGGTCTCGCAGTGTGGCATGGCGGTTCAGTGTGGAGCACTGCCGGCGTTATCAGTCCAGCAGGACGGTTCCACTCCACGTCCGTACATGCTCACGCGGTATTCATTGAGCCGTATCAGTCCGATCCTGCTTACCTCGCTGAGCACATCGAAAGCCGTGAGCATGGATTCGGCTTTGAAACGCGCATTATCCGCTGCGCCTAACTTCATCTATTTGATGCCTGAATCCTCGGCCCAGCAAGTTTTTAACCCCGGTTATTTGACTGGAGACTAACCATGAAACCTATCCTGAAGCTAACAGTTAGTGTGGACGACTACAACGCGCTACTCAGACTAGCGCATGCTGCGGATACAGGCCTCTATTCCAGATTAGCGGTAGCGATCGAACACCCTGGCCTGCAAGCGACACCCACTCAGCGCCGCGCCTGAATACGTGGGCCTGGATCAACATCAGCCGGGGTACTCACCTCGGCTGGTTGCACATGCTCCCGAATGGCACTCAGCCTGTTGATGTTGGCGTACCACTCCCCGCCAGACTTCAGCTCGCCTATGCGGTACCACCCGTCCTTGCCGGCCTCGAGGATGATCCAGGCTTCGGCATAGCACACATCAGCCGCAGTCGCACCCTCACTCGTGACCACTATTTGACGGGTGCATTGATACACCGCATCGTAGATTTTCCCTGTTTGAAGCTTGGGTGTGCCGCCTCCGCTGGCTGCTGATGCCTCGTAGACAGAGGCAATGCCGCTAATCGACCACACCAGTAAACACGAGCTGAGCACTGCTAGAACTATGTGCTTCATGCGGTAAAGCGCCGGTAGATGTGACGAGCACCTACCGGCTAGGAGGCTGAGAGGCTGAGAGGAGACGCGCGGCATGGACGGGTAACTTCACTCCCCACACCACCAGATTATTGTGGACTATTTGACGGCAGAGTCAAGTCTTTTTGGTGTCGGATTGTCGGCTATTTGAGTGTTTGGTGGTCTCTACATGGTGTCGGTACACCGACCTCCATCCTCGACATCCATCGTAGTCGCAATCACATGACACCACTATTCGCCCCTGTTTACGCAGGAACTCTACGGTCACACATGAGCGCTCAGCATATTGACGCTCAAACTCGTCAGCCGTCAATTTCTCCTTCACTCCCTTCTCCTTCCGACACTTCGCACACTTTGGATCAGGGTTGGTGTTGTAGCTCACCTTCCCGCACCCTGCACACTTGATGAGCTTTGCGCCTATCTGGGTGTCGTCATATGACACTTTCGCTTTCCCTTCAAGAATCTGCATAGCACTGTCGATTCTCTATTGACAGTATCCCAGCGCTGGGTTATTCTCTCTTCATGACGAAGCTACCTGAGACGGTGACGGTGCTGACAACAAACTTCCCACGGGGCGACCGATATTCAGTGTTTGCTGATGGTGTTCGCGTCTATACCACGGCCAACTATTCAGCGCTGATGAATTGGCTTCGACGAAAGGGCTACTCCAATGAGTAAGAATCCATCGGCTGTCGAACTGGGCAAGATGACCAGTGAGCGCAAGGCTTTGGCGGCGCGCATTAATGGCACGCTGGGCGGTCGTCCTAAGCGTAAGCGGCAATGCGAGAAGCACGAATACCCAATGGGTCCATGCGGTGAACACTGCACATTTTGCGAGGATTGCATCCATGAAGAAGATCTTCAGATACCTGTTCCCGCGTAGGTGCTCGTGTGGGGCTCGGCTGTACGCTGATTGGGCGACGACCTGCTACAGCACGCGACCCTATCAGCGATAACCCTTCCACTCCGGTCAACCATCGGGAGAGCGCTGATTGCACCAGCCTTCAGCCTCTCTAATTCTTCTGGCTTAACCCTGTTCATATCAACCCACACAATCACACTACTCCTACACCCTCTGGCAACTGAACGTCGCACAGCGCATCCACGTACCGCTCGCCCTTGATTGAGAGCATGTACCGTTGACCCGTGGTGTGCATGGTCTCGACAATGAGCCCCTTGTTTAGAAGGGCGTCAATCATCGTTTGATCGGCGTCTCCCGGAGTCGCGTAGTAGTCCAACATCGCCCGAATGTACACTGGCGCAATTTTATTTCTCATGGGCCACCCTGTCTGCTTGTTCAAGTATTCCCTGTATAGCCCCACGAACAAAGGATATACACTCATCAGTCGTCTTTTGCCTGTCGTGCCACTTCTCGATCTCGCGCTCAATGAGCCCTACGGCGCAATTAGCCACGCTTCGACGGTAAGCTGTCCACTCACGCGTTGTCCAAGTTTGCGTGAACTCCATCATTGCTCCCAATTCGCCCTGACGATCAGGTCTACCACCTTCACCGCATCATCCGCACTCGTCACCGTGGCACATTGGCCCTTCCAGCCTGCCACAAATGCCTGCTGCTGCACGCGCAGTTTCTTCTTGGGCATCTTCACCTCGAGCAGGATGTTGAGGCTCTGAGCTCCTACCAGGAGGTCAGGACAGCCCTTGCCCACTGTGGACAGCGACATAACCGAATAGCCGTGCGCTCGCAGGGCCATCACGATGGCGGTCTGGTTGCCATCCACACGGCACTTTAGCTTGTTCACTTGAGCTTGCTCATAATCTTGGCGAGGCACACAGGGCACAGAAAGTAGTTTGAGCAGTAGCAGCCTGCCGGCCTTTTCTTGCTCACTTCTTGCCTCGAGCTTTCAGGGCATCGGCTACACGCTGAGCGTGGGCCTTGACGCAGGCGCATCTATGGGCGTGGCTATGTGGCCCATGAGCCTTACCAAGGCTGCACCATGTATCTTGACAGCGCTGCTCGACCCAGCCGTTACTACACTGCTCGCATGGTGTCCACTGCGGGACCACTGATGGGCTGATCTGGCTGAGTTTCTTCACGATGCCTGCTCCTGCTCCCGTTTCTCCATCTTCCACAGCGCCACGCACGCCGCCCCTCCAGGCTCGGCACAGGTCGGCTTGTGCCGGCAATACCCCATGCGCTGTGCCCAATGCACCACATCCTCGAGCGGAGCAGCCTTGGCCTTCGCCAGTTTCTCGTGGCAGTGCCTGATAATCTTCGGCAGGCATGACCTGAAGCAGCCCAGAGAGTAGCCAGTTTCACGGAAGAATGGGTCATCCATCGTGAAGAATGCCGCCATGAACGCCTCGATCTCCGTGTCGCTGTAGATGGCACGCAGATCCTTTAACAGTTTGCCATCCTTGCCTGGGGTGAATGGATACTTGGCCCCTGACATCTTGCGCCCATACAGGGCATCCCAATATATAAAGAGAACCTTGCTCACTTAGGTGGCTCAGGGAGAGGTAGCCAGTGCGTCGGATAGACCCTGTCGTCGGATGAGTAATCGCCAGACCGAACCAGTGACCAATGGCCACATTCCTGCCAATAAGCGGTGTACCTGTCGCCGCCAGTCTTACCTTGCCAGTGTTCATATGCAAGAATTGCCGTCCCATCCTTCGGCGCGGTCTCGATCTGTCGCCATTCATCTGCTGGCACCCATGTGCCCTCTGGATAATTCAAGGCTGTCACAGCATTCGGGTTGTCAGGATTCAGATTTGAGTCTTCCCACTTCATTTCTCTTGCCCCTTGAACCGCGCATCTCACGGTCCCATTTACCGATCGCTGCGTGCACTCAACGCAGAGCCCACTCAGCCTCCGGTCTCTTGTCCTGCTCGCATTCGCTGCACGGCACGCATCACAGCGACAGCGCCGACCTGTGTAACAGCTCAAGGTTCCGTGGTTCATGCTCTGTACCTCTTGTTCTTCTCTTGCCATGCAATCGGTTCCCAACACGTAAAAATGGCCTAAATTTCCTTAGACTTGCGCTTCTTCCACACTTCGCGTGCTTTCTCGATCGCATTCTGATATCCGAAGTCCACAAGGAAGCGTTGACGACCCCGTTCGAGCGTCACGAATGCGGCTCGTTGCGCTGTCGTTGTTCTGATCCCGAGTCGTCGGCACCAGCTCTGTGCGTCCGATGAGCTCATCTCAAAGCCTCTTTTCGTTCTTCGTCTCTTACGCGGTCGCTTCTCGTTTTACAGAGAACGACCAACCGCCACGGCGACGTTGCAACGAGTCAGGTATCGCGTAACGACGCTGTTGCCGCCAGCTCGTCGCTGGGTGGGCAGGCTCTGGCGGGTGTCGACCCCGGCTCCGTGGCGTCAATTCCACGGCCTCAAGCCCCTGTATGCCTATTACTCCACTCGCTGCCGGCATTTTTAGCGGCGGTGGCTATTTAGTTGTTGTGATTGGGGTATAGTTGGAAATCAGGTTCGCCCGCTACCAATCACAGTTGGCGGACTTAGGGGAGGGGTGGTAGGTTTACGCCTACTGCCCCACTCCGCATATCTTGCACCTCATCTTCCTTCTTAGTCAAGCGCAAATGCTCGCCTAGTAGTTCTAATGCGTTCAAGGCAATCACCGACTTCAGGCTTAGTGCTTCCACACCGCTGATACGTGCTCCGTGTCGTACGCCTTGAATAAACTTGTGCACGACAACATAAGCCTTATCCACGTCGCTCATCTCATCTCCCGATCATTCCCAGCCGCACACCACATGGCTAGTCCTTTGACACGAGTTGCCATCTGCCACCTTCGCGCCATTCGTTGAACGTCAACAGGCAGGTGGTGGCCCATGAAGTAGAACAGGAGCGCAGAACAGCCTTGTCACCACTGATTGAGTCCACTTTCCAGTGGTACGTGCCGTCCGTGAACACGTCGCCAATATTCCACTGATAACTCATGGCTAGTCCTTCGACGCGGTATCCGGGTGCGCCTTGGATGCGGCCTCAACAAATAACCATCGCTCAAGCGCGGCTGTCTCGGCGGCTGGTCGATCTTCAGTCTCGCGGTTCCAGTCCAACCCAAGACCTTCGGCACACTCCTGAAAGCCAGTAGCCCAGCCAGCCCTGAATGCACGCGCGATCTGTTCTGCCTGCTTCGCTCTCACGGCTTCATCAAATGCGCCCATTACTCACCTCTGATAAAGCGATCCAAGTAGTGTTCTTGGCAGGCCCATGTTGCCAAGTAACCTCCGCGTTTCATCATCTAACTGAATCGCCACGGCTTCTTCCATCTCACGAGCTGGCTCACCGTGATACCGCTTCCATCGACCGCCATCAGGATTCCAGCCGCGCTGACGTAACCACCCAACAGGGTCAATTCCACTGGTTTTTGGGTCGGCCATTAGTCACCTCCACGCGCGAGAGCAGAGAGACGCTGGGACCACTCACGCAGCATGCGCCAACCTGCGTTGTCCTTATTGCCCATCTCTGTGGCTACCTGCTCGATCTCGGACCTGAGATGCACGAGTTCAGATCGAACTCGGAGATATTCTGCGTAGCGATCATCCTCGGACAGGATCGCCCACAGTGCCGGAGTGTAGGACGTGATCCGTTCATCGCTCTGTTCATGTCCCAAATTCACTCACCTCCACGCGCGAGAGCCGCGAAAACATCATCGGCACATTTCATGAAGGCCGCCGATCGCAGCTTAATACTCGACCTATCCGATCGGTCTATCCATCCCTTAGCCAACTGCTCCAACTCGGACCTGAGACGCACCAGGGCGGCTTCTGCGGCATCGCGTTGCGCTCTGACGCTGTCTATGCCGTCCCAGTCCTGTTCGGCTCTGGTGTCTGGTGTCACGTCATCCAGATGATTCAATGGCGTCCTGCCCATCATTTCCCCAACCCCATCAAAATAGCCCTGCTGACCTGGGCTCTGCGACTCTGGGCTGACCGCTGCTCTCTGGTCATGGCTCAATATCTATTGTCAACTGGTGACTAGGCTTCTGTAGAGTCTGGCCAGCAAATAAATCTAGCGCCCCTTGAGACAGCCTGCGCGCGGCTACTTCGCAGTACTTCTCCTCGCGCTCGATCAGGATGCACTTACGGCCTAATCGCTTGGCGGCGACCGCTGTTGTGCCGCTTCCACCGAATGGGTCTAGGATCAGGTCGCCTTCGTCGGTGAACTGAGAAACTATGACCTCTAATAATGCTGACGGCTTTGGTGTTGGATGATTTGCGTCCACGCGCTCTTTGCTTCCATTGACTGGCCTGTCAATTACCCATGCAGCCGGTTTACCGCCGCCATTCCATCGGCTACGCCCCTTGGCATGCACAATTTCACATGCCTCCCATCCAGTACCTGGACGATCACCGCTAAACTGCGGAGTGCAGGCAGGTGACACCCATGCACCCATACGGATATGACGCAGGCCTCCGCCCTCTAGTGCGATACGCCATGACGTGAGGCTCTCAGCGTCGCAGAACACGATCCCCCATCTTCTGGCTAATCGTCCTATCTCCGCGCCAAGCAGCCACCGTAGTTCGTCATTGACACCGGGATACCCAAGATCGCGACGTTGCGCCTTGCCGATGCCGTCACCGGCTCCCTTCGACGTGTTCACCACGAGTATGGAATACGGCGGGTCAGTAATCACATGATCCACGGCATCCAGCGTGGGTAATATCTCGCGGCAATCACCGTGAATTAGACAAACCGAGTCGTCTACGTAGTATGGCTTTATCCCTTGCGGCGGCCACAAACTTGACATGGTTTCGTCGGGCGAGTTCTTTGAACTCATCTAGGCGGCCATCCGATTCCATGTGGCAACGACGACAGACGACATACTGTCCACGGCTGCGTGATGACGTAAGCGATCATGCAGCCTTCTTTCGCGCATAGCATCTGCGCTTACTGGCTGAGTCAATCAGCCTACAGTGCTGGCATAGTGTAAATCTCACGCGCTCGCGTCCACACTTCGGGCACATCTTTGCAGCCCTCGCCCGCGCCCACAGTGCGCGCCTCTTGGCCTTGCGCCGCTCACAGACGTGACACGTCACTTCACCCTCACGTACGAATCTGACCAGTGCGGAGCCTCGCCACCGACCCGCTGTAACTTCTTCTCGGTGATGGCCTGATGACACCGATGACAGGCATGTTGTTTGTGCTCTGCTAGCAGGCTTGGGCCTCGAGCTCGGCTACCCCTGCCGGAAATCATGTGATGGACCTCGGTCGCCACTGCATAGCACCGATAACGTGGACCAGCGCCAGTGTGATGTCTTTCCGCAATCTCGCACCGCCCCTCGCTGCGCGCCTTCACCTTCAGGTTCTCAGACTTGTCAATGCGCTTCCTCAAGGCATCGCGCATGGCCTTGGTCTGCACATGCTTATTGACCTTGGGCAAAGGCAGCGATTCGTAGTCCATTACAGCACCTTGTTGTCGGCCGCAATCTGTAGTGTCACCCCACTGAACGTCTCGCCAGCAGTGGCATTCGGCCAGCGTTTCCGTGCCTCATCACCTAGTTCCTTGTGCGTCTTGCACAGGGTCCAAAATGACTGACCATCCACAGTTGGTGTCGGCTTGGGATCGCGCTTACTCGACTGGATGCTGATGTGTGTGGTGTGGCTGTCCATGTCACACTCCTGTTAGTTCGTAGACGTGCCAGACCAATGCCCCGTCCTGCGCGGTGGCGATGTAGGTGTCTGAATAGCCAATGTCATTCGGAAGTGGGTTGCCAGTGCCATAGACCGCGAAGTGCCGAATCTCGCTCGGCTCTGATGGTTCACAATCAACCCATAGGCACAAGTCGCCACGCTGCATCTGCGCTGTAAGCACCTTGGCAGCGGCTGGCATCTTGACCATTGACCTGTCAGCGATGGGCAGGTTGAACTTCCAGATAGTTCTCGTCACAGCTCCTCCACCGTCACGCAGACCGCGCCAGAATCGCCATGCAGTGAGCCTTGGTTGCCGGTGACCCTAATTTCGCCAATCGGTAGCCGTGTCGTCCATACCGTGCTGTGGCTGGTCTCGAGGTCGCCAATGTCCTCGGTGACACCGAAGCCGGACACGATGGCTGTCTCCACCTGCCCCACCTGATAGCCGGCCTTGTGGAACTTGTCCCATGTGGTGGCTGTGACGCGATAGGAGCCCGCAGGGGCGTTGAACGTCAGGACTTCGGAGATGCCTGCCACCATGCTCTTGGCCTGCACACAGCGGGTCTGGGAATAGTGCTGGCGCTGGGTTGGCGTTGGTGTCTTTTGAGGTACCACCTCGCCAGAGGCATTCGGGTTGGCCGTGATTGTGAATGCCTGCTCCCTAGACCAACACCCACCAACATCCACTCGTATCCGATACGTCCCAGCATTGAGTGTCGCCAGCGAAGCGAAGTGCATGACTGGCGAGTGGAAGAAGTCTTGGAACTCGGCATACTCGCCGCCTATCACAGATGACCCACGAATGAGCCGCGATGAGTGGAACTGAGACGGCTTCGCCAAATGCACATCAATCGACAGGTCAGCATCGAACAGCACACACGCCGCCGCAGGCTGAGTAACCGCAGGCACAGCCACCGCACTCGGCCCTGTCGTGGCCTTGGCGTGGTCACAGCCGGTGAGCAGGAAGAGACAGAGCAGGCTACTGGCGCGCATTGACGGCCTCATTCAATTCAGATGTTTCAGGTGTGACCACAACCACCTTAGGGGCCGCGCTGACGTTCGTGCGCCATTTCTGCGTGGCCTTGGCTATACCACGTAGTAGCACGCCAATCTGATCGACTTCAGAGGGTGTCAAATCGCCACCACAATCCAGGTGGATCTCAACCGACACGCGCTTATTCAGTCTCACCGTTCCGAGTTCCCAGCGGCTCATAACTGAATATCCGAGCCTTTCTCTACTTGGCCATTCAGTGACGGATTCGGAGGCGAGGGCCGGTCGCACTCTGGTGGCAACTCAAGATGAAATATCCGCAGCAGATACGTCAGCGCCTCACGCTCAACGCTGTTCTCTGGCTGAATCATCAGGCCACCATTGAGCCAGAACGCCTTCATCGCATCACCTTCTTAATGAAATGCAGCCGTGGGTGGTTCTCGGCATACAACTGGTCTACGTATACAGTCCTCTTCGACGCGCCGACCTGCGCCAGCGTGCTTCTGATTCTCTGGCCCAGCGCAGATACTTGACGCAGGCAATGAGTAGGCCAGCCGTGGCCAGGAACAAGGTCAAGAGCAATGCCACCAATGTAGTCATGTGATCCCTTCCTCAAGCCGAGTTCAATCAGCACGAACACCACCATCAGGACCGCGCACACGATGCCGAAGACCATGAAGCTAGTCATGGCCCTTGTCCTCGTGCATGGCATCCATCGCCGCATCGAAGGCGTTACTGCTCTCGTAGTAACAGCGCCGGCACGTCCCGCCAGACTCGCCATGTGGACACAGTCCGTCTAGGTCGCTAGACGGTACAGGCAGCGGGTCAGCCGCCCAGAACACGTCAGTAGCCATCGCCATGCTGAGTGGAGTGGGCTTCATGCGCGCCACGTCAGCCTTCAGCTCGGCCAGGAGTTCATTCAGCTTCTCTTGCGTCACCATCACTCCTCCCCCACCCTGAGCGGGTCGCACAGACAATTGGACTGAAACCAGATGCCACAAGCGTCACAGTAGACCAACCCCCGCTCACGCGCGCTCGCCTCGAGGTCGCGCATCAAGGTCTCGTCAGTGGTCCTGTTTAACCACGCCATCTCTTCGCGTGGCGACAGCACCACTAACTTATTGGTCTTAGAACGAGTAGAAGCGCCCATGACTCAGCTCCACCCCGCCTAGAAAGGGACTGGTTCCTCTACTGCCTGGGTCTTCGGGGCGCGCACACGGATGCCGCCAGTTACCTTGCCGCCGTAGGACACATTGGGGTCGGTGTAGACCACGATCTTCTTGCCCTTCCAGTCGTCGGTGTCGTCGGACCTGAACACCTTTTCGCAGACCTGGATGTTGATGGAGTTGAGCACCAGTGGCTTGTCGTTCTCCTCGAACGTCAGGCACCACTTCATCTCAGGGTCAGCGCCTTCCTGCGCCACGTTCTTCTGGATGCAGTTAGACACGGTTAGTAATGCACCGCGCTCACCCACGTCTGACTGCTTCAGGAACTTGCTCTCTCTCATGTCGCTTGTCTTGGGCATCTATCCTCCAAAATTCTTCATGTGTTCGTGTTCGTTGCGGACGAGATATTTCAACGTCCCGATCATGGTGACGACAAGTTCCTTGGTGTTCTGGGCATCCATGAGCGCCGCATACTCTGGCCCTGTGTCTGCCTTGATGCGCGCCCGATTCGCCTTGCCCTCCACGTCGAAGTGATGCAGATAGCACTGGTTGTAAGCCATTTTGCACTTTGAAATCTGGTCGTTCACGTTGCCAAGCAGCGCCCCTAGTGCGTTCATATCCTCGAGCGCCACGTCTACCGTCAGCCCACCCTTGAGCACGCGCACCTGAATCTCGTGGACCATGTCACGCACCGATGGGCGGGTCTCAGTGGTCATACAATCTCAATCGACTAATACGCCTGGAGTGCTGCTTCCGGCTGCGCTTTCGGCTGCTACAGATCCGGCTGCAGAGTGTCGCGGTCTTGCGCTTGCCGCCGATGTCGGCTCCGCATACTTCGCAATGGCGCGCACCCACGGCCCCTGGTCTTTGTCCGCAATCGGCCATCCTCGAGCCATCCTGTTCTTCTTCTTGTTTCGGCACTTGATACTGCACATGGTGATGGTTCGCTGCGTGTACTCGTAGATGACCTTGTTGCAGACAATACAGCGTGGGTCCATGGCCTCGTCTATCTCATCGCGCCTGACTTCGGCCTTGATGCGGGCGCTGGCTTGGTCAAAGGTTTCCATCTAGCCCACCTTCCTCTGCTCGCCATCCTTCAGCGTGGCCTTCGCCTGCTTGAAATACAGATCCGCACTGGCCAGTTTCTGCAGGGCATCTTTCTCATCCTTCGCCGGCCAGACCGCGACCCCACCCAAGTCCTCGGCCCAGATTGAGCACAGCCGTCGTTTCACACTGACTGGGAGCCGCATCACGAACCAGATCGCCAAGTTGCTGGCCCCGCTCAACACGCGAGAGATGTAGCTTTCATCGCAGTCCACATGGGCCGCGATGCTGCCGTTGTTGTGCCCATCCTCGGTAATTGCCCTGCCGAAGGCGTTCAATACGCATTCCTTTCGGTCATGCTTTCGTGATGTATCCATACCGCGCTCCTTGATACCGTAGTGACCCAGGAGACGACGACGATGGCGAAACAATTTCTAGTGCATCCAGTGAGTGGCCTTGACCGTGAGCGAAGCCTTGAGTTGGTGCAGTTCGGCCAGCAGATTGGTGATGAGCGTGTCCCGCTCCTCGATGCACCCTTTGAACCCGTGAGCGAGTGCGTACAGGGCCAGCAGGTGGTGCCGGTTGAAGGCGATGGGACTGCGCTGCTCGATGATGGCGCGGGCCTCTACGAGAGCATCACGGCCTGTAGTGGACTCGAACAGCTCAATCTCGCTGCGAGCGAAATCGACCAGTGCATCAGGATTCTGCGCGACCTCAGAAACAGGAAGTGACATGGGCTACTCCTTTGAGAGAACGCAATCGCACCCACCAAGTGGCCTGTAACAGTTCACGTACTCACCGACTTCATCCACGGCCAAGTGGCAGTGCGCCTCATGCCGCTTCTGTATCCGCAGATCGGGCCGCGTGGCCAGCCGCGTGGTGCCCTGCTCCAACTTCGACAACTTCTCTCGACGCTTGTATACGTTGCGTGGCATTACTTGCCTTCATACTTGGCGAGGATGTCCAGGCCGCGCTGGATTGCGGCTGGATTTCCGCCTATCAACAGCGCCTTCAGCGCAACCAGCAGCTCGTCACGCTGGGCCTTGACAGCCTTCAGGTCATCACAGAGGCTGTCCACCACTGCGTCTACGCTGGCTCTGTATGCGTTCAGGACTTGAGTTGTTTCGTCCATTACTGCCCCCACCGCAAAAACCGCACGGCAATGCTGAGCACGCAGATGGCCCCGAGAATGCCCAGCGCCATCAGTACAAAGGCCAGGAAGATGTCGGGGAGGATGTTGAGAAGCCAGCGCATGGCTAATCCTGCGCTCTGCGAAAATGTGTTAATATTGGCTTCGCCGCGAACATCTGGCGAACCCACCGCGACTTCAGGCCCGTTCTGGGCTGTTTGGCATCTTGACAAGCGAACCAACGCCTTAGAACAGGCGTTATGTTAACTATTGCGTCCATGTCTTTACGCCTTGTCCAAGTTACGCTTACGGGTGCCAGCCAAGACAGGCTCTGCTGATGTGCCAACCTCGTCGGCCATCCACGCCTCAACTGGGATACCTGTCATGCGCTCGATCTGGACAGCGTTGTCCAGTCCCGGTGTCCGGCGTCCGGACATCAGGTTGGAGATGTACGCTTCGTCCCACTCGAAATAGGCCGCGACGAGCCGCTGATTAAAGCCTCGGAGGCCCATCCACTGTTTAAACTGCTCTGGTCCCGACTTCATGAGAAGCATTACAATACGAGTTGGCGCGGGTGTCAACTTAATTGTTGAGGCAAAAAACTCATGCGTTGGCACTCTGCCATGCGTTTCGGTAATAGGATCAGCTAGTGATGCGCGCCAATGACCTGATGAAGCACAACGTGCTGGCGCTGCTCAAAGGCAGGCGTCAGACGCAGCGCGATCTGGCCCAGTGGTGTCGGCGCTCAGATGCGTGGATAGGGAAAATACTCAAGGAGGACCGGCGCGAGTTCCCGATGAAGTACTGGGACAGGATTGCCGATTTCTTTGGCATCGCTGTCTATCAACTCATCCAGCCAGGAATCTCGGCCCTGACTGAGCGCCGGAAGCGTGAACGCAGGGATGGTGTGGACAGGCGGCTCAGAAACATTGCCGCAGAACCTCACCGAGCGGCCATATCGGACCAGTCGCTCATACGAGAAGTGCTGAATCTCGGCTCCGACGACCGCGTAGAGCTCGTGCGCCTACTCGCGCTGGCGAAGCGTCGTGGCATCGACGTGCCCAATACAAGATCGACTGGACCTGATCAGGGCTCATCCGATCTATCAACTGATGCAGGGTCCGTCTCTCAGAAACAGCGACGGACGAAGTTCCGCGAGCCTTCGACGTAATCAGACGCATGGGCGCAGGGGTAGCCAAATTGGGGTACCTTTCTGTTGGGCTAAGTTTCGTCAGTGTAAACGTGGATGAGGCTGTTTCGTACACGTCGAGGCTGACTTTTACATCTTTAACAATTTCGGTGTGCAGAGTTGGCTGGTTATCGACACCTGCGAGAATTTCCCTACCTAGGCAGTGGTAGAAAATCTTCAAGGAGCAGGCCAGCCGATATTTTGGTCTCAGGCGTGGTGTGGGTCTCGGTGAAGGCTCCAGCACTGATCCAGGTGCGTGGGCCATCTGGCAGCAGGGCACGAGCAATCAGGTTGTCAATCATCGGGCCGAAGTGGATAGTGGAACTGGTCTCGCTGTTTAACTGCCACTGCTCAGCCTTGACGATGACGTAGTAGTAGGCTGGAGTTTCGATGGCCAGGATGATGTCCGAATCTGGGTGGGCATCGCCCCAATTTGGGTGGACGTAGAGCATGGCATCGACCAGGACAGACTTGCCTGCCCACCAGCCCTGTAAGGTCACTCCCATTCTGGAGATGCCGGCTAGGGCGGTCTCATCTGACCTGACCTCGTTATAGATTCCCCTTATGTAGATGCTCAGATCATTCGTGTTTGGTAATGGCCCCCCACCAGAACTGGCGTGATCCATGATCGAGAACCACGTCCACACATTGTCTACACACGGGTGCCTGAAGTTCCAGAAGTCCGTATGGAGCCTCGCTGCCCACGCGCCCTGGTAGGGCTCGTAGGTCAGGGACATTGGCCCACCGACGTTAATCGGCAGGCTCTGGGCGTTCGTCCCTACGCAGGCCTCGCCTAGCGTGTCCTCAGACTGCACCCCGACCAGCCAGTGCCGTGTAGGGTTACTGCTAGAGCAGCCAGCGGTGTTGCTGAAGTAGTTAGGCTGGGAGGGGTCTAGGCTGGTGACGCACTGGGTAAAGCCTGGACGCCATGACACTTGAGCATCGGCCACAGGAACGGCCAAGAGTGCTAGTATCAGTAGTGTCAGGCCGAAGGCGCAGCCAAGCTTATCCCTGCGAGTGGGGCACTGCTCGCATAGGTGCACGAATCGGCGGAGTGGATAAACGCCGAGGGATCTAGTGGTCGGCCTGACAGCTTTCACTCCCGCCCCTCTCGCCGTAGCCGCTCAGCCAATGCCCGCTGGCGTTCTCGCTCATACAGCAGTTCCTTGACGTACATCCGCAGGCAGACCGCGCCGACCACCACCGCAATCACAATGACCACGGCATCCACGGTGATGCGCTGAAACAGCAGCTCAGTGTCAAGGCCGACAGTCCACGGCATGTGTTATCCTGTCTTTACCTGCGAGGGGTTCGTCATGGTCGGCCGGTAATTAGCAAACTGGCCGGCCATTTTTCATTCATGGCAACACGTTAGGCAGCGGGACCAGTCGGCTCAAGACGTAGAGGATGAGGACAACCAGCGAGAGCACCTGAATGGCTTTCGCCCATCCTGGCGGCATCGGGATAGTCGTGGTCAACACGTAGACCAGCCAGCCAATGAGCACGGCCACGAGCACGAGGAAAATCAGATCCATTGTGTTATCCTATTCAGTTACTCTAACAAGGAGGGCATATTGCAGCCGGCTGGGTGCGACCCCTTGACCATGCGCTACCGTGCGGGCGCATGTGGATGAGGTCCAAAAACGCGCACGTTCTCAATCCTGCGGCCTCGTCCACATCGGCTGGGCCACCTTTACGCTATTACTCGGCGCGTAGTAGACGCAGGCTGCGCCAATAATCGTGCTGACCAAGGCGATGATGGCCGACTTGGGCTCATCGGGAATCGCCACCCATCCCGGCACTAGCGAGAGCACCCACAGCGCAATCGTGACAAGGTTGGCGGCAATGGCTCCGGCTACAGCTTTAGTGGCTGTCATCATTCCTCCATCGGCTTCGCGACTACCCAACTCTGCCCGCAAGACTTGCACGTATATTCAATGAACCGCTTGCGGTCCCAGCGCTCGATCATGTCTGGCGCATCCTCGAGGCAATGCCGGTTCTGGCAGATCGGCTCTGGCGATTTCTTCACGACACCCTCACCAGTAATGATCCAGGCTTCCACTTGTTGTGCGTGAAGTAGTCTTCTGGATCCAGCCAGCCCTCGCCGTTGCCTTCCATGATTCGCCCTGCCCAGAGGTAGACCGCGTGCGCGTCCTTCTTGGTTTCCACGTACAGCACGCCCGTGGCTTCCTCGACGTCGTATTCACCGCGCCTGATAGACTTGACCTTGCCGCCGAGCATCATTGCCGCCTGCTTCATGCGCTTGAACTGCATCCCGCTATGCAGGACTTCCGGGCACACAAGTAGGCAGGCGGCTAGCGATTCCTCGTAGGTCACACCGAACATCATGGCCAGCGATGCCACCGCGCAATCGGCATTCACAGAGTTCTGGCGTACGAACTTAAAGAACGCCGGCTGGAGCAGTGGCGCAGGTTCGTAGTCCGGCTTGTCGGTCCAACTACTCATGGCACATACGCCGGCAGCTCACTCGTGGACCGCCAGACCTTCGGTGGGTTGAGCCAGCCAGACTCAAGCATCTCTCGTCGCATAGCCATGTGCTGAATAACGTCACCGATGACACGCTCCTTGGTCAGCGCCACGCCTTCCCTGGTCAGCCTGTTGGCGTCTCTCCATGCCGTCTGGTTCATCTTCACTTTCGGGTGCTCCAGCCGATACATGGCCCCGATGCTTTCCTGCGACATCGACACGCCGGCCCGTGGCACCGCGTCTGTCTTCGTGTCCTGTGCGAGCTTGTCTGAGAGCGGCGGCAGTCGATACTCAAAAAGCATCCCGTTAATCAGCGGCAAGTCATAGCCCCTGATATAGTGCCCAGTGACCATGTCAGCTTGGTCATAGGCCTTGCGGAAGGCGTTGAGCATACGGAGGTGGTTCCCGCGCTGGCTGAGGGTCATACACTCCACCGGAGAGTCTTCACCTACCCACGCCCACGCAATGGCGGTGATTTCCTTACTGACGTAATCGCTACTGATCCAGGACAGCGGGCGGGCCTCGCAGTCGAAGTCGAGGATCCGCATTGGCCTGGACTCTATCTGCACCACCGCTGGTTCAATGGTGATATTCGACACCAACGTTGGCTTCCCAACGACGAACTCGATAATCACTTGTCTTCTTTGACTACGCGCACACTGAATAGCGACCCTGCCTCAATGCCCAAGACAGGCTTTCCAGCCTTCATCGCCTCTATCTGCGGGTACAGAACGTCGTGCTTGAAGTCGATGACATCAAAGCGCTGCTGTAATCGGAACTTCGCCCAAAGCAGCGCCTTCATCTTTTCCTCTTGCTTGCTGTCGGAGCTTAAAGCCACGCATACTCTCCTTGATATAGTGACGAGCGGCTTGCGCGAGTGCTTCGGTGGGCATGAAGATGGTTCGATCGTGGCCCACGCATACCCTGAGAGCCTTCCGAGATTGGTTGTGGCGGCTGTGTCTGGCGTTAGACAACGCAGACCCTTGATACCGCTTCTGAGTCGCGGCGAACTTATCAGGGCAGCGCCAGCAGCCGCCCTTGAACACGCGCTCCTCTGGCCGATGACAGGTGCAGGGCTGTCTCATTCAGTCACCGCCATCGTCTCTGCGCGGGTTGGACTGCGATGGATTAATCTCGTCCCGATACGGCATGCACTCTTCATCTTCACGTCCCAGCACCCACGCGCCCTGCTTGATTTCCAAGTCAAGATGATCTAGCGTCGTGAGGGTGATGAGGCCCCTGCTATGCTTCCGCATAACCAAGGCATAGGTCGGGGTCTCTGCCATTTCACGGCTAGGGAGTGGTGAAGACATGCACCACGAGCGCAACCATGCCGCTAAGAACCGCCAGCCCCACAGCTCCGATGATGGCGATGGCCCATGAATGGATGGCCGCGAGCGTTTCGACCTTGCGCGTGCGTCCATTCAGCAGATCCAATCGGTTATTCAGACCGAAGAATCCGTCTTTGAGCAGTAACGTGAGCTGATTGCGGACATCCCAGAGGTCTTCTTTGCCCACACTGCTGGCCTGTGATTGAGACTGCTGCTGTGGATCCATGCCATGACCGCCCCTTGGTTCGGTTTGCGATATAAGTAGTGGACAGGTAGGGGCATCGCACTGACCCTGCGCTGTTCTTGCTCAGGGGCCGGTTGAGGTGTCATCTCGGCTGGCCCCGCCTTCGCTATTGTTTCGCTGGTGCCTTCAGTTTAGCCTGCTGGTCAACTGCCGCCTGATACGCCTTGGCTTCCTCTGTTTTCCTGAGATATTCCAGGCGAATCATCACCACCTGAGCCGCTAGTTTGTCCACCTGTTCTCTGCACGCGGCCAATTCGTTAGCTACTGGTGTCTCCTGTGCATAGACAGAAGAGGCAAGCAAGACGAACAGAACTGTGATACCGTTGCGAACCTTGGAGGCGACTATGCGACGAATGACACTCGCGCTACTCTGCATCTGCATCCCATCTGCGGCCTTCGCCGCACCTATCACGTTCAACTTCGCCGCTGACAACGTGTCTGGGTGGTACACCTTCGAGACCCAGACTCCAGGCGTCCGCAACCGCTACGAGGGTGAAGATGTCTACTGGGACCGCGACGGAGCCATGACCTACCTGAACGCCATCACCGAGTTCGGCATTGAGCTGGGCCAGGGTGATGCGTTCATCTCTGGGCGTGGCGGCGATCTGACCCTTGCCGTGAACCGAGGCGAACTCAGCGAATCGTCGTATTCCGCTCTGTTGCCGATTGGTCAGAACTGGCGGCTGGCCCTGAGCATCTGGAGCCCGACGAATGGCAGCTTCCTCGCCAGCGAATCCCTTGACGCGGTCCCAGACCTCACCGGCTATGACATCATCAGCGAAGTGGTCATGTTCGATGCGCGCCGGCCAGCCGAAACCGCAAGCTTTCATCAGATGTCCAGTTTCAGCCGTGCTGGGGCCACGGACACCGCAGAACTCACCAGCGCGAGCACACTGGCAGTCGCCGCACCAACCAAGGTGCCAGAGCCGTCCACGATGCTGCTCATGGGATTCGGACTCATCGCCGCTTTTTCAAGGGGATGTAGGTCACGTATTTATGGACGGTAAGCAGTGACGTGCCGGTCCCGTCTGCGCCGTCCATGCAGGAAATCTCAATGTCGTTGAGTCCTGACACTGCTCCGAACTCGTCGCGATACTGAAGCAGGCCGACACGGGCCGACCATGAGTCGGTCCCTGTCGCCACAACCTGAGTACCTCCGATGACTGGGTTTGGGTCAGTCACATTAGTCAACAGCACGCTCGTGCATTGAGCCGCCGTGAAGGTGCCCATCAGGTCTACGAGTCGGCCGCGCTGTGTCCACGTCGCGTCAGCCGTGGGGTAGGTGAACGTCGCCACCACACTTGACGCAGGCACGTAGGAGATGACTTCGGAGACGGTCGTGCTGTTACTCGCCGCGTCAGTGAACGTGACCTGAACCGTATTGGTGCCAGAGATCAGGTCGATTCCTCCGCCTGGAATCGTCCATGTCCCGCTCGTGGACGGGAACGCCGAATTAGGCGTCACCGTCCCGTTCTCACTGGGGTTCTCCGCGACTCTCCATGTGCCTGTTGCGACACCCACGGCATCACTGAACGTGCCAGCCATCGATGTGTATGGAGTCGCCGCGACTTGCAAGACGCCAGTAGGTGTCGTAATCGCGGCTACTGGGCTGATGATGTCACCACCGCCAGCCTGCGCAGTCGCGACGAAGTTCGAAAACCCAGTAGCGGTGCCCCATGCGCCAGCCCACGCATAGCCACTGGTGAACGAGCTGGACCCGTCAGTGGCGCACGAGCCCTGCACCACACCGTTTTTCAGTAGGCAATATTCCTGACCAATCACTCGACACGACGCCACATCACCAGACACCCACGGGGTGGTGGTCATATCGATCGTGGCGAAGGTCGTTCGATTCGTGTTGATGAACTTGGCTATGTAACTAATCGGGTTCTGTGCCGTGCAACCCATCCCTGAGTAGTTTGACCCAGACACAGACCCGCGCACGCCTTGGTAGATCCAGACGTTATCCGTGGGTGTCACGTCGATGGTGACACTCGCCATCTGATCGTTATTGATCGCGCTGTTGAAGTAGAACAGGTTGCGCGCGTTCGTAGAACTCCGAAGGTGGTTGTTCTCCCACAACAGCGAGCCGACCATGTTGACCCAGCAATGGGGATTAGGTGTAGCCCATGACCCGCTGAGCGTGAACGTATCTAATAGACCCGTGCAGGTACTGGACGCACGCAACACACTGACAGGGATGATGGCCGTATCCGTGTCGTCATCGATGGACGTAACCGTAATCGCGCTCACGCTCATCGACGGCAGATCCGGTGTGCAGGCCCATGCGGTTGGCGTCCCGGTATTCGTAATGCTGCCGTCCTTGTCAGACGCGCACACCGTGCCGGTCACTGTGCCGTCAGAGTCCGCTGCGGTTCCAGCAAGGGCAATTGTGGCCGATGACGTGTAGTGAGTAGCCGCAGATGACGGCGTGGTCAACGCAGACGTGGGTGGCTCATTCGGCGTGACCGGCGCACTCCCAAGAGACCCGTCAATAGACGCCTCATTGATGTAGGTATCAAAGAGCGCACACGCCGTGTCGTCAGGCACCCCCTGAGAGGCAGGGTTCCCAGAGTAACACTCGCCAGTAAACTGAGCCCTCCACAGGGTCATGATGCGGTTGTCGCCCCAGTTGTTGTTGCGATTCAGCAGATACTGGAAATACGCTGAATTGCCGTGCTCCTCCTCTAACTGCATCTCCGACAAGATCACGGCTATTCCCACCGGCCCCTCCACAGGCATATAGGCATAGGTGGGATTCCAGACCGCAGAGCACTTCGGGACATTCGACCAGTCCGCACACCATTGCGCCCGATTAAGCATCTCCTGTGTGAAGTCCACGCATAAGTGGGTGGCCGTGCCGTTATGACCACACGATGCTTGCAGCGTGGTATCGATGATGCCCTGCGTGATGGTGGCATACTGGAGATTCGTGCAGAACTTATTTCCAGACACGGCATTCGGAGCGATAGACATCATGTCTGCGTTGTCCAAGAGGGACGCCCCGAACACGATGAGTTCCTTCGCCGGCCAGCACCATCCAGCGATGCCGATGAAATACTGTCCCGCGCGATACTGACTCCAGAGATCAATGGCCATCTGTGACATGCGGATGGCCAGTACCTCTTTTTGGCCGTCAGTCGCTGATTGACTGAGCGCAGCCATCGCATTCAGCGTGGCCCCCTGGATCTGTCGGCCATAGGCGATGATGGGTGTGTTGCACCAGCTACTGGGCATCGCATCCGTCCACCCATCCGCGCCCTTGCCAGCCAGAATCAGGAGCGGACCACGGAACCAGCAATTCGACTCAATCGTGGCGAGGCTAGAAATGGCCCCAGAGTTGGTGTAGTCGTGCAGGACGTTGTAACGAATCTGGCTCTTGGTCGTGATGCCACTCGGAAATGATTTATCGGAGCCAGCCCATGGTGGACGCCACGCGCAGCCATTGCCACACGCTGGCGCAGCAGAGATGATGGTGACAACATCCGCGTATTGCATACACGCGACCGAGTTCGATCCTGGCGCAATTGGGCATGAACCAGTCGGATTATTCGAGGTCGCAAACACAATCGATGACCCCGCCGCAATCGTTGCAGACGGGAACGAATCACACACGTTTAACGTGTCCGTGTAGGCGTACGACAGCGTCCGCGAATCAAACCCCTGTAACACTTCACCGGATTTCGCAGAGGTCAACGTTGTGGGCGCATGGGGCACTGGGTTGATCTGACACCCATTCGTGAACGGCGTGACTGTGTCCGCGCCTGTGCGCGTAACAATAGTGGTCGTGCCTCCCCCGACCACCACAAACGGGTCACCATTGGCGTACGTGCCTTGCGTTGGTGAGCCCGAGAACGTCACCGAGCCACCAGAGATCGGCAGCGTAACAACGATGTCAGCCGACGCAGGAACGGCCCACACCAACAGCGCGAGAATAATTACAACTATCTGCATCTGCCCACCCCAAGAAGAAGACCGTCACCGCAATTCGTGCCTGCTGCGGCGGATTGACTAATGGCGAAATGCACCGCCGCCCGCCCGTTCGATGTCACAGAAAACCCGATAGACCTGCTCCCTTGACCTGCCGTGGTCTCGAACACAGACCCTGCCACGACACTGCCTAAATCTTGTGCAGGCCCAACCGTAGAATTAGCCCCAGCACCAATCGCGGACGATGATCCAGAAAACGCACAGGCGAACCGCATGCTGTTCGTGCCTGGGGAGCTATCATCCACGCTCTGTTCAGCAAGCGCACCGTCCTCGCTCAATAGAACAGGCGCGTTTGTGATCTGGGTGTTCCCGCCAGCAGTGACCCATCCCAAATACGCATACAGCAGATTGGCGTTGTTGTTTCTCGTCACCCTGACGGTTTGGGTGCCGGTTGGTACCCCAGACCCAAGGAAATACAACTTCGCGAATCCGGGTTCTGACACCGTGTCTGTAGCAGTCGCACTTGCGACTGCGGGAATATTGGGGCCGCTGACGAAATCCACGCTCGTCGCATCGACCGTGGCACTTGATAAGCCGATCACGCACACAAACACCCCTTGTGACGTGCCTATATCTGTGGCGGCAAAATCGAAAGACGCCTCTGACGCAGACGCCGTGGCCGCTACCGTGTGAGACTCGATAATCCCTATGGCGACTACTTGCGCGAAAGCAGGCCACGCCCACAGCGCCAGACACGCGGTCAGGAGTAGTCGGCGCATCAGAATTTGCCGTTCATCGCCGCGCGGGTAGGACCATCGGCCGCGTTGTAGTCCGCGTTAATCTCGGTGCGAAGCGTGCCAATCTGCGTATTGAGCGCGGTAATGGCCGTCTGGAGCGCACCTGATGGTGTGACACCCAGCGCCGTGAACCGCGCCAACTTGTTCTGATTGAGTTCCAATAGGGCAATCTTCGCGCCCCACGCATTGGCCGCAATCTCCACAGCCGTGAGCACGGTCGGATCGATTGGGACAACAGTCTGCCCGACCTGCACCGCTGCCAGCTTAGACACCGCAACAGACGCATTCAGGTTCAGGAATTGCTGCCCAACCCATGTTCGGAAGCCGACAAAGGTGGACGACTGAGAGACGGTATAGGTCAGTCGTGCTTCTGCCTCACCAACCCCATTGAACGCGACGGTGATAATCTTCCCGTCGTTACCGACAATCTGATGCGTGGTGTAGTCGGCAGACGCGATGCGGCCGACGAGCAGGAACAGGACAGCAAGTACGAGAATCCGCTTCATCGACATCTCCTATGGAGCAGGAACGGCCACAATCGTGCCGTGTAATTCAGTAGTCCCACTGGTCACGAGACACAGCACGGAGTTCGTGGTCACTGAGCGCATAACCGCGCCTTGGCCACCGCCAAGCGTCAGGCCACCATTGGCCCCGAAGCCCCATCCGTCAGCAGCGGCCAGACCCGTTGACATTAGCGATGCCGTGACAGATCCGCAGTTGTCTGAGTTGTCATCAACCAAGTTGACGTTGTTCGCGCCGGTCGTCACCAGATTGATCGCGCAGATGTGCCAGTAGTTGCCGGACCCTGACAGCGACGGTGTGATCACGGTCGTCGCGGCTGACGTAATGTCTACCGTGAAATACTGCTTCGCCACGCCGGAACACGGATCCAACTGGCGCGTCCACACCAACCCAAGCACATCCACGTTGATCGTGGCATTCTCGCCATCCGTTGCCGTGCTGCCAGCCGCAGCCAATCGCACCACCGCACCTGCTCTACACAGCGCACCACCGGCTGTCTCTGCAACGTCCTCTGTGC